>ENA-OQEN01000242-OQEN01000242.1-human-gut-metagenome-genome-assembly--contig:-NODE-242-length-23894-cov-2.934110_pt1 | contig 23894 bp, 27 predicted proteins | sample MGYA00242791_ERZ504627 | MGnify/ENA primary metagenome ERZ504627 (study PRJEB26092, sample SAMD00036316) | human gut metagenome | host: Homo sapiens | study: EMG produced TPA metagenomics assembly of... | reverse complement strand
GTATAAAGCAGTCCGTTTTTAACTCGATTTGATAAATAATTCTTCCTCGCCATATATATATTTGCATGTACATACCTCCAAGCGGGTTGCGAATCCGTAGTGAACGGCCGGATTTGGTCAGTCCGCCGTCAAGGTATTCGCAAAGATAAATCACATGGTTGATGTATACGCATTTACAGTCGTGGCTGACACGGCCCCAGAGCGCCCCTTCCGCAAGGAATCGTTCATCTTCAAACACGGGAAACGGATATTTCTTAAACAGTTCTGTGCGGATCACTTCGCAACAATCATTGCTATGAATGCAAGTACGGCGATATCGCATAATGTCCACCGGCTTTCCCCAGTCGCGCACAATACAGTTCGGGTCATTGACAGTGCTTCCCTTCAAGAAAGTCACTATTCCGACAGCTTCATCGTTTTCCCATTTTCCCCATTCCATCTTTATTGAGGCCACAGCATCCGGTGTCAGTGTATCATCGCTGTCAAGAAGCAAAACGTACTTCCCACGAATCAAATCGTGCGCAGCGTTCAGCGCTGTATGCTTACCGCCATTGTTTTTTTGCGATAGAACACAGGGAAGCTGTCGGTTTGAAAGTTCCGGGCGACCGCCTCCGTATCATCGGTGCTGCCATCATCGATGACAATCCATTCAAAGTCTAAGTCTGTCTGTTGGCATAGAGATGCATAACATGCAGAAAGAAGATTCGCGCGATTATATGTGGGAGTTATTATCGATAAAAAAAGCATATCACACATCCCTTGCCTTTCCCAAATAGAACTGTTCCAGTTTTTTCGCACCGGTTTTAATATCATAACCGGAAGCCTTTACTTCATCACAGCGATCAGTCCTCGGCGTGCTGCGAAGAGTCAGAATATGCTCCGCCCACCGCCGCGTCGTATCCGACAGACTCAATTTTGTCACCAGTCCCGTTGTTACCCTGCATTCATCCGTTACATTATCTGATATTACGCAAGGTAATCCAGCGGCTTGGGCTTCCACAAGCGTAACTGCCAGACCCTCATACAACGATGGAAGCACAAAAACATCCATAGCCTGAAGCAAATCCTGAATATCCGATCGTACACCGGTAAATATCACTTTCCTGTCAAGCCCCATATGCTTCGCTTTTTTCTCAATTGCTGAGCGAAGCTTTCCGTCTCCCACCAACATCAACCGCGCATCCGGCTCCATCTGCGCCACCTCAGCAAAAATGTCCAATAAGAACGTATGATTTTTTTGAGGCATAAACCGTCCCACATGCCCCAGAAGAACGGCGTTTTTTGATATATTGAGTTTTTTTCTCAAAGCCTCGCGCTTTTCCGAATCAAATTTGAATGCAGCAGCATCAACAGCGTTCGCTAATATTTTAAAGGGAGCACCTGAAAACATCCAATTTCCTGCTTTTTGGCTGCATGCCATTAAAGATGTTGCATATTTCGGAATGCTTTTCATATAAAAGATTTTGATTAAGTATTTTAAATTCTTGTCTTGATTTGCATTGTGACTGTGTGCAATTCGCACAGGAACACCGCATTTTTTTGCTTCCTGTAATGCAACCGAACTCAAACAATCCTGATGTACATGAACAATGCGGTATTCAGGATGTTCCAAGAAGAAACTGTCCATTGCGTTTCTGTATGAACAACTCCACGGAACAAGCCGAGGCATGTGATACAACTTGCCGCCGAGCGATTCAATTTCGTCGTCATAAGCCGCTTTTTCCGTCCGATGAGTGAGGAAATCAAATTGCACTACGGAGCGGTCAATATGTCGATAGTAGTTCATGAGCATCGTTTCCAAGCCACCGCGATCCATACTTGTTACAACATGCAGAACGCGAATGGCTGATTTTCATTTTCCATTTCATACCTCATAAGTCTTGCAGCAGCATACACACTTTTTTCAAAGAATTTTCTTCTTTAAACATCTCCGCTGCCTTCATGTTGTACGCACCCATTTCCTCCCTGAGCCTTTGATTTTCAATCAATTCTTTCAATGCAGCTGCCACCGATTCTGCATCGTTCCGTACAACAAGCCCGCCTTTGCCGTCCTTAACTAAATCAACGTTGCCGCGAATATTCGAACAGACGATCGCCTTTCCGTCAGCCATCGCTTCCAAAAGCGCGCGCGGCAGCCCCTCTTGGATTGATGTAAATACAAATGCATCTGCCGCACAGCAAAGCTGCGGAATATCCTTTCGATAGCCCAATAACTTCACCTGCTCTTCCAATTCGAGCATTTTTACAGTATTCTTCAGCTGCAGTTCTAACTTGCCGCATCCGCATACAAATAATTTGACATTTGAATTTTGAAGCAGTTTAACCGCTTTAATCATAACATGTTGATTTTTTCTTGGGGTTAACTCACCCACTGTCAACAACAATGTATCATTCGGAGACAATTCAAGTTTCTCCCTCCATTGTTTACGAACGTCATTATTCGGCGCAAAGCAATCGAGATTCACGCCAACGCCCGGGATCTTCTCCGTTCTTTTCGCATGAAAACCTTTCGCGCGCTGATAATCCTCTTCATTGATAGTAATGATCATGTCGCACAGGCGGGAGCAATACTTTTCAACAGGATAATAGAGCAGCCAATTTGTGAGCGGCGCACCTTTATAAAAATGGAATCCGTGCACCATATAAACGACTTTTGTGCCTTTTTTGCGCACAGTTTTTGCTGCAACGCGAGTCATAACGCCCATAACGGGCTCGTTTGTCCAGATCACGTCCCAACTGCGGCCGTTAATGATCTTCTTCAGGTCGCTTAAGCCTTTTCGATTGCGGAGCGAAAACGGATTCCGAACCAAGCGCACGGTATGGACAGGAGCAATGCCCGAAAGCACAGTGCGGAGTTCCTGTAGACGTCCGCCGACTTCGGAACATGCGAGTTCAACGGAAAATCCGTGTTCGGAAAGGTATTTCACATGCGGCACGAGAAACTGAATCGCCATCAGATCCGTGCAGGTCAACAGCAGCCGCTTCATCCGATTGCCTCCGAAATACGCTTTGCAATACCGTTTGCATCCAATCCGAATTGCATCCGCAGATATTTTTGACTTCCCACAACCGAACAGTAAGTATCATCCAGCCGATACGCAGCAATCTTGCATGCGAGGGCAGCTCAGAAAGAACTTCCGCAACCGCACTGCCGAATCCGCCTAAAATATTGTGTTCTTCAACGACTGCGATAATTTCAAAATCCTTTGCACAGCGCAGTATGGTTTCACGGTCGATAGGTTTAACCGTCGGGAACGAACAAAGCTCCGGGTTAATTCCCTTCTTTGCAAGAATATCCGCCGCACCGACAACCTCATCCAGAATTGCGCCGGTTGAAAAGACGGCGATGCGTTCACCTTTGTGTATTCGAATGGCCTGTCCGATTTTGAATTTTCAATATCCTTGTGGATACGTTTTTCCCCGCCGCGCCCAAGCCGCAGGTAACATGTTCCCGGGTATTCCGCAATTGCCTTCGTTGCCGCTTCCGCCTCCGCAGGATCTCCCGGACAAAGTACCGCAACATTCGGCAGCGCACGCATCACGGCAATGTCCTCGGTTGCCTGATGACTCATGCCCAATGAGCCGTAAACAAACCCACCGCCGACGCAAACGATTTTTACATTTGCATCATGGTAAGCGCAATCATTCCGTATCTGCTCAAGGCAGCGCAATGTCGGAAAATTTCCTATTGAATATGTGAAGACAATTTTCCCTCCCCGGCTGCTCCTGCCGCGGCAGCGGTCATGTTCTGTTCCGCAATTCCGGCGTTGACGAATTGATCCGGCAGCTGCTCCCAGAAGGGCTTCAGCACGCCGAACCCCAAATCCCCGGTGAAAAGCTCAATATTCGGATTGCTTTTTGCAAGTGTAATTAATGTGCGAACAAAGGTATCTCTCATTGCATGTTCTCCCCTCGCGTTCTGCCCGCTCCAAGCAGCCTGTCACATGGTTTTTGTATAAATTGTGCCACTTTGTGAATAAGGAATGCGTAAACAAGAATCAAACCTGTCACAACAATGAAATTAATCGGAAAAGGCAAGTGACCGAACTTTTGAATAATAAGTCCCTGACCCAAATATATTTCCAACGTCAGACCCGCAACAAAAGTTACCGATTTGCGAATTAAGGCACTTGTTCTTTCAAATACACCTTTCTTCTCTGCTTTCACAAATAAAACAGCAGTGCTTCCAACGAGCAGAACCTGAATTATTGGCAGAATGAATTGGAAGCCGCTGACTTCATGTATCCTTGAAAGAGCAATTTTCCCCGCAAAATATGCGGTTGCCAACACAAAGAAACCTGCAATATCCGGCACCGTAATTTTCGCTCCGATTCTGTCATAGTGTTCTCTGAAATATGCTCCGACAAGCATTGATGCCAAGAATTGAAACCGACACCAGTGTTCCCCAACATCATCAATGTGATAGCGTGACTTATCACACAAAAACGCATACATCAACAGATATACCGCAAGCACTGCTATCAGAAACCATAACATGGAAATACCCGTCTTTTTTTGTATTACGCGTATAATGTAGTATATTAAATATAAAATCATTATGGATGAAATAAAATGGTACCATGTAGGATAAATAAAACAATGTATATAAGCCATGATCCCATCCGCACTCCAAAATTTCACTGCCAGATTTACGACCGCTACTATCCACAACGCCGGATAGACGCGAACGATTCGTTTTGCGTACCATTTTGGAAATGACTTTCCAATGTTATACAAGCAAAAACCCGATAGAAAAAAATAAATGCAATTTCCATAGTGTCCGCCAAATGCCATCGCGGATGCAGGCAGATATCCGCATAGTGGGAATTTGTTATCAAAATCGCAGCCAAGGCTCTAAGCCAATAGACAAATTGAAACATTAACAGTGTCCTCAAAAAAACTTCGGATATATGTCGGATGCCATCCGGCAGAAGTTGTGTGATCGATTCCTATATCCGCGCCCGGTTCCGGACGAGCGGGTTTTGCAATGCCGTTCGGCGTGTACGGATCTTTCACGCCGCCGGGCTTAACCGCATACAGTTCGGAAACGGCACAATCATACTCCCAACCGTCATGCGGAAAGCGGTAGTGCCAAAGAACATCGTTTTCCATGAAAGAAACACCCTTTCCTTTTACGGTATTTGCAATCACCGCCGTAGGTTTGCGCGCCGAATTATGCGTATCTCCGAGTGCAGTTTGAAGTGCATCATGATCATGTCCGTCGAGTTCGATAACATTCCACCCAAATGCGCGCCACTTTGCTCCGAGATCCTCAAGTTCCAATGTTTTTTCGCAAGTATCAAGGCTCTGCATGTGATTATGATCAACGATTGCGGTCAGGTTCTCGAGTCTGTAATGGTTGGCAAACAATGCAGCCTCCCATACGGAGCCTTCATCGCATTCCCCGTCTCCCAATACTGCAAAAACTCGGTGAAGCCTGCCATCCTGTTTTGCAGCCAGTGCCATACCCGCCGCAACGGACAACCCATGCCCAAGTGAACCGGTTGAAAACTCCACTCCCGGCAAATGGTGGGACACATGCCCGGACAGCCTGCTTCCGTCTGCATAATGTGTTTTTAGTTCTGCCGTGTCAAAAAAACCGCATTCCGCAAGTGCTGCATATACAGCTGCCCCTGCATGACCTTTGCTCATTATAAAGCGGTCGCGTCCGTCCCATTTGGGATCCTCGGGCTTGTACCGCATAATATCCGCATACAACACTGCAATTATATCCGCTGCGGACAGCACCGAACCAATGTGACTCCCTCCGGATAAATGAGTCATTTCAATGCCGTGGCGACGAATCAGCCAGGCAAGACACTCGCTCTTTTTACTCATTTTGACACCTCGTTCAATTCCCGCAGCTCATCCGAATTCAGCGTCCAGCCTACAGCTTCCGCATTTGAAATAATCTGAGCCGGTCTTTTTATGCCTGCAATCACGACAGATCCGGGCATTGAATCAAGAATCCAGCGAATGGCGCAGGCTGAAATCGATTTTCCGCGTTCTGTGGCAATCTTTCTCAAAACCTCTACTGTTTGCATGTTTCGATCCAATTTTTCGCCGTGAAAATTTATATAAATATCACGACTCCGACGGTCATCAGCGCCGAAATCTATGTTTTCTTTTGTATATTTACCCGTAAGAATTCCCTGACCGAGACTGCCCCATGTCATCGGCGTTGTTTTAAGTATATCCTGCGCCGCCAGCAAATCCTGTTCATTCTTTCGACAGGCGAGAGAAAGTTCGTCCTGACAACAGGCAAATCTGCCTGCATAAGGCCGCAGCTCGTTCATTCCGTTTGCATGAATATTGGACAACCCGAAAAAGCGGATTTTTCCTGCTTCTTTCAGCTTATCCAACTCGCCCAATACATCTTCAATCGGTGTCTTCCCGTCCCGATAATGAATTGTGTAAACATCCACATAGTCCGTATTCAGTCGGCGAAGACTGCCTTCCAATGCTTTGCGGATGTATTCAGGCGAATTATCGTAGAAAGTTTGTCCGTTCCCTGCACGAACGCCAAACTTCGTTTCAATAACAGCAGCCTTGCGGTGCGTGCCAAGCCCTTTGGCAAGAGTACGCTCTGACTGTCCCAAGCCATATGTATCCGCGGTATCAAAAAATTCACGCCGACATCCAACGCGGCATGTATTGCAGCAAGGAGCTCATCCTCCCGCACACTACCCCAGCCGTATCCGCCCATCGGACAACCGCCCATGCATAAGCGCGATACTTCAATGTCGTATTTTCAAGAACTAAATAGTCCATATCTATTTCTCTCTATCGCTCTTTCCGACGACACGCATAGCTTTTTTAAAAACAGCAGTCACGGTCTTAAAGAAAAGACTCACATCCGTGCCGAACGATACTTCCTTTGCATATCGTATTCTTAATTTATTTTTCTTCTCAAGTACATATTTTTCGTACATTTCATCCGCATTTTCCGCACCGACAATTTCATCAAGGCTGATGAACTCAATGGAGCTGAAGTCCGTAATACCCGGCCGCACTTCAAGAATAATTTTTCCTCGCCCTTATAGCCTCCGTATAGCGCAAAAGCTCCGGCCGCGGACCGATGAAACTCATCGACCCCAAAAGGACATTATACACCTGCGGCAGCTCATCAAGCTTCAGCTTGCGGAGAGCTTTCCCCATTCTTGTTATGCGCGGATCGTTCAACGCCGTTGTGCCGCCCATTTTGTCCGCACCCTTGTACATTGTGCGTAATTTAAAAATTCGGAATGCCTTGCCTTGGTACCCGCCGCGCAGCGGGGTGTAGAAAACCGGGAAACCGTCCTCAATCGCAATGAAAATACCTATAATAAAAACGATCGGTGTAACAGCGACTGCAGCAGCAAGAGAAAGAATAAAATCAATGATGCGCTTAATGATTCTGTTATATAATCCGCAATATCCCGCTTGCGGTCTTTTTTCTTTCAGTTCGGTCGCTCTCTGCTCTTTATAATTCATTTATTTTCTGTCCGTTTTTAATCATCTGAAACGTAATGGATTATCCTCACTTTTCAAGACAAGTGCTGAACACCCTCAGAAATATCCCAAACAGGTGTTCATTTAAGTGCTCCCCCGTTTCATGCCCTGTTTTTCAAGTGCTGCCTCCATATCGGTTTTCGGGCATGCCTCCGGCACCCACAGCCTCAAGGCTGCAGTTGTGTAATTTTCTATGTCATCGAAAACGTTCATCTCGCGTGCAATGGCGCGTCGAGATATGTCTCCGCTTCTTTGCCCAAAATATGCCCGGCGGTCGTTTGAAATCGATATATTATTCAAGGCACGCCTTACAGCCTGTCCCGCAGTGAAACCCACTGAATCGACTCTTTCAGGGATACACTGCATGACCGTGCGCTGCGCAAGAAACTCTTATTCACAGTTTTTTGCAGAGCAAGCACATGTCTGCATCTGTTTTGCTCTGTTTTACCCTGAACGTCACAGACGCTGCGCTTGCGTGTATGCGTTCCGTAGTATCCGCTTCGTCAAATCAAGCACGCTGTATCTCTTTCAGTGACGAATTGTGCCAATTAATGCTTTTTAATATCTAATTGTATCACGATTAAATAAGAAAATCAAGGGTTCGACGGAACGAACAAGCGGAAAAAGCTTTTAGTGCTAAATCTGCAATAAGAAACACAGAGGGCAGGAAAAGGTAAACAGCCGCAAGTATATACAATACATTGCAGGTTCAGCTATGTTGAATTCTTTTCCTTTTTATTGTTTTTTGGGTTATAAGATAGATTGTACAGACAAGCGCAATTACAATACATATCCACTGAGATGTTGATAAACCGAAAAGCATCCCTCTCACCGAATCGCCGCGGAAGAATTCCAAGCAGAACCTGATTGCTGAATATGCATAAAGATAAATCGGCAACAGCAAAACACCCTTTTTTATTCTTGACGCAATACAAACTAATCCGAAAAACAGGAACAGATTCAATGCGGCTTCAACGGCTTGGATCGGGAAAGTCGAAACAACCGTGCCGTTAATATTCAATAACACAGCTAAAAAACCATTGTATTCGCTGCCGTAGCAGCAACCGGCAAACAAACAGCCCAATCTTCCGAAAGAGTGGCCAAGCGGTATGCACGGAACAATTGACAGAACGACCTTGTCAACATCTTCCTTCAGCAGTTTTACGGTGAGGAAAGCCGTCAATATGCCGCCAATCAAACCTCCGTAGTATACCAATCCACTTTGGAAAATAAAGTCAAAAGAACCGTTCGCAATCATGCTCAGTATGTCAGAAAGTCGAAAAGTGACTGCAATATATAGAATTTTCGCACAAATCAATCCGCCCCCGACAGCCGCTGCCGCGATCACAATCAGATTGTTGATATCAAGCTTAAACTTTTTTGCTCTTGCAAAAGCTGCAGAGCAGGAAAGAATAATTCCAAGCACCATGCATAAACCGTACATAGGGATTATTTTTCCGAAAAGGCTGACTGAAAGAAACATTTCAAATTCAAAGCGGTCGGACAACATTACAGTCTCCGACCGCACATATCACCAATATTTCGCTGTCGGAATCAATTGAGACCATTGAGAAGACTTGACCCGATCGATGCGCAGGCTACGCATGCTACGTAGAAAATTGTAGACAGCACAAAACCGATGATTGAACAAACCAATCCGGCGGTTGCAATGCCTTTTTTCTCACTGTTCTTGCGGCCAAGCGCACCGAGAATGATACCAATCAGACCTGCGATCGAGCCAATCCATTGTAAACCCGGAAGAAAACAGCCGCATACCAAACTTACAATACCAAGTACTAATGAAGCAAGCCCATATTGCTCTCCTTCTCAACGAAATGTTGTTTTTATAAGAGTGCATATACGATACTCTATATGCAGTTCAATTATACTACTTGTGTTGCTGTTTGTCAAGACAGGTACACATTTATAACTTAATATATTCATTTCGGCGCCACTGATTGGCTGCACTCTGCACCTTTCTAAAAAATAACAAGCGACTGTTGTAAAAACAAGTCATATTGAACTTCTATCATTAAAGTCCGTTCGACAAACTCACAAAAAAAGATAGAATCAGAGAAAAGAGCAGAAAAACCGGCCGCACCTTTGACCGCCATTTGGAAAAATGATCCGGCTTTGCAGCCGATGGCAAGAGCAGAACTCAAAAATATGCGCTGCGCTCCGTTGCCGTCGTTCCGGCGGTTGTATCATTTTTCCTTAAGCCGTCAAGGCAAGCCTCCTGTTACGCCAACATCCGACTCCGGAAATCTGAAAACATTCGCCTGTCATTTTGGGTGTTTTCGACCGGACTGATATTGACATTTCCGGTTTTGATATTATGGCTGTATCGCATGGGTTCCCTTTTAATACCCTATAATTGATTGCACTTGCCATCCAAATTTCTGAACTGCGCCGTTGTCACGGGAAGTGTGCAGAAATTCTCCGCAGCGGATCACGCCTGTGCTGAAACAGCTTAAAAGACTTGTTTCAAACTGTTCAAGCGATTTTCGAACATAGAAAAATCCACCGTAATTCGATTAAAATCACGGTGGACATCTGGCAAATAACCCTAACTTTAATAGAATTTCAAGGGGGTGCATTTTCGGCGCAAAAGGGGGTGCAGTAGTTTTCGGAAATGCACCCCCCTCTGTGGAAAAATTTCTCATGACTGATCTATTCCTTCAAAAACGTGGCCAGAAGCATCCAGGTTTGTTATCAGAAAATTCGTGACTGCTCCACGAAACTCCGCTTCTGCGCCTTATTTTTCCAAAATGCCCGGTTTGCGTCCTCGATTTTCGGCTGCATCTGCTCGATCTGGTTATCGTCCAACGGAAAACGGACATCACCAAAATCGTCATTCATAATTTTGAGAAGCAAGTTGTGATACTTATGTGCACCGATTGTTTGTAAAGCGGCTATGATTTCAAAAAGATGTTCTGAAGCAAGGACCTCCTGCAAATCGTCCATGGCGGACATCCAAAACTCCACGCTAAGGGCGAGCAGCCTTTCACTCTGAGACATAGATTGCTGCAGTTCAAAGAGCTTTTCCCAGTGGAAAGACGGCAGTTGCTCCAAGACGTTACCTTTCTCCATGTAAAACTCGTTGTATGATTCCGTGCGCCACCCTCCGGCTCGCTTTATTACAACGCTATATTCGGATAGCCCATTATCATATATCACAGCGTTTCGCGAAAACAGAATATCATCCTCAATATAATAAACGCCTGCTTTGGGAACGTTTGCATCCAGTGATTTTCCGTTGCGTATTGTTCCGATGTACTGACCGTTAATGTACATTCGATACGGCAAAAGAGCTCCCGCAAATGCGGATTTCCGATGAATATGGAATCGCACCTCACGCATGAAATCGCACTCCTGTATGTGGATTCAATTATTTACATTGCTTAAAAAGTCCACCGTAATTCTATCAAAATTACGGTGGACTTATGGCGGAGAAGGAGGGATTTGAACCCTCGCGCCCCTTCGCAGAGCTACTCCCTTAGCAGGGGAGCCCCTTACAGCCACTTGGTACTTCTCCAACTTAATATACTGTTAAAAAACTGGCGGAGAGAGAGGGATTCGAACCCCCGGTGCCTTGCGGCATCACTGGTTTTCAAGACCAGCTCCATAAACCACTCGGACATCTCTCCTCGTTCGCAACGATACGATTATAACAGAACTTCTGCCGCTTGTCAACAGCAGAAACGGCAGAAGTGGATATATATAATTTTTCTTTCGTTGCCGTGCTCATCGCCGTCATGCTCCCCCCGCACCGACATGCGTTGACGCGGCAGAAAAAGCAGCTTCGGACGATTAAACAGTTGCCTCAAGTGAATGAGCCGTTTTTAAACGCTCCGAGCGGCAGACAGGGGTATTCGGGCTTTATTGTCAGGTATTCAGATGAAATCAAGTTTACACTGTTATAATCGAACCTGTCCAAACACAGCAAACCCGCATTATCCGTTCGGAGCATGTAATCGGTCTTACCCCTATCCTCAATTACATAAATCTTACCGTTTGCATAATCACAGATAATAACGCGGCTGTCAACAATTCCGGAGCCGATGTTGATCGTTGAGCAAAAATCCGGGCTTCCGTCACCGTTTATATCGCAGATATAAGCATCCCTGACCGGCAGTCCGCCGTACAGCACGGTCGTTTTGCCGTTATTAACTTCAACTGCCGAATCCGTGCAGCTGAAAACGGCATTGGGGAATTGCGAAAAGCTTTTCTCAACACGGGTACTGCCGCCGGATGCATCAAACCATAGCTCTGCCGCTGCTCCGTGCTGATCCGCCGCGCTTTCCGTACCGTAAAAAAGATGAATCATTTCGTCCCCGGTGCCGGAATAACCGTCCTCATCCGAACCATGCATTGGTCCTATAACGATATGAATAAGCTTTTCGCCGAGATTGGTGACTCCGTCCTTGCTGTAGGTTATAACTCGATTCAGCTCTTCAGCCTCACTGAAGCCCACAAAATTAATCAGGTATAAATCCGCATTCGGACACATGCGGCGAATCTCGTCCTTCGGCATGTATTTCAGTGCGTTGAGATAATCCTCAAGAAGATATACCGTTTCGGGTGCGGCAACACGGCTTTCTCCCGGAAGGAAGAACATATCCGAATCGCCGAAAAACCGCAATTGTTCGCGATACATTCCATCCTGCCGTTTGAAGTAAAAAACGATTGTTTGATTGTCCCAAAGTTCAAAATCGGAATCCATGTCCAATGAAAATCCTCCGGGTCGGGTGTAGATCTCCGCATCGGGATTCAGCTTTTCCGCTTTTCGAATTTCGGAAACAATATAGTCGGGATCAATATCCGCAATATTATCGCCCCTCATTTCAAATTCCGCACCTGTCTTTTTGCCGGTCAAAAAACACACCGCAAGCGCTGCGCAGGCGAGCACGGCAATAAGAATCACCCAAACCGACGGTTTTCGGTAATTCATCACGGTCTTAACGCGTTCTTTAATACCAACTTCACCGAAGGCAAGCGGACAGGCATTGAAACGACTGCGACTAACGCTGCACGAAAGCAATGCCTGCATATAGTCCGCTCTCTGTTCGTTGTCAAGCTTTTTTATAACCTTTTCATCGCAGGCAAATTCAATATCGCGGCAAAACAGCACGTAGGACAGCCAAACGAGAGGATTGAACCAATGCACCGCGAGGATAGCAAAGCCAAGCGGCTTCCACTTATTATCACGGCGGCGTATATGCGCCCGCTCATGTTCAATTACGGTTTCAAGTTCACGCTCTTCAATGCCGAACGGAACATATATACGCGGCTTGAAAAATCCAAGCACAAACGCCGAATTAACTCGGTCGCTCTGATAAATATTATCACGCAGCAGCACGGCTTCACGCAGTTTCCTGCCCAAACCGATGCGGCTTATTGCCATGTATGCAAGCATGACAATCAGACCTGCAAGCCAAATACATGCAATCTCGTAATCATCGGGCAAATTAATTCGCAGGAGCGGAATTGTCAGCGATGTGTCGTAATCGTTCTCCTTTGATTGTGTTCCCGCTTCACCGGGCGTTTTTTTCTTCTTCACCTGTGTCGCTGCTTTCGGCAGTTTTTCCTGCATCGGAGGGCACGTTTGAAGCATCTTCCGTTCGGATTTCGACCCACCCGATCCGCGGATCACGAGAGGCTCTCCCCCGTCCGTGTTGTCAATAGTGTCAGCATAGAGTTTTTCTCTGAAATTTTCTATAGGATAGTTGTCCGGAACAAGGCTCAGCGGACTTTCTATCGTCGTCGGAATAATTAACCGCAAGGCAACAATACCCCAAAGCAGCACCCGAATCCAGCCCGGTGCTCTTTTGAACAACAACCTGAGCACAAGCACGATAACAATTATCATGCTTGCCAATATGCTCATATCGATAACCGAAATGCAGACTTCACCCACGCTCATTTTCCGCCTCCGTTCCGAATGCTGTCAATCATGCGTTGAACCTCGTCCAACTCCCTTTCCGACATATCCCGACGCTTTGCGAAAGCTGCAACAAATGCCGGCAGCGAACCCGAAAAACGCTTCTCAACAAGCTCATCGATTTCACACGCCTGAGCTTCATCCTTCGAAATAATGGAAGTTATAACGCCGTCCTCGTTCTTCAGCACACCGCGCTCGCAAAGACGCTTCAACACTGTATAACTCGTTGTTCGCTTCCATCCAAGTTCCGCGAAGCAGAGCTTTGCAAGCTGCGCTGCGGATATCGGTTCGTTTTCCCATAGAATAAGGCAGAAACGGTATTCACCTTCATGTATTTTCGGAATTTCTTTCATAATGACTCCTCCGCGATTTTTGTCTACTGTTGTAGACTGTTTTTTAGTCTACCACTGTAGACGGCTTTTGTCAACAGTTTTTTTCACAAAAATTCAGAGCCGATTTAATGCTCCGATCCGTAATCAACCGAAAAAACATTGTATCCACCCTTTATAAATGGCAAAACAAGTGCAGGAAAATGAATCGGTTCAAGTACGACGCGCGGACGGAGTTCTCGGGTTTATGTGCTGAGCCGAAAATTCTGTCGATATTTATATACATCTACTGAAAAAATAGCATGAAGAGATTCTTAAGCTGCGGATGATAAAACGGAAGCTGCTGTCAGGCAGCTTTAAAAAGGCAAATGCAGTTATATGCCCGTTTCCGCCATGCTTGTTCGCCTGCTTGCGATGGTTAATCTTTGCTTGGTTTTTCCCCATGTTAAGCATTATATTTGTTCACCGGCACAGCGGCAGCCTTGATCTGCGCTGCAGTGCTCCTGTTCCGTCAGTATTTGTAATACTGTGCGCACAGCATCATTATTTTATTATATGCGAACTTAAGGCAGCTTCCGCAAAAACCATTGTCGAATTCACTCTTTTTGCGCGAAAGCAATTGTGCCCGGGAGCCGAGTCTGTCATATTTGGATTGTCTGCAATTCTCCGGGCAGCGGTTCGGCAAAACACTCCCGGCAGTTTTCAGCGGAAACTCTTGACAAACATCGCGATATGTGATAGTCTATATACGTTGTCAGTCGAGTATCGCTGCTCACCGATAACAGTTTTTTCCGAAAACAGGGTCGCTGCATCTAAAATGCAGTAACCCTGTTTTTGATTAATGAAGATTCCGAGCGAAGGCAAATCACACAGGGGGAAACGCTTCAATCCATACCACTTGTGATGCAGCGACCGGTACATTGCGCTTATAATCGCCGACAGCGGTATTTCTATCCACGCCGCCCGTGAAGGCGGCGACTCGGTATCACCGGCACAAATGCAGTTGATTAATATTTCAATCCACGCCGCCCGTGAAGGCGGCGACAGGGCGGCACAATTGTCATCGTACACGCCCGCAGATTTCAATCCACGCCGCCCGTGAAGGCGGCGACACGGTTGACGATTTAGGGCGGATATGCATCCCAAATTTCAATCCACGCCGCCCGTGAAGGCGGCGACGACACATCATGCTGCATCATAGCGGCAGACTAAAATTTCAATCCACGCCGCCCGTGAAGGCGGCGACGGTATAAAAGTTGTCGTCGCAGGCAAAAAGTACATTTCAATCCACGCCGCCCGTGAAGGCGGCGACCGATTTTTTCTATTTCTGCCCGGAGCTGCGGTGATATTTCAATCCACGCCGCCCGTGAAGGCGGCGACCCAGACAACTATATCTACAACTATAAGTACAGCCCATTTCAATCCACGCCGCCCGTGAAGGCGGCGACGCGCGTAGCGGTCAAGCCTGCGTGCAAGGCTCTATTTCAATCCACGCCGCCCGTGAAGGCGGCGACTGCATGGCCTGCACCGCATCCCCGGTCAGCATCGATTTCAATCCACGCCGCCCGTGAAGGCGGCGACGATCCATGGACGCTCGATGCAAAGCACCAGATTCAATTTCAATCCACGCCGCCCGTGAAGGCGGCGACCCCGCGCAAGCGGCGCAATCCCGACCGCAGGGGGAATTTCAATCCACGCCGCCCGTGAAGGCGGCGACTTTTTCCGTGCGTACGCAACAAACCGTTAGCCGCATTTCAATCCACGCCGCCCGTGAAGGCGGCGACTTGCCGTCAAAAAAATCAAAAATCATCCGATGGAATTTCAATCCACGCCGCCCGTGAAGGCGGCGACCTTTTTTTAGCTGTTCGGCCTGCCTGCGTGCGCGATTTCAATCCACGCCGCCCGTGAAGGCGGCGACTTGACCCCTGCCTTCTTTGCGAACCTTTCAAGGCTATTTCAATCCACGCCGCCCGTGAAGGCGGCGACATCCCGGTGCCGTCCTCGTGATACACATACCCGCATTTCAATCCACGCCGCCCGTGAAGGCGGCGACGGCGGTCGCGCTCGCTGAAAATCCACTCGTCGATATTTCAATCCACGCCGCCCGTGAAGGCGGCGACTAAAGCTGCATCAGCAGCATATCTGGGACGATTTGATTTCAATCCACGCCGCCCGTGAAGGCGGCGACTTGACGGTTTGTCCGACAGTCGCTGTCACGCCGAGAATTTCAATCCACGCCGCCCGTGAAGGCGGCGACCGAGGCGGCGATTTCGCGCCGGGCGAACTTGATATTTCAATCCACGCCGCCCGTGAAGGCGGCGACGCAATGGAACATCGTCCTCGGTAAAAGTTATCAATTTCAATCCACGCCGCCCGTGAAGGCGGCGACACGCCTGAGTGCGCGCGAACGCAAGCTCCTGCCTATTTCAATCCACGCCGCCCGTGAAGGCGGCGACTCTACGGGCGACGAGCCTGAGCAGTGGGAATGTTATTTCAATCCACGCCGCCCGTGAAGGCGGCGACCATGTAGATATTGCGGCGGCACACATGCGACCGGCATTTCAATCCACGCCGCCCGTGAAGGCGGCGACCGCGAACGCGAAGAAAAAGAAACCGCTGTCCGCATTTCAATCCACGCCGCCCGTGAAGGCGGCGACGGTGACATCACGATGGATATGTTGTTGCAGCAGCATTTCAATCCACGCCGCCCGTGAAGGCGGCGACGGCAGGGTTACGCTTGCAGTGTAGGACGCAAGGCATTTCAATCCACGCCGCCCGTGAAGGCGGCGACGCTGAGCGTCCCTTCCGTGGGATGGAACAAAGAAATTTCAATCCACGCCGCCCGTGAAGGCGGCGACGAAAAAGCAAAAAGGTTTGAAAAGCGGGGTTTTGATTTCAATCCACGCCGCCCGTGAAGGCGGCGACGGCGGCGGTTTTGAGCGCCGCCTTCCATTTTGAGTCATTTCAATCCACGCCGCCCGTGAAGGCGGCGACCTTGATAGGACAGCTTAAGAATTTTGCTTTAGATATTTCAATCCACGCCGCCCGTGAAGGCGGCGACCCCATACCTTAACCATAACCACACCATTCGCTTATTTCAATCCACGCCGCCCGTGAAGGCGGCGACGCGGTCACGCTGCCGGCAGAAATATCGTGAATATTATTTCAATCCACGCCGCCCGTGAAGGCGGCGACGATTTGGGCAATATGCTTCTCGGGCGACGATTCGTATTTCAATCCACGCCGCCCGTGAAGGCGGCGACCATCAACCCACGATGCGTCCACGGTCTGTCGCTATTTCAATCCACGCCGCCCGTGAAGGCGGCGACTCAGTGCTTCCGCGTGTATAATCACCCGCGGAGGTATTTCAATCCACGCCGCCCGTGAAGGCGGCGACCTTTGTACATTGGCATTTGCGCAATTGTACCGTATTTCAATCCACGCCGCCCGTGAAGGCGGCGACCTCCGCAAGCGCGTCGGTCACGATGCGAACCAACATTTCAATCCACGCCGCCCGTGAAGGCGGCGACCCAGTAATTTTTTAGAAACATAACCGCGTGCTATTATTTCAATCCACGCCGCCCGTGAAGGCGGCGACCTTTAAACTGTATTGTGAAATTCCTGCATGTTGGATTATTTCAATCCACGCCGCCCGTGAAGGCGGCGACAATAATGACAGGGTTTCCGCAATGTGCATGGGTATTTCAATCCACGCCGCCCGTGAAGGCGGCGACTGTTTTGACGGAAAAGCACTGTTTTATTATGATATTTCAATCCACGCCGCCCGTGAAGGCGGCGACTCCGATGAAGTTACAGCGAATTTCGGCGGTGTTATTTCAATCCACGCCGCCCGTGAAGGCGGCGACGCATTACGGAAATTGCACTGGCGGGTATTAAATATATTTCAATCCACGCCGCCCGTGAAGGCGGCGACCCGCCTTATCGTTGTTACTTTCAGCGACAAACGATATTTCAATCCACGCCGCCCGTGAAGGCGGCGACCAGCACATTTTCTATAATTTACCTTAATATAAGCATTTCAATCCACGCCGCCCGTGAAGGCGGCGACCATAAACTTCATTTTATTGGAAGTTGCCTTAATTTGATTTCAATCCACGCCGCCCGTGAAGGCGGCGACCGAAATTCCGCAACATTCAGCGCAATGTTACTTATTTCAATCCACGCCGCCCGTGAAGGCGGCGACGTTTTGCGTATGAGCGCAAGGCCAAAATTTCATTTATTTCAATCCACGCCGCCCGTGAAGGCGGCGACACAGTTGTTTCGCCTTCCAATTCGCGCGGCGAAAATTTCAATCCACGCCGCCCGTGAAGGCGGCGACACATATTATTTTTTCTTGCCTCCTTAGTTTTAAATTTCAATCCACGCCGCCCGTGAAGGCGGCGACTTGCCCCCTCCGTGAAATTCTCAAAAGTAACTTGTATTTCAATCCACGCCGCCCGTGAAGGCGGCGACATTACGGAAATTGCACTGGCGGGTATTAAATATATTTCAATCCACGCCGCCCGTGAAGGCGGCGACTGCGGAAACGAATAGACGTAATCAACATTTCCGCAAACAGCAAGTATGAAAGTGATCATTCCCCGCTGTTCATTTTCCATTATACAGTAAAAAAGGCGGCACTGCAAGCAAAGACCTGCCTTTTATGCGCGTTTCGTTTCTTATCCGCTTAACAATTCTTGAAGAAAAGCATGTTTTGTCCGCATGTAATTGCGCGAACCACCCTGATTTTTTCTGACCGCTTAGTATTCGCGGCAAATAATCAAAGCATCAGCATACCCTCAGGGTCGTAACCCGACTTTGTTCCGAAATGCTCAATCTTGTTTTCATATTTGTTACCCAGATAATAGAAACGAAGACTGTCCCGTTCAGCATCCATGATGCTGCAAAGCTCAGCTTTTAACCTGCGGCACTGCGCCGGATCGAGTATGCACTCGAATACCGAATTCTGCACACGCTGTCCATAGTTTACACACTGCTTTGCGATGCGGCGTAATCGTCTTTTTCCGTCCGCATCCTCTGTGTTAACATCATAGGTTATAAGCACAAACATAATTAAACCTTCCTTTCTGCCTCAACACGGTTATTTCCAAAGGAACGGAGGATAAGCATCCAAATCCCCGCGAAGGTATCTTGCCAGTAACAGGGCCTGAACATACGGAATCATCCCCCATTGCAGCTTTTCGCCGAGATATGGATGCTTCAATTCATCTTTTTTGCGTTCCTGCCATGCTCGATAGAAACGCCGCCGTGAATCATCCTTAAGCAGTACAGCCCCGCTTTCACGAAAATCGAAATCGTTTCTGTCAAACATTCTGTTATTGATGCACGTAAGGACAAATCTGTCTGCCATACACGGACGCAGTTCTTCCATGAGGTCAAGTGCCAGTGAAGTTCTGCCCGGCCTGTCACGATGCAGAAATCCGACGTACGAATCCAGTCCAACGCTTTCAAGCGCAGAAGCGCAATCGAGAGCAAGCGTCGAATATGCAAGCGACAGCAGCGCATTCACGGCATCAAGCGGAGGCCGCCTCGAACGCACCGTAAACCGAAAAAGTTCCTTGCTGTTGAGAATTAATTCGTTGAATATGCTGAAATACGCATTCGCTGCAACACCTTCAAGTCCACGGAGTCCGTCAAGCCGTGTTTCCTTTTGAACAAGCGGCAGCAGTCCCGCCGTCAATTGTGAAACGGAGGTCAAAGCTTCACAATCCACACGCAGAGCGTGATCGCGCCGTGTCCTCTCAATGCTCTGCTTAGAATTGTAAAGTTTGCCGAATATCATATTTTTTGCAATCAGGCATGAATTCTCCTCATCATCTGCAACTCGATATTGCTTTCGCCGAAGCAAAACATTACCGTTTGCTTCGCCCGTTACCCGTGCAAGAAATCGCCCCCGCGGGCTGCAGAAAGTGAATGCAACTCCCATATCGGCGCATTTACCGAGCAATGCAGGAGATGCGCCCATATATGAAAAGTCAATTATGCTTTGCAATGTGTGCAGAGGATAACGTGCCGTGATCCTTTCGCCGCACTTTGCAACAACATTCTCTCCATCCAACGTCAAATATACGTCTTCCGACATAATATACAGTGTATTCAGCAACCGCTTCATTGCGATTCCTCCAGTGCCTTATTAATGTACGTTGCAACGGTCGTTGTTTTCATCAGTTTCGGGAGGCAAATCTCCTTCATTGAACATGACGCGCATGCCTTGGTAGGTTTCACTTTCGGGGTATATCGTTTTCTATACAGATCATGCATTTCGGAAAGCACATCCCGTACTTCGTCCCTCAATGCTCTGTCAAATTCAACTTCCACCCTGCGCCGTGTTTCGCCATAAAACAATGCTCCTCGCGGAATATCACACGCAAGCATCTCTTCAAGGCACATTGCCTGACCGCAAAGCTGCAATGTATCGCCGGTTCGCTCGTTGTACATTCCGCGCTTGTATTCAACGGGATAGGGCTGCCAAAGACCATCACGATCCTTCAGCTCTATCCGTCCGCCGAACGGCGAAATTCCAGTACATCACACTGTCCCGAACCCGAGTGGATGAAAAAAAAATTTATCCCCCTCGTAATGAAAAGATCGCCTCTGCTTTCCTTCAACCCGGTATCATGCGCTCTTTCATGCATCAGCGTGCCGTCCACCGTGCGGTAGTTGTCCGCCCATTGCTGCTCAATGTGGATAAGAGCCCAACGTCTGCGGCAGAATTTGAAATGCTGTATTCCGGAAAGCTGAAGATAGTCTTCTTCGGAATACGTCATACCATTCGAATGCAGCTGACTCCTTCGGGCAAATTATCCGTATCAACGACAATATCATAATCATCGTAACAACGGGCAACTGCACAATCCGCTTTTCTTGCCGCTGTAACACGCTCAAAAAGTTTATGTGCCGGAGCATTACCCAGTTCGGATTCATGCTTAAACACGATAAGCTCACGAACAGCCATCTTGCCGCGTGCAGCCGAGTGATCGTTTTCAAACATGTTTATTATCGCCTTCCAAAGCAGTTCAAGATCCGCCTCCGAAAAGCCCGTAGTTTTGCGCGCGAGGTTGGCCGAAACATAGCCTTCGCAGCGATAGAGACCGTAAGGAACAATGTATTTGCGTCCCATTTCCGTACCTTTTTTCTCTGCGTCAGCCTCGGTCGTTATTGCAACACGGGTTATCGTAATCTCCTGAGAAATAATGGGATCAATGCTCCTTGAAAATCCAAGCTGCACCGGCCCGCGAACCTGGCCGCAGTTCAGAGCACCTTTGACGAATGTTGTCATAACGGCGCCGAAGGTGCGAATATCAAAGAAGTTTCCGCACATATAATCCCTTATTTTTGCATCAAGGTCTGGATCTGCTTTCTTTGCCTCCTTAAGCTTCTTTTCATCAGACTCAACGTTGAACTTTTCACAGGCCTCCTTGTCGCTCTTGTTGAGCGGTACGCCTTCCTTGATGTAGATGCGATAGCCGGGTTCTCCCTCTTTGGCCGTTTCAACGTAGTTGCGGATTTTGCGTTTGAGGCAGACGTCCGTCACGATTCCGTAACCGGTTTCGGGATCAACTCTTGGCATATTGCCGCATCGGGATCACCGTTGGGGTTGCCGTTTTCAACGTCGTAAAGCACAACAAAGTCATAGCGGTTTTTAATGGGTTCCATAATTATTTATCCTCCTTTTTTGTATAACGAGCCTGTGTTTGATGGTAGTAGCCAAGGTCGAACGAGCCTTGCTCCGGCAGCGACATATGCGCCGGATACTGTTCTCCGAGAACGCTCTTCAGCGTCATAACCTTTTTGTCAAGATATACACGCTGTGCATCCGAAAGCTTGCGCAAATGCTTCTGCGCAAGGCTGCTGAGTATCGGGAACACCGTTGCGGGCATTGTCGCAGCGGAGCCGAAATACTTGTCCTTAATGGTCGTGTTTATACCCGGATTTGCAGCCTGCTGAATCTCTTCATACACTGAGAACAGCCTGCCGAGGGTATACGGAACGTTTTTACTGTCTTTGTTCAAACTCACTGTCAGTACCTCCTTGGGGCATTTTTCGTTTGGATTTCTTAAATAATAGCTTTGATTATCGCTGCGCGCTCGCGCGTTATTTCGCGCTCCGCTCTGATCCGCAGGAAAGTGCATTCCAAAAGGGATGCAGGATATCTTCCACCGGAAAAACCGCGCGCGCCACCGCACCCGCCATTGCCGAGTTTGGAGTTTTATCCTTTGCACTTGGATTGACAGTTGCACTTAGCAGTTTCCAAAGCGGAAGCATCGGGTACTTATCATATGACGGTCGAACGATTTCAAGGCGGTCATAATGCGCTTTGATGTTCTTGACAATATTTCCGAAGCTGTCGCAATAGAAAAACCTGACTGCAAGGCGCGCTGCGTTCGGCGATATGCGAGGATATAGAACTTTCGTTCCGGATCCAAATCAAGCTCCCTGCACGGAAGTCCTTTTGCAAGCAGTTCCACGCTTGCCTGCAGTGCGGAAAGCCGCTGTTCATCCGACTGATCGCCGTCACCGTCGCCAAAGAACAAGTCCGCCGCAAATTCCTCGTACTGTTTGTCGGCGTTCTCCGCCCAGCAGACAACGGCAGCATCGCCGATCCTGTGGACATTTTTCCTGTCCGCCAGCAAATGATTCAACGCGGCCGTATATGCAAAGGCTGCATATTTTCCGACCGGCGCATTTTGGTTCTGTTCCTTGTTATAAGAACAGAATGCCGATGCATTGAATGACACGAGCGCCGCACCGCTTGACTGCGCGCCCTGCACGCCCTTGATCAGAGGGTGTGTGTTTGGAATTGCATCAAGCGCTCCCGTTATCAGGCACTGCCCTCTTTCTTTCGCGGTCTCTCCGTAATGAGCTTGCCATGCCGCAGCTAACTGAGGGATTTCATGAATAAACTTTCCGTTGAAACGAAAAACCATGTTTGCTTTGCCAAGCAGCTCACCTGCGCAACTCGTAACAAGCTCATTTTCCAACGTTTTTTCAGGTTCCCAGCGATCAAAAAAGCTCAATATCGCCTTTGCTGCCGGAACCTCAATCCCTTTCAGCACCTCATGATGCAGATCGCGGTTTCTTTTAAAACAATCCTTTGCGGCTTCAGGAGTTTTATCGTTAGCAGTGCCAAGGATAAAGCCTGAGTTTCCCCAAAGAAATTTCGGACTTGTGTTTCCCACTTTAATAGGAACCGTCATCTTCTGCGGAACTTCCCTCGTTTTGCCCTTTGGTCCATCGACCGTTTCGAAAAGAGGAGTGATTCGCAGCAAATCCCCGTTCTCATCTATTCCAAGTGCAAAGCTGATTTTTTCTCGGCTCCAGCCTTCTTTGGATATTTCGCCTTTTTGAGCCAACGCTTCGTAAAGGCTCGTCAATGCCTGCAATATCATCCTGTCACCTCCGCCGAATCCATTGCCGGCACGGTCAATACGCCGTCAATAAGCTTTGCGCGAAAGAACACGGGCTTGATGTTTTCCTTATCCGAATAATCCAAATCCAAAAGCATCCAGCAAGATCCCGTTCTCCCGCAAGTTCCGGCGGACAGGGCGGCATCTCAACGCATTTTACTACCTTTGCAGGAAATTCACGTGTTCCGAGGTAGGGCTGATGGTAACACTTACCTTTTTCAACCCTCCTTCTCAGCATGTCGCAAAATTTACCGGGATTGTCGCTCGGCGCAGCATTCTCAGTCATTTCAAAATGAGCTTCAATAACATAATGCACATCTCTCAACACCATCGCAGCACGCTGCTGAATGGACTCCGATGCTGCAATATACAGCTCTCCGCTGCGTGTTTTCATTTCCGTCTTCACGTTTCGCGCACTGATTACGTCCTTCACTTCATTTCGTCGAATGTTTGTGAACCGGATCGGTGCGCACACATGGATCCTGTCAATTACATAACGCATTCCCGGATGCCACATAACTGCTTCCAGTATGCCGCGTGCCGCAGACGGTGTTATTACATCGTAACTCACGCGTTCAACCTTCATCTCCGGTCTTGAAAAGCAGGCATAATCCCCGCTTACCTCAATACATATTGGCATATACTGTCTCTCCTTTCTTTTCTTTTTGTTCCTTTTTGCAGTCAATTTTCCTTATTCCTCCTATG
>ENA-OQEN01000241-OQEN01000241.1-human-gut-metagenome-genome-assembly--contig:-NODE-241-length-23983-cov-2.883300_pt1 | contig 23983 bp, 27 predicted proteins | sample MGYA00242791_ERZ504627 | MGnify/ENA primary metagenome ERZ504627 (study PRJEB26092, sample SAMD00036316) | human gut metagenome | host: Homo sapiens | study: EMG produced TPA metagenomics assembly of... | reverse complement strand
TTCATGTTTTTTCGGAAACAAAAAATATGGAAATTCAGCGGCATCGGACGGCAAATTTACGGCTGCCGCATATATTGTTTCAAACCATATTGACAACGACTTTCAACAAAGCTATACTGAAAACCGATATTGCGCAATTGCAGTTATCAAATATTTTTCCGTTCACACTCTGAATCCCCCTGTTTCGGGAGCGGCACGGAGTGCGGTTTTCCCGTGATGGGAATTTTCCGTATCTACGGCAAAAATCGTCTCAGTTGCGCATATCGCAGCCACGGGTTGACAAATTGCCCGCCTCCCTTTATTGCCCGCAACGGCAAAAAAGCGTATCATTACGGCAGTAAACCCGCACGCGAACAAGCGGCGGAAAAGGTTAAACAGAAAGGAACGGTCACAGCAATGATACTTGCAGACAAAATCATCAATCTTCGTAAAAAGGCTGGCTGGTCACAGGAGGACCTTGCGGAAAAGCTCGGAGTTTCGCGTCAATCCGTTTCAAAATGGGAGGGTGCACAGTCCGTACCCGATATGGACAAAGTTCTTCGGCTGAGCCGCATTTTCGGTGTTTCAACCGATTACCTTCTTAAAGATGAAATCGAGGAATGCGAACCTTCCTTTCAATCCTCCGATGGCAGTGCCGAGCCTCCGCTTCGCACCGTCACAATGGAACAGGCCTCTGCCTATCTTGAGCTTCGCCGTGTTTCCGCGCCGCGAATTGCGCTTGCAGCTTTTCTTTGCGTTATTTCGCCCGCAGCTTTGATTTTTCTTGCCGCAATGAGCGACAGTCGTGTTATTAATATCAGCGAAAACCTTGCCTGCGGCATCGGTCTTTGTGCCTTGATTCTGCTTGCCGCAATCGGCGTCCTGCTTTTTATTTCAGCCGGCGCAAAGGCAAAGGAATATGAATTTCTTGAAAAAGAACCGTTTGAAACGGAATACGGCGTGGCCGGTATGCTGCGCGAACGCAAAGCTGCATTTGCGCACACCTCCTCAAGGCTCAATATCATCGGAACCATGCTCTGCATACTTTCGGTGATTCCGATTTTTGTTTCCGTCTGCTTTGAAAATGCGGATTTTGCTCCCGCTGCGGCGGTAAGTCTTACGCTTGTTATTGCGGGCATCGGCAGTGCCGCATTCGTGCTTGGAGGAACATATAATTCGGCCGTTGACAAACTTCTCGAAGAGGGCGACTACACCCGCGTAAAGAAGGAAAAGAGCGGATTCGTAAGCCGCATATCTTCCTGCTATTGGCTGATCGTGACCGCGGTTTATCTGCTCATAACATTCGGCATCAAGGGCGGCAATCCCAAAACATCATGGGTCATCTGGCCCGTTGCGGGCGTTATTTTTGCCGCACTTTCGGCTTTTTGAATGCGCTTCCCGCTGCATCTTCAAAACACGGCAAGAAGTAAAACGGAGGAAATGTTAATGAGTAACACACAATATGACAACCTGTGCGGTGAACACTTCGCTTCGACCGAGCGCGAGATCATCCGCATTGACGGACTGAATAAAGCTTTCGGAGAGATAAAGGCCGTTCGAGACCTTTCGTTCCGTGTATGCCGAGGTGAACTTTTTGCCTTTCTCGGTGTTAACGGAGCGGGCAAATCCACAACCATCTCCATAATCTCGGGGCAGCTCCGACGGGACGGCGGCAGCGTCACGATTTTGGGCATGGATGCGGAGCGGGATTTTGAGCACGTTTCCCGAAAACTCGGCGTTGTTTTTCAAAATTCCGTGCTGGATCAGGCATTGACCGTTCGGGAAAACCTCCGCAGTCGAGCCGCACTGTACGGCATCAACGGAAAAGCGTTCAAAAAAAGACTTTCGGAGCTTTCGGAACTTCTCGATTTCGGTGATCTTCTGAACCGAACCGTCGGCAAGCTCTCCGGCGGGCAGCGGCGGAGAATTGACATTGCGCGTGCGCTTTTGCACGAACCCGAAATTCTTATTCTTGACGAGCCCACGACCGGACTGGACCCGCAGACGCGCCTCCTTCTTTGGAGCGTTGTTATGCAGCTTCGTGCCGAACACGGGCTTACGGTGTTTCTGACCACTCACTATATGGAAGAAGCCGCCGATGCAGACTACGTTGTAATATTGGATTCCGGCAGCATTGCTGCTGAAGGAACACCGCTGGAGCTGAAAAACAGGTTCACAGGTGATTTCATAACGCTTTACGGCGTCACGCCCGAACAAGCCGCCGCTCTCGGCGAATACAGAGTTGAATCCACACGCGACGGCATTCGCATTGCCGTAAAAAACACGGCGGAAGCAACGCAGTTGATTTTGAAACATCCCGAACTGTTCATCGATTACGAAATAAAAAAAGGCGGAATGGACGATGTGTTCCTTGCCGCAACGGGCAAAAAGCTTTCCGGAGGTGTCGAATCATGACAGGCTGCTACAATCTTTTTATTCGCAATTGCAAACTTTTTTCAAGGATAAAGGCATGTTCTTTGCCTCGCTGATAACGCCTGTTATCCTTTTGGTGCTTTATGCCGCATTTCTTGCAAATGTGTATCGCGACAGCTTTATTTCCGCTCTTCCGGAGGGTTTCCCCGCTGCGGAAAAGCTCATCGGCGGCATTGTCGGCGGGCAGTTGGTTTCATCCCTGCTTGCGGTAAGCTGCATCACGGTATCATTTTGCTGCAACATGACCATGGTTTTGGACAAGGTCACGGGTGCAAGACGGGATCTCACCGTTTCCCCCGTCAAAAAGTCCACGCTTGCGCTGAGCTATTATCTTGCAACTTTTGCTTCAACGCTGCTTGTCTGCCTTATTGCGGCAGGTGCGGGATTTATCTATCTTGCAAAGGTCGGCTGGTATCTTTCCTTTGCCGACGTGATGCTGCTGTTTGCGGACATTGTTCTGCTTGTGCTTTTCGGCACTGCACTTTCAAGCATTGTGAACCGTTTTCTGACGACTCAGGGGCAGGTTTCCGCCGTCGGCACGATCGTAAGCTCGGGTTACGGTTTTATCTGCGGCGCATATATGCCGATTGCACAATTCAGCACCGGCTTGCAGCACATCCTTATGTTTCTGCCCGGAACATACGGAACAAGCCTTATTCGCAATCATGCCCTCCGCGGTGCGTTCTCCGCGGCAGCGGATGCGGATCTTGCTCCCGAAGTTATTGACGTAATTAAGAAATCCATCGATTGCAGGCTCAGCTTTTTCGGAACGGATGTAAGCCTTCCGGCAATGTTCGCCGTTCTTTGCGGGGGAACGGTTCTGCTCATCGCGCTGTTTGTTCTGCTGAATATACTATGCGGTGTGAACCGGCGAAAAAAATATTCGCAATGATCAAGCACCGGTTATTGCACTGAAATTATAAAGCAGATTTTTTCGAATTCTTCATCCAACCTCCGGCGCGATGCGCACGGATAATGCAGCGGCGGTCATCGCGAACAGTGAGCAACAAACGGAAACGCCCCGACCGAACAGCTTTTGCGGAACCGGTTATCTTTAAACTGTGTTATTCTAAAAAACCGACACAATATTTCATGTGTCATTTCATGTGTTTTTATAAGGAAGGAAAATATGCTTAATATCAAACACTTAACAAAAACTTACGGCAGCAAAAAGGCGGTTGACGACCTTTCTTTGCACATTGCACCGGGTGAGATTTACGGCTTTATCGGCCATAACGGCGCAGGCAAAACAACAACGCTCAAAAGCTGCGTCGGAATCCTTCAGTTTGATGCAGGCGAAATACTTGTGAACGGCACTTCCGTTCAGAAGGACCCCCTGACCTGCAAAAAACTCATCGCCTATATTCCGGACAATCCCGACATGTATGAGTTTATGACAGGCATCAAATATCTCAACTTCATCGCGGATATTTTCGGCATCGGAGCGGAGGAGCGGGTACAGCGCATCAATAAATATGCGGACATGTTTGAGCTCACCGCCTCGCTTGCGCAGCCTGTTTCATCCTATTCCCACGGCATGAAACAAAAACTTGCCGTTATCGCAGCTTGGATTCACTCTCCGAAGCTTATCATTATGGACGAGCCTTTTGTCGGGCTCGATCCCAAAGCGGCGCATACTTTGAAAGGACTGATGCGGGAAGTCTGCAATGACGGCGGCGCGATCTTCTTTTCGACCCATGTGCTTGAAGTTGCGGAAAAGCTTTGTGACAAGGTTGCGATCATCAAAGGCGGCAGCTCATCCGTTCCGGAACCATGGACGAGGTCAAAGGCGATGAAAGTCTTGAATCCGTTTTTCTCGAGCTTGAAGCCGAATAAACTTCGGAGGCGCACTTATGCTTAAAATTCTTCTTAAACGGCAGCTCTATGAATTCAACCGAAGCTTTTTCTATGACACCAAAAAGGGCAAAAGCCGTTCAAAGTTCGCATCCGCCGCGTTCATCGTGCTGTATGCCCTTCTTATGGTCTGCGTGCTGGGCGGAATGTTCGCATTTTGCGCTTATCAGCTTGCAAACCCGCTCCGTGCCGCCGGGTTCGACTGGCTCTATTTTGCATTGTTCGGCATAATCGGCTGATGTTCGGCGTTTTCGGCAGTGTGTTCAACACCTATGCCGCGCTCTACAAAGCAAACGACAACGACCTTTTGCTCTCCCTTCCCGTGCCCGTCGAAAGCATTCTGCTTTCTCGGCTGCTGGGCGTCTATCTCATGGGGCTGATGTTCTCGGCGGTTGTGTTCGTTCCGGCAGCGACAGTTTACCTCTGCATTGATTTCTCCGTCGGCACGCTTTGGCTGCATTCTCGGAATGCTGTCAATCTCCGTCTTCGCTTTTGTTCTGTCCTGCGCATTGGTTGGGTGGTTGCAAAAATCGCCTCCAAGCTGAAACGGAAAAGCTTCCTCACGGTTATAATATCGCTTGTGTTTATCGGCGGGTATTATTATGTTGTAAACAATATCACGACCCTTTTAATGCAGTTTACGCAATATGTCGGCGCAATAGGGGCAGGCGTCAAAAACTTTGCTTACCCTGTTTACCTTTTCGGGCGGATGTCGGCGGGAAACCTTGTTTCCGCTCCGCTGCCCGTATTCGGCACAGCCGCGCTTGCATTGCTTACATTTTATGTTATGTCGAAGAGTTTTTTAAAGCTTGCAACCGCTTCTTCCGATACCGTAACCGCAAAGTATAATCGTAATGCACGACAAAAGGCAAGCGGCGTTTTTCCCGCTTTGCTCAAACGTGAGTTTAGCCGATTCACCGCAAGCCCTGCATATATGCTCAATTGCGGTTTTGGCGTTATAATCATGCCCATTGCAGGCATTCTGCTTCTCATCAGGGCGCAGCTCTTCGTTCAATGCTGTTTGAGCTTTTCGACAGCAACACGGGAACGATTGCAATACTTGCTGCCGCCGTCGTCTGCCTTGTGTCCACAATGAACGATATGACTGCGCCGTCCGTCTCTTTGGAAGGAAAAACGCTTTGGATTCTGCGTTCAATGCCCGTAACCACGCAGCAGATCCTCCGTGCAAAGCTTGCAATGCAGCTCCTGCTGTCCGGAATTTCGGTGCTTTTCGCCGCGATCTGCACATGCATCGCATTTGCCGTGCCGATAGGTTCAACGATTGCGGTAATCCTTGCATGTCTTTCCCTCGTTGTTCTTCTTGCCGAATTCGGGTTGTTCCTTGATCTCAAAAAGCCGAATTTGAATTGGACGACCGAAATCACGCCCATAAAACAGAGTTCAAGCGTGATGTTCGCTCTTTTCGGCGGGTGGCTGTACGTATTGCTGTTCGGGGCCGGTTGGTTTCTCGGTGCACATGCACTCGGAGCGGAGCTTTACCTCATGCTGTTTTTTGCACTGAACATGATTCTTTCTGCGGTACTGCGTTCGTGGCTGATGCGCAGCGGAACCGATATTTTTGAGAGTTTGTAAATTTATTATTCAACTTCATATCGAATTATTTCAAAAGGGCATCTCCTAACCTGTCGGAGATGCCCTTCATCATTTCATAAACCGACGTAAACGGAATCAATTTCCCGGGAAATAATTATTCCGTCCGACCTAATCAGCTCAATTTCCCGGGAAATAATGTCAAAAATTCTTCGGTTCCTTGCTGAATATTTCGACTTAATCCGAATATTTCTGTTCGAGGTGTTTATTAAACAGATAGGATTCATAGTCACCGATGGAAAATGCACGTTCCGAGGTTGCATCGCCGTACCGTTCCGCAAGCTCCGCAAACGTGATTTTCCTTGCTTCGCGCTGTGCAAAAGTGTCTTCTTCGTTAATTCGGCGCATTATTTCCTCAATACCGTCAATTTTCAGGTTTCCGATTCTCCATTCAGGAGACATGTGCGTGTAATTATACCAAATGTCAAAATTATTCGTAATATTGAGAACAATGAAATCTCCGTTGGAATAATCCGGATTCTCGCTGCGCTTCAGCAGGCTTTCAACACATTCCGCTTCGGTGCGCAATTCTTCATACTGCCAATAGTACGGCACGAGGCATTGCGGGATGTCACTCTTGATGATGCGAATCGGATAGAGCTTGCGATTTTCACCGTCGCAGCTTCCCGCATGAACAAAGAATTTAAAATTCTGCCGATCTGCCGGCAGCGTTCGGCAAGTTTCAGCTTTTCGGCAAGTTTCGGAAGTTCCGCAACTTCATCCTTGTTCTCTGCATTTATAAACGCCTGCCAACGCGGTGCAATGCCGTTTTGCAGCAGAATTTCCGTCGCTTTCAGCAATTCCGAATACGCACCTTTTCGGCCGATGTACCTATCCGTCGTTTCCTCTCCGCCGAAGAATGTGAGCTGAACGATTTTTACGCCGACTTCACGGAGGAACTTTGCATACTCTCCGTCTCTGACGAGCCGCCAAAAACTTGCAAGCTCAAACCTTTGCGGTTCGCAATTAACGCTCAACGCCTTGTCGCGTTCCCAGCGCGCTCTGTATTCCCCGCAAAAATCCGGTTCGCGAAGCCAGCTGTAATATTCAATTTGTTCAAAGTGCGGGCGAAAGCTGTTCACAAGCATTTCGTCTGCACCGTTTTCCGGCGGAATATTCGGCAATCGGCCGAGCCAGCAATGCCTGCATCGGTTCGGACATCCGTACATGTCAACCACCAAAGCAAGTTTTCTGCTTTTTTCAATGTTAATACTCATACAATTGGTACTCCCGTTAAAATATCGGCACCCGCCGAACAACAGCGAGTGCCGCATTTTTCTGCTTTATTCCGTTAATAAAGTACTTTCGCAGCCGAGTTATTTATTCCTGCTCGGCAAGCAACCCGCAACGCGGACGCCCGGAAGCATAACCGCAAACGGTCCGCTGTAGTTCTTGCTGTCGTAGCGTTCGGTTGTGAACTTCATCCCGCCGCTGCACGCATTGATGCTGCCGTTTACCGAACCGCCGGTCACGATGCGAACGCGTTCGCCGTCGAAAAGGTACGCAAGGCGAATTTCTCCGCCGAAATGTCCGGACATTGTGTCCATCTGGAAATCCGAGAATGTAACGGCGTAAAGATAAGGTTCTTTTTCATTTCTTCAAACGAAATACTGCCGTTTTCGCAGCTGTATGCGGAATAATCGCCCGTGGGCTCAATGCGAGATAATAACTCATTCTTGCGCCGCCGTGCAAAGTTTCAACCTTGCCGTCGGCAATCACGGGACGATCCTTCATGGGAATCGCTTCACTGCTGAAGGGAACCTTTGCGCGAAGGGTCATGTTGAGCCTTTCACCGTCTTTCATCTCGGGCTGGACATCCGTTCCGACCTTCCATGTTGAATACCCGGGATAGACCATTCCCGCACTGCTGCGCGCAATGTAATAGGAAAGCACTTCCGCCGCATTTTCGCCCGAGAGAATCAGGTTGTAAGTTCCGCTCGGCAGTTCCGCACGGGCAATTGCCCTGTCCGCCACCTCGCGGAGCGCGGTTGTGACCTTTTCGCGCAGCGCATCGCAATTCAGATTGTCGTAGCCGAATGCATGATAAACTTCAACATCCTCGGGTTCCTTGCACTGAACGACGAATTCGCCGTCAACATCGTTTTTATAATAGCAAACGTCCGTTCCGTTATCGCCGAGGATACGGGTTTTGACCTGCTTTGAGAAAATCTCCGCCGAGTTCACGAATGCGCGCGGATCGTTATCCGCCGCAAACAATGCCGCAGCAAAACGCTTTGCCGCCTCTTCAGCCGAAACCTCCGCAAGGCTGCCCGCGGCCGCAATGGGTTCACAAGCCTGTTTTTCAGGCAGTTCATAATACGGGTTGCCCGCAAAAGACGCCGCATGTTTCGCTTCCTTAAGAAGGGTCAGAACTTCCTGCTCCGACTGGGACGGCACAATGGTGACCTGTGACCTGCCGCGCATCGGCTTGCCGTCCTTTTCGTAATCGCAGAACACCTCAACGTTGTATTTATGGGTATCCCTGATGCGGCGCATATCCTCCTGCGGCGAATAAAGAAAACTTCCGCAGTGTGTTCTTTCTTTTCGTTAATGCGCCACGTTTTGATTTCAGCTTCTTTTAATGCGTTTTTAATAATATCTATCATAATAAAAGCATCCTTTCGAATCAAAATTCTTTCCGAACTTCATCAGCCCAGACGAATCGTCGCCTTGATGTAGGGACCGCCGTCCGAAACTTTGACCCATTCTTTGTAGCCCTTGCCGCATGCTCCGTAGCCGCCGAGTTCGATATTGTCGCTCATCATCGTGATGGACTTGAGCAGGTCGGGAACATAGCCCGTCAGCACGACAGGGGAAAAGATCCTGCCTGTCAGCTTGCCGTCCTTGATTTCCCTTGCAAAGTTGACCATGCACTGAATGCCCCAGTTTTTGGGGTCTTCCATGCCGGAGCTGGGTTCTTCAAGCAGCATTCCGTATTTTACGGAAGCGATCATGTCTTCAACTTATCGCTGCCGGGTTCGAAATAGGTGTTCGTCATGCGCGTATACGCCTTGCGCTCATAGCTCTCGCGCCTGCCGTTGCCGGTGGGTACGGTGCCAAGGAACATTGCGACTGTGCATCGCTGATGCCTGCTTTAAGAATGCCCTTGTCAATGATAACGGTGTCGTGGGACAGGGTGCCTTCATCATCAAAGAAATAGGTTGCAACCTCGCGCTGAGCGCAGCCGTCGTGCATGGTAACGAGCGGGGATGCTACCTGCTTGCCGATATAGACTGTGCAAGAGCTCTGTCCTTAACAAACATATCCATTTCAACGCCGTGACCGAACGCTTCATGAACGATCATGCCCGTGACTTCGGGTGTGCAGATGCATTCATAAGTGCCGGGTTCCATGGGTTCGGCGTTCAAAAGATCCGTAACGGTCTTTACGCACTGCGGAATTGCAGACTCCATTTTATCAAGCAGCTCCGCACCGCCGAGGTTGGAGAATCCGCGGAAGCTCTGCTTGATTTCCTCACCCTTTGCCGCAACAAGAGCCATGATGCCCGTTGAATAGAGCACGGACTGTTCAAGCTCGCGGTTTGCGGAAAGGAAGAGCTTGTGATATTCCTGATAGTTGAAGCCCGTTATTGCGTCAAGAATGCGTTCATCGGCTTTAACAGCCTTTTCGCGCAGTGCGGTCACGGTTTCAATCAACTTTTCGTCGCCGACCTCGCGGGGATGAATTTCGTAATCCGTTGCCTCGCAAAGCGTGCAGGGCTCATCGCTGATGCATTTGTACTCCGCTTCTTCGGTTCCTTCGGGAATGAAGTTTGCGGGATTCATGAGCTGCTGCTCGATTTCTCTTTCAATTTCGGGCAGGTTTTCTGCCGTGATTTCGTTTGTGCTGTATTCGGCATAGCCTTTGCCGTCATAGACCTTCACGATCATGCCCTTGCCGCCGAATGCGTTTGTTGCGGAAATTGCAACGCCGCTTCGCGATGCACGATAACCTTTTTCATAATTATCGGTGATGAGCACGGATGCATATTGGTATTTTTCGTTCAGCTTTGCAAGAAGCTGCTTCGCAAGCGGCTTCTTTTGCGCAATGTATTCGCTGTGTGTAACTTTTTGCATATTAAAAACACTGTCTCCTTTCGAGCGTTGTCTTTCATCTATATTATACCCCCGCCGGACATAATGTCAAGCGAATACGGAACAATGTTGCGGAATTGACACACTGCGGCATCAAAGTGCGCGGCCCGTCCGTTCTCTTTTTTGAAACGCTCTTATTAATTTGCTTTTTTGCGAAAAAAAGCTTATAATATCGTAAACGGAATCCGCATCCGCATGGTATGCGGCGGAGTGAATTTAACTTTAAAAAGCAATAATTAATACAAATTCGGAGGGTACACTCATGCAGTATGTAACACTCGGCAAAACCGGGCTTAAGATTTCCCGCGTCGGTTTCGGCGGCATCCCCATTCAGCGCATCGATGCGGAAAAGGCAAAGCCGCTTATCGATGCCCTTATTGAATGCGGAATAAACTATATCGACACGGCACGCGGCTACACCGTCAGCGAAGAATACATCGGCGGCGCAATCGACGGACGGCGTGACAAGTTCGTTCTTGCAACAAAGAGCATGGCACGCACACGCGAAGCAATGGAGGCAGACATTGAAACAAGCCTCCGCAACCTCCGCACCGACTATATCGACCTGTATCAGGTACACAACCCAAGCATGGAACAGCTTGACACCGTAATCGGTGCAGGCGGCGCATTGGAGGCACTTTTGCGGCACGCGATGCGGGCAAAATCGGGCATATCGGCATCACCGCACACTCGCTGACGGTTTTTGAACGTGCGCTTGAGCTTGACTGGGTTGAAACGATCATGTTCCCTTATAACATTGTTGAAAGCCAGTGCGAACCCCTGCTGCAAAAATGCCGAGACAAAAACATCGGCTTTATCGCAATGAAACCCATGGCGGGCGGTGCAATTGAAGACGGACGCATTGCAATGCGTTACCTTGCCGCAAACGAGCTTGTAACCGTCGCGATCCCCGGCATGTACTGCGCAGAGGAAGTTCAAACAAATTCCGCCGCCGGTTCCGACACTTCGCCCCTTACCGATGAGGAAAATGCCGAGATAGCAAAAATCCGTTCCGAACTGACGGGCAATTTCTGCCGCCGCTGCAACTATTGCGCCCCCTGCACCGTCGGCATCAGCATCCCGAATGTGTTCCTTTTTGCAGGCTATCTCGAACGCTACGGGCTTGCCGATTGGGCAAAAGGACGCTATAAAACCCTCCCCGTAAAAGCAAGCGCATGTATCGGCTGCGGCAAATGCGAACCCCGCTGTCCCTACGGACTGCCGATAAGAAGCATGCTTAAAAAATGCGCAGAGGAGTTTGGGGAATAAACAGCATTTAACCCTTGGGCGGATTGTGTACACTGCATGTGCGCAGTCCGTCCGCACTCATTGATTCGTTAACGATTCAAAGCACTGTCAGGAGTATACCATGAAAGAAATAGCAATTATTTTTATTACAGTCATCGTTGTTCTTTTCGCCGCAGCAGGCTGTATCAATCTTTATAAGAAAAAGAAATACGAAAAAACTTTATATTTTGTTCAAACAGGGAATCCATTCAACAAAGTAATGCAAGATATAGGGCTTATCGGAGAGTACTTTACGTATCAATGCATTGCTCCGCTCAACGGCTACAAAAAGTTCATCTTTAATTGTTATCTTCCCAAGGCCGACGGAGAAACGACCGAAGTTGATGTCATTCTTCTTCACGAATCCGGAATCTATGTTTTTGAATCAAAAATTACAGCGGTTGGATATTCGGGAACGAGTCGCAGACTTTTGGACCCAAACTCTGCCCTCCGGGAAGGGTAAATCTCAAAAGTCGCGTTTTTTTAACCCGATAATGCAAAACGCGGGGCATATCAAGCAGTTGAAAGCTTTTCTTGCTTCTGACAACCTTCCTATATACTCATACGTTTTATTCAGTGATCGTTGTGAATTGAAGAATGTCAAGCTTGAAAAAACGCACACTGTCGTCATCCACCGCGCCGATGTGCTTTCACGAATTCAGAAAAACTATGCAGAAAAGGGAAATCAGCTTTCCGTTGAACAGATCGATGCAATTTCGAAAAGCTTGCCCCGTTAGCTGCTGTTGATGAATCCGTAAAACAACAGCATATTAAAAACATTAACGAGAAGTATAAACAATCCGCAAAGGAAAAGCCCGTTGAATCCGCCGCCGTTGACAATCCGAACCAAGACAACAATGATGTTTTTTAATCATTAAGAGTTTTTAAAAAAACTGTTGACAAATGCCCCGAAGTGTGATAAACTTATCAAGCCTTAGGGGTATGATGTAATGGTAACATAGCGGTCTCCAAAACCGTTCTTCTGAGTTCGAGCCTTAGTACCCCTGCCAAAGAAAAGTCCGAGCGATTCCGCCCGGACTTTTTGCTGTCGAAAGTCAAAAAGCGACAATCAGCCGGAGTCCCGTGCAACGGTGTTCCCCCAAAATTACGCAGGCGCACTTGAACTCCGACAGAAAAACGGAGAGTTGATTATTCCGCGGGCAGCAGAAACATCGGAATAGCGTTCAACGCTGTTAAGGCTCTTTTCGGCGAAAATGCGGTCGAATGAATACCTGTTTGCATAAGTTTTGATTTTTCAGCAGGAAAATTCAAAAAGTTGTTGACATTCTGCGAGATATTTGGCATAATTGACTTTGGCGCAATGTTCGCCGCATTATTTTTCTTTGGAGAAACAAAAAATGAAACGAATCGTTATTGCACTGGGCGGCAATGCATTGCAGGAAGCAGGCAAGCCCGCAACCGCAGAATCCCAGCTTGAAGTTGTTGAAAAAACTTCCGAATACATCGCAGACATCATCGAAAGCGGCTATGATGTCGTTCTTGCGCACGGCAACGGCCCGCAGGTCGGCAGGATCGTGCTCCAGAACGAATATGCTTCCGCCGTCACCCCCGCAATGCCCTTTGACGTTTGCGGTGCAATGAGCCAGGGCTACATCGGCTACCACATGCAGCAAGGGCTTGAGAAAGTCCTCCGCGCCCGTAAAAACGGAAAGCGCGTTGTGACTGTTGTTACGCAGGTTGTTGTTGATAAGGATGACCCGAAGTTCAAAGCACCTTCAAAGCCCATCGGCCCCTTCTATACCGAAGACGAAGCCCGCAAGCTTGAAGCCGAAAAAGGCTACACCATGAAGGAAGATGCCGGCAGGGGTTGGCGCAGAGTTGTTGCTTCCCCCATGCCCGTTGAAATCGTTGAGCTTGACGCCGTTAAATGCCTTATGAACGGCGGCTTCATCGCCATCACCGTCGGCGGCGGCGGAATCCCCGTAATCAAGGACGAAAACGGCAACTATATCGGCACGGCAGCCGTTATCGACAAGGATCTTGCATCAGAACGCCTCGCAGAGGACATCGATGCCGATGCACTCGTCATCCTGACCGCTGTTGAACAGGTTTGCATCAATTTCGGCAAACCCGAACAAAAATCCCTCGCAACCATGACCGTTGAAGAGGCTCGCCGCTATATGGCGGAAGGGCATTTCGCACCCGGCTCCATGCTGCCCAAGGTTGAAGCTGCCGTCAAGTTCGTTGAAAGCAAGCCCGGCAGGAAGGCCATCATCACTTCCCTCGACAAGGCGGTTGAAGCTCTTGAGGGCAAGGCAGGCACTACCGTTTGCTGATGCTTGATAAAATATAAAACATTTCGATAACAGTCCGTAATCAAAATGTTTTCTGCTGTTTATCGCAGCATGATCCGCAAACATGCCCCTGAAAGATCGATTCTTTCGGGGGCATGTTTGCTTGTTTCAACTTCTGCTCACGGTCAATTTCCGTCAGTTTATTATCGGTTGGTTTTAAACATCGTTTCTGTTTTTTCCCCCCGCATACATGCTTTCGTTCAAAAAAGATGCGCTTCCGAAATAATTTTTTCCGCAACCGTGATATCGGCGGGGCAAAGCTCGAAGTCTGCAAGTTCCGACGGGTAAACAAAACGAATTTCTTTATGTTCAATGCAGCGCGGGTCGCTGCCGATGATCGCTGTTCGGAACACTGTGAGCTGAATTTCAATATCCGGATATGAATGCAAAACGCGCATAAATTCGCCCTTTACGCAAAGATCGACGTCCAATTCTTCGCGGCATTCACGCAGCACGGCCTGTTCCGGAGTTTCCCCGGGTTCGATTTTTCCGCCCGGAAATTCCCATTTCAGCGCACGGGTTTTGTTTTCCGCACGCCGACAGATGAGAATTTTACCATCCTTTTCAATGATTGCAGCAACAACTTCAATCCGCTTTGATTCGTTGCTGTCGCTTTTTGAAGTTGAAACGGGTTCATTCTTCGCACCCTTGCGGCGCAAATTCAGCCGCAGCGTTTTAAGATGCGCCTTCTGTTCCGCCGTTATGCGAAAACTCTCAACCGCCTTCTGAATCGTTTTGTTGTGCACCCACGGGGAAAGCCTGTGTTCTTCAACAAAGGGAACGGTCGAATCGTATTGCTTTGCAAGCGCAGTTGCAAAATACCATGCCTGCATCATATTCACATAGTATTCTTCCGAACATACGGAGGCGGCAAGGGCATTGATTTCGGAAGCAAACTCTTTTTCAAGGTAAAAACACATCAGCATCCGCAGCCCGAAACGCACCGTGTAAGGATGTGCCGATTGCAGCCATTTTTTGATTATCGGCAAAAGCTCCCCGGTATGCTTTGCAAAAATGCGCGGAGTCATGCTGTCGCAAACAGCCCAGTTTGTTACGTACGGAAGGCACGCTTCAATCGTTTTTACGGCGGAATCAAAATCCCCTATGCTCTCCGCAATGTATGCATGAACAAGGTTCTGTTCGTGATATTCATGCGGCAGTGCGGAAAGAAATTCGTCAATTCCCGCATTTTTCCCGAACCGTTTTGCAATGCTGCGGAGCTGCGGCGTGCGCACGCCGATAATGCTTTCCCGCGGAACGTTCGGAATCAGCTTTGCCGTAAAATCCGCATATTCTTCATCACGCGCGGCAAGTATCGCATTCAGCATTTCTTTTTCAACTTCAACGGACATTTCAGGCTCCTTTGTTATTCATCGTTTCATCAATTTTTTATAAACATTGATGTTTTCATCAATATGTTTTGTTTAAAAGAATTCGACGCACCCGAACCGAGTGCGCCGAACACAGTTTCAAAGCCGTGAATCTCGGCTGCCGATTAATTCAGCTGCCGAACTCAGCCGTTAAGTATTGCGCGGCGAAGAATTGCAAGCGCGTCAACCGTGTCAACAACACCGTTGCCGTCCATATCCGCACGCTCTGCCTGTTCGGGTGTGAGTGCGTCAAGACCCATTGCCCCGCGCAGTGCAAGCAGTGCATCCGCAGTTTCGACAACACCGTTGCCGTCAACATCGCCTGCCGTACCGGCTGGGTGTTGTAATCGGTGATCTCAACATCGACCGCAGCGAGTTCACCGTAACGATAAACCGTGAACACATAGCTCTTGCCTGCTTCAAACACATAGTCGTCATTTCTGCCGTGCGCCGTGCTATATCGCTGACAAGCCGATCTGGGGGCCGTCATCATGCCAATAACGCGGGTTTGCAATGCACCAGTCGTATGTGCCTACCGGAATGCTTACGGTGACGCTTTCGCCGTTGAAAACGATATCCGCTTCGGTCATGAAGTTGCCGTCCGCATTCTCGGGGAGCTTATACTCAAAGCGTGAATAAAGCTCTTCCGCGCCTTCTGCGCCGTAAGCCAGGACATCACCCGTTTCGGGAATGCCGACGCCGTATTCAACAGCATCCGCATCAAGCAGCATCTGGAAGCCGGAACCGTCAAGATACACTTCGTCAATAACGCGGAGCGTTACGGAAGCTTTGGTGATATCGAAATAATTTGCAGTCACAATGATGTTTGCGTTGACTGCCGCACCGTTGTAATCCCAACCCGTGAAGGCATAGCCTCGTGTGCGGGAACGGTGGGGAAGTCAGCCGCAGTGAGTACGCTGCCCTTGTCAACGGTTGCCGTCGAAATCGTTTCACCTGACAATCCGTCAACAAAAGTTACGGTGCATTCATCGCCGATAACGGAACCGACGGGAAGGTTATTTGCAATATAAAGACCGCAAACGAGCACCGCCGAACCGTTTATCATGCCGAGGTCCGTTGCCGCGCCGGTTGCCGTGTCAATAACGGCAAGGCCGCCGTTACCGTAATCGGAGAACCTTGCCCAGAAGAGCTGGTTCGTGTTGTGATCATATGCCATGGACTGGAAGCGTTTGTGACCGAAACCCGTGCTGCCGATAAGCGTGCCGACACCGGTTTGCAGGTCGATGCTGTACAGTTTGCTTGCATTTGAGTAGCTTTCGGTAAGAACATATGCCGTGCCGTCGGTTGCAATCGCAAGCGTCATGGGTGTTTCACTGCCGCACACAATTTGTGCAATTTCCGTGACCGCACCGGTTGAAATATCAACGGTGTAAAGGAATTTGCCGGAAGCGGCACCCGTGCCGATTGCGTACATTTTCTGTGCGCTGTGGTCATATGCCATATCGCGAATCGTAACATCGCCGGTGTTCATCGCAGGGTAGGTAACTTCACCCGTTTCGGGGTTAAGGATGAAATAATCCTTTGTCATATAGCCGTAAACATAGCCGCCCGCAAACTCGGCAGCGGTGACATTTGCAGTCATTGTATAGGGCAGCTCGGAAGCGGCAGCGGGATCCGCATCGATGAAGCTGTACCATTTTGAGGAGAAGAAGCCGTTCAGCGTTACAGCCGCAGGCCCTGTTCAACGGTGACCGCACACTCGGCGGTGATTCCGCCGTCAACGGTGGTTGCGGTTATAACGGTCTGTCCGACGGAAACGCCGGTCACGAGTCCGTTTGCATCAACGACCGCAATGCTTTCATCCGCGGAAGCAAAGGTAACTTCCTTGTTGTATGCATTCTCGGGAAGAACCGTCCAGTTGAGCTGCGCGCGGCGCTGAGTCTGCACCGTCAGACTCGGAGTCAGTTCAAGGCTTTCGGGCGCAGCAGGAACACCGACATAAACATTGTCAAGGTAGGCGGTGTCGTCATGGCTGTTGGAGCTGCTGTCTTTCTGATAACTCCAGCTGAGAACATGCTCGCCGGCGGTGAGTGCATAGCTTACATTCGTCCAGTCAATTTCGCCGGAGAAGAAAGTCCAGGGGCTTGAAGCAACGGGGTTGCCGTCGACAGCGAAAACGAGTTTGTCATAACGTGCTTCGCTGCTGACTTTGTAGTCAAAGGAAACGATATCGCCCTCTTCCGCCGTGACTGTTGCCGTGACGGTGGATTCGGAACTGCTGACTTGGAAGTTGGTGCTTTTTGCCCAACCGTTCGCACCGTCAACAGTCCAAGGATACTCGCCCTCCGTAACGAACTGAATGTTTCCGTCGGGAACGTTCAGTGCTGCATCCAATGCTGCGTCGCAAACGCTCAGTGCAAGCGCAGGTGTGCAGGCAAGTGCCAGCAGCATGATAACCGCCGTCATTGCCGCAATAAATCTTTTCATAAGATTCTCCTTTCAAAATGAAAAATTTTCGGAATCTAATCTAATTCGAATGATTCCGTAAACGCTATTATACATCCGACTGAAGAACTTTGCAAGCCCCCGTTGTAACGATTTCGGCTCAAAATCCGCCGTTTGTCCGTTCGGCGAAAAAAAGTACACACGACACCCGATATGTTTCAAAAAATTTACGTCCGGGTATTGAATATTTTCTTCAAAAATGTTACCATATTGCTTGAAAACAGAGGCATCCCCGCCGCCTTTGCCCGTTGACGGGAACGGGCGGCGCAAAGTTGCTCTCGGGTGAACGGTGATTAAACCGCGCTTTGTGCAAAATGTTCCGAATGTTTTGCGCAAAGCCCTTAAACCGGCGTTTACCCAATCAAAAAACGGAGGATAAATTGTTTCTATGGAAAGAAAGAATGCTTGGAAAACCTATTCCGAAGAAGATATTTCAAAGCTCAACGCAATCTCCGCCGAATACGTCAAGTTCCTTGACAACGGCAAAACCGAGCGCGAATGCGTTGCACAGACTGTTGAAATGGCAAAAGCAAAGGGTTATCGCGACCTTAACACCGTAATTGCAAGCGGCGAAAAGCTCAACCCCGGCGACTGCGTCTATTCCGACTTCATGGGCAAAGCGCTCATGCTTTTCAAAATCGGCAAACAGCCCATTTTCAAGGGTCTGAACATCGTCGGCGCTCATATTGACTCCCCGCATTGACCTTAAGCAGAATCCCCTCTATGAGGACACCGATTTTGCATATCTCGACACGCATTACTACGGCGGCATCAAAAAGTATCAGTGGGTTGCAATGCCCCTTGCAATGCACGGCGTTGTTGCAAAGAAGGACGGCACGCTTGTTAACATCGTTGTCGGTGAAGATCCCTCCGATCCCGTCATCGGCATTTCCGACCTGCTTCCTCACCTCAGCCGCGATCAGATGAGCAAAAAGGGTTCCGTTGTTATCGAAGGCGAAGAGCTGAACATTATCATCGGCAGCAAACCCCTCAACGATGAAGAAAAAGAGCCCGTCAAAGCTGCTGTTCTTGCTCTGCTCAAAGAAAAATACGATATCGAAGAAGAGGACTTCCTCTCCGCCGAACTGGAAGTTGTTCCCGCCGGTGCAGCACGCGATTTCGGTCTTGACCGCAGCATGATCCTCGGTTACGGCCACGATGACCGCGTTTGCGCATATGCTTCCGTCAATGCGATCCTCAGCATTGACGAAACGCCCGAATACACCTGCTGCTGCCTGCTTGCCGACAAGGAAGAAATCGGCTCCGTCGGCGCAACCGGTATGCACGGCAAATATTTCGAAAAACGCTGTTGCAGAGCTTGTAAACGCAACAGGCGAATACTCCGACCTGCTCGTTCGCCGCGCACTCACCGCCTGCCGTATGCTCAGCTGCGATGTCAGCGCGGGCTATGACCCCAATTTTGCAGGCGTATTTGAACGCAAGAATGCGGCATACCTCGGCAGGGGCGTTTGCTTCAATAAGTACACCGGTTCCGGCGGCAAGGGCGGTTCCAACGACGCCAACGCCGAATACATGGGCAAGCTCCGCAGGCTGATGGATGACGCAAACGTCAACTTCCAGACTGCCGAACTCGGCAAAGTCGATCAGGGCGGCGGCGGCACCATCGCTTACATCTGCGCCAATTACGGCATGGAAGTCATCGACAGCGGCGTTGCAGTGCTGTCCATGCATGCTCCGTGGGAAATCATCTCCAAGGCCGACCTGTACGAAGCAGTTAAGGCTTACCATGCCTTTATGCTGAAGGCATAAAAGAGATAAATCTTTATGCTGAAGGCTTAAAAGAGATAAATCTTTATGCTGAAGGCTTAAAAGAGATAAATCTTTATGCTGAAAGCTTAAAGTGGATTTATCGCGAAGAGATAAATCTTTATGCTGAAAGCTTAAAGTGGATTTATCGCGAAGAGATAAATCTTTATGCTGAAGGCATAAAACGGATTTTTTCTGAAAGAATAAATCGATTTTTTCTGAAAGAACAAATCTTTATAGCGAACAAAAACAGGGCTTAGCTGCGAATGAAACGGCAAAGCCCTGTTTTTTGTTGAAATTATTTATGTCTTAATCGGAATTTTCGCCTTTGTTCTCTTCAAAAACAACGGTAATCTTTGTTCCCTTTCCCAATTCACTCGAAATTGAGATTTGAGCTCCGTGACGCAGTGCAATATGTTTGACGATCGCAAGACCGAGTCCCGTTCCGCCCGTCCGCTTGCTGCGCCCCTTATCAACGCGGAAAAAGCGTTCAAAAACGCGGTCAAGCTTATCCTCCGGTATGCCTATGCCCGTGTCCTCAACGGAAATTGCGGGCCGTCCCTCGCTGCCGAAAACAGTTACCGAAACCTTTCCGTTCCGTTTATTGTACCGAATTGCATTATCGCACAAGTTATAAATTAATTCCTCAAGCTGGCTGCGGCATCCGAACGTTTGAAAATGCTCACCCTCAACGGAAATCACAATTCCGTATTTTTCCGCTCCGGGAGCAAGGCTGTTTTCGGTCGCATGTGCCAAGTCAAGCAAATCAACGTTTTCAAAATCATCACGTCCCTCAATGTAATCCAGTTCGCTGAGCTGAATTATGTCCGCAATCAACGACAGCAGACGGGAGGATTCCGAATGAATACGCCGCGCAAAGTTTTGAACATCCTCTTCCTTTGCAATGCCGGTGGCAATCATTTCGGCATAGCCGGAAATGCTTGTGAGCGGGGTTTTCAGCTCGTGCGAAACATTTGCCGTGAATTCCTGCCGCATCTGTTCCATATTGTTTTTTGCTGCCTGACGCTGCTTCAGGGTTTCAACAAAGGGTTTCAGCTCGTCAAACGGAACCGCAAACTCGCTGCCGTCCGCATGTTCCGCAATGCCCTGAAGCGGAGTGATAAGCGTTTTTGTAATGCGTTTTGAAAGATTTATTGCAAACAACGCTGCGCCGACGGCGAGCGCAAGCAGCGAAGCACCTGCGAAAAGGAGATTTTCAGCTGCGGAATCGCCGCCGTGTACGGACAAAAGCAAATAGTCACCGTTGTTAAGCCTTGTTATCGTGCAGAAATTCAAATTAAAAAAAGAGCCGTTCCGTTTGCAAAGCAGGGCTGCTGTCTGACCCTTTTTCTCATCAAGCTTCATTCGCAAACGTTCAATGGTTTTGCCTGCGAAACAGCAAAGCGCAGAATTGCTGCCGCTTTTTAAATCGTCAATCGAAACGCTCTCCGCATTTCCCGCCGCATTCACCGCTTTAACCCGCTGCATATCTTCCGAAACAAGCGCAATGCAGCCCTTTTGAGCAAATGCCCTTAACCGATGAATTTCTCCGGTTGAATCATAGATTTCCTTTGCGGAACATGCAAGCGTTTCCGCGCTGCTTCCCGCTCCGATAATGCGGATGCAGCACCGAAAATGCTTCCGGCTGCAAACGCCGACAAAAGCACAATAAGAATAAACGGTATACATTGATTGTAGATTTTCTTTGTCATTGCATTTCTATTTTATACCCGACGTTTCGAACCGTTTTTATCAGATCCCCGCATGAACCGAGCTTTTGCCGAAGTGTTTTGACGTGAACATCCACTGTTCGGCTTTCACCCGCAAAATCGGTTCCCCAAACAAGAACCATCAGCTTTTCGCGGCTCAGCACCATCCCGCAGTTGGAAATCAGAGCTTTAAGCAGCTCATATTCGGTATAGTCAATGCGCATTGCCGTCCCTCGGCGCACACAAGCCTTCGCCCGTCATCCAGCGAAATTCCGCCGACACTGTAATTATTCGGAGCCGTTCCGTCTGTTCTGCGTAAAACGGCTTTGACCCTTGAAATCAATTCCGAAACGCCGAAAGGTTTTGTGATGTAATCATCGGCTCCGCTGTCCAGCCCGCGTACCGCATCTGCTTCGCCTGACTTTGCACTCACAATTATTATCGGAATTTTTCTTGTTTCGGCGGAATCCCTCAGTCGGCGCAAAATTGTCAATCCGTCCTCGCCCGGCAGCATGAGATCCAATATCACAAGCGTGGGAAGACGCCTTGCAACAGCTGAAAAAAAGCTTTCGGAATCTTCAAAAAGCTCCGTACCGAAACCGCTGTTTTTCAAGGCATAGCATTCCATTTGCCCTATATTCTCATCATCTTCAACGATATATATCATTCATTCCTCTTTCCGTCCGACTTTGCGGAAACACTGTTTCACGTTAAATTATAGCCTTTTACCAACATTTTTGCAAGGCGTCCGAAGCAAGATTCCCCTTAAACACAAACACGCCCGCAGAGTTTTCGCTGCGGGCGGTGTTGTCGAATGCTAATCCCCGGAATTCGTTTCCCGTTTCCTTCAAGGCGTATTTTTCAAAGCATATTTTTCTCTGTATTCGTTATAGCTTTTCACAAACTCTTCATTGTTTGTGTTTTTGAGATTATGCAGATACGCATGTGCATCCATCATGCCCTCAACAAGCTCCAGTTTGCAAACAGCAATATTCGAACAGTGATCGCTTATTCGCTCGAAATTTGCAAGAATATCATTCAAAACAAAGCCCAGCTCAATGGTGCATTCGCCGTCCTTAAGCCGTTTGATATGCGCGGCGCGAATGTTTGTGTTAAGCTCGTCAACAACCTCTTCAAGCGGCTCAACACGCCTTGCGGCATCCGCGGAATCTGAAACAAACCCCCCGATTGCTATGCCGACGATCTCATCGATCGCGCCCGTCATAACCTTAAGCTCCGCCTGCGCTGCGGGAGAAAAGCTTAATTTCTTTTCCGCCATTTCGCGTGCACTCTGAGCAATGTTCAGCGCATGGTCGCTTATGCGTTCAAAATCCGTTATTGAATGCAGAATTTTTGTAACATCGCGGCTGTCCGCATCCGAAAGCTCCTGCATAGAAACTTTTACAAGGTATGTGCCGATTTCATCTTCGTAATTATCGGCCTCTTTTTCAAGCTTTGCAACCTCATTATAGCCTTTTTCGCTGTAGTTCCCGAGCAGCGCAATTGCAGCCTGAACGCTTTTCCGCACAAGCTTCGCCATATCCGCCGCAAGTACACGCGTTTGTTCAACCGCAATTGCGGGTGTTGCAAGCAGCCTTTCGTCAAGCATGACCGGCTGCGGATCATCCTTTGAATCGGGAATGGACAGCACCGCAAGCCTTTCAAGCTGTTTTCCGAACGGCAGCAGCATCAGCGTGTAAATCACGCTGAACAGCGTGTGCACAATCGCAATCTGAAACGTGTCGATTGTTTTATCCATAAAATCGAACTTCAGGAATGCGTTCAGCGTGTAGAAAACAATCGTGCAGATAATTGTTCCGATTACATTAAAGTACAGATGAATAAACGATGCTCTTCTTGCGTTTTTGGTTGTTCCGATCGCGCAATCATTGCGGTTATGCATGTGCCGATATGCTGACCCATGATTATCGGTATCGCACTGCCGAATGTGACCGCACCGGTTGCCGAAAGAGCCTGCAAAATGCCTACCGAGGCGGAAGAGCTTTGAATTATTGCCGTCAAAATGCAGCCGACAATTATCGAAAGAATCGGATTTTTTCCGAAAATTACGAATAGGTTTGTGAATTCGGGCACATTTTTGAGCGGTTCAACGCTTTCGCTCATTATATTCATGCCGAACATCAGCACGGCAAAGCCGATCATGACCGAACCGATGTTGCGTCTGCGTTCGCGCTTTGAAAACATTTGAAGTGCAACGCCTATGATGGCAAGAATCGGCGTGAAGCTCATCGGATTCAGAAGCTGAATAAAAAAGCTGCTGCCGCTTATGCCGTTAAGGCTGAGAATCCATGCCGTGACGGTCGTTCCGATGTTTGCACCCATAATAACGCCGACAGCCTGCCCAAGCTGCATAAGTCCCGAGTTTACAAAGCCGACAACCATTACCGTTGTTGCCGCAGATGATTGGATGACTGCCGTGACGGCAACGCCGAGCAGCAGTCCCTTTATTGTGCTGTTGGTAAGCTTCGACAGTATGCTTTTGAGCTGGCTTCCCGCTGCTTTTTCAAGGGATTTGCCCAAAACATCCATTCCGTAAAGGAACAGAGCAATGCCGCCAACCAAAGACAGCACGTCAAAAAATGTCATACATTCCTCCGAATCAGCACGCCGTGCCGTTTCCCCGCGGCATCGGCGGCAATATTTGCGTCGTTATATCCTGCCCCGCGCTTTTGCGCAAAATGGGACAAATAACATGTTACAACCGCATTTGCGCCGAGTCAACGGGGTAAATGTAAAGAATTTGTAAAATTATTTTGATATTGTTTAATATTTTTGCTGTTTGAATGTTTATTTTTGCTGCACTTACGTCACAAGCATTGCCAAGTCTGTAAATTTTTTTGTTTGACCAAATCCGACACAACTCATTTACCGCACCGTTTGTAACAATGCGAGCGATTTTTATATTAATTTCAAATCCGCTTTTTCGACTGTCCCGACATTCCCGCTTCGTTCTTCCTTTTTGGTTTTCGCATTGCTTTTTATTGAATCGACACAAAAACCCCATATATACTCGGCTTTTTTTGCAGCGCAGGGTCGTTTTTTTTATGCATTTTGGATTTCAAAACGGTTGAAACAAT
>ENA-OQEN01000240-OQEN01000240.1-human-gut-metagenome-genome-assembly--contig:-NODE-240-length-24017-cov-1.991628_pt1 | contig 24017 bp, 30 predicted proteins | sample MGYA00242791_ERZ504627 | MGnify/ENA primary metagenome ERZ504627 (study PRJEB26092, sample SAMD00036316) | human gut metagenome | host: Homo sapiens | study: EMG produced TPA metagenomics assembly of... | reverse complement strand
CAGCGGAAACGCGGCCGCCCTTCGTAAAGAGCGCTTCATTATCATCATCCCAAGCAGAATAGAAATAAGGGCGCTCGGCATCGAATTCCGCTGCGCAGGTATCCACCATCTTATAAGTGGAATGGGCGGGATGCACCAGCTTCTCGCCGGTAAGGCGCTCAATCGTGCAATCGAGAAGCCATATTTTTGCGCGCAATGGCCTCATCATCCGCACCGGCCGCTAGTTCCGCCTCCATATCGGAGATATTCTTCATTTTTGACAGAAACCAGGGATCAATTGACGTGAGGCGATAGATCGCATCAAAGGGAACACCTCGCGCAACCGCCGCATAAACGGCAAAAATTCGCTCATTATTCGAGCGCTCGATTACCTTCAGGATTTCTTCTTCAGAGAGGGCTGCAAGCTTGGGCAGGCGCGGCGTATCGAGCTGCATGTTGAGAGAACGGATAGCCTTCATAAACGCTAGCTCAAAGCTCGTGCCAATTGCCATGATTTCGCCGGTAGCCCTTCATAGAGCCGTCCAGACGGCGCTCCGCCTCATCAAAACGATCAAACGACCACTTCGGGAATTTCACAACACAATAATCGATTGCCGGCTCACAGCAGGCAGTGGTGCAGCCTGTGACAGGGTTCGGGATCTCATCCAGCGTATAGCCGAGCGCGATTTGGGCGGCCACCTGTGCAACAGGATAGCCCGTTGCCTTAGAAACAAGGGCGGATGTGCGGCTAATGCATGGATCGGCCTCCAGCACGGCATATTCCCCGCCATCTGGACGCACGGCAAAGCGCACGCTGCAATTGCCTTCAATGCCAAGGGAATCGACCAACTCAAGCGCACAAGCACGCAGCATTTCCGCTTCATTGTCCGTCAAGGTCTGCGCGGGCGCGACGATGATGCTATCGCCCGCGTGGATTCCGGCAGGGTCTAGGTTTTCCATGCTGCAAACGCTGATGCAGTTACCCATCCGGTCACGCATCACTTCAAACTCGATTTCTTTCCACCCGGAAATGCATTTTTCCACCAAGACCTGACGAATCAGGGAGGTGTGCAGCTCTTTATCCGCCATTTCCAACAGCGTCGCTTCATCCGGGCAGAGGTCAGCCGTGCTTCCGCCGAGCGTATAGGCCGGGCGAACCCGGACTGGATAGCCTGCTTCCTTTGCAAAAGCGGCGGCATCCTGCACGGTGCCGACTACCTTCGATGCCACGCCGGGGACGCCAGCCTTCCTCAAAGCCTCCACAAAGGACTGCCTGTCCTGTACGCTATGGATGATCTCGGGGCTGACGCCCAGTAGACGCACCTGATGCTCCTCTAAAAAGCCGTTCATGGAGAGGCCAAGGCCCAGCTCCAGAGCCAAATTTCCGCCAACTGTCGGAAGGATGCTATCCGGTTTTTCCTTTTCTATGATTCGTTTGATGATATCGATATTTAAGGGCTCCAAGTAAATCTGATCCGCCAGGCCTTTATCCGTCATCACGGTGGAAGGATTGGAATTGATCAGGATTGTTTTAAGCCCTTCTTCCTTTAAAGTGCGAAGCGCCTGCGTCCCGGCATAATCAAACTCTGCCGAACGGCCGATCACTGCCGGACCGGAACCGATCACCAATACTTTCTTAATCTCTGGCTGCTTCATTGCGGCGCGCTCCTTTCATCCGGTCAATAAATGCATCATAAATCCATGCGGTATCCTGCCTGCCGCTTCCATCGGATGGCGTAAATTCCACCGAAAAAGCAGGCGCGTTGCAATAGGCGATGCCCTCAACCGCTCCGTCGTTTACATTGGCCATTGTCATCTCTGCCATGCCGTGTGGAATGCTCTGCGCCGCAACAGAATAGCCGTGATTCTGCGTGGTGACCATGATACGGCCTGTGTCCAAAATCCGCACCGGCTGATTGGAACCGCGATGGCCTTTTGGCATTTTTACCACTGTACATCCGGCGGCAAGCGCCATCACCTGATGGCCCAGACCAACACCAAAAAGTGGTATTTTCGATTCCAGCAGCGCTTGGCACAATCAATCAGGCAGGGCGCGTCATCCGGGTCGCCAGGGCCGTCTGAAAAAATAACGCCATCCGGCTTGCCGGCAAGGATTTCCTGCGCCCCTGTAAAGGCCGGCACCAACGTGAGTTCGCATCCCCTGCGCGTGAGTGCTTTGAGCACATAGCGGGGGAATCCACAGTCTATCACCGTGACTCGGTAAAGCGGATTTTCCGCCGGGATCTTTTCCGGCTCCCGGATCGTAACAGCCTCTACCGCGCCGGAGATGGTATATGCCTTGATCCGGCGCAAAAGCGCATCAAAATCTTGGAGGGAATCCGTAATCGCGCCGTTGAAATAGCCCTTATCCCTCAAAGCGCGGGTCAGCCTGCGCGTGTCGATCCCACAAATTCCCACAATATTGCGCCTGCGCAAATATTCATCAAGCCGTAAGGCTTCCGTCCCCTGTGCAGGGCGTATCGTACCATTCGCGCGCGATGTATCCGTTTGCCATAATATTGGAGGCGGCATTTTCCTCTTCCACGCCCCGGTTTCAACCAAAGGGTAGGTTTGCGCGACGATCTGGCCATAATAGGTCGGGTCACTGAGAAGCGACTGATAGGAGGCGGTGCAGGTGTTAAAAACCACCTCGCCCACTGTCTCGCCTGCCGCGCCCATGGAATAGCCATGGAACACTGTGCCGTCAGCGAGCACTAAATAAGCCGCTTTGCCTTCTTGTTTCCCATATTGATGAATCATTCCTTTCCAGTCGCTTTTAAAGGGGGAGAAACAGCTCCGCTTTCAAAACCGCACCGCTCGATTTATCTGATCGAAATAGCCGGAATACAGGCTGTAATTTCATCCTGCATGCGGATGGCTTCCCGCCGCGCCGCATTGGCATAGTCACTTTCTTCACAGCCCTCTTTTTGCCACGCACACATCAGCGCACGGAAGATTGATGATAGCGCCCAACCCGTTCTGATCGAATGCAGGGCGCACACCCTGCGCGCTACCGCCTTGCGCACCATAGCCCGGCACTAGAAAAAAGGTATGTGGCAACGCTGCGCGCAATTCCTCCAACTGATCCGGATAGGTAGCTCCAACCACCGCGCCGACGCCGGAATAACCATGGTTTCCCGGCAAATCGCAGCCCCAGCGTTCACAGAGATCGCCCATCATACGATAAACAGACCGGCCGCCGATCTGCTGATCCTGCACTTCACCAGAGGAGGGGTTGGAGGTTTTCACCAAAACAAAAATGCCCGTATCCTGCTGCCTGCAAATTTCCAACAGCGGCAGGATTCCATCGCTGCCAAGATATCCGTTAACCGTCAACGCATCAGCGCCAAACGGTGCAAATGGATGGCCATTTATAGAAACCTCTCCAAGATGCGCGGCGGCATAGGCTTCCATCGTGGAGCCGATATCATTACGCTTTCCATCCGTAATGACAAACAAGCCCTTTTCTTTGGCATAGCGAATCGTTTCAGCTAAGGCCCGCAGCCCTGGCCAACCGTACATTTCATAATAAGCGCACTGAGGCTTAACGGCGGGCACGATATCGCAAAGCGCATCGATCAGCCACGGTTAAATTGCAGCAATGCCTCAGCCGCCCCTTCGAGCGTTTCACCGTGGCGCCTGAACGCATCCTGTTTGATAAAATCCGGGATATAACTCAGCTTCGGATCCAGCCCAGCAACAGTGGGATTTTTCAGCTCGGCAATCTTTTCAATTAAACGTCTAGCGACATTGGGCAAACCACCTTTTTTCGTTCATTTCTCAGCTCATTAAAAAGCGCTCATCCGCGGTAGACTAGCTCGCCGCGGCAAATGGTATATTTCACACGCCCTTGGAGGAGCATCCCCTTCAAGGCACTGTTGTGCGATTTTCCATGGAACGCAGCCGGATCGACCGTCCAGCCTTCCTGCGGGTCAAACAAAACAAAATCTGCTAGCCCGCCCTCTATCAAAGCGCCGCTTGGCACACGAAGGATGCGCGCAGGCATGGCTGACATCCGGTATAAAAGCTCCGGTAGGGTCATAACGCCCTGTTTTACCAATTGCGTTATGCCGGCTGCCAAAGAAGTTTCCAATCCTACAACGCCATTCGGCGCCTTATCAAATCCGCCTTCTCCTGCGCAGCATGCGGGGCATGATCGGTGGCGATTACATCAATTGTGCCATCTCTCAAGCCTCCAGCACCGCCAAGCGGTCGCGTTCCGGGCGCAGAGGCGGCTCATGCGGTAATCCGCATCGCGGGAAAGCAGCTTGTTCTGCGTCAGCATAAAATAATGCGGGCAGGTTTCCGCTGTGACAGGAACGCCCATCTTCTTGGCCGCACGGATCATAGCAACACTTGCAGCGGTGCTGACGTGGCAAACATGAACCGACGCGTTCAGGGAAAGGGCAAGTGAAAGTTCACGCGCGGTGCCAACATCCTCGCTGCGGCCGGTACGCCCGGAACACGAAGCTGCCCTGAAACCTCTCCCTCATGGATCAAGCCGCCGCGTGTTAACGATCGATCTTCGCAATGGGCAAGCACAGGCATCCGCAAGCTGGACGCCTGTTTCATTGCCTCTGCCATCAGATACGCTGTGGCGACCGGGTTACCGTCATCCGAAAAGGCAACCGCTCCCGCCTGCTTTAATGCGCGAAAGTCAGTTAATTCGCATCCAGCAAGCCCCTTCGTCACTGCCGCAACAGGCAACACGCGCGCTTTTGCTTTTTTAGATTTTTGCAGGATATAACGGATCGTCTCCGGGGAATCCGCAGCGGGCAACGTGTTTGGCATGGCTGCCACACTGGTCACGCCGCCTGCGGCGGCAGCCTCGCAGCCGCTTTCAATATCCTCTTTATAGGTCAGCCCCGGGTCGCGCAGATGAACATGCATATCCACTAAGCCCGGCGCAAGGCAGAGTCCATCTGCATCAAGCGTTTGATTGCCCATGGCGGGAAGCTCGGCGCCAATATCCACCACCCGCTCCCCCTCTATCCGAACATCGCCAATTTGATCGACGCCGGAGGCCAAATCAATCAGGTGCGCACGGCGAATCAACAATCCAGGCATGTGGACGCCCCTTTCTCCATTTTTTACAATATGCCGGGATACCACAAACGAGCCTTTCGCCAAGCGGCAAAAGGTTCGTTTGGTGTTGCTGTTCTATTATGGTGTAATACCATTTAATGCATTCTCCACAACCTGACCTGCATAATCGATGGCATTAGAAACGACATCCCCCGCCTGCCCAATCGCATTGGAAACATTGTCCGCAATATTATTGAGCAGACGGAACCGCCGCAGGAGGTGCACACTGCCGGCGTATCGGTAATCTTATACCATCCCTTCGCCTTAGAAGTGCAGGATGGCGAGGCCAGCAAGCCGGTTTTCTTACAATATTCCTTCTCAACCGTGAGGCCGCTTTTCCCAAATTCTTTGGCGCCAGATTTTTGTGAATCGGATCAAAAACAGCCTTAAACAGCTTGGCGGAGGGGTTATAGTTGGAATCGAGATAAATGGTTTTAGGCGTATCATAGCATACCAGGTGGCCGACACATAATAGGGCGTGCCCGCGGCAAACCAACGGTCTTTTCATCCGTCGTTGTACCGGTTTTCGCCATTGTCTGGAAGCCGCTGACCGCAGCCGCCTTTGTCGTGCCGTAGTTGGTGTTCGCCTGTAACAGCTCGCAAACAACATCCGCCGTGTCGGGCGACAATACCTTTTCACCTTTCACAGAGGTCTGTAAAAGCGTTTCAGAGCCTGAGCTGTTGGTCACTTTATAATAGCAATAGGCTCATAGTAGGTGCCGCCATTGCCAATTGCCGCATAGGCGGCCGCCATATCGAGGGTAGTAACACCCTGCGTAAAGGCGCCGGTAACAAGCGGAGCCCAATCCGCATCCGATTTTTCCAGCGTAGAAAGGTGGAAATGGTTCTCCAAAAAGTCAAAAGACGTTTTGATCGTTATTTTTTCCAGCATACGGGCGGGCACGGTGTTCAAAGAGCGTTCCACCGCGTACTGCAACGGGTGAAGCTGCCCGTCGCCCACCTTTTGGCCATAGTTGACAGGCCACGGCTTGCCATCAACATAACGGGAAGGCGAATCCGCGATCATGGAGGACCAATTGTAAAGATTATTTTCGATCGCAGGCGCATAAATGCTCAACGGTTTGATAGAAGAACCCGGCTGCCTCTTGGAAGAAACCGCGCGGTTAAGGCCGCGGTTCTGCTGCTTCTCTCCCAGCCCGCCAACAACGCCGACAACGCGGCCTTTATAGTCCATCACTGTCATTGCGGCCTGAACGCCCTTGTTGGCAACTGTTTTACGGTTATAAAACACATTTTCCATGGAGACTGCACGTCCGGATCCATGGCGGTATAAATTTTTAATCCGCCATAATAGACCTTTTGCGTGGCTTGCTGCTCCGTCAGGCCATATTGCTCCATCAGATCGTCAATCACCTGATCGACGACGTAATCCACATAATAGCTCTGGATCTTACTCTCTGACTCTGCCGCTTTCTTATCGTCCTTGTGCGCTGCCTTATACTCCTTGCTGTTGGTGAAAACAAGCGAATAGGCAATCGCCTCGTCATACTCCTTCTGGGAAATCGTCCCCTCTTCCAGAAGCACGTCCAGCCCGTATTTCTGCCGGGCTTTATTATTTTCCGGGTTGACCAGCGGATCATATTTGTAGGGATACTGCGTGATGCCGAGCAGAGCGGTGCACTCTGCTAGATTCAGCTCGCTGACATCCTTGCCAAAATATTTTTCCGCCGCTGTTTTCACGCCGTAGCAGCCCTCGCCAAGATAGATGGTATTGAGATATGCCTCCAAAATTTCATCTTTGGAGTAATTGCGCTCCAAATTCAGGGCGTAAAGGATCTCACGAAACTTACGGACGATGGTAACATCCTTATCCCCCGTCAGGTTTTTGATCAACTGCTGCGTAATTGTCGAGCCGCCTTGAGACATACCGTGCTTCACAATCGCAGAAGCAGTGCGGAACCAATCGACCCGTTGTGCTTTTCGAAGCGCTTGTCCTCAATGGCGATAACCGATTGTTTCATTTCTTCCGGCATTTGGCTGAGGTTGACCCAGATGCGGTTTTCTGTCCCGTGCAGCCGCGTTACCTCTACAGGCTGCTGGTTTTTATCGTAAGCGTATACGATGGTCGTCTGATTTTGATTTGCTTTGTATTCATCCAAGTTAATCGCAGGATCCCCATGAGTGAATGCAATCATATAGACAAGCATCGTTATGCCAACGATCAGGCATGTCAATGCAACCGTTACCAGCGCGCCCAGAAGCACTTTGACAGGAGTAGAAAAAGCGCGCCTCGTTTTTTTACTGCCGGGTTTACGTGCATGGGTAATTTGCCCCTTGCGAACAGGAGATTTATGAGCCGCCCCGGATTGACCGGACGGCCTTTTCACAGGCTTGGAATTTCGTGGACCATGATTCATAAAATCCTCTGCCTCCTTTTCTATTCGATTATTATAGCATACTTTCTCGGAAAAGTTTAGTAATTTTCGAAAATTCGTTTTCCATATAAAAGAAGCAAAATCGCGCAATTTCCATACTCTGGTATAAAACAAAAAAACATGCGCAAACTAAAAGCGAATTTCATTTTAGAAGCGGAGGGAACACCGATAATGATGCGGAAAGGAATCCGTATTTTATGTGCGGTATGCCTGATTTTTTCAGCAGCTATTCTGACAACGGACGCCATCCGTACTTCCGTCACAGGAGCGGAAACGAACGTCTCCCCTACGCAGCAGACAGAACAAGCGCCATATATGCTGGGAGAATACCAAGCCGGATCGCTTCTTACCGCACTGGAAGCACTGAGCCGATGGAAGTATTTGATGTTTATTTAGATAGCCTGCCAACCGTCAACCAGCAAGAATTGCTGCATGGGATTCCCGCGCAGACGATACAGGAGCTACAACGGCTGATTGAGGATTATACGAGCTGAGCAAAAATCAAATCCATTATCATGCGGAAAAAAACAGGCCGCTGCAAATGCACGATGCATTTTTGCAGCGGCAAGCGCAAAATAAAACACTGCCAGCGGGCCTGTACGGACAGGCCCGCCCTTTTATGAATGAAGCCCTTCTCAAAACAAGCTTGCCAGTCCGCCAAAGACTCCATATACGATCAGTGACATAATCAAGCCCGCAACCAAAACGCCGAGCGTGATAATCGGAAGCGATTTTTTAATGCGCAGATCAAACAACGACGCGATCAAAGCGCCTGTCCATCCGCCGTTCCTGGGAGAGGGATGGCCACAAACAGCAGAAAGCCCCCACTCTTTACTATTTCTCGATCTGATCGCTTTTACTCATAGAGCGGGCTTCTAATTTATCAATGATTCTTGCCCAGCGGGGAAAGCGGCGGACAGCCAGGCAAATATCTTTTTGATAAGTAGCAAAATGAAAGGAATCGGCACCATATTGCCGATAAACGAAATAAGAAACGCCGTGATAAACGGAACATCCAGGAGCTTCGCCACGATCATTCCGCCTCTAAGTTCAAGAATGGGGAATAGCGACACGATGAATACAATCAATTCGTTGGGTATTTTATTCTGCAAAAAATCCACGAAATATTGCGCCAAGGTTTCCGCCATTATACAACCTCATTTCAAAATTCAAATTTTAGGCATCGCAGTTTCCATCAAAAAACGATTGGCTTTCGTTAGAATCATCTTATCATTTTCATAATTGAGCATCTTCAGCGCCCGATCATAACGCAACCAGATAAAATCTTCGATTTCCTCCTGCTGAATCACAGTATTTTTATCCTCTGTAATTGCTAAAAAGATCGTAACGGACTTTTCTACTTTCCCCTGAATCGTATACTCCGATTTGGAGGAAAATCAGGCAGCAGCCGAATGTGCATTCCCGTTTCTTCAAGCACTTCCCGTTTTGCCGTTTCCTCCTGTGTTTCACCCTTTTCCATATGGCCTTTTGGGAACCCCCAATGCGCGCTCCGCTTATTTTTGATGAGCAAATAAAGGGGCTGCCCGGCATCCATACGGTATACGACCGCGCCGCAGGAACGTTCATACAGACACTCCAACGTATAGCCGTAATGCCTCGGCAAAATCAATCGCATCACAAATTTCATTGACGATGAAGTGCTTGCTTTTCGGCGCGGCAACCCACACAATTCCCTTATGATTGTTGCGCCGCACAATCGCAATCACCCGGCCGTCAAACTCCCGTACCGGATGGTCGATCCCCATGATATAAACGCCCTGCGCCTCTCCGCTGATGCCTGTAACCCCTTGGGCAAAACCGTAATTCAGCCGATAGGTAAAGGGAAAGCGCGGATGCTTTGCACCAATGGGACGCACTACCTTAACTCTCACATATTTTCCTAACATTCTTGATCGCTCCTGTGCCTCCCAAAACTCCATTATCCTTGAAGATGAAACTAAGCGCGGATAAAACCGGACAAGGAATTGGGACAAATTAATCTGTCCATCAAACACAAATAACAACAAGCAAAGCCCGCTTCAGCGAGGTTCAAATTGCGTTTGCGCAAGTTGCCGCCACCCGCAGGACATCCGGATTCTTCCAACGCCAATCGGACTGTCGACCTTTTTATTATACCGATTTCCTCACCCGGTGGCAAGTATTTTCATCAATTACTTGAAAAGGAGATCCTCTGATATTGCCATTTTGCTGAAAAAGAGGTAAACTTTAAAAACATGCTTTGGTAAGGTTTTCTTCTTGTTCAACAGATATAGAACGTTAAAGGAAAAGAGGACGGGATTAACATGCACAACCTAGATACGCTTTATATCAGTGATTTAGATGGTACCCTGCTTACGCCAGAATGCAAGGTTTCAGACGAAACGGCAAGCGCTTTAAACACCATGATTGCCAACGGCCTTTTTTTTACGGTTGCCACGGCCCGAAGCGCTTCCAGCGCCGCTCCGCTTTTGGAGAAGCTGAATCTTCGCCTGCCGGTGATCCTAATGAATGGAGTAGTCATTTACGATATGGAAAAACGGGAGCCTGTTTCCGTATGCCCGATTGAACCGGAAGCAGCACGCGCCGCCTTGGCTATTTTTGAGCGGCATCATATCGCCCCATTTTATAACCGGTTGAATCAAAATACACTGGAGGTCTGCTTTACGCAGCTTAAACCGGAAGCAAACCGGAAATACTATGAAAGCCGTAAAAATGCTCCGGACAAACATTTTACCATGGTAAACCATTTAACCGTGACGAACGACATGCCTCTATCTATCTGACTACGTTTGATTGTTACGACACGCTTTTGCCCGTTGCGCGGGAGCTTTCTGCAATTGAGGGGCTGACAAGTGTGCTTTATAAGGATACGTATTCTGACGCCTGGTTGATTGAAGCGTTTAGCAGCAAGGCCAGCAAGCCATCCGGCGCTAAATGGATCCAAAAGCGAATGGGAGCAAAGCATATGGTGGCCTTTGGGGATAATCTCAACGACCTTCCCCTTTTCGCCGCGGCCGATGAAAGCTACGCCGTATCCAACGCGCACGAGCGAATTCTGGCGGCGGCTACAGGCGTGATTGGCTCCAATACGGAAAACGCCGTGGCGCATTTTTTGCAGGAAAACACCTCTTTTTATGAACAAGAAGTTAAAAATGGTTAAGGATTGCCTACAATCCCACGAATCATATTGGATTTTCGAGCTTGTTATAGTATACTTATTGCATGTTTCTTAGCAATGGCCTGGCCAAATATGCAGGCTTGGCTGCCTTCCAAAAATTTCTATTTTACAAAGAAAGTGAGCGCATCTGTTTATGAACAAATTGCACCAGGCCTATATCAGCTCTTTCTTAGGGCGTGAGCATATGAGCCCGCCTTTTTTGAAGCTATCGAGGATCTGTATAACCGCCCGGAGGTTCAAGGGCTGTCAATCTATGAGCAGCATTTGGATATCGACCGTCTCCAACACATCACAAGCGTAGCCTATATTAGCTTTCTCACATGCAGGCGCCTGGGGCTTGATTATCGCACGGCGGCCCGTGGCGCAATTTTGCACGATCTGTTCTACTACGATTGGCGGGAGAAGGATTCGAGCCATCGCCCGCACGGTTATCTGCATCCAGGATTTGCACTGAAAAACGCCCGCGAACTAACCACGCTGAGCAAAATGGAAGAGGATATCATCATCAAGCATATGTGGCCCTTGACCATCCGCCCGCCGCGCTACCGGGAATCCTTCATCGTAAGCATGGCGGATAAATACTGCGCTACCTGGGAGCTGATCCTCTCCCTAATCCCAAAGCAGGCAAAAAAGCATAAGGAAATCCTCCGCCGGCATTTGGAAGCATAAAACTTCGCTCGATATTTTGGCTGCGCCAAGCCGCATATTGTTGCGGCCGGCGTAAGAAAGGATGGTCATAAGCGTGGCGCCGACGATACCAATGTACGTTCTCTATTTTTTCTTTACAGCGCGGCTGGATGGCTGATGGAATCGATTTACTGCTCGCTCGCCAAACGCAAATGGATTAACCGCGGCTTTTTAACAGGCCCAATGTGCCCAATCTATGGGACGGGCGCGGTTGCATTTCTCATTTGCCTCTCTCCAATTAAAGAAAGCTACGCCGTTCCCTCGGCACTTAAGCCGATTTTGCTGTTTATCGTTGGGATAATCGTAGCAGATATCGTGGAATTTATCACGAGTGTGTTAATGGAAAAACTATTCCATGCGCGCTGGTGGGATTATTCGGATCGAAAATTTAACATCCAGGGGCGTATTTGTCTGCGCAACTCCCTTTACTGGGGGATTGCGACGCTTGTATTTCTCTATATCGTCCATCCACCGGTAGAGGAAATCATTTCGATGATTCCGGCCAATATTGTCTATATCATTCTCGGCTTGATTTTCTCCGTTTTCCTAGCAGATTTGATCAATGCGGTGCGCACGGCGCTGGATATCCGCAAGCTAATGGATAAAATGCGTTCCATGAAGGATACCCTAGAGCAAAAAATGGCTGAATTCCAGCAATCAGTCAGCAAACGTACCGAGCAATCCTCGTGGGCAGGTGATTTTTCTGCCCGCTTGACGGAGACGAAGGAACAGCTTGACAACTACCGGAAGCTCAAGCGGCCGGGTCATCATAAAACCGGGCGTATGTTCCGCGGCTCTCAGCTCAACCAGGCGACAGACCGCTCCATGCAGGCCATTGAGGAAGCGCTGGCGGAATTAAAGCGAAAACTCACCAATAACGACGATGAAATGTACTGACATTGAGAGGAGGCACCCTGGATGACGACTAGAGAACGGATGCAGAGCGGCAAGCTCTATTTTTGCACAGACGAAGAAATTGCCAAAGAGCAACTGGAATGCCTAGAAATTCTGTATGATTACAACCATACGCGCCCATCCGAATCGCAAAAGAGGGAGCAAATTTTAAAAAATCTGTTGGCCGAAATCGGTGAAAACTGCTATATTGAGCCTCCGCTTCATGCGAATTGGGGAAAATATACGCATTTCGGCAACAATGTATACGCGAATTTCAACCTGACCTTGGTAGACGATACGGATATCTTTGTTGGCGATAACGTGATGTTTGGGCCGAACGTCATAATCGCCACGGCAGGGCACCCTGTGGATCCACCGCTACGGGAAAAAGTCGCCCAGTTTAACATTCCCGTCCGAATTGGCAAGAATGTTTGGATCGGGGCAGGCGCAATCGTATTGCCAGGGGTAACGATTGGGGATCATTCAGTCATCGGAGCAGGGAGCGTTGTTACAAAAGATATCCCACCCAATGTGGTTGCGGTAGGAAACGTGCCGGGTGCTGCGTGAGATCAACGATCGAGATAAAGAATACTATTATAAAGATTTAAAAATAGATTTATAATTGCGGCAAAAGTCGGCGGCAGGCGAAGCTCTACCGTCGCTTTCTATATAATTCTTTCCTTTTTGATTGCCTTTTGCTACAAAAAGCGGTAAAATAAAAACATAGGTTCCTAATAGGCATACGGCCAGGAACCAAGGGCAAGGCCCGATTCTTTTTATCTCATTACATTTCAGGAGGTTTGTGTTATGGCACGTTTTACATTGCCCCGAGATCTATATCATGGGAAAGGCAGCTTGGAAGAGCTAAAAAACCTGAAAGGCGAGCGGGCTGTCGTTGTTGTTGGCGGAGGTTCCATGAAGCGCTTTGGTTTTCTCGATCAGGCTGTTTCATACCTGAAGGAAGCGGGCATGGAGGTAAAGCTCTTTGAGGGCGTAGAGGCCGATCCCTCTGTAGAAACAGTTATGCGCGGCGCGGCGTGATGCGTGAGTTCCAGCCGGATTGGATCGTCGCCATGGGCGGCGGCTCCCCCATTGATGCCGCAAAAACCATGTGGGTGTTTTACGAATACCCGGATACCACCTTTGAAGCATTGATTACCCCCTTCTCCTTCCCCACCCTGCGTACAAAGGCAAAGTTCTGTGCCATCCCCTCCACCTCTGGCACTGCAACGGAAGTGACGGCGTTTGCCGTTATCACAGACTACCAGAAGGGCATTAAATACCCGCTAGCAGATTTTAACATCACACCGGATGTGGCGATCGTTGATCCCGCTTTGGCGGAAACCATGCCGCAGAAGCTGACGGCGCACACTGGGATGGACGCGATGACGCACGCAATTGAAGCCTATGTATCCACGCTTCACTGCAATTATACGGATCCGCTCGCGCTGCACGCGATTCAAATGATCCACCAATATCTTAAAAAATCTTATGACGGAGACATGGAAGCCCGCGCACAGATGCACGACGCGCAGTGTCTGGCAGGTATGGCCTTCTCAAACGCTCTGCTTGGCATCGTCCACTCCATGGCCCATAAAACCGGCGCCGCATACAGCGGAGGGCATATTATTCATGGCGCAGCAACGCGATGTACCTGCCCAAAGTGATCCGTTTTAACTCCAAAAATACGCAAGCTGCCGAGCGCTATGCGAACATTGCGCGGTTTATCCATTTGCCCGGCAATACCACTGCCGAATTGATTGACGCACTGATTGAAGAGCTGCGTGAGATGAACCGTCAGCTTAATATTCCCCTCGGAATCAAGAACTACGGGCAGGGCGGCGTATTGGCCGACACGAGCATCATCGATGAGAATGAGTTTAACGGCTCCATCGCTGAAGTCGCCAAAAATGCAATTGCCGATGCATGCACGGGCTCTAACCCTCGCATCCCCACGCAGGAAGAGATGGAAAGCTGCTGAAGGCCTGCTATTATGACACAGAAATTGATTTTTAAATAAACCGTATTGACACATTTACCAAAATGACCGGATCGGGATGCTGCCATCCTGATCCGGTCATTTTTAAATCGCTTTTTCCAGCTCCCTTTTCAAGCGCTCAATGATCCGTTTTTCCAACCGAGAAATGTAGCTTTGCGAAATCCCCAAAAGGTCGGCGACTTCTTTCTGGGTATGCTCCTTCTCGCCGCCGATTCCAAAGCGCATGCACATAATAAGCTTTTCCCGCTCCTCCAAGCGGCCGACTGTTTCTAGCAGAAGATTCCGTTCGTCCTCTACCTCAATACCGATATTTACCGTATCCGGTTCGCTGCCGAGCACATCGGAGAGCAAGAGCTCATTCCCGTCCCAATCAATATTAAGCGGCTCGTCAATCGAAACCTCCGACCGCTGGGAATTGGTTTTGCGTAGATGCATTAATATCTCATTTTCAATGCAGCGTGAAGCTAGGTGGCCAGCTTGATATTCCGTGTAGGGCAAAAGGTGTTGACCGCCTTAATGAGACCGATTGTCCCAATGGAAATCAGATCCTCAATCCCTGCGCCTGAATTTTCAAATTTGCGCGCAATATAAACTACCAGGCGTAGATTGTGCACGATTAGATCCTCCCGGACGCTTTCATCTCCTTGTGCGAGCCGCTGCATCAGCTTTGCTTCTTCTTCTTTGCTCAACGGAGCCGGCAGAGCCTGAGAACCATTAATATAAAAAACGGAAGACGGCCTAAATATAGCCAAAAGGAAGCGGATGCCCGGCCGGTATTCTGGGAAACCTTGTTTTGTGGCGCGCTTTGTCTCGTAACAAAAACGGAACGCCATAGCCGGGCCGACAGTTTATGTAGTATGTTCCTGATAATAAATTCCATCTTGTATACCCCCTTGCACCAGGCGCTCATTTAGCAGCGCCCCATATTCCCCTGCCGCCAGCCGATCGTTAACAACGGCTATCAGCACATCCTTCTTCTCAAACTGCATATGCGCATCGGAGATAATCACCTTCTCCGGACGAAATGCTGGCAAAAGGCCTGTTCCTCCCACGGTGTGATACGGAATCAACCGAAAGCCGAGCGAAGCAGCTTCCGGCGGCGCATGTAGCGCCGAAGGCCTTTCGCGGAAAAACGATCTGAGTTCAGGCGGCAGCAACGTTTTCACCCGCGCATATTCCAATAGGATCACCGGCGTATCGCTAAAGCAATCAGATAAACGATTGCCCGTATCAAGCAACGCCTGCGTGCATAAACGACAACCATTGAGCTCAACTTGCAACGTGTAAATCCGATTTTCAGGCGCATGACGCCGAAAGAGCTTGGAGAATAACACCGTCAGCCCGTAGCAGACGATTGCCGTTACAATCAAAACCGTCACGCTAATATCAAAATACACTGCCCCATTTTGGTAAACCATCCCTTTGGGGCGGAATAGCAGCCAAATTCCCATCATAAACCCGGCAAAAATAAAATTGGCGGCAAGGAAACAGGCTGTCAGTTTGCCAAAATGACGAAGCCCATGCACCGGATAGGCTGCCAGAACAATGGTCACGCAAAATATTACTTTGATTAAAATCGAAAGGAAATTAGGAAGCTCCGGCGCAAAAATGATCAGGGAATAAACGGCTCCAAGGGCAGCCCCAAGCAGCAGCCGCCATCGTTTTGCCTTCTCCCTGAGCAAACACGCACCAGATAGCAGGAGGAGATAATTGACAAAAAGGTTGAGAGTGAACAGCACATCGACATAGACAACCTGAGACAACCTACCGCCCCCAAATGTCTGTTTGATACGTTTTATTATAGCTTTCATGGCATCGCTTTTCTGTCGGTTTTGGTCAGGCTCCTTTTCTCTTTTCCGAGTGCAAAAAAATAATCTCGGTCATTTATCAACCAAGATATCCGTAAGCCTCTATCGTGCGCAGATAGATCCTTTTTATTTTTCATAAAATAAATAAAATTGATTCCGACTCTCACGCAATTTGCAATTCATTATCCTGAATTTTCTATTGGATACCCGCATATTTTTTCATTCCCGTCCATACTATCGTTGAAACCATTGAAGGAGTTGAATGCTGGATCGAATTTCTCTGATCCTTGTTGTGATCGGTGCCATCAACTGGGGCAGCATTGGGCTGTTCAAGTTTGATATCGTCGCATGGATCTGCGGTGGCCAGGGTGCTATTCTGAGCCGAATCATTTATACAGTAGTCGCTCTCGCGGGCATCTGGTGCCTGTCGCTCCTCTTTCGTGAAAACGAAGTTCTGGAAGTCCATAACGGGGAGCAATAAAATAGCCTTCTGTTTCTCAGAAGGAAAAAAACCCTGTATCCTGGCCGAACTTTGCATCCGGCCATCGATACAGGGTTTTTCATAATATGCCTTGGGGAAATGATTCCCGATCCAAATCATTCTGGCCGCTGCGCATTGCTTCCCAGTGTTGTATTGTGCTATGATAGGGCAATCGCACATCTTGGAGGGGAAGCGTGATGGACTGCAATCGATTTCAGCAGGCATGCAGGCAGGCGCGAGAAAGTTTGCGTGGACAAAACGGCATCGGGACGCTTGGAGAAAAAACGCTGCATGCGGCGCTAAAAGCCTATTATGAGCCGGATGCAGAAAGCCATGAAATTAAAATTGGGCGCTATATTGCGATATCGTCGGAGAAAACGGAATTATTGAGATTCAAACGCAATCATTTGATAAGCTACGAAAAAAACTCGAGGCTTTTTATCCGTCACCCACGTTTCTGTGGTTTACCCCGTGGCAGCTGTAAAAAAACTCTTATGGATTGACCCGCAAACAGGCGAAGTCTCAAAACCGCGTAAAAGCCCACGGAAAGGCGTAGCACAGGACGTATTTCGTGAGCTCTATAAAATTAGGCCTCTCCTTTTGAACCCCAATCTGAGCATCCGAATCGCAATCCTGGAAATCGAAGAATACCGCTGCGGGATGGCTGGAGCGCTGACGGCAAAAAGGCGCGACACGGTGTGACCGTATTCCATCCGCATTCATCCAAGAAATCGTAATCAATGCTCCATCTGACTATCGGCAGCTTCTTCCAAAAACGCTACCCTCCCCTTTTATGGCGAAGGACTATCAAAAAGCAACAAGAATCCGCCTCTCAGATGCACAAACGGCGCTGTTGCTGCTTTATGAGCTCGGCGTGGTTGACCGAATTGGGAAATCCGGTAACGCTTATCAGTACATAGCCACAAATATCTAAGCTTCTTGCTTTTTTAAGCAGAAAAAAGAGGCCTGTTGCAAAATGCGGGACTTGTAATTAAAATTTCAGCCTTCCGATCGGGCAAATTGGCTGTTATAGAGCTGTGCATAATAGCCCTCTTTCCTAAGCAGGCTTTCATGCGTCCCCTGTTCAATGATCTTTCCGTCTCGCATGACGAGGATGCAATCCGCCTCCCGGATGGTGGAGAGCCGGTGCGCAACAATAAAGCAGGTGCGGCCCTCCATCATTCGGGTAAACGCGCGCTGCACATAAATTTCCGTGCGTGTATCGATGCTGCTCGTCGCTTCATCCAAAATCAGCATCGGCGGATCGGTGAGCATTACGCGCGCGATACTCAACAGCTGGCGCTGCCCCTGGGAGAGATTGCCGCCATCCTCTGCAAGCACAGTATCGTACTGCGCAAGGCGTTGTATAAAGCTATGCGCATGCGCGGCCTTTGCCGCTGCCGCCACTTGCTCCTGCGTAGCGTCAGGCCGGCCATAGGCAATATTTTCCCGCACGGTGCCGGCAAAAAGCCACGTATCCTGTAGCACCATGCCAAACTGACCACGCAGGCTCGCACGGGTAATATGGCGAATATCCACATCATCCACAAGGATCTCACCCGCATCCACATCGTAAAAGCGCATTAACAGATTGATAATCGTTGTTTTGCCGCAGCCGGTCGGACCGACGATGGCGATGCGCTGCCCAGGATTAGCATAGAGATTAAGCGCTTCAATAAAGCGCTTTCCCGGATGATAGGAGAACGAAACATCATGGAGATTGACCTGCCCTTTGCTCTCCGCCATGACCACTGCATCCGCCGGATCAGGCGTTTCATCCGGAGAATCGAGCACCTCAAAAACACGGCCTGCACAGGCAATTGCGGTTTGCAGCTCTGTGACCACGCCGGAAATCTCATTGAAAGGCTTTGTATACTGATTGGCATATTGTAAAAAAGCGGAGAGCTGGCCAATTGTGAGCCCACCGCGCAGCGCGGCGATTGCACCGCAGACGCCGACCGCTGCATAAACCATTGCATTAACAAAACGTGTGCACGGATTCGTGAGTGACGAATAAAACTGTGCCTTCACGCCGCAATCATAGAGGCGCGCATTGATCTCCTCAAACGTTTCCTGCGCGCGCTGCTCATAGCCGAAGGCCTTAACAATCCGCTGCCCGCCAACCAGCTCCTCTGCATATCCGCTGAGCTCGCCTCTCGTTTCAGACTGCTCTCGGAATTTCTGATAAGAGCGCTTTGCGATAAAGGCAGAAACAAAAAGTGACAGTGGTGTGAGCACCACAACAACCAGAGCAATCCACGGGCTGACAGACAACATAAAGCCCAGCGTTCCAAGAATCGTCACAACACCGGTAAACAACTGGGTAAAGCCCTGCAAAAGGCCGTCGGACACCTGATCAATATCATTGACCACGCGGCTGATCAAATCGCCATGCGCATTGGAATCGATATATTTCAGCGGCACTCGCTCCAGCTTATCGAATACGGAAACGCGCAGATCGCGCACCGTACGGTAGGCGAGAATATTCGTGCACTGTGCAAGTAGCCACTGAAACAGAGCGCCGACCGCTACCGTGCCGGCCAGCCAAGCGATATCAGACAAAATTGCTTTGAAATCAACATTACCCGGCCGATGATTTGATCAATTCCCCGTCCGATCAGGATCGCGCATACAGCGTCATGCCAACGCTGAGCACCGCGCTAATGAGGGCCAGAACGAGATAACCAATATAGGGCCTGGAAAAGCCCAGCACACGCTTTAAAATCTGCTTTCTCATCCTGCCGCCTCCTCTTCATTCATCTGAGAGAGGCATATCTCCCGATAAACCGCGCATGTCTCAAACAGCTCGCTATGCGGCCCAATACCGACAATTCGGCCATCGTCAAGCACGACGATACGGTCAGCCGCACGGACGGTCCCCGCCCGCTGCGACACCATAAAAACAGTCATATCTCGCGTTTTCTGCCGAAGCGCTTTGCGCAGCGCCGCATCCGTGGCAAAATCCAGCGCACTGGCGCTGTCATCCAAAATCAAAATCTGCGGCGTGCCAACCAGCGCGCGGGCAATCGTCAGCCTCTGGCGTTGCCCGCCAGACAAATTGCGTCCACCCTGCTGAATCATGGTATCGAGCCCTTCCGGAAGCTTGCTTACAAATTCGGCAGCCTGTGCAATTTCTAACGCACGGCTAATTTCTTCATCTGAGGCATCCCGTTTCCTCCACTGCATATTTTCACGCAGCGTTCCGGCAAACAGCACCGCCTGCTGCGGCACCACGCCGATCTGACCGCGTAGCTGGGAAAATGGATAGTCCGTTACAGGAACGCCATCCACCATCACCTGCCCGGCTGTTGCATCATAAAAACGGGGAATCAGATTGACCAGCGTGGATTTGCCAGAGCCGGTACCGCCAATGACGCCAACCGTCTCCCCACGGCGGACATGCAGTTCAATCTGTTCCAACGCATTTTCCTGCGCGCCGCCATAGGAAAAGGATACGTTTTGGAACGATACCTTCGGCGTGTCCTCTTTGGCCTGGATAGACACAGGCTCGCCGCCTGGATCGGTTACCGTTGGAGCAAGCTCCAACACCTCGCTGACGCGCGTGCCACAGGCGGAGGCCTTTGTAAAAATTACGACGAGATTGGCAATGACGATCAGCGCCAGCATGATCTGCGTCATATAGCTGACTAAAGCTGTAATCTCGCCCTGGGTCAGACGGCCGCTATCCACTTGCAGCCCGCCGAACCAGATAATTGCGATAATAGCGAGGTTGACGATCACATAGGTGCTGGATTAAGCAACGCAGAAATTTTACCCACGCGCACGGCGGTGCGTTCAATTTCACCCGCCGCTTCATGAAAACGCTTCTGCTCCGTTTTCTGCCTTGAAAACGCCCGGATCACACGGCGCCGGAGAGATTTTCCCGGGTAATCAGGCTCACCCGATCCAAAAGCTTCTGGGTAATACGATAGAAAGGAATGGAGCGACTCATAATCAAATAGATGGTTCCCGCAATCAACGGAGCAGCAGCAAGAAAAATCAGCGAAAGCCCCCAATCAATCATCATAGCCATGATGGTAGAGCCGATCACCAGAAACGGCGCGCGAACGACTAACCGAATCAACATCGCAACAGCAAGCTGTAGCTGGTTTACATCATTGATCAGCCTAGTAATCAGGGAGGGTGTGCCGATCCGATCAATCTCAGCATAGGAAAGCCGGTTGATATGAAGGAACAGATCATTTCTCAGCACTGTGCCCACACCCTGCGATGCTTTGGCAGTAGATACTGACAAATCAGCGCACAGATCAATCCAGTGACGCCCAGCAGAACAAGCACGCCGCCCATTTGCAGAATGTACGTTTGATGATGCCCACGAATCCCTACGTCAATGATACGGGCCATTACCAAGGGTACAATCAGCTCAAAATCGCCTCTGTCAACTTGAACAGAGGGCCCAGAATCACTTCCTTTCGGAAGCCCTTCAGATAACGCGTCAACCTGAGCATTCCCCTTTCACTCTCCCCAACCAAATGATGATTCACAATCCATTCTGCCAACAACCATTTTTTCAATGCTTCCAAGTTTCAAAGCTTGAAACTTTGCAACCCGTTTAAAGCTTTCAAGCCTATTTGAAGCTATTTTACCATACGCACGGATACCTCTACGAAAATGGCGTTGCCGCTCTGCGGCAGGAGCGTTTCGCGCCGACAACCATTTTTCCAATGCTTCAAACAAAATGTTTGAAGCTATTATACCACATCTCCACTTTGACAGAAAAGCTGTTTTTCTCCTGCCCACCTTCTCGTATTAGTATGCTCCAAACCAGGTTCCAAATTTCCTCCTATTCCAGAAGGAGGAATAATTGAAGGTAATATATACATTAAGTATATTCTATATATAGATCGTTCTTTAAAAATGACTCAGATATGATCTTTTAGTAAATATATCATGTCGTAATTATTAATTATTTATTAATTCGTATACAATATGTTGACAAATATACTGTGACATGTTTATATATTTATATGTGTTACACAACTTCTGAATTTTGTGCGGCACTTCAGTTCGTTTTTGCCTCTTGGCAACTTGCGTTCTGGAAAATATTCAGAAAGGAAATGGTACCCATGAAAAAACTTCTAAGCATTGCCCTGGCGCTTGTACTCTGCCTTGCATTGTGCGTTCCGGCCTTTGCCGCCACGCCCGACCTCGGTTCCTTCACCGATAAAATTGAGGAGATTAAGGCAAGCCTAGGCGACTTCGACACTGCAAAAATCACAGAAGCGCTCGGCAATATCGATCTGGACTCCATCAAGGACGCCCTGAGCGGTTCCGGCATTGACCTGAGCGAGATTGCAGGCCTTCTGGCGGCGGTGATTTCGATCTAGCGCGATCAAAGATCAAGTAGACATCAGCGCCGTTAAGGATGCTCTTGCAAAGCTCGGTATTGACACCAGCATGTTGGGCGACGTTGATATTCTCGGCATGCTCGCTGGCCTCGTAGGCGGTAGCGGCAGCGCGGCTACGCCAAGCGATCCCAACAAAACTGATAACGCCAATACGAATGGTGGTTCTAACGGCGCAGCTGATGATGTTGAGATTCCGGATACTGGAAACACCGGAATTGCTGCAATTGCGGCGTTGACTATGGCCGCAGCAGCAGTGGTTGTGCTTGCAAAGAAAAAGCACTAAATAGCCTTTTCACAAATCAAAAACAGGCCAACCAAGTGTTGGCCTGTTTTTGGCTTTTTAGGCTGTAAACCGAATTGCGATTCTAAATTGACAATGAAAAGCCGGCTGCTGTATACTGATGAACAATAGGAGATGATAACGGTATGTCTGTCAAAGAATTCGTACTAAAAAAGCTCGAGGAAAACCGTGGAATCCCCCTCTCCGGCGAAGCGATTGCCAATTCGCTTTCCGTATCGCGCGCAGCGGTGTGGAAGGCTGTGCGTGCATTGGAGGCAGAGGGCTATCATATCGAAGCCGTTCCCAATCAAGGCTATACGCTTTGCACCGATAACGATCTGCTTTCCACACAGGGAATCCTCCCCTACTTGACCCCCCCTCTGAAATCCCGGGAAATCCGCGTTTTCCCCTGCCTTCCCTCCACGAATCAGGAGGCAAAAAGAATGGCGTTGGAGAGTGCGGAGCAGGGCTCTGCCGTGCTTGCAGAAGAACAAAGCGCCGGAAGGGGCCGACTGGGCAGAAGCTTTTTTTCTCCGCGCGGCAATGGGCTTTATATGAGTGTGATCCTGCGGCCCAAGGCCGATGTTTCCAACGCCGTATTAATTACCACGGCGGCAGCGGTTGGTGTATGCCGGGCGATCGACATGGTAACTGGCAGGCATCCGCAAATCAAGTGGGTAAACGACCTATATCTGAATGAAAAAAAAATCTGCGGAATTCTTACAGAGGCTGTGACAAATTTTGAAACAGGCGTCATTGAAAGCGTTGTGGTGGGAATCGGCATCAATTTTAAAGGGAGCCAAAGCATACTTCCGGAAGAGCTGCGGCATAAGGCCGGGTTTCTCTACACAGATGAGCCGCCTGCCACCACCCGCAACCATTTGGCGGCAGAGATTATCAATCAGCTTTGCATCTTATGCGATACGCTGGAGCTGCGCAGTTTCCTTCCGGAATACCGCATGCGATCCATGATTATCGGTGAACAAATCCGATTTTTACGCAACCAAGTGTGGTCTGAGGCATTGGCAGTAGATATCGATGACAACGGCGGATTAATCATAGCGTTATCCGACAACAAACGGGAAACGCTAAGCTCCGGCGAGGTTAGCGTTCGCAGGCTTGAACAGGAATAAAAAGCACTATGCATGATGCTTCATAAATGCCGTTTTTCCTAGACGAGAATCCGCAGAGCTTGTAGGCGGCGGCGCAATGCGCTTCCCAGCAGCAGTGCAATAATCAATTTCACCGCATCTCCAGCCAGATAAGGCACAACCCCCATCATCAGAGCCTGACCAAAACTCAATTTCATTAGGATTGCAAGCCAGAGCGTACCAAAAAGATAATCCACAAGCATACCAAGCGCCATACCTGCTGCAACCGGCAGGCGGGCTTGCTCAAACTTTTCTACAAACAGGCCGCTGATCACAGCCAACAATAGAAAGCCGACCAAATAGCCCCCGGTTGGGCCAAGCAGTTTTGCCATTCCGCCCGAAAACCCGGAAAAACCGGAACTCCTACAAGCCCCAGCAGCAGATAAATACCACAGCTAACGGTGCCCCATTTCCATCCCAACAGGAACACCGCCAGTAAAATTGCAAAATTTGTTAGGGAAAGAGGAACAGGGCTAAACGGCAGCGGAATTGACAACGGCCCTAATATGCAAAGAATTGCGGTCATAACGCCAATTAATGCCAAGCGGTAGGTTTTGGTAGGGTTCTTCATAGCCATATATCTACGGCCTCCTTTTTTGTATTACCATTCAATCATAAAAGATATCTGTCGAATTGTCAACCTAAAATATAATTTAGTTTACGTTATATACTAAAACCAACCCGGCTGAACGATAATTTCCATCGTTCAG
>ENA-OQEN01000239-OQEN01000239.1-human-gut-metagenome-genome-assembly--contig:-NODE-239-length-24033-cov-5.266335_pt1 | contig 24033 bp, 29 predicted proteins | sample MGYA00242791_ERZ504627 | MGnify/ENA primary metagenome ERZ504627 (study PRJEB26092, sample SAMD00036316) | human gut metagenome | host: Homo sapiens | study: EMG produced TPA metagenomics assembly of... | reverse complement strand
CCGCCGTATTCGCTTATGACGAACGGTCTGCGTCAAGCTTCGGCATATGGATCGGCAGGTATATTTGTGCATGCTCTTGAGATCGCAGCCCTTCTGATCGTACCAGCCGCTCGCGTGGTCAACGATTCTCGAGGGATCGTATGCCTTGACGGCATCGCCGATCTCCTTCGCGTCGAACTGACCCCAGCCCTCATTGAAGGGCACCCAGCAGCCGATGCAGGTGCAGTTATAGAGATTGTCTATCATCTCGAACAGCTCGCGGCGGTAGTCATCGCGCCACTCCTTTTCGCCGCGGCTGAACCAGTTATATTTATTATCCTTGACGCCGATGCCGATATTCGGCAGAACACCCGCAAGGATATTTCCGATATACTCGCCGCCGCTGACCATATCCTGCCAGACTATCATGCCGAGTCTGTCGCAGTGATAGTACCAGCGCAGGGGCTCGACCTTGATATGCTTTCTGAGCATATTAAAGCCGAGGCGCTTCATCTCGGCGATATCGAATATCATCGCTTCGTCGTTGGGTGGAGTCAGACCGCCGTCGCTCCAATAGCCCTGATCGAGCAGGCCGCGCTGGAAATAGGGCTCGTTATTGAGCATAAGGCGCGGCAGACCCTGCTTATCCTTGCCGATGCTGAACTTCTCATGCCGAAATAGCTCTTGACGGTATCGACAGCCTCGCCGTTTTTCTTCACGGTGAGCACAAGGTCATAGAGAGTCGGGCTCTCGGGGCTCCAGAGTTTCGCATCGGGCACGGGAAGATGCGCATTGAGCTTCATCTCGCCGGAATACACCTGCTCGCCGCCGAGCGAAATCTCAGCCTCTATCGTGCAGCCGTCAAGTTCCTCGCCGGTGCAGGAGACGATTATCTCGCCCGCGTCGATATCGGGGGTCAGGCGCACGCAGGTGATATGCTCTGAGCCACGGGCTCAAGCCACACGGTCTGCCAGATTCCGGAGGTTCCGGTATACCAGAATCCGACGGATTTGAGAACCTGCTTGCCGCGATTCTGCCAGCCCTTGTCGGTCGGGTCATAGACCTTGACAACAAGTTCATTTTCGCCGTCGACAAGTTCGTCTGTTATATCAAAAGAGAACGGGCAATAGCCGCCGGTATGAGTGCCGACGGAGACGCCGTTGACAAACACCTCGCACTGCCAATCGACAGCGCCGAAATGCAAAATGCAGCGCTTATTATCAAAGCGGCTGTCGAGAGTGAACCTCTTTCTGTACCAAAGGCGCTCGTCGGGCTGAAGCGCGCGCTGAACCCCGGAAAGCTGGCTCTCGATGGCGAAAGGCAGGATTATCTTGCCGCTGAAATCTTTCGGGCAGGCGTCGCCCGCCGGGGTTATCTCATAATCGCACTCGCCGTTGAGGCACATCCAATCCTCACGCACAAGCTGTGGGCGGGGATACTCCGGAAGAGGACAGTTTTTGTCCACATCGTCAAAGAATCGGGTTTTCAGATCGTTCACTTACTCAACCTCCGCAATTTAATTAAAAAGTCACATAGTATTATACATTAATTTATGCGTTTTGTCTATAGATTTATTCTCTGTGCCACTTCACACCCTGGGCGGTATCCTCGAGGACGATGCCCATTTCCTTGAGCTGATCTCTGATTCTGTCCGCCTCTGCCCAGTTTTTCTCCTTACGAGCGTTCGTGCGCGCCTCGATAAGGGCTTCGACATCGCTGTCGAGAGTCTCGGTCTTGCGGTTATAGACGAGTCCGAGCACACCGGTCAGCTCGTCGAACATGGCTATCGCGCCTTCGACGAGTGCCTTCGAGGGGGTCTTGCCGACAACATTTGTATTGATATCGCGGACGAGCTCGAATATCGAAGCGATGGCGTCGGCGGTGTTGAGATCGTCGTCCATAGCGGAGATAAACTGCTCTCTGTATTTATCAAATCCGTCGATAATCGCCTTATCGCCGTCATGCTCCGCGTCCGAAGCATTCTTCAGCTCGAAGTCGAGCGAATCGCGGCAGGTATAGAGTCTGTTGAGCGCGGCGATGCACTGCTCGATGATATCGGTGCTGTAGTTTATCGGGCTTCTGTACTGAGCGGAGATGAGCAGATAGCGGATCGGCTCATAGCCGTATTTTTCGGCGACATCGCGCACGGTGAAGAAATTGCCGAGAGACTTCGACATCTTCACATTGTCAACGTTGATGTAGCCGTTGTGCATCCAATAGTGGGCGAACGGCTTGCCTGTGAAGCACTCGCTCTGGCTATCTCATTCTCATGGTGCGGGAAGATAAGATCCTGGCCGCCGCAGTGAATGTCAATGGTGTCGCCGAGATAGCGCCAGTTCATCGCGGAGCACTCGATATGCCAGCCGGGTCTGCCCTTTCCCCACGGGGAATCCCATGCGGGCTCGCCGGGTTTCGCGGCTTTCCAGACGGCGAAATCCATCGGCTCGCGCTTGACCTCGCCGACCATTATACGCGCGCCCGCCTCAAGATCCTCAAGCGGCTGATGCGAGAGCTTGCCGTAATCCTTGAACTTCTCGGTGCTGAAATAAACGTCGCCCTGCGCCTCATAGGCGTAGCCCTTTTCGATAAGGGTCGAGATTATCTGAATGATGGCGTCGATATTCTCGGTAGCTTCGGATTTATCGTCGCGTGGCGGACATTGAGTCCGTCGGCGTCGGTCCAGAACTCTTTTATATAGCGCTCGGAAATCTCGGAGAAATCAACATGCTCCTCGTTTGCGCGTCTGATTATTTTATCGTCGATATCCGTGAAATTCTGGACGAACTTCACATTGTAGCCGCGATATTCGAGATAGCGGCGCAGGATATCAAGATGCACAGCGGGCGGGCGTTGCCGATGTGGATATAGTTATACACGGTCGGACCGCAGGCGTATATCTTGACCTCGCCCGGAGTTATCGGGACAAGTTCTTCCTTTTTTCTCGTGAGAGTGTTATAGACTTTCATTTATATCTTCCTTTCAGTCAATTTCCTGTGTGTTTTCCTGCTCCTCAAGCTGTTTTCTCAGCTTGGAGACCTGATGTTCGAGCCTGCAGAGCTCCTGCGCGACCGGGTCGGGTATATGCACCTGGTCGAGGTCGTCGACCCTGACTCCGTTGCGGCGAACGATATGAGCCGGAACGCCGACGGCGGTACAGTCTGGCGGAATCTCATCGAGAACCACCGCGCCCGCGGCGATATTCGAGTTATCGCGACCTTGAACGGGCCGAGCACCTTTGCGCCCGCGCCGATCATGACATTGTTGCCGATAGTCGGATGGCGTTTGCCGGTATCCTTGCCGGTACCGCCGAGGGTCACGCCCTGATATATCATAACATCGTCGCCGATAACGGTGGTCTCGCCGATAACGACGCCGGTGCCGTGGTCGATGAAAAAGCGCCTGCCGATGGTCGCCGCCGGATGTATCTCTATCCCGGTTTTACGCGCCGCCCGCTGCGATATCCAGCGTGCGAGGAAGAACATCCTGTGGCGATAGCACCAATTGGCTCTGCGGTGCATTCTTATAGCTTTAAGACCCGGATAGAGGAAGAAGATTTCGAGCGCGCTTCTCGCGGCGGGGTCGCGCCGTTTGAAGGTGCTTATATCCTCCCTGAGCCTGTCAAACATAAATATCAACTCCTTGAGCTCGGATAAAATTGCTGCCGCGATGCGGCGTTAGTTGTTTGGAGTGCGTATGCGCTGTTAATAAGTCTGTGCATTTTCGCGGGCGGATTATATCCGCTCTTACAGCCGCTCAATATACAAATAACATACAAAAAGCCTCCGTTATCCTTGCGGACAACGGAGGCGCCTGAGCGCGGTTCCACTCCTGTTTATATCTCTGCGCGCAAATACGCGCCCGGCCGATAACGGTGCCTTCCGCGCAGGGATACTGTTGTTCCCCCTGCGTGCTGACGGGTGCATTTCGCCTTCATACGGCAAGGAGCTTTCTCAGCTTCGGGCTCCCTCTCTGATGCCGCGGATATCCGGCTACTTCTCCCGGTAAACGCATGTTATTTTTTGGTTTTGTCGCCGATATGACTCGCATATCTACTAATCATTATATTGAAATCACTTGGAAAAGTCAATAAGTTTTTTGCTGTCCACAAAATATGTGATGCCCGAAACGACCGTCAGAACGGCGGTTATCCAGAGCATGATATTCGACACTCTCGCGAGAGTAAACCAGCCGGCGTTTGCGAAAATATCAAACGTCGCGTCAAGCTCGGCAAGGAGCATGATAACAATAGTGAACACCATCTGGCTGACGGTTTTCGCCTTGCCCCAATAATTTGCGGGGATAACAATGCCCTGCGCCGTGGCGATAAGGCGAACGCCTGCGACGGCGAACTCGCGGGTGAGGACTATCATGACGATCCAGATGCTGCACCAGCCCTCGCGCATGAATGCGAGCAGAGCGGCGGTGGTGAGCATTTTATCGGCGAGCGGATCGAGAAGCTTGCCGAAAACGGTGATAAGATTATTCTTTCGCGCGATCTTGCCGTCGAGCATATCGGTCAGCGACGCTATCGCGAAAACGGCGAGCGCGACTGTGTAATGATAAGGGAACTCAATAAGCATCAGCGCGAGATAAATAGGCGCGAGGAACATTCTTATGAGCGTCAGTTTATTGGGCAGATTCAGCTTCTGCATGTCAATTCCCCTTTCCGGTTTTATTTTACTGTTCTTCCGAGCAGGTCATATTCGTTGACGCCGAGTATCTCGACATCGACGAACTCGCCTTCTTTTATGAAATCGGGCGAAGTGAAGATTATCTTGCCGTCGATATCGGGCGCGTCCATATATGAGCGACCCGAGTAGCTGTCGGTATAATCATCGTAGCTCTCGGTGAGCACGCGCAGGGTTTTGCCGATCATATTGTTGTTCTTCTCGGTCATTATCTCATACTGATCCTGCATGATGACCTCGGCGCGGCGGGATTTGACATCGTCGTCAACCTGATTCTCCATCTTCGCGGCGGGAGTGCCCTCCTGCGGGGAATATTCGAAGCAGCCGAGGCGCTCAAACTCCTCCTCGTTGACAAACTCGGCGAGCGTCTCAAACTCGTCGTCGCCCTCGCCGGGGAAACCGACTATAAACGTCGTGCGGATAGCAATATCCGGCATACGCTCGCGCAGTTTTCTTATGACCCCGCGGGTCTCTTCTGCGGTGCTGTGGCGGTTCATCGCCTTGAGGATTTTATCGTCCGCGTGCTGGAGCGGCAGGTCTATATAATGGAGCACCTTGGGCTGGGAAGCCATGGTGTCGATAAGCTCGTCGGTTATCTTATCGGGATAGCAATAGAGCAGGCGTATCCACTCGATGCCGTCGATCTCACAGAGCAAATCAAGCAGATGAGCGAGCCTGTATTCGCCGTAGATATCAATGCCGTAGGACGAGACATCCTGCGCGATAAGCACGAGCTCTTTGACGCCCCCATTCGCAAGGGTCTTTGCCTCTTCGACTATGCTCTCCTCGTCGCGGCTGCGGAAGGGTCCGCGGATGGACGGGATGGCGCAATAGGTGCAGCAGTTCGAGCAGCCCTCGCTATCTTGAGATACGCCCAGTAATCGGGAGTAGTGAGCACGCGCTCGCCGCACATGGGGAGCTCTTTTTTGTCGGGGAAAACATTGGTCTGCTTGCCGTCGAGAACCTCGTCAACTATCTTGTCGATATCGCCGTTTGCGCCGATGCCGACGACCGCATCAACCTCGGGAATCTCCTGAAGTATCTCGTCGCGATAGCGCTCGGCGAGGCATCCGGTGACAATGACCGCGCGGACGAGTCCGTCTTTTTTGAGGCCGACCATCTCCAGAATTGTGTCGATAGCCTCCTGCTTGGCGGAGTCGATAAACGCGCAGGTGTTGACTATAACTGCGTCGAGGCGCTCGAAATTGTCCGCATTTTCAAATCCGGCGTTCTGAAGCTTTGCGAGCATCAGCTCACCGTCGACCTGATTCTTCGGGCAGCCGAGCGACACGAATAAAACTCTTCTTTTCTTCATCAAACAGTTCTTCCTTTCGCTTGATAACAGAAATTATACACTATTTTTTCCTTTTCTTATCTTCTAACAGGAAAATTGATCGTCCGTATCTGCATATTCCTCGTCCACAGAGCGCATTGCCGAACGGATATCGGAATAGCCGTAGCCGAGGCGGGTCAGGGCGTTGAAAGTGCGCCGCCTGCCCTTTTCATCGGAAATTGCCGGCAAATTTGGTCTCCAGCAGATTTTTTATCCGCTCAACATCGTCGCCGTCGAGCTCTTCGGCACATTCGCTCGCCGTCTCGCGCGATATTCCGCGCTGTCTTAGCTCCTGTTCGATGCGCTTTTTGCCCATGCCGCGCCGCTCATACAGCTCCTGCGCGAGGGTATGGGCATAGCGCTCGTCGTTGACATAGCCCATCTCTTCAAGGCGTTCGACCGCTTCGCGCGCAAACTCCGCGCCGGAGCGGCGGGCAACCTTTCGCTGAAGCTCCTTTGACGAATGGTCGCGCCGCGAGAGAATATCGACAGCCGCGTTAAATGCACGGCAGGAGCCTGCCGCCTCGCAAAAGGCGGCAAACTCCGCATCGTCAATTTCATCGCCGGAGCGTATATTCTGACTTGCCCAGAAATCCCGGGTAACGGTCAGACGGTACTCCCCATCGACAAGTATATGTATTTTTTGTCCCCTGCCTGCTGTGCCGTTATCTTCATCAATCGTCATCATCAACAACGATGTCAAGCTTCGCCTTTGCGCCGGAACGGCTCGTAGGCTTCTTGGGCATCGCGACGGGTGCAGGCTCGGCGGCAGGCGCGGGCTTCTCCGCAGGTTTTGCGGCGGCTCTTGCGGCGTTGTTCTCCGCCATGAGACGCTCGCGAACCTGGGCTTCGAGCTCCGCCATGAAGTCGGGATGCTCGCTGATATAATTCTTGACGTTGTCTCTGCCCTGGCCGAGGCGGTTCTCGTTATAAGAGAACCACGCGCCGCTCTTATGGATAATATCATATTTGACGGCGAGGTCGAGTATTTCGCCGACCTTGGATATGCCCTTGCCGTACATGATATCGAACTCAGCCTCTTTGAAGGGCGGAGCGACTTTATTCTTGACTATCTTAGCCCTTGTGCGCGAACCGATGAACTCATTGCCGGGGCCTTTGAGCTGCTCTATCTTGCGGACATCAATACGTATAGAAGCATAGAACTTCAGCGCACGACCGCCGGTTGTGACCTCGGGGTTGCCATAGACAACGCCGACCTTTTCACGCAGCTGGTTTATGAAAATTATAATAGTATTCGACTTTGAAATCGCGCCCGCGAGCTTTCTGAGAGCCTGCGACATAAGGCGCGCGTGGAGACCGACATGGGAGTCGCCCATATCGCCCTCGATCTCCGAACGCGGAACAAGAGCCGCAACGGAGTCGACGACTATAACATCGATAGCGCCCGAACGGGTCAGAGCTTCGGTTATCTCGAGCGCCTGCTCGCCGTTGTCCGGCTGAGAGACGAGAAGAGAATCGACATCAACGCCGAGGTTCGCGGCATACACGGGATCGAGCGCGTGCTCGGCATCAATGAACGCAGCCTCGCCGCCCATTCTCTGAGCCTCAGCGACAACATGGAGCGCGAGAGTGGTTTTACCGGACGACTCGGGGCCGTATATCTCGATTATTCTGCCGCGCGGAAGTCGCCGATGCCGGTGGCGGCGTCGAGGGTAACGGAGCCGGTCGAGATAGCCTCGACATTCATTGCCGTGTTCTGGCCGAGTCTCATTATCGAGCCTTTGCCGAAATTTTTCTCTATCTGCGATATCGCAGTTTCAAGCGCTTTCTGTTTATCTGCCATGTTCGTTCCGTCCTTTCGGGGAGCTGAAATTTGTTCGTACAAATGTTCTGTTCTTATTCTACATCATACCCCTGCAAAATGCAAGGGTATTTTGAAAATTATTTTGATCTTGCAAGAAAAGCGATGTTTATGGCGTGGTCGCCGACACGCTCGAAGTCGGTTATGGTGTTGAGATAGAGCATACCGCTTCGGTGTTGCACTCCTTGCGGTTGAGGCGGAATATATGCGAATTCTGGCATTCGAGGGTCAGGTCGTCGATATGCTCTTCGAGGTCGGAGAGTTCCTTTGCCTCGTTGTCGCTGAGCGACTGGTTATCAAACGCCGCCATCGAACGCTCAAGCAATGTAACGACACTGCCGCAGAGCTGGTTGAGCTCCTCCCTCGCGGGGTCGGAGAACTTGAGCCCCTCGCCGATATTGTGCTGAGCCGCTTCGGCGAGGTTTATCGCATGGTCGCCGACGCGCTCGATATCGTTTATCGCGTGGAAAACGCGGGCGATATAATCCGAGTCGCTGTCGGTTATATCAAGAGCGTTGAGCTTGACGAGATATGAAGTTATATGATGGTTGAGGTAGTTTATGATTTCTTCGTTTTCCATGACCTTGTCGAGATCTTTGTCGCTGCGGTTTATGAGCGCGTGGGCGCTTGTCTCAAAGTTATCGCGCGCGAGCTTCGCCATGCGGGCGACCTCCTTGCTGACCTGCATGACAGCGAAGGGGGGCGTATTGAGCAGACGGTCGTCGATGAACTTGCAGTGCATCTCGCTCTCGCTGTCGTCCTTGCCGGGAACGAGCAGGCAGGAGAGCTTGACGAGGATATTCGCGAACGGGAACATAATAACGGTCGAGACGATATTGAACACGATATGCGATATGGCTATCTGCGCCATCGGGTCGGGCGACAGCTTTTCTATCCACTCGACATAGGGAGCGAGCAGGGCGATAAGAATGAATATGCCCGTGCCGATGAGATTGAAGAGCAGGTGGATAACTGCGGCGCGCTTCGAATTTTTCTTCGCGCGACGGTCGAGAAGAGTGCCGTGAGGCAGGTTCCGATATTCTGACCGAAGAGGACGAAAACGGAGAACTTGAGCGGCACGAGTCCCTGCATGGCGAGAGTCTGGAGCACACCAACAGAAGCCGAGGAGCTCTGGAGTACGGCGGTCATGACTATGCCGAGGATAATACCGAACAGCGGGCGCAGAGGCGACTCCGAGACGGTGACGATAAAGTTCATGAAGCCTGCGCTCTCTCTGAGCGGAGCCATGGAATCGGACATCATATCGATGCCGAGGAAGAGCAGACCGAAGCCCGTAAATATTGCGCCGAGGTTCTTGACAACGGTCTTTTTCGACGCGAGCATGAGTATAACGCCGACGAGCACTGCCGCCGCCGCGACACTCGAAAAGTTCAGCGCGATAAGCAGTGATGTGACGGTAGTACCGATATTCGCGCCCATTATGACGCCGACCGCCTGCGCGAGCGACATCATGCCCGCGTTGACGAAGCCGACGACCATGACGGTCGTTGCGGTTGACGACTGGATTATCGCCGTGACGACAAAGCCGACGAGCACTGCGAGGAAGCGGTTTCCGGTAAGCACTTCGAGCATTCTCTTGAGCTTGGCGCCGGCTGCGTTTTCGAGTCCGTCGCCCATCGTCCTGATGCCGAATAGGAACAGACCGAGTCCGCCCGCCATCGACAGAATATTAGCTACGCTCATATTTCAGTCCCCTTATTTCAGTTTTCCTGTCCATTTTCATTTTCCTGTGATTTCCTGTTAATGAGACTCAAAGAAAGCCAAAATCTCACATATATATCTTATCAGCTATTCCTGCAAATGTAAACCGCAAAAACAAATTAAAGCGGCGGAACACGGTTTATCATCCGTATTCTGCCGCTTTTTGATATCAATTTTTCGCTTTTCTGCGTTTTGTAAAAATTGTCAGCACGGTTAAAAGCGCCGGGAAAAATATGGCGCAGAGTATGCCTTTTTTGAGTCGTCGCCGAATGCGCTCGCCATCATTCCGGCAAAAGTGGGGCCGGAAGAACAGCCGAGATCTCCGCCGAGCGCCAGAAGAGCGAACATCGCCGTTCCGCCGCCTTTTATCCCCGCGGACGCCTTGCTGAACGTTCCCGGCCACATGATGCCGACCGAGAAGCCGCACATCGCGACTCCGACAAGCCCGAGCACAGCGGAGGAGCTGAGCGCAATGAGCAGATAAGACGCCATGCACAGCGCGCCGCTGAAAATCATCATGCCATCGAGATCGATTTTGTCGCCGAATTTGCCGTATATCACGCGCGACACGCCCATGAGCACGGAGAAGAGCATGGGGCCCGCGAGGTCGCCGACTGTCTTTGAGACGCCGAGACCCTTTTCCGCAAAGGTCGAAGCCCACTGGCTGACCGCCTGCTCGCTCGCGCCGGAGCAGAGTATCAGAAGCATGAATATCCAGAACATCCTGTTGCCGAGCAGCTGTTTGAACGAGAGACCCGTCTCCCCTTCTTCGATAAGCGGGGCTATCGGGACGCGGATAAGTTCAGGGCGTTGACTATCGGCACGACTGCCAGATAAGGGCGAGATACTTCCAGTTAGCCGTTGTGAATATCGAGAAATAGAGCGTTGAAATGCCGACGACAGCGACGCTGCCCCAGCAATAGAACGAGTGGAGCAGGCTCATCATCTTCTCTTTATTATCCGTCGGGCACGCCTCGACTATCGGGCTGACTATGACTTCGAGCAGTCCGCCGCCGACAGCGTATAGCACAACGGAAATGAGCAGACCGACAAACGGCGAGGGCAGAATCTCCGGCAAAACGGTCAATGAAACAAGTCCTGCCGCCGCGAACACATGAGCCATAATTGCCGCCGCGCGGTAGCCTATCTTATCTATAAAGAACGCGGAGAGCAGGTCGATGCAAAGCTGGAGAATAAAATTGACGGTTATCAGCGCGGTTATCTTTGAAAGCTCGATGCCGTAGCTCTTGTTAAAAGTCAGAAACAGTAGCGGCACAAAGTTGTTGACTATCGCCTGGACGACATAGCCCGCAAAGCAGGCGTTGACGGTCGATTTATAATTTTTCTTCATGAAGCCGCCTTCTTTCTGCGGCGCGGAATAATGAACTCGCGCACGAGTATTATCACCGACAGAGTCAGCGGGAATATGACGGCGCAGAGTATGCCCTTTTTGAGGTCATCGCCGAAGAAGCTCGCCATCATTCCGGCAAAGGTCGGCCCCGCCGAGCAGCGATATCGCCGCCGAGGCAGAGAATAGCATACATCGCCGTTCCTCCGCCGTGGAGTGCGGAGGACATCTTGCCTATCGTGCCCGGCCAAAGTATACCCGCAGACAGTCCGCACACGGCGACGCCGACAAGCCCGAGAATTGGCGAAGAAGTCAGCGAGATAAGAAAATAAGAAGCCGTGCAGACGCACCCGCTAAGGAGCATCATTGAATCGAGATTTATTCTGTTGCCGAACTTGCCGTACATAAAGCGCGACACGCCCATAAGAATCGAGAAGAGCATGGGACCCGCAAGATCGCCTACGGTCTTTGTGAGCCGAGCGCCTTTTCGGCGAAAGTCGAAGCCCACTGGCTGACCGCCTGCTCGCTCGAGCCTGCGCAGAGGATAAGCACCATGAATATCCAAAAAGCCTTTGTTTTGAGCATATCTTTTATCGAGAGCTTCTCCTCATCCTCGCCGACGACGGGCGCTATCGGCACGCGGGTGAACATAACGGCGTTGACTATCGGGAGAATTGCCATATCAGCGACATTATCTTCCAATTATCCGTCGAGAACAGGGCGAAGAACAGGTCGATATACCGACTGCCGCGACGCTGCCCCAGCAATAGAACGAATGGAGCAGGCAGAGAAGCTGATTGGAATTTGTTGACGGGCAGGAATTGACTATCGGATTTATCGTGATATCCAAAAGACCCGCTCCGACCGCGTAGCAGAACACGGAGATGAGAAGTCCCGCGAAGGCCGAGGGCAGTATCTCCGGCAGAATCGTCATGAAAATAAGACCCGTCGCGCACATCGCATGGGCGAGCACGGTCGAGGCGCGGTAGCCGATGCGGTCAACGAACAGCACCGCCGTCAAATCGACAAATATCTGAATAAAGAAGTTCGCGGTGATTAAAACGGTTATTTTCGAGAGCTCGATGCCGTACTGCGCCTGAAAGGTCAAAAACAGCAGCGGCGCAAAATTGTTGACGACCGCTTGAACGACGAACGCCGTAAAGCTCGCCGCGACGGTATGTTTATATCCTATCCTTTTCATTTTCGTTCCCCCAACAGAGAATTGCACACAAAAGGCATTTTAGCACAAAGCGGAAGTTAAATCCATAGATTTTGAAAAAAGGGCAAGGTGCTCAAAAAATCTAAAAGCGAGGCGGCAAGTAAAGTGCATATCTGCACAGAAAAAAGCCGCCGCCGGGCAAAAGTCCGACGGCAGCTATAGGAGATGTGCAGTTTTCGGTATCAAAAGGAGCGGCGCGCAGACCGGACGCCGCCCCGCGAATTCCCCGCCGGGAAGTTAATTTATTTTTTGAAAGGGATGGTCTGCTTGGCGGGGATAGAGAGTAAGCTTATTTACCGAAAAGCTTTTTGAAGAGGTTGATTATCGCGCGGAAGGGAGCGAGGATGATATCAAAGATTGTTGCAAAAACGCCCTTGCTCTTTGCCTCAATTTCAAAAGTATCGGAAACAGTTGAACCGTCAGCGTGCGTTATCGTAACGGTTACAGTTGCGCTGCCCTTGGAATTCGCCTTAACTTCACATGACGTTCCGTCTTCGGACGGAGTGAGAGTGATACAGTCGGATGAAGTCGACCACGAAACGGTCGAGCCGTCGGAAAGGTTGCCGGAATTGATTGAGATCGTCGCAGTTTTTCCTTTCTTGATTTCCACCGTCTCGGTCTGCTGCGCTACACGCTCAACGAGAACCGACGCGCTTTGGCTCTCTCCGCAAAGTACCTTTTCGCCACCTATATCCTGATAGAACTTAATAATATAGTCGTATCTTCCGGCTTCCGAAACAGTGTTGTCAACAAATGAAGTGTTACCGGAATCGGTTTTTCCGATATAAACATATAATTTTGCTTCATCGAGTTTTCTGTACACCTCATATGTCGAAATTCCGTCTATTTTATCCCAAGCCAGTTCTATACTGAAGCCGTTCGCAGCATCTGCGTAAGTAACCGCTCTGGTCTTCGGCGAGCTGCTGTTGGCTCTGATGTTGATATCAAGCCTCGGATCTTTCGGGATATTGCCGGACATTATCGTGCATACTTCCTGAGAATACTTACTGTAATATGTTTTTCCGTTGTATCTGACAACAGTTCTTGCAGAATAATAGCACTTTGTTGTTCCGGGATTTTTATCGGTAAACAGATTTACTCTGTCAACATCTGAAATAGTCCCTATCAGCTTCTTTCCGCTCTCACTCTGTCTGCGTCTGTATATCTCAACAGTGGTCACTACGCCGCTTTGCGATTCATTGAATCCGGTGCTCAAGAAGTAGTTATTCTTAACTCTCACATCCACTCCGATTGCGCCGACCTTGCAATATATCTCAGGCGTTTCGGCGGGATTCGCCAAAGTGGTATACTCTTCGCTCCAATCGGAATATTCTATCTTTCCGGTCGTCAGCTTTGCATATGTTCTGACCCTGTAGGTATATGTATCGCTGTTGCTGAGAGTTATCGAGTGCGAAGCGGACTTTGCATACGGATTTGCCAAATCGGCAAGCATACTGTAGCTGCCGTTGTTTTTCTTATACTGAACCTGAACACCGCTGACCGGCTTAAACCCTGCCGCATACGAAGGAACATTGAAGTACACCGTAGCTTTGCCGCTTAAATCGATTTTTACCTGCGTTATCGTGCTGGCATATTTCGGGCTGGTCAAAATGTTATGACAGAGTGTATCATACATCTCCGGATAATCGGTTTTCAGATAATTGTCTGCAAAAATCCAGGATATCGAGATAAGATCTACAAACTCTTTGTTGCTCTTCTGTATGCTGTTGGTGCAGCGTTCTATCTCGTCATACTTCGCATTGCCGCCGTTAATCCAGTTTGAAACGCCGTTTATGAGACCGTCGTTGCAAGCGGTTTTGCAGAACTTGCGACCGTTTTCGGCATCGAGATTAAGAACAGAGATATAGAGTCTGACGGAATCGATATATGCATTCGCCGCCTCTGTGGTTTTGTTTGCCGAATACTTTTTCTGGAGGGACAGCGACGCTTTTCTCGCTATGTCAACAAACTCGACCGTGCTCTTGGCAAGATAGTAGTTGTCGCGCGTGTTTCCGGTTGAGAAAAGCATATTGCAGATGCCCTCGCCTACCGCCGCACCGATTTGAACTCCTTTGATAATCGGTCCGGCTATCGGAACCATATTCGCCAGATCGCCCCAAAAATCGCCTACAAACTCTTTCAGAACGGTCACACCGATTCCCGCCACCGATCTTACCATAGTGCCGCTGAGGGCATTCATCTCGCTCACGCAATAATTTTTGACGTTGCTGAGCGCCGTGCGCATATCCGAATCGGTCGACTGGGCGTACATCTCATCAATAACGGCTTTCAGGCTTTCGCGCATTCTCGCGACCATCATGCAGTTGACAAAAGCATTTATTACTTCTTTTGATGACTTTGCAATTTTCAGCACCGAATCGACGCATGTCAGAAGATCGCTAAGACAGTTTACCGCACCGACATCCTGCTGATAATCCTCATACGCCGCTTCAACAAGTGCCTTTGTCTTTGTCTTTCCGTTTGAAGTATCCTTGCCGTACTTATTGTAAAAATCTTCAAAGGTTTTTATGCCCTCTGCGCCGTATATCTTTTTTGCCGCGCTGTTGAGAGATTTAGTCCAGCCCACCAGATCCCTCGCGGCAGAGGTCGAAATGATATCACTGAACTCCGGGCTGCCGAGAACATCCCTTATTGCGTCAAAGATAATCAGCTCGCGCTGCTTTTCCTTATCGAGCGCAATTTCAGCCCCGTTTGCGGGATTGGAAATGCATTTAACGCCGTCCCAAAATTTAAAAGCCGTATCGCCCATCTCTTCGACTATAGTTCTCGTTATGGGCTTATAACCGTTGTAATACCACGAGAGCTGCTCATGCTCGGGAGTTTTTTCTTTTCTGTTTCCGCTCCAAATGTCAGCGATGTAGATCGGCTGGTTGAAGGGGGCATTGCTGCCGGATTCAGAACCGCCGGGTTCGGAACCGCCGGGTTCGGAACCGCCGGGTTCAGAACCGCCAGATTCGGAACCGCCGGGTTTAAATACGATGCAGTCTGTCAGGCAGTCGTTACCTGACACTTCTTCCCATTGTTCAGAAGATCCAAGATAATATGCTGCCTTCAGACTATCACATCTACAAAACGCATCCAAGCCGATGCTTGTAACGCTGTTCGGAATGGTGATGCTTGCGAGGCTGGTGCACTGAAAAAACGCCCTATAGTCGATTCTTGTAACGCCGTCGGGAATGGCGTATGAAATATCTACCTTACCTGCAGGATATCTTATCAATTTGGTCTTTTCTTTGTTGAAAAGAACTCCGTTCATGCTCGAATATACCGTATTGGCTGTATCAACATTTATTTGATTCAATTTGTTGCTATAGGAAAACACATCAGTGTCGATGCTTGTAACGCCGTTGCCGATCGTCACGCTCGTGAGACTGTCACAAGAGGAAAACGCCGCCTTGCCTATGCTCGTAACGCTGTCGGGGATGGTTATGCTTGTGAGGCTGCTGCAACTGGAAAACGCATCCCAGCCGATGCTTGTTACGCTGTTGGGGATGGTGATGCTTGTGAGGCTGCTGCAACCGGAAAACGCACTATCGCCGATGCTTGTAACGCCGTTACCGATTGTCACGCTTGTGAGGCTGCGGCAATCTTCAAACGCCCAATCGCCGATGCTTGTAACGCTGCCGGGAATGGTTATGCTTGTGAGGCTGCGGCAATATTCAAACGCACTATTGCCGATGCTTGTGACGCTGTTCGGAATGGTTACGCTTGTGAGGCTGCTGCAATGGTAAAACGCATAACTGCCGATGTTTGTAACGCTGTTCGGAATAATCAGATCCGTCACAAGCTTTCCGTTCAAATAAAGACTTGCTCCACCTCTGAGCGGATTTGAATCACTACCGTCAAACGCTATGCCGCACCAACTCGCTATATCAGATATGTAAACGCTTGTGAGACTGTAGCAATCGCAAAACGCCTCGTCGCCAACGCTTGTAACGCTGTTGGGGATGGTGATGCTTGTGAGGCTGTGGCAAAAGTAAAATGCTGCACTGCCTATACTTGTTACGCTGTTGCCGATTATCACGCTTGTGAGTCTGCTGCAACGGGAAAATGCACTATCGCCGATGCTTGTAACGCTGTTCGGAATGGTGATGCTTGTGAGGCTGCTGCAACCGTAAAACGCACTACCGCCGATGCTTGTAACGCTGTTCGGAATGGTGATGCTTGTGAGGCTGCCGCAACTATCAAACGCACTACCGCCGATGCTTGTAACGCTGTCGGGGATGGAATATGAAGTATCTGTCTTGCCTGCGGGGTATCTTATCAATTCGGTCTTTTCTTTGTTGAAAAGAACTCCGTTTTCACTCGAATATGTTGTATTGGCTGTATCAACATTTATTTGTTTCAATTTGTTGCAACCGTTAAACGCACTATAGCCGATGCTTGTAACGCCGTTCGGGATGGTTATGCTTGTGAGGCTGCGGCAATACTGGAAAGCCTCGTTTCCGATGCTTGTTACGCTGTTGGGGATCGTTATGCTTGTGAGGCCGGTGCAACCGTTGAAAGCCGCACCTCCGATGCTTGTTACCGACTTTCCGTCAATTTCAGACGGTATTGTTATTGCACCATTTGCCGATTTGTCACAGCCGGTTATGGTTATTTTGCCGTCCGTGCCGACCTCATAAGTATAGATGCCGTAAGTTTTTCCTGCCGCCTCGGCTTTGGGTGCAAAAAGGCTTGCCCAATCAACACCGGCAAGCTCGCTCAATGGCGCGACGCCGAGCACCATGATGAGTGCAAGGGTCAGCGCCAAAAGCGATTTGAAAATATTTTTTCGCTTTGTTTTCATTGTTTTTTACCTCCGTTTTGTTTTTACGCATTATTTTTTACGGCAGTGCCGTTTTATACCTCGGCTGTGCTTTACACCTCTTTGGCAGAATTCTCTCAATCATATATTAGCACTCTGTCAGAAAAACACAATATACTTAGTATAATTGACGGGTTTTGAGGATAAATAACCGTCTTAAATTCTTTATTTCAATATTATTCGCTGCCGATCGGCGTTTCATGTGCGTTCGGTGTCGTATATATTTATACTCTATATATCGACAATTATCAACATATTGAGCATAAATTAAAATGGCGTTGAGGTGATTTTGTGATTACTTATGAGCCGTTTTACAAAACCATGAAAGACAGAGGGATGACGACATACAAGCTGATAAGGGATTTCAACATCAGCCGCAGTCTCATAGACCGTCTCAAGCACAACAAGCCGATAAGCACCGTGACGTTAAATGACCTGTGCAATATTTTGAACTGCGATGTCGACGGCATCATACACCATGAGCCGGACGAGACGGATAAAAGCAAATAAGCTCCGAAGCCGTTTGGCGCGGAGCTGCTTTTTATATGCCGTTTCTGCGATCATAAAAGTAAAAATCCCCGAAACCGTTTGATTACGGGGATCTTTATGGAGCTGCTAACCAGATTCGAACTGGTGACCTCATCCTTACCAAGGATGTGCTCTGCACCTGAGCCATAGCAGCGAATGGCGACCCGGAACGGTCTCGAACCGTCGACCTCTAGCGTGACAGGCTAGCGCTCTAACCAACTGAGCTACCGGGCCAATTTGTCGGCTCTCACCGAACGCACATTATAATAACATAAGATTCCGGGTTTTGCAATACCTAATTTTAATTTTTTTGCGCCGATGACGGTTTTTTTGACGAAGTTTGTCTGATATTCTGATTTTTTGCCAAAATGTACCGCGTTTTATGCTTTATTCCCGCTCCCGTTTGCGAATCTGCCGTAGCGTCGCATCGGTACAGCGCACACGGCGACGCCGATCGCGCCGAGGATTATCCAGAAAATAACCGTCGCAGTCCAGCCGAATTTTTCGGACACCGCGCCGAAGCCGTAGGTCGATATCGCGCTGCCGATATATGTGCAGGAATTGAATATTCCGCCGACTGTCGAGGCGCAGCCGTATTTTGCGAAGCGCACGGGGATTAGCGTGATGACCAGATGGTTTATTGCGGTGATGAGCGTTGTGAAGAGCGCGAAGAATATGACGCACAAGGCGATGGGATAGTGACCGACGAAGAGTATTCCCGTCAGCGGAATGAGCGTCAGAGCGAAGCAGAACGCCGCCGCGGCGGTCTCGTTGAGCTTGAACGGCCCTTCATAGAGCTTCGTCGAGAACCACGCGCCGCTGAGGTTGATTATCGGCATGACAGCCGACAGCAGGACGGAAAACGACGCCGAGACATTATATTTTTCTTTAATAAGAGTCGGCACCCACGAGGTCACGCCGTCCTTGAGCATGCCCTGGACGAGTATGCCGACGCAGATAACCGCCGCGCCGGAGACTATGAACAGCTTGCCGAGGGAGACCTTCGCCCCTTTATTCTCCTGAACCGGGAGGGTCTTTCTCTCCCCCCTTCCGAGTATTTTTGAAGTTTTCCCGGCGGCTAAGCACCAGAAGACAAATATGCAGGCTATTATTCCGGCAGGAATAAAAAACGCGAAATGCCACGACGCAAATTTTATCGCGCCGGCGGATATGACATAAGACAGCAGGCTGCCGACCGGGAACGACGCCGCGATATAGAGGCACGCGCGTCTGCGCTGCTCTTTCGGCAGGATATTCGATATTATATAAAGTATAGGAGTCCAGAGCATCGACTGGACTATTCCGTTGAGTCCCCACACTACACTCATGACTATGTAACTGCCCGAGCACAACGGCATGAGGATATTCGCGCACACCGTGCCGGCCAGCCCCGTGCCGACCATTTTATAGGGCGAGACTCGGTCGCCGAGGATTCCGCTGAATATCTGACCCGCTCCGTAGCAGAAGAAATAGACCGTGCCGATAAATCCGGCGTGGGACTTTGAAAACACGCCGTCCGCGACTATCGCGGTGAGCGCGGCGGTATAGTTTATTCTGCCGAGATACGAGGCACAATAAGCCGCCCAGCAGGCAACAAAAAGCAGCGTGCCCGCCGAAAGTATTTTTTCTTTGTCCTTGCGCTGTTCCATGACTCTCTCCCAACCCGTGATGAAGCAATTATAACACCCGGTTATTTTTTGTCAACGGTCTTTTTGCCGCAACTTGTTGAGTTTGGAAATATTATGTGATATACTTAACAATGTATGAGGCAACATATTTCAACGGCTTACAGGAGAGGCAAATGAAATCTATCAAAGAAATTTACAGAATCGGACGCGGCCCGTCAAGCTCGCACACCATGGGACCCGAGTCCGCCGCCAAGATGTTTATAAACGAGTTCCCGTCGGCGGACAGGTATGAAGCGGTTCTCTACGGCTCACTCGCAAAGACAGGAAAAGGTCACGGCACGGACAGAGTTCTGCGCGAGACCTTCGCGCCACGCGTGCTCGACATAAAATTCGACATGACGACGACCGACATCCCCCACCCCAACACGCTCGACTTCGCGGCGTTCGACAAGGACGGAAACATCATCGGCAAGCGCAGAGTCTGCAGCGTCGGCGGCGGTGCGATAGAGATAGAGGGCAGAAAGGACGCAGAGCCGCCCGAAGTCTACCCCGTTCAAGAATTTCGCGGAGATAAAAGAATACTGCAGGAAAGAAAATATCCGAATCCCCGACCTGGTTGAAAGATTCGAGGGCGAAGGGATCTGGCATTATCTCGACCGCGTGTGGATCGTCATGAACAGCTGCATCAAGCGCGGACTTGCCGCCGAGGGCGAGCTGCCCGGCGGACTCGGCATAATGAGAAAGGCTTATATGCTCAACAACCGCCGCCACATGGACGAGAGCCCGGAGACGCGCGAAAACAGGCTCGTTTGCGCCTACGCCTACGCAGTCAGCGAAGAGAACGCCTCCTGCGGCGAGATAGTAACTGCCCCGACCTGCGGTGCGTGCGGAGTTCTGCCCGCAGTTTTGCGATACACGGCGGATAGGCGCGGATTCTCCGAAAATGAAATTCGCAGAGCCATTGCGACCGCCGGATCATCGGCAACGTTATAAAGACGAACGCCTCGATAAGCGGCGCGGAGTGCGGATGCCAGGCTGAGATAGGCTCGGCGTGTTCAATGGCGTCGGCTGCGCTCGCGGAGCTCTACGGCATGGACACGGATCAGATAGAATACGCCGCAGAAGTCGCAATGGAACACCATCTCGGACTCACCTGCGACCCCGTCATGGGACTCGTTCAGGTGCCCTGCATCGAGCGCAACGCAGTCGCCGCGATGAGGGCGATAAACGCAGTGAGCCTTGCAAACTTTTTGACATACACAAGAAAGATATCGTTCGATCTGATAGTCGAGACGATGTATCAGACGGGCAAGGATCTTTCAAAAATATACCGCGAGACGAGCGAGGGCGGACTCGCCAAGCTCTATAAACCCGCACAGAAAAACGAATCCACGGAGGAAATAAAATGAGCAAGCAGTTAAGACAGCCTGCAGCGGGCGACACCGTTGCAACGATAAAGACAAACAAGGGCGACATAAAAGTCGTCCTCTTCCCCGACGCCGCGCCCAAGGCGGTCGAAAATTTCACGACCCACGCGGACAACGGCTACTATGACGGGGTTATCTTCCATCGCGTTATCCCGGATTTCATGATCCAGGGCGGCGACCCGCTCGGCAAGGGTATCGGCGGCGAGAGCATCTGGGGCAGACCGTTCAAGGACGAGTTCAGCCGCGACTACCACAACCTCAGAGGCGCACTGTGCATGGCGAACGCAGGTCCGAACACGAACGGCAGCCAGTTCTTTATCGTTCAGGCGCCGTCGGTTGACGAGCGTTTTATCCCGCAGATGGAACGCCTGCCCGATATGTTCACGGACGAGTCTATTGAAGACTACAAGGCAGTCGGCGGAACTCCGTGGCTCGATTTCAGACACACCGTGTTCGGTCAGGTGTTCGAGGGCATGGACGTTGTCGACGCGATAGCCTCGGTTGACCGCGATTCCTCGGACAAGCCGCTCGAGGATGTCGTTATAAATTCCGTCGAAACTCAGACGCTTTGATTTTTGCTCTTTACTTTCAAATTTTAGTGTGCTAAAATATATACATGTACGCGGAGTCAAACCCAATATGACCGCGAAAAGGAGTAACTTTGATGAACGGCAAGCTGAAAGACAGCAACGTTGATTTTCTGTTCAAAGCGGTTCTCGCCCTCGAGAATATCGACGAGTGCTATGATTTTTTTGAGGATCTCTGCACCGTGACCGAGCTCAAGGCTCTTTCGCAGCGCATAGTTGTTGCGAAGATGCTCAGCGACAAGCAGGTTTACAGCGAGATAGTCAGCAAGACCGGCGCAAGCACCGCCACGATAAGCCGCGTCAACCGCTCGCTCAACTACGGCTGCGACGGATACGAGAAGATATTCGAGCGCATCGACGCCGCAGAGGCAGAGAAGAAAGACTGATAATGAGCGAATATTCATTCTTTGCCCGTTTTTATGACGAGCTGACGCAAAATGTTGATTACGAGAGAAGAGCAGAGCATTTTTCTGCTCTTCTGCTTTCATATGGGATAAAAAGCGGAACGGTTCTCGACCTCGCCTGCGGCACGGGCACCCTGACTTCGCTGATATCCGCGCGCGGATACGACATGATCGGCGTTGACTCGAGCCCGATATGCTTTCCCAGGCTCAGAACAGGCTTTTGAAGAGGGGCAGAATATTCTGTTTCTCTGCCAGCAGATGCAAAATCTCGACCTTTTCGGAAAAATCGACGCCGCACTTTGCACGCTCGACAGCATAAATCATCTGACCGAGCCCGATGATGTCAGAGAGACATTCCGCCGACTCGGCACATTCATTCGCCCGGGTGGGATGTTCATATTCGATGTGAACACGATATACAAGCACCGCGAGATTCTCGCGGACAACTCGTTCGTCTACGAATACCCGGATGTTTTCTGCGTCTGGCAGAACAGTCTTGACGAGGAGACGGACACGGTGGACATCATGCTCGACTTTTTCGAAGAAAACGAGGACGGGACATACGAGCGCACGAGCGAAGATTTCAGCGAGCGCGCATATAGTCTCAACGAGCTTTCAGAATGGCTCGGCGACGCGGGCTTTGACATTGAAAACATATATGACGGCATGACAAATGAACCCGTCAGAGAAGATTCCGAGCGCGCGGTGATTGCCGCGAGCGCAGGAAATAACAGGAGGACAAAAATATGGGCAAGCTTATACGCTGCATTTCCGAGGACGGCACGCTGACCGTTATGGCTGCCGACACAACGGATATAGTAAACAGGGCGCAGGAGATCCACGGCACATCAGCCGTTGTTTCGGCGGCTCTCGGCAGGCTGCTGACGGCGGCAAGCCTCATGGGCAGCGCACTCAAAGGAGCGGACGATTCCATCACGCTCAGAATAAACGGAAACGGCCCTGCGGGCACCGTGCTCGCGGCTTCGGACAGTCAAGGCAATGTCAGAGGATACGCTGTGAACTCCGTTGTTGAGCTGCCGCTCAACGACAAGGGCAAGTTGGATGTTTCCGGCGCAGTCGGCAAGGACGGCTTTCTGACTGTTATAAAAGACCTCGGGCTCAAGGAGCCCTATGTCGGTCAGGTGCCGATAGTCAGCGGCGAAATTGCGGAAGACATCACGAATTATTTCGCGACGAGCGAGCAGATACCGACCGTCTGCGCGCTGGGCGTGCTCGTCAACCCCGATCTCACGATAAGAAAAGCGGGAGGATTCATAATCCAGCTGCTTCCGACCGCCGACGACACGATTATAGACAAGGTCGAGAAGTGCATCAGCGACATTGAGCCTGTGACGACAATGCTCGACAAGGGGCTCTCCCCCGAGACCATCTGCCGCACCGTGCTCCCCGCTTTCAAGCTCGACGTGCTCGACACCTCGGAGCCGGAGTACAGATGCAACTGCTCGCGCGAGCGCGTCTCCCGCGCGCTGATAAGTATGGGCAGAGATGAACTCGAAAAGCTCAAGGAGGACGAAAAGACCGAGGTCTGCTGCCAGTTCTGCGACAAGAAATATGTGTTCACGCCCGCAGACATCGACAGGCTGCTTGAAGAGAGCAAGGGAAAAGAGGATAAATAAATAACGAAAGCCTCCGCGAGCAACAATGCTTGCGGAGGCTTTTATGATTATTTTAATACGGATAAGGCACAAGGTCTTTTAGAGTCACGGCAGTATCGCAATCAACAAGAATTTCTATATTCTCCGGGCTGCCGAGCTGCATCATAAACTCACGGCAAGCTCCGCACGGGGGCAAAATCTCTCCCATTTTTGTTACTGCAACGACTTTTCTTGCGGCATACTCCCCGTAAGATATCATCGTCGACAGCGCGTTTCGCTCCGCGCACATACCCAGCGAGCAATCGGTGTCGATACACACGCCCGTATACACATTCCCTTTATCGGTCAGCACGGCGGCACCCACCCCGCCGGAACACATTTGTTCCGATATCACTTTCGGCACTGCGACAGCAAGCGCGGCGGCATATAATTTTTCCCATTCCGTTGTCATAGAATCACCCTTTCGTTTTACTGCGCATTTTGCTTTGCGGTGTTGATGGAGGAGATGAGGAGTCTTCTTATAGTACCGCATTGAGCATACAGCACCTTTGCCGTCTCGGGTTCTAAAATTCCAGATTTTATAAATAATTCAAGCCAATATTCAGTCTCATAACATTCCTTGAGCGAAATCTGAAGTTTCGCAACAAAATCGGCCTTGCTCTGCGCATAATTCGCCTCATGAATGTTTGCACCTATTGAGGTTGCGGAGCGTTCAAGCTGATTAACTAACGAATGATGACCCTTTATGCCGCCACACATTTTGACAACATTCACCGAAAAATCCACAGACAAACTGCGAAGCTTGATTCTGCCATACAGATACCACCTTTTTATTCAGAATACTACAAAATCTCTGAATTATCAAGCGAAATCGCTCGCTAAGCTCGCGGTGAAATAATTCACT
>ENA-OQEN01000238-OQEN01000238.1-human-gut-metagenome-genome-assembly--contig:-NODE-238-length-24063-cov-3.343583_pt1 | contig 24063 bp, 37 predicted proteins | sample MGYA00242791_ERZ504627 | MGnify/ENA primary metagenome ERZ504627 (study PRJEB26092, sample SAMD00036316) | human gut metagenome | host: Homo sapiens | study: EMG produced TPA metagenomics assembly of... | reverse complement strand
TAGACCGGGGACCTATGATCGCCGCGATATTGGCCTTCTGGCTGAGACGTAGAGCAGCGACACCTGGGACGGGCGGACGCCTTCTTTTCCGCAAGGGCGATGGCGCGCTCCTTCCGGGCGAAGTTTTCCTCGGTGAACGCCATGCGCGTGGCCGCGTCGGCCTTGTCAGGGTCATACTGCGGGTAGTTGCCGAAGAAGCCGCGGCCCTGGGCGGACCAGGCCGCTATCGTGACGTCACGGTGCTCCTCGAACCAGGGCAGCCACTCCTCTTTAAAGGGCGGGATGCGGTAATACCAGGGCTTTTCCAGCTTCAGCAGGCTGAAGAACGGGCTGTAAACGCTGGGGCCTTGATATCCCATCCTCTCGCAGTACTCATAGGCCTCGGCAAAACGGTCGAGCCGCCAGTTGCTCATTCCGTAGGCCTTTATCCAGCCCCTGCGCAGGAATTCCTCAAAGGTGTCCATGATCTCCTCAACCGGCACCTTGGGATTATCCCGGTGCATGAGATAGACGTCGATGCAATCGACCCCGAGATGGTCGCGGCTGAAGAGTATGTCGTCGTACATGAAAGTCCGGCCCACCCTCGGCATGTCCTCAAACATGTTGAGGTTGCGGTCCATATACGGATTGCAGCACTTCGACTGGATAATGACCTTGCTCCGGTTGTCGCCCTTTGCCAACCAGCGTCCCAGGAGCTCCTCGGTGTGCTGGATGCCGCTGCCGCGGCCATAAAAGCGGGCCGTGTCAATGTAGTTTCCGCCGTTCGACACATAATAATCCAGCATTTCGTGTATTTTTTCCTCGTCCTCCAGCGTGGAGGTGGCCGTTCCAAAGCTGATATTAGACGCCTTGACGGTAAGGCCCTTGATATTCAGATATTCCATTTCATGCTCCTTTCATTATGGCAGCGACGGGAACAGCGACATTACGAGCGCGACAGCCGCCGTGCCGCAGGTAGTTGCAAGGACCGTGGATACGAACACCGGGGGATAGCCCTCCTTCATCTTAAGGTCCGCGAGCCCCACGGCCATGATGACCGAGCCGCTGTTGGGCAGGGAGTCCAGCATAGTCGCCGCAAACACGCCCACGCGATGTACAAACGGGAGGCTCAGTCCAAGCTGAGTGAGGTCGGCGCGATCGCGGGCAGGGCTATCTGCGCGCCGGTCGTGGAGCCGCCGGTCATCATGCAGATCACTGCAACGCAGGCCACCAGCAGGATGACCGCGGGCACGTCCGCGCTCAGCATGCCGTCTATGAGCTGCTGGTATTCCGGCAGCGACTGGACGACCGCGGCAAAGCCGTTGACGCCCGCTATTGCCCCGACAGGGGCCAGCGATGAGGCCGCCCCGTTGTTGATGGAGAGCGCCACGCCCTTAAAGCCCAGCTGCGGCAGGAAGACCAGAGCCGCGATTATGCTAGTTATGAGTATCGACAGCGCGATGTCCACGCCCAGCACGTTGAAGATGATGAGCAGCGCGATGATCGGGATCAGCGAGACCAAAAATCTTGGCTTGGAGGTGTCCTCGGCAAAGACGTCCTTCGGTCCGGCCACGAAGGTCTCCCCTCTTGCCGTTGCACGCACAGTCATGCGCGTGAAAACCAGCAGCATGACGCATATCTCCACTATCATGCCCACTATGCCTGCCACAAGCCCGCAGTAGGAGCTCGTGCCTATGGCCATGCCTACAACGTTGGTCGGCTGAGGCGAGCCGGGACCGCTGAGCGCAAAGGTGAAGGCCCCGCCGCAGATGGCGCCCATTATAAAGCGCTTGGGTATGCCGGCCCGCTTAAATACGCCTATCGCTATGGGATATATGGCGATGAGCGAGACGGCGGCGTTTATACCGCCGTAACACAGGATGGCCGACGCGTTATGACGGTCAGAAATCCCAGGGCGTATCTGCCCTTGTCCGTTTTCGCCCCGCGGAACATGGCGTTGCAGATGCTGTCGGCAATGGAGCTTGCCGCGCCGCTCGATGTATAAAGCTTCGCCAGCACGGCCCCGAAAAGGAACATCGGAAAGAGCGATGCAACTATTGAGCCGAAGCGCGTGAAAAAGACCGTAATAAGCGACTCCGTTATGGGAAGCCCTGCGATAATGGTGACCACAAACGCCGCTGCAAAAGCGGATATCATGACGTGAACATTCATCATGCACAGGACTACCAGGACAACAAACCCAACTATAATTGCCAGATAACCCATATCGAACCTCTTTTATTTTTTCTCCTTGAGGGCGTCGGGGCCGCCGACCTTGTCGTGTCCCGGGGCCATCTTGATACCGGTGAACGCAAGCACCACGCAGATCACGAGAACCACCAGCAGCGCCTTGAACAGGCTGGCGTAGGAGCGGTCAGGTCATACACCACATTGGCCGCAGGGATGCCGACGCTGGCTCCGACCGTGACGGCGGCGGTGAGGATGGCGATTATGGTCGCGGAATCGCGGCTGCCGAAGCAGAGGGCAAGCGGGGTGTGCAGCACCTTGCAGAACAGCCAGCAGACGCCGATAAGGCAGCAGACCAGGTACATCATGCCCACGCTCGGGTTCATGAAACCGAGGATAATGCAGATGACGGCGTAGAGCACGCAGAGGATGAAGATTGTGATGCGCGGGCCCATCTTGTCGGTGGCGTAGCCGCCGACGAACATGGCTATGACGTTCGCGGTATTGACAAAGCTGAAGATGGTGCCGTAAAGCTCGGGCGCCCAGCGAGGTCGGCCATGTAAAGCGAAACGTTGGCATATGCCGCGTAGAAAGCTATGGCGTACAGCACGAAGAAGGCCACCATGGCCCAGAAGTTGTAGGTCTTCATGGCCTGTTTGATGGTGTAACCGGCCCTCTCCTCCTGGGAGCGGGCCACCTTGTCCTGGCCGCTGGCCCAGAGCATGGTGGTGTTCTTATCCTGCGGGCTGTTGCGCACGAGCAGGAACACGACGACCATGACCACAACGATGAGTATGGCCATATAGCGGAAGCTGGAGACATAGCCTATGGTGCCCAGCCACTTGCCGACTATTATGGAGCCAGCGTGCCGCCGAAGCCGCCAATGGCCATCGAAATGCTCAGCAGCGTGGTGTTCAGCTTGCCGAACCAGCGGTTCACAATGCGCCGGTCGTCGTGGACGAGCAGAAGGCCGGGAACACGCCGACAAATATGGCGCCGATGTAGAACATGACCATGTTCGTCGCCATCGAGTATATGAAATAGCCGATACCTATGCCTAAGCCGCCGATGAGCATGACCAGACGGAAACCCAGCTTCTGCACGATCTTGCCATAGAGCAGCAGGAATACCGTTGCAAAAATGGAGTGCAGCGTCGGGACTATAGAATACGCAGTGCGGCTTATTTCAGGGTTCGCCTCCAGTATGCTCGCAGCATAGAGGTTGAAGGAGCTGTAAACCACCGAGAAAAAGAAGTTCATAACAACAGTCGCTATGAAAACTACCCATGCATAGTGAAAAGCGCTTTTCTTGTTTTCCATGACATTTCCTCCTAATGTCCGAGGGAATATTTGTTAGTTAAATAATTATCATTTTCAGGCGGCAGTGGCCTTGTGAGAATACCTCTGCCGGGGTGGGGTCTGCGGCCTGTGAGGGCCGCAGACCCCGTTTTCGGTTTTACATGGCGGTCCAGCCGCCGTCCACGCCGACGATCTGGCCGGTCACGTAGCGGCTCTCGTCCGCCGCAAGGAAAACTATGACGGAATCCAATTCGCCGGGGTGCCCCTCACGCTTCATGGGGCATTTTGTCTTGAGGAAGTTGTCGAACTTCTCATTACCGACGGGGGAAACTTCGCTGGCAAAGAAGCCGGGAGCGATGGCGTTGACGGTCACGCCGTTTCCGGCCCACTCGACGGCGAGCTGCCTCGTGAGGTTATTGACGGCGCCCTTGGAGGCGGCGTACTCCGGGATGCCCATGCCGAACTCAACGTCCATACCCACGGAGCCCAGCATCGAAGAGATGTTTATCATGCGCCCGTAGCCGTTCTTGACCATTACCTTGCCGAATTCGCGGCAGCAGTAGAACAGGCCGTTGATGTTTACATCCATGGTAGCGTGCCACTTCTCATCGGGCAGCTCGACGGACCAGCCGCAGTTGCCGCCGCCGGCGCAGTTTACGGCGATGTCGATGGTGCCGAAGTCGCGGACGATCTTTTCGGCGGTCTCGGCCACCGAGGCGCTCTTGGTGACGTCGCAGACGTAGTAGGCGGTCCTGACGCCGGACTCGGCGGCGATATCCTCCGCCACTTTCTTGAGCATGTGCTCACGGCGGGCGATGACGACGACGCTCGCACCCTGGCGGCCCAGCGCGTGCGCGAACTGCACGCCGAGGCCTGAGGAGCCCCGGTGACTACGGCTACTTTGCCGGTGAGGTCAAACATTTTCCTTCCCCCTTCGTTTTCTGATTATCTTGCCTGAGTTATCTCTTGACTATGGCTGCGTTGATAGTGCGCGCCGCGTAGAAGCCGCCGCGGATGGCGTCGCCGGACTTGGCGGGCTTCTCGCAGTCGCCTATGGAGATGGTCTTGGTGTAGTAGCGGGACCTTACGGCCTCGACCATGCTGCGGTCGGAGACCTGGCCGAAGGCGCTGATGACCTGGTCGCCGGCTATGAGCTCCTCCTCCCCGTTCTCGTTCGTGACGACAACGCCCTCGGGGGTGATGCTCTTGACGCGGCACTTGGTGCGGATGACGACGCCGGCCTCCTTCATACAGTCCTTCAGGCGAAGCTGTTGAAGTAGATGACGTCCTTGCTACGTCGTCCTGCATCTCGATGACCGTGGCCTTGCGGCCCAGGCGGTCATGGCCTCAAGGGCGAAGTCGCAGCCCGACATGCCGCCGCCGCAGATGACGAGCTCCTTGCCGGTGACGAGTTCCGGGTGCAGGTGCGCGTCGATGACGCCGAGGACATTGCCGCCGTCGATGCCGGGGATGTTCGGGACGAGCGGCTTGCTGCCGGTGGCGACGACGATCCAGTCGCAGTCGGCGAGAACGGGGTCGTCGGCGGAAAGCTCCGTGTGCTCGTGGACCTCGACGCCGAGCTTCCTGAGCTGCACCTTGTAGTACTCGATGAGCTTGCGTATCTGGAGCTTGAAATCGGCCGTGGCGGGGGCGTTCAGGGTGCCGCCGAGGACGTTCTTCTCATACAGCGTGACCCTGTGACCCTCGACGGCGCAGGCGCGGGCTGCCTCCATGCCGCCGGGGCCGCCGCCTATGACGACGACGTGCTTCGGCTCGTCGGTCTTGTACAGGCGCATGGCGTTTTCGTCGCCGGTGGCCGGGTTCACGGCGCAGCTGAGCTTGCTGCGGTAGCGGATGATGCGGCCGATGCACTCCTCGTTGCAGCGCATGCAGGGGCGGACGTCCTCGGGCCGGTTCTCGACCAGCTTGTTACCCAGCTCCGGGTCGGCGATGAGCTGACGGCCGAAAATGGCGAAGTCGGCGTGGCCGGACTCGATCATGCGCACGGCGCTCTCCGGAGTGTGGGAGCCTGCGTTGAGGATGGGCTTCTTGGTGGCCGCGCGCGCGCCCTCGCAGACATACTCCATCGAAGCCTCGCCCATGTACATCGGGGGATATACGTACTTGATGGTCTCGTAGCAGCCGGCGTCCACGTTGAAGGCGTCGCAGCCGTGCTCGTCGAGCACTTTGAGGATGGGGATGCTGTCCTCAAGCGTGCGGCCGCCGGGGATGCGGTGGTCGAGGGAGAGGCGGAAGATGACGGGGAAGTCCTTGCCGGCGCCCTGTGGATGGCGTCCACGATGTCGGTGGCGAAGCGGGTGCGGTTCTCGGGGGAGCCGCCGTACTCGTCCGTGCGCTTGTTCCAGATCGGGGAGAGGAACTGGTCCACGAGGTAGCCGACGTGGGCGTGGACCTCGATGGCGTCGAAGCCCGCGTCGCGCACAAGCCCGGCGCTGTACTCCCAGAGCTTCATCATTTCGGCTATCTCCTCGATGGTGAGGGCGTGGCACTTGACCTTGGGTCCCAGACCCAGGTGTTCTCGGAAGCGGAGATGGGCAGCTTGCCGTGGATCTCGTTGGCGTTGCGGCCGGTGCCGCAGGAAAGCTGCATGACGGCCTTGCAGCCGTACCGTGCAGTCTCTCGGTGAGGCCGCGCGCGGCGGGGACGACGTGGTAGTGGTCCCAGGCATGTCCGAGCACGCCCTGGCCGAAGTCGGAGTTGAGGTAGCCCTGACCGCAGATTATCATGCCCGTGCCGCCGCGGGCGCGCTCCTCGTAATAGGCGATCTCGTTTTCCGAGAAGGTGCCGTCGCGATTCGCCATCAGCGTGCCCATGGGAGACATGACTATGCGGTTTTTGACCTCCATCCTGCCTATTTTGAAGGGCGTAAACAGTACATCGTAGTTCATTTCGTTCTCCTGCTTTCTCTTTGTGTGTTCAGACATAGATTATGGGCTTGACGAGCTCTCTGGACTTGGACGCCATGAGGTCAAATGCGTCCTCAATTGCGTCGAAGCCGCGGAATTCCTGGGTTATCAGCTTCTCGGGCTGGAGCCTTCCGCTCTTGCAGATGCCCATGAGCCGCTCCAGCCGGCGGCGTCCGCCGGGGCAGAGGCCGCCGGTGACGGTCTTGTGCGCGCAGAAGGTCAGGGATTCGTTGGTGTAGATGGGAAGCAGCGTCTGGGTCCTGCCGTGGCCGGCGAGGTTTGCGACGGTGCCGTTATATTTGCAAATGCTCAGGGCGTCGTTGAAGACGGTGGGCTCGCCGCCGGCGATGATGACGCAGTCGAACTGCTTGCCGCCGGTCAGCTCCATGAGCTGCTGGGTAAAAGGCGCGTCGTGGTAGTCCACCGTATCGTCGGCGCCGAACTCTTTCGCAAGGCGGCGGGTCACGGGGCGGCTGCCGACGGCGAAGATCTCGGCTGCGCCGCGCAGGGCCGCGCCGGCCACGCTCATGAGTCCGACCGGGCCGATGCCGATGACGGCCACCCTGTCGCCGTATTTGACGTTTGCAAGCTCCACGCCATGGAAGCCTGTCGTGACCATGTCGCCCACGAGGGCCGCCGCCTCAAGGCTCACGCCCTCGGGGATCTTGGCAAGGTTCAGGTCGGCGTCAGGCACCTTGAAGAGCTCGCCGAACATGCCGTCCCATCGGGAGGAGAGGTATCTGCCCCCGAGGGGCCCGCCGGAATGTTGATGGATGCCGTCCTGTATATCCAGGTTCCTCCACATGGGCGTGACTGCCGGCACTGCGACCACGTCTCCCACCTGCAGCTCCGTGACGCCCTCGCCGATTTCGACGACGCGGCCCACGCCCTCGTGTCCGAGTATCCTGTTCGGTGCTATGTTCGGATTCTCCTGGGCCGTGTCCACGTCCGAGGTGCAGGGGCAGAGCGCGACCGGCTCAAGCACGGCCTCAAACAGCCCAGCCTTCGGCGCCTCCTTCTCTATCCATCCGACGCTCACGGTTGGCTTGATGATGCCAAAACCCTTCATTTGACAAACCTCCCTGAATTTTTTGGCTCTTACTTGTTTCACTGTGCATTTGACTCTGCCGCCGTAATTCGGTATACTAATAAGTGACAAATACCGGTATAATACAGAGGTGCTACTTTACAAGAGCCGAGACTTGTGAAACAATACACGTGTATTGTTCTTAGATACTGTTATACATATCTGCTGTTAATTTGTCAATCTATATTGACGATATCTGCATTATGCACAAAGGATTGAGTTGTAATGTATACATCTTTTACAAAAGCGAGCACCAGAACCTTGATGATAGAGAAAGCGATCGCCCTATTTAAAGAAAACGGAACGGAGCATGTGTCTGTAAAGGACATCTGCGACGAGGCGGGAGTCACCCGGAATGCTTTTTACTATCATTTTGAGAGCAAAGACCTGCTGTTTGACGCCATAGGCGACTATGTCAGCATGGTCTCAAAGAAGCGTATAGCCACGCTCTATGGGTGCAAGTCCTACTTCCAGCAGTTCTGGGAGTTTTACAAGGCCTATTTGCTGACGGAGATAGAGATGGGCTCAGACATCATGAACCACATCTGCATTTCGCGCACGATGAAGGGCCGCGCGGACTACTTCAGTTATATAGACGACGAGCTGTCCGCCAAGATGATAAAGCTCGCAGAGCTGGCCCAGGCCGAGGGGCAGACCACAAATCCCTGCCCGCCCGATGACCTTCTGTGGGTGAGCTACTCCCTCATCCGCGGCGTGAACATCAAGTGGTGCTTCCAGTGGGGCGCCTGCGACCTTATAACCGAAAGCCTCACCAGCCTGAACACGCTTTTCATACCCACGGATGAATTCAAGCTGGACCCAGCAACCCGTGAGAAGGCCGCAAAGGGCAAAAAATAATAGCCGCGCAGGGACGTATCCCTGGCGCGGCTTTTTGGGTTTCTCCTCCTCACGTGAGACCGGGGAAGAGAGCGCAAGTGATTATTACGGCTGCGGTGCCGCAGGTGGTGGCTACTACGGTCGTTACGAACAGCGGCGGATAGACCTCGCGCAGCTTCATCCGGCACAGCGGCAGCAGCATCAGGATCGCGCCCGAGTACGGCAGCGAGTCCAGCGTCGTCGCCGCAAAACAGCCGATGCGGTGGATGGCTCCCACGCTCAGGCCCAGCTCTGTCAGCTTCGGCGCTATGAGCGGCAGCGAGATGAGCTGCCCCGTCGAGGAACCCCCCGTCAGCATGCACATCACCGCCACCACGATGGCGCAGATCAGCATGGGCGAGATGTCTATGCTTATGATGCGTTCAGCATCTGCGTGAAGGCCTCCGTCTCCGTCACGACCCCGGCGAAGCCGCAGATGGCCGCCACCGTCATCGACATGTGAATGGACTCCGACGCGCCCGTGCTCAGCAGGTTCCGGAGGCTCGAACCGTGCAGCTGGTCCTTGAACAGGATGACGGACAGGGCGGTGCTGATGATGATGCAGATGTTGATGTCCAGCCCCACCACGTTGAAGAGCACAAAGAGCACGATGAGCGGCAGCAGCGCCACGAGAAAGCGCGGCCGCGGTGAATTCTCGTCGTAGTGCGGGTCGAGCGGGTGGAGGGCGAAGTGCTCGCCCCGGGCGCGCGCCCGGTTTATGAGCAGGTTCAGCAGCACGATGATGACGGCTATCTCCACCGCCGCGCCCACGAGGCCCGGCACCAGGCGACGGCCGCGTCCGTACCCAGGGCGCTCATGGCCGCGACGTTCGTCACCTGCGGGCTGCCCGGCATGGTCAGCGTGAAGGTGTAGCTGCACGCGCCGAGCACGCCCAGGATGAAGCGCTTGGGTATGTCGCAGTGCTCGAAGATCGTCAGCGCGATGGGTACATGAGCACGATGAAGACGCTGGCGTTGATGCCGCCCATGCACAGGACTATGCCGATGACCAGCAGCACAGAGATGGCGATGACGTTTTTGCGCGTGTTGCTCGCTCCGGGCTTTAAGAGGGCGGACATGATGGTGTCGGCGATGGCGTAGGCCGCGCCGCTGACGGAGTAGATCTTGGCCTGGATGTTGCCGAAGAGCAGGATGAAGAAGAAGCTCTTTATTGGGACGAACATGCCGTCCACGAATGCGCCGGTGAGCGTGCCCGCAAACGGCAGCCAGTTGAAGAGCATGACGACGGCGGCGCCGACGATGGTGGCGATATAGACCGACCAGTCTTTGTAGCAGAAGATTATGACGACGAGAAAACCTAGCAGGCAGCCGATGATTCCCACAGGCAACGCTCCTTATCTATTAGTGTGGCGACGTGAGAATGACCGCGCCCGGGGCGCGGTCATTCCCGCTCTTATGCGCAGCAGCAGCTCGGGCTCAGGCCTTGGAGGCCTCCTCGGCCTCGACCTCGGCGAGGGTGCGCCGCTTGGGCATGGGGATGGTGGTGTAGACGGCGACGGCGGCCACGCAGGCGATGATGGCGTAGATCATGGAGGCCGTGTAATCGCCGGTGGAGGCCACGAGGGCGGAGCTTATCCTGGGGGAGATGATGGTGCAGATGAGCATGTAGCCCAGCATGCAGACGCCAAAGATGCCGCCGGCGTACTTGGAGCCGAAGGTCTCCTGAACGCCACGGGGTGGCAGCTGTTGGTCGGGCCGAAGCCGAAGGCCAGCAGGACATAGGCCGCGTAGAACATGAAGAGGCTGCTGGCGAACATCAGGCACACGGCGGCGGCGACACAGAGCACGCCGCAGAGGGTGTAGACCTTGCGGTAGCCTATTTTGTCGATGAGCGCGCCGAAGAGGAAGCGGCTCAGGACGTTGGAGATGCTGTAGAGCGAGACACCGAGGGTCGCGGCGGCGACGGAGTAGCCGGCGTCGGAGATGAGCACGGAGAAGCGGGGATAGCAGATGATGTAGAGCGTCGGGAACAGGCCGTAGCCGAGGAAGAGGTGCCAGTAGGCGCGGGTCTTGATGACCTGGGCGGGGGTGAGGCTTTCGAGCTGGGTGGCCTTTACCTTGCTGTCGTCGGCGGCGGCCTTCTGCTTCCAGCCTCGGGGATGTAGCCGCTGGGGGCGGTGCGCAGGCCGATGGCGGAGACGATGCCGATGACGATGACGCCCCGCGCCGATTATGTAGAGGCGGCGGTGATGCCGCGACGTCGATGAGCTTGACGACCAGGGGCGCGAGGAAGGTGGCGGAGCCGCCGTTGAGGGCCATGCACAGGCCGGAGGCGAGGCCGCGCTTATCGGGGTACCAGCCGGTGGCGCAGTAGGTGGCGCCCGTGTAGGTGAAGCCGACGCCGAGGCCCTGGAAGACGCTGAAGGTCACATAGAGCAGCCAGGGCGCGCCCGCGGGCACGAGGCCGGAGAGCAGGAAGCGAGGCCCAGGAGGACGCAGCCGATGATGAGGTCTTCTTCGCGCCGACGCGGCCGAGCATCCAGCCGCTGAGGATGTGGCCCGGGGTCTGCATCGTGGCCATGAAGGTGATGACGCCGGCCACGGACTCGGTGGACCAGGCAAACTGCTCGGCCAGGGGTTCACGAACACCGCAGCGGAGTTGACCATGCCGCCGACAAAGAGTATTATGAGAGCCCGGACGAGTATACCGGTCCGGCTCGGGAGCTTCTGAGTTGCAGACATATTATCTCCTTTCTCTTGAGAGCGCGCGCTCAGGTGCAGGTCCAGCCGCCGTCCACGGCCACGATCTGGCCCGTGGTGTAGGAGCAGCTCTTCGAGCGAAGTAGACGCACAGGCCGTCCATCTCGCCGGTCTCACCGTGGCGGCCCTTGGGGCAGCGGTCGCGGTGCAGCTGGGTGAAGGCCTCGGAGTCGATGTAGGGCGCGGTGAGCTCGCTCGGGAAGTAGCCCGGGGCGATGCAGTTTACGGTGATGTCGTACTTGCCCCAGTCGTTGGCCAGGGCCTTGGTCATCATGTGGACGCCGCCCTTGGCCGCGCAGTAGGGCGCGGTCCAGACGTGCTTGCGGGAGACGAAGCCGTGCATGGAGGAGACGTTCACGATGCGCCCGTAGTTGTTGGGTATCATGGAGAGCCTGGCCACCTCTCTGCAGAGGCGGAAGAGGCCCGTGAGGTCCGTGTCCACGACGTAGTACCACTGCTCGTCAGTCATGAGGCCGGGTCGCCGGAGCCGCCGACGCCGCCGGCGTCACGAGGATGTCGATCTTGCCGAAGTGGGCGACGACGTCCTTGACGCAGGCCGTGACGGATTCGGAGTCGCGCAGGTCTATCCTGTGCGGGTAGACTTCGACGCCGAACTCGGCGGAGATCGCCTTCGCGTTCTCCTCCAGTAGGTCCATCCGGCGGGCGACGAGGGCGACGTTCGCGCCCGCGTTGGCCATGGCCCGGGCGAACTGCAGGCCGAGGCCGGAAGAGCCGCCGGCCACCAGGGCTACCTGGCCGGAAAGGTCGAATATGTTGTTTTTCATTCTGAACTTACACACTCCTCTTCTTCGCGCTGCACTTGGAGCAGGCCGCGCGGTTTTCCCCACTACACGACAAATTATAAGAGAGTGTGAAATTCTCGGCAATGTCACGGATACTCAAATGGCCGCCCATTTAGTGCGCGGCTGACAAAGAGGAAGCGGGGGACAGTCGCCTGTCCCCCGCCAATTTTCCGGGTCCGTATTTTGGCGTATGATATCAGATGTAGAAGCACTTCTCGTAGGCTGCGCGGGTGGCGTCGGCCATGGTGCCGGCGCTCACGGCGTCGCCGATGACGACGGTCTTCTCGCAGACGGAGGCGACGGAGTCTATGTATGCCGTGTCCGGGCGGTTGCCCAGGGCCATGACGACGACGTCGGCAGCAATCTCGACCTCCTCGCCGGTGTCCATCTTCTTCAGGACGGCCGCCCCCTCCTTCACGCCGGCGATGGCGTGCTGCGTGAGGATCTCAACGCCGGCCTCGCCCAGCAGGGCGAGGAGCTTGTACTTCGCCGTGCGGTAGATGGAGGCGCCGACCTCCTTCTGCATCTCGACGACCGTGACCTTGTTGTCGGCGCAGAGATAGTGCGCGACCTCCAGGCCGACGTGGCCGCCGCCGATGACGGCGACGCGCTTGCCCTCGAACTTCACGCGCCCGAGCAGGACGTCCTCTATGTAATAGACGTTTTCACTGTCCGCGCCGGGGATCTTCGGCACTATCTGCTCGCCGCCGCAGGCGATGACGACGCAGTAGGGGTCAAGGGCCTTGAGGCGGGAGGCGGTGGCGGGGGTGTTCAGGTGGACCTCGATGCCGTATTCCTTCATCTCGGCCGCCTGGGTGTCCACGAACTCCTGGGCCATCTGCTTGCAGGGGGCCTTGGAGGCCAGGATGGCGCTGCCGCCGAGCTTTCCGCTCTTCTCGAAGATGACGGGGGCGAAGCCGCGCTTCTTCATGAGCAGTGCGGCCTGCATGCCGGCGGGGCCGCCGCCGATTATGGCCACGGGCCTGCCTGCGCCGTTTACTATGAGCTTGTCGTCGCCGAAGCGGGTCTCGCGGCCGGCGACGGGGTTGATGGCACAGTGGAGGTTGCGGCCGGCGACGACGCTCTTGTTGCAGTTCATGCACTTGAGGCACTTGCGGATGAGGTCCTCGCGCCCGGCCTTGGCCTTGGCGACGAGGTAGGGGTCGGCTATGTGCATGCGGCTCATGCCGACGAAGTCGCAGACGCCCTCTTCGAGCAGCTTTTCAGCCTCCTCGGTGTGGCGCAGGGCGTTGACGCCGATTACGGGGACCTTCACCGCGTGCTTTATGGCCTCGACGAAGGGCCTGCGCCAGCCTCGGGCGAATAGCAGGGCTCTATCATCGTGGCCGCGCTGGCATAGACGCCGCAGCTGACGTTGAAGTAATCGACGTAGGGCTCCAGGTACTTGGCGATCTCGACGCAGGCGTCCTGGTCGTTGCCGCCCTCGACGAAGTCGTTGCCGTTAATGCGCGCGCCGACGACGAAGTTCGGGCCGACGGCCTCGCGGATACCCTTGAGTATGCGCACCATGAAGCGGCAGCGGTTCTCCATGCTCCCGCCGTACTCATCCGTGCGCTTGTTGGTGTAGGGGCTCATGAACTGCTGGAGCAGGTAGCCGTGCGCGCCGTGGATCTCGACGCCGTCGGCGCGGCGAGCTCGGAGTTCACCGCGGCCTGGACGAAGAGGCCGACGAGGCGGTCGATGTCCTCGACGGTCATCTCGCGGGGCAGGATGGTGTCGCGGCCGATGACGCTGTTGAGCTCGACACTGGGGGCCATGGCCTGCCTGCCGCCGTTGAGGGCCGGGGGCGCCTCGCGGCCGCCGTGATGGAGCTGGACGAAGATCTTGGCGCCGTGGCGGTGTACCGCGTCGCAGATGTCCTCCATGCTCCTTATCTGCCTGGCGTCATAGATGCCGAGCTGGATGCGGTTGCAGTGGCCGCTGTCGGGGTCCACGGAGGTGAACTCGGGATGATGAGCCCGCAGCCGCCCTTGGCGCGCTCCTCGTAGAAACGAGCGTATTCCGGCGTGGCGCATCCGTTCCAGTCGCCCAGCATCACGCCCATGGCCGTCATGACCACCCGGTTGCGCAGCTCGAGCCTGCCTATCTTTCCTTTTTCAAACAGCTTTTCGTATTTCATTATATTACCTCGTGTTCATGCTTATTGTGGCTGCGCTCCGCAGTCGGGGCATCGGTGTAGTGGGGCCGTCCGCGCCTGCTTTGCTGAATACATCTTACATAAAATCGGAGGGCGCGTACATGTCAGCAATGGAAAAACGTGCATGTAAAACAATGCGCCGTGCACAATCCCCCCGCGGGCGGCGGGGTTTTTCCCCCGTTCCGGGCCGCGTTGTGCGCGATGCATTGTCACGGGGAATAATCTCCCCCGGGTATTTTGTGCATGATGCAGTTGTGAAAAATTGCACAAATCGTTTATACTAGATGTCAAAGGTCGTTTGTTGGACAAACTTTTTGACGAAAGGGGCGAAGACTGGCAGATATGCTGTTTTCATCTTTGGCAAAATTACTCACTGAAAAATACCCTGGCAGCAGCTGCGAAGTACGGCTGGACTGCGAGATCTCGGACGTGACTCTCTATGACGCTGCAAAGCAGCCCGCCGCGGTGGACTGCCTGTGTGTTTTCACGCCGGGGCAGCTGGCCGGGGCCGGGAACCTGCCCATGAACGTGGTCTGCGTGGGCGAGCCGACCTCCGCCGCCCAGACGCGGCTCGGCGCTGTGACGGCAACCTGGTCCTGATCCCGGACGCCTCCTCCGCAGAGGCGGTCTGCTATCTGCTCTCGCTTTTCGGCAACTCCATAAAGCAGCAGAAGCTCTACTCCGACCTCATCTACATGCTCCTGTCCGACGAGGACCTCTCCTCCGTCTTCTGCGCCTTCGCGAAGGACACCGACTGCCAGATGCTGGCTATCGACATCTCGGGCAAGGTCCTGGCCTATTCCAAGCCCTTCCGCGTGAACCACCCGCACTGGCTGCACAGCGTCGAGGTCGGCTACCTCGACAAGTACCTCATCGAGTACATCCTCTCCTACCGCGAAAAGCACAACATGAGCATTTCGCCGCAGCCCTTCATCCTCTACTGCGACCGGCTGCAGCTTTTCATAAAGACCATCCGCGTCATCTATAACGGCGAGATCATCGCCTACGCCTTCATGGGCAACTACAAGGGCGAGTTCCCGGAGTTCAGCGACAGGTTCATGTCCCTCATCGCCAAGCGGCTGCTGACGAGCCTCCTGGGCAGCCGCAGCTACAGCAGTTACCGCTTCAACATGCACCAGAACATTCTGGCCGACCTCATAAAGGGCGCGAGCGAGGAGGAGGCGGTGCAGCGCATAAGCGTGGCGAACCTGAGCTTCCCGCCTATATGCTGGCCGCCGTCCTGCGGCCCAGCTATTTTCGGGAGAGCGAGTTTCTGCACGACGTGCTGATGCCAGCGGTCTCCGCCATCCTGCCGAACTCGCCCAAGCTCTACCAGAAGGGGACCATTGTGGCGCTGCTGGGATCCGACCGTTTAGGGAGCGTGCCGGAGGAGCTCATGTCGCAGCTGCGCCGCCTGGCCGCAGAAAACGGGGTGCTCGTGGGCATCAGCAATATGTTCACCCGGCCCGAGCGTTTCGCCGTCTATTACCGCCAGGCGGCCCAGACCGCGGGCTTTGCCAAACGCCAGAACAACGTGAGCGGCGTTTTCCTCTACTCGGACTGCGCCTTTTACCTCATGCTGGACGGCGTGGAGGACAAGTCCATGCTTGAATATGCCAAGCACCCCCTGCTCTCGGAGCTGGAGAAATACGACGCAGAGAAGAACACCCAGCTGTACGACACGCTCATGACCTACACTCTGACGGGTTTCAGCAAGAACCGGACGGCGGAGCTCATGTTCCTGCACCGGAACACGGTGAATTACCGCATACAGCAGATATCGGAGCTCTACGGCCTGGACTTTTCGGACAGCGCGCTGATGTTCAAGCTGCAATACTCCTTCCACGTGGACTCCTACCTGAAGCACCGCTACTTCACCCCTCCCCCGCCCGCCCAGGAGCCGGGCCGGAGCTGAGGAAAGCAAAGGCCCCCACCGATAGGCGGGGGCCTTTTCGTGTCTATTCTCAGTCGTCGTAGCCTTCGAGGGCGCGGAACTCGGCGTCGAGCTCCTCATCCTTGCGCAGGTCGGCGTCGATGCGGGCGAAGCGGTCGCGGATCATCTGGTGGGTGTGCAGGTGCGGGTGGACGTAGAGCTGGTTGTCCTCCATGGCGCGGAAGAGGCGCGGGCCGACAAAGCGGGGGTTGAAGCCGGTGGTCTTGATGCGCTCCTCAAAGTTGGCCTTGTAGTCGTTGTAGTCTGCGGTGGCGTAGAAGGGTCGTAGGGCTTCTTGAAGCGCTCGGGGCGGCAGCGCTCGCTGTCGTAGATCTCGGTGTTGACGTACATGGGGCAGAAGGCCGTGACGCCGATGTAGGGGGCGAAGTGGTCCGCGTAGTCCCTGATGCTCTCAGCGAGGCTGAGGGCGGCGTGCTTGGAGGCGGTGTAGGCGGACTGGATGCGCATGCCGGGCTGCAGGCTGCCGATGGAGCCGGTCAGCAGGAAGTGGGCCTCGGTGCCCTGCTTCTTCATGATGGGCACGATCTCGGTGGCGTAGTAGCCATGGCGAGGAAGTTGACGGAGGTGATCCAGTCCCAATCCTGGGGCGGGATGTTGCCGAGGGTGCCGGCGCCGCCGACGCCCGCGTTGCTGAAGAAGACGTCGATCTGACCGAACTCGTCCATGATGCGCTTGACGCTCATGCGGACCTGCTCGTACTCGGAGACATCGACCTTGATGGCAATGGCCTTGGGAGAGCCGGCGGCCTCACATTCCTTCCTGACGTCCTCGACACGGTCGTCGATATCGATGAGGGCGAGACGCATGCCCTTTTCCGCCGCGTAGAGCGCGAAGGCCTTGCCGATGCCGCAAGCCGCTCCGGTGATGCCGCAAACTTTGCCCGTATAGTCTTTCATGTTTCAGCTTCCTTTCCAGATGTAGTCTTTGCTTCCGAATGTGTGATAATTATAACGCAATCAGTTTTCCCCAGTCATCGTCAAAAGGCACAACAATGCCCCGTCCGTTGTAAGCCCGTGACAAACCTGGCCAGGCAGCAAAAACCGCCGCATCTTCCGACGCCGGCGGTTTTTCCGCTTTCTTTATTCTTCTTCGACGATGCCGGGACGGGGTACTTGGCCGTCTCGAACAGGTAGGTGCTGACGGGGCCGGCAAAGCCCTTCGCCAGCTCCTGCGCGGCCGCGAACTCCTCGGAGGCGAAGCAGCGCTCCAGGTCCTCCATGCTGCGGAACCAGAGCTCCTCCATGCCCTCGACGGGCACGGCCTCATAGGCCGCATGCTGACCGGCCACCAGGCGTCTATGACTATGTTCTGCGCGCAGGCCGCGACGCCGGGCAGCGCCTTCGCCGCCTCGGCATATTTCTCCAGCCAGCAGCGGTGGAAGCGCTCGGCGGAGACGCCCTCGCCGCGCCCCATGAAGGCGACGTACTTCACCAGCTTCTGGCCCTTGAGCTCCTCCGGCATGGGCGTCACGAAGCGCTTCACGAAGACAAGCAGCCTCGTCTCCTCGGTGAAGTTGGCCAGGTCCGCGGTGCCGGCGCCTTCAGGGAGGCGACGCCCTCTTCCATGTCGCGTATGTCGTCGAACCAGAGCTCGGAATAGCCGTCCATCTCATAGTCCACACGCGGCGCAGGCAGGCGCTGCTGCCTGTCGAGCACGAGGTGCTGGGCGTAGTGCTTGAGGTTTTTCATGCTCGCGCCTATGGGTCCGTGATTGTAGAACCAGAAGTCGCGGAACTCTTCCATGCTCATATCGGCTTTTTTTCTGATAAGGCCGCAGCGGTTTATCATGAATGATTCCTCCTTGAATATTGCGGCGCACGCCCGGCGGGCGCTGCGCCTTCAGTAGTCGAAGCGTATCTTGACGCTTTTGCCCAGGCTCTCTGAGCGGTAGCCGTACTCCAGCGCGCCGCTCATTTTTTCGCCCTGGGTCCTGTCTATCATGTCCTCGTGCGTGAACTTCTGCCCGAACTCGGCGCCCCAGTCTCTCAGGTAGAGAATGGCAGGCGCAAGCAGCCTGCCGGGCTCGGTCAGGCTGTACTCGACCCGCAGGGGCTTTTCGTCGTACTCCCTGCGCGTGACTATATTCGCCTCTTCCAGCTCACGCAGCTGCTGAGCAAACATTTTATGCGATATGTCCCATGGTATTTTGCGCTTGAGCTCGCCGTAGCGGCATACCCCCGTCGGCGCGCTCCAAAGATACCATATAATAAAGGGCTTCCACTTCCCGTCGATCGCATTGAAAACATAGCTGAGGCTGCATGTCGTCAAATCGTTTTTGTCTATAAGCACGAGCGTGCCCCCTCCGGCGTGAATACTGAGTGCGTTTCTTTGCGGTGCCGGTTCTGTTTTGTCTGCTGGGACCTCACCTCCGGTTTATACTACACCATACAAATGCACAGTTTGATTTTAACCCATTTTCCGTCGTTTTCAACTACTTACTTAAAGGTTATAGCTAACTTCCCGGTAATCGCAAACAATAAAGTGCGTTATTGCAAAATAATTAACAATCGCTTATCCTAAAAACGGTCAAAAAGCGCCGGGGCCGCCGCACTGCGGGCTCCGGCTCAAGGCGTTAAAGAATAGAAAGGAGCAAACCATGAAGTACTCAAAGGAAGAATGGAAAGCGCTCAGCGACAGGCTCATGCTTGACGTGCGTCCCACGCAGTATGCCGTTGCGATGAAGTTCGTCAAGACCCAGGAGGAGCTCGACGCCATCCCCAATGTCACCTTCTGCAAGAACAAGGCCTCCGTATGTAAGCTCATCGGCATGGCCGCCCACTTCAAGGGCACCTTCGGCCTGACCCTGGACCACTTCTCCGGTTATCACTGCGCCGTCAACAACGGCTGCCAGGCTCCGACCCAGGAGTATCTCGACGGCTCCATCCTCTGGAAGGCCCCCACGCCCTGGCATCACGACCAGGAGGACTCCAAAAAGCACATCGCGACGAACCTCGCCCTCCTGCCCGAGAAGCCCTTTGTGGCCATCGTCTGCTCCAACCTCGCCAACTGCGATATCGAGGAGGCCGACGTCATCTCCCTGCAGCTGCCCAGCCAGGCGGCCTTCCACCTGCTCGCCGGCTACGTTGAGAGCGACTACGAGATGCTCAACTTCAGCTTCCGCGGCGAGAGCAACTGCATCGACACCTGGATGCAGACCCGCGTCACCGGCAAGCCCGGCCTCTCCCTCGGCTGCCGCGGCGACCGCGCCACCGGCGCCCTGGCTACGGCGAGGTCCGCGTGACCATGACGACCGAGGGCCTTGTAAAGGCGCTCACCGGTGTCGAGACCGCCAACAAGAACGGCATCGAATACCCCTACAACCCGACCTGCCTCTACGCGGACGCCTTCTGAGCCTCCCCGCAAAACCGAAACGCATGGCCTCGGCCATGGCGTTTTTTTGCGCGCGGGCATGGAAAGCGGGCGCCGCCTCGCGGCAGGCGCCCGTTCCGGCGTCAGATAGCGTTTCCGGCGTCGAAGCCTCGCGGATATTCCGGTAGCCGTTCTTCGCGGAGGCGGCGTCGCCCACGACGACCACCTTGCAGCCGCAGCCCTCCAGCTCCTCCCTGAGCGGGGAGTAGCTGCGCACGCCCATGGCGTTTACTACCATGTCCACGTGCCGGAACTCCACGGGCTCGCCGTACTCCTCGGCGTAGACCGTGCCCTCACCCACACGGGTGAGCTTGCAGTTGGTGTGTACCTTTATGTTATACTTGCGGATGTGCTCCAGCAGGCAGGCCTTGGGCTGGGCAACGGCATCCGTTATGATGTCCGGCGCATCTCGATGATGGTCGTATCGCAGCCCTGCACGGCGAGGAAAACGGCCGTTTCCGCGCCGGTCATGCCGCCGCCGACGATGACGACGCGCTTGCCGTAGGCCGTGCGTCCGCGCAGGACATCGACGGCGGACTTGACAAAGTCGCGGTTTTCAAGGCCGGGGATGGGCAGCCACATGGGCCGGCTGCCGGTGGCGATGATGACGCGTCGGGCTTCTCCTCGTCCACGAGCTGCCGCGTGAGGGGCGTGTTGAGGCGTATCTCCACGCCGTATTTCCGGAGCTGCTGCCTGTAGTTGAGGATGAGCGAGGCGTAGTCGGTCTTTCCCGGCGGGTTCATCGCCGCCAGCCACTGGCCGCCGATCTCGCCGCTCTCCTCAAAGACGGTGACCCTGTGGCCGCGCTCGGCCGCGCGTAGGCGGCGGAGAGGCCCGCGACGCGGCGCGGCGACAAAGACCTTCTTCGGGTGCTCTACCGGGGAGAGGTCGTATACCGTCTCGCGGCAGGTGTGGGGGTTGGCAATGCAGTTGACGCGGTTGCCCACGGCGGTCTCGCCCGTGCAGCCCTGGTCGCAGCCTATGCAGTGGATGATCTCGTCCACCCGTCCCTCGCGGGCCTTGTTGGGCAGCTCCGGGTCCGCGAGCGAGGCGCGCGCCATGACCACGAAGTCGGCCTTGCGTCCCGCAGCAGGGACTCGGACATGTACACGTCGTTGTAGCGTCCGACGGCTATGACGGGTATCTTCACGGCCGCCTTTATCGTCGCCGCGTTGTTCACATAGTTCATGGCGGGGATGAAGCCGGGGGGGATTATCGTCTGCTTGGAGACGAACATGCCCTGGGTGCAGTGGAGGGCGTCCACGCCGGCCTCCTCTATCATCTTGGCCATGACGGTGGCTTCGGGCAGCTCTATGCCGCCCTCGGCATAGTCGCAGGTGTTGAAGCGGAAAATGACGGGGTAGTCCTCTCCGACGGCCTTCCGCACCTCGTCTATGACCTCAAGGGCGAAGCGCATGCGGTTGCCGAGCGTGCCGCCGTACTCGTCGGTGCGCTTGTTGGAGAAGGGGGACATGAACTGATTTATAAGGTAGCCGTGCGCGCCGTGTATCTCAACGCAGTCGAAACCGCAGCGCTTGGCTCGCGCGGCGCTCTCACCGAAGGCACGGGCGAGAGCGTGTATCTCGTCCACGCTCAGCTCGCGCGGGACGTAGGGCTCTGTGGGCTCCTTGATGGCGGAGGGTCCGACGGGGTGGGTGGCGTAGGCCTTGTAGGCTCTCTGACGCCCGGCGTGGTAGAGCTGCGCGCCCATGAGCCCGCCGGCTGCGTGTACGCGGCGCACGGTCTCCGTCCATGCGGGCACCTGACTGTCGCTCCAGAGCGAGCCGACGATGGGGTCGCTGCCGGCGTCCTCGGTCACGCCGAGGTCCTCGGTGAAGATGAGGCCCCAGCCGCCCCTGGCCTTGGCCTCGAGATAGCAGGTGACCTCCTCGTTGGGCGTGCCGTCCGGGTTGCGAGGTGGGAGGACATGGCGCTTACGACAAGTCTGTTGGGTATGGCAAGGGAGCCGATCTTCCCCGGCTCGAACACCTTCTTGAGTTCCATAGCTGACGGTCCTTTCTCCTATTCAGGAAAAATGGTTAAATATTCTTTATCGTACCTTGGTGTTGGTATGTCAACATTATAACTGATACGCGGTTTATTTCAATTACGCACGCCAAAGTTAGGACCCACTTTTAGGTATGTACTCACAAAATAGTGCGTAGTTGCAAATTATTTAACAAACAATTATGCTTGAAGAACCCTGGGGTGTTGGTTGGGAAGCGCGCCTGCACGCAGGCTGCGCGCGAACAAGAAAGAGAAAGAGAAAAGGAATAAAAAGGAGATAGGTATGGATATTGCTATCCTTGTAATTGCAGTCCTGCTAATCGGCTTCTTCTGCCTTAAAAACGTCCCCACTCTGGTAAGCGGAATCCTCTGCTCCGCCCTTCTGCTGATATACTTCCGCATGGACTCTATGACGGCCTGCTGAACACCTACATGGGCGGCTTTGTAGATTTCACGAAGACCTGGTTCCTGATGTTCTTCCTGGGCGCCATTTTCGGCAAGATAATGGACGCCTCGGGCGCGGCGGACAGCCTGGCGCGCTCGGTGCTGAAGCTCATCGGTGAAAAGCGTATATCCCTGGGCGTGTGCATAATCACCTTCCTGCTGGTGTCCGCCGGCATCAGCGCCTACATCACGCTCTTCATCTGCCTGCCCATCGCCATCAAGATGTGCCGCAAGGCGAACCTCAACCGCGCGTTCATCATCGCCGGCTACTCGCTGGGCCTGAATGTCGGCCTTGCCATCCCCTACGTCGCCGCGACGAACAACATGCTCTGCGTGGACTACTTCGGCACCACTCCCTCCGCCGGCGGCATGCTGGCGCTCTTCGTCAGCGTCGTCTACGCCGTAGTGGGCATGCTCTACATCACCTGGTATGAGCGCCGCCTGAAGGCCCGCGGCTCGGCTACGTCGAGGCCGACGGCTCCGCCGCCATCGCGGAGATGTCGGACAACGACGACCGCAAGATGCCCACTGGACCTCGCCGTCATCCCCATGATAGTCCCCGTCATCCTGCTGAACGCCTTCAGCATGAAGGTCGAGGTCGCGCTGCTCTTCGGCGTGCTCGCCGCGCTCGTCTGCCAGTTCAAGTGGCTGCCCCGCAAGTGGGAGCCCATCCGCGGCTACATCACCGAGGCCATCAGCAGCACCACCCTCACCATAGTGAACACCTCCGCCATAGTCGGCTTCGGCACCGTCATCCAGGCCACCTCCGGCTATGCCAACGCCGTCGATGCCATACTCGGCATAAACGGCAACCCCTACATCGTCGCCATAATCATCATAAACGTCATTGCCGGTATTGCCGGAGCTTCCTCCGCCGGTCTCGTCCTCGCGGCCCCGGTGCTGCAGACGCTGCTGCCCTTCACCAACCCGGCCGTCCTGCACCGCACCGTCGTCCTGGCCTCGCTGGGCCTCGACTCCCTGCCGAACGCCGGCTTCCTGCAGACCGAATGCACTCGCGGGCGTGAGGTTCAAGGACGTGTACCTGCCGGTCATCTTCAGCCTGACCGTCGTGCTGACCTGCTGCGGGCGCTGCTGTACGTCGCGCTGGCCTTTATTCTGGGCATGGCCTGAGCCCCCGCCCCCGGCGCATCATAAGGACAAAACAAACACACCATACATCCGTACATGCACACAAACAGGCCGCTGAGCGGCCAAAAACCAAGGAGGAGAACTTAATGGACACCACAAGGTTTGCCGGCAAGGTCGGCGTAGTCACCGGCGGTGCGGGCGGCATAGGCCGCGCCATCGCCACCCGCTTTGTCGCTGAGGGCGGCAAGATAGTCGTAGGCGACGTCAAGACCGATACCTTCGAGGAGATCACCGCCGAGCTCGGCGCGGAGAACTGCCGCTGCGTCTACTGCGACGTGACCGACCGCAAGAGCGTGGACGCCATGATCCAGACGGCCTATGATGTGTTCGGCGGCTTCGACGTCATGTTCGGCAACTCGGGCATCAACCTCATGAAGGACTTCCTGGACTTCACCGAGGAGGAAAACGAGCGCATCTTCCGTGTGAACGCCTTCGGCTGCTTCAACACCACGCAGGCGGCCGGCCGTGCCTTTGTCGCCCACGAGACGAAGGGCGCCATAGTGAACACCGCGTCCATCAACGTGCGCCTGGCCTGCCCGAACTCCACCTCCTACGCCGCCACCAAGGGCGCCATCGCCGCCATGACCCGCGGCGCCGCCGTGGAGTTTGCGAAGTACGGCATCCGCTGCAACTGCGTCGCCCCCGGACCCACGCTCACCGACATGATGAGCGGCCAGGCCGTGGACCGCTTCCCGAGCTATACCGCGCCCAAGCTGCTCATAAAGCGCATCTCCGACCCCTCCGAGCAGGCGGCCGTGGCCTGCTTCCTGGCCAGCGACGACGCCTCCTATATGACCGGCGAAATAGTTTACAACTGCGCCGGCTGGGGCCTGTCCTGATACGCCCCGGAAAAACACCAAGAGACCCTCAGCTCCGGCTGAGGGTCTCTTTTGCTGTGTCGGGGCCGGCGGTGTAATGACCTCCGACCGGTAACGTCCGGGTTTTGTTGACACGGGGGCTGAATTATTGTACAATTTTTCAGTAATTGTATTGAAATTTACGTGCCGCCGCCCATCGGCGGACTTCGGGAGGGATGCACATGAGGAGAGGAAGCTGCGCAGGACGGCCGCCCTGCTTGCGGCGGCGCTGCTGCTGGCCCTTTCCGG
>ENA-OQEN01000237-OQEN01000237.1-human-gut-metagenome-genome-assembly--contig:-NODE-237-length-24127-cov-2.887917_pt1:0-20000 | contig 24127 bp, 35 predicted proteins | sample MGYA00242791_ERZ504627 | MGnify/ENA primary metagenome ERZ504627 (study PRJEB26092, sample SAMD00036316) | human gut metagenome | host: Homo sapiens | study: EMG produced TPA metagenomics... | reverse complement strand
CATGATGTCTGCTCTGGGTCTGCAGTCTGAAATGGCTGCGCTTCTGACGGTCATGGCGATCGGCGCGGGCGCGATGACTGTCTCGCACGCCAATGACAGCTACTTCTGGGTCGTCACCAATTTCACCGGGCTTGATCCGCAGGATGGCTACCGGACACAGAGTATGATGACGCTCGTCGTCGGCATTGTTTCCATGGTCAGCATTTTCCTCGCTTCTCTTGTTCTACTGTAACCGGCAGGAGGGTCACGCATGAAAACCATCATTGCCATGGATTCTTTCAAGGGCTGTCTCTCGTCTCTGGATGCAGGAAATACGATCAAAGAGGCGATCCTTTCCCGCTATCCGTCTGACTCGGTCGAGGTCTTTCCGCTGGCAGACGGCGGGGAGGGGACGGTCGATGTGCTGACGGCGGGTCTTGGCGGAGACATCGTCCCCGTCACGGTGACAGGGCCTCTGGGGCAGCCAGTCGCAAGCCGCTATGGCTGGCTCCCGAAGAGCCACACGGCTATCATCGAGATGGCGGATGCCTCCGGACTGCCTCTTGTGCCGCCGGCTTTTAGAAATCCGATGAATACCACCACCTACGGCCTCGGCGAACTCATCAGTGCTGCCTTGTCCCGTGGATGCCGCCACTTCATCATCGGCATCGGTGGAAGTGCGACGAATGATGCCGGCATCGGCATGCTGACGGCGCTGGGCTATCATTTCTATCAGGAAGATGGCAGCCGTGTCAAAGGCTACGGCCGTGATCTGGCGAAGATCGTGCGCATCGATGACAGCGAGGTGTCTCCGCTCCTCAAGGAATGCCGCTTCGACATCGCCTGTGATGTGACGAATCCGCTCTGCGGCAGCGAGGGCTGTTCGCATGTCTTCGGTCCGCAGAAGGGCGCGACCCCCGAGATCGCCGCCCGCATGGACGCTGACATCGCCCGCTTTGCCGCTCTGGCCGAACGCTTCACCGGAAAGGCGGCAGCTATTATCCCCGGAGCGGGCGCCGCCGGAGGTCTTGGCTTCGCATTCCATACATTTCTGGATGGATCGCTGACGCCCGGGATCACGCTGGTCCTCGAAGCCATCCACATCGCTGATGCACTTCCATCCGCCGACCTTGTCATCACCGGCGAGGGACGAATGGATCATCAGACTGCGATGGGCAAGGCGCCTGTCGGCGTCGCACAGCTCGCCAAGCGCTGTGCACCTTCCTGCCGCACCATCGCTCTCTGCGGCTGTGCGGCAGAAGAAGCCGCCTCTGTCAATGAGCATGGCATTGATGCCTATTTCCCCATCCTGCATGAGGCGATGGATGCGGAAGAGGCCATGCGGAAGGATGTCACGACGGCCAATCTCCGTCAGACGGTCACCCAAGTCCTGCGTCTGATCCATGATTGAGGGTTCAGGGTTTGCCCATGAGGCGTACTGCCCTTGATTGGGGATGAAACCCTCTCTTGAATGAGAAATGGTGGTGCGGCGCATTTCGTCATCCTGAGCGGAGAAAAAACGTCGTATGTTAAGGAAACGCTGATTCAATCGCAGAATCAGATTTCATATGGATTTTTATACATAGTGTCGTCGACATTCTCCTTAAATAGCTCGCTATTCGCGACGGCTTATTCCTCGCCTTGTATGAAAGTACAAGAGCCAAGTCAGACAACGATTTAATCAGTGTTTCCCTAAGCGCCGCGGAGATTTGAAATTAGCGGTTTTCTCGTATCGAAAACCTAATCCCTAGCTGCTAATTTTTAGTCACCAGTCACTCACCCCTGATTTCTAGGGCTCCCCCCCAAAAAAACATTAAACCATCATTTAACACATTTCATTATACCAAAGAGGGATTGCTATGGATGAAAAATTGAAAGAACTGGATGCGCTTTTCGATTTCTTCCGTGAGATCGACAAGGAGAAGCTGATCGAGAGGAAGACGTATGTGACAGGAGCGGTGCGCTGGGAGAACGATGCGGAGCACGCCTGGCACATGGCGCTGATGACGGTGCTTCTTTCTGAGTATAGCAATGAGCCCATCGACGTCTTGAAGACGGTGACGATGCTGCTCATTCATGACCTCGTGGAGATCGATGCGGGGGATACGTATGCGTACAGCGGCGTGTCGAAGGAAGAGCAGTACGCAAAGGAAGAGAAAGGGGCGGCGCGTATCTTTGGGATGCTGCCGAAGGAGAAGGGCAGGAAGCTCTATGATCTTTGGCAGGAGTTTGAGGCCGGTGAGACTGCAGAGGCACGCTTTGCACACGCGATGGATAATATCCAGCCGATGATGCTGAATGACCACACGGATGGGAAAGCATGGCAGCAGTTCGGTGTATCGCTTTCCAAGATCTATAAAAGAAATGAGTTGACGCCGAAGCTCCCGCGTCCTTTGGCGCTATGCGAAGGAGAGGATCCTTGCGCCGAATGTGGCTAAGGGAAGGATCAAGGGGGAGTAGAGGGAGTCAAGCTATTTTAGGAAGGCTATGTGGTATACTTATAGTAGCCAAAGGGTTAGCCTAGGGGTCGTGCTGTCATTGGATTACGTTTGAAAGTCTCGTTTGAATGAGAAATTAGAAATAAGAAATGCGAAATGGTGGTGCGGCGCATAAAAATCAGAAGCGCCGCGGAGGAAGTATAATAATGGCGATGCCTGAAAGTGGCATTTCAGTCACAAGTCACTCGAGGCGCCTAATCCCCAGCTGCTAATCCCTAATCCCTGCTTTCAAACTTACCATCATTGGAGAGCGTTTTCTTAAACTAAGGAAACGCGGCACTTTATTATATATATTTCTTATGTATTGATGTATTGTACTACGCTTCCTCATTCCGGAATGATTGACGTTCATTCGTTCGAGGTATATCACATGGGTTGTCTATGGAGCCTGTTTAAGGGCCTTATCTATATGGCATTGCTTGCACTGCTTTTGGCGGGCGGCTTTGCTGGAAATATGGCGTATGAAGAGCTTTTTCACGCGCCGTGGGATCAGATTCTCGGGATCGAGAATCACCGGCGGGATCTTTCGCAGATTCATGCGATGGAGAATCGTTACGGCTGGCAGTCGGTGACGGTGCCATCAGAGGACGGTACACGGCTCAAAGGCTCGTACATCGAAAGTGGAAATCGAAACCACCGCGCGTCATCCTGCTGCATGGTCTGTACCAAAATCGTGCCATGTGCGTGCCGTATGCGGACATCTATCGCGAGATGGGCTACTCCGTCCTGATGGTCGATCTGCGCGGACATGGCGAGAGCGGAGGTCGAGTATCCTGACTGGGGCGTGCATGATATAGAAGACCTGAATGCATGGGTCGATTTTCTGAAAGCGAAAGACCCCTCGATGCAGATCGGCATCCATGGGATCTCTCTTGGCGCAGCGATGGCGCTCCTCTACAGCGGCAGCAAAGAGGGCTCGGCAATGAAGTTCTATGTCGCAGACAGCTCGTACGCGAGCTTGATGGAGCTCGGCCGTGAAAAGATCATGCGCTACACAGGCGATGATCGCCTAGTGCTTGGTATGGATGTCTTGAATCCATTCTTTCAGGCGGCGCTCTTTGTACATGACAGGAAGCTGCTGCGCGATCTCGATCCTCTAGTGCAGTCTGCCAAAGCGCGTTCACCGCTTCTTATCCTTCATGGGAAATCCGACACGCTCATCCCTACGGTGCAGCAGAAGACCTCTTCTCCGAAGCCGCAGTCCCAGAAAGGAGCTCTATCTTTTCCAAGGTGCTGGTCACACGATGGAAATGGCAGCCAACGGCCCTGCCTATCGAGAACATGTCCAAAAATTTGTGAAAAGTTTACAGTAGACAGACAGAGTTGTGGTAGAATAAGGGAAATGAAGTCTGAGCCATCATGGACAGCGGCGTAAGAGGTTCGTCAGGCTTTCCCGTCTTTTGGAAACAATCTGTTTTCAACGTCGGTTCTTCCGACCCTGCTGCACCGGATGGACCCTTTTTCTCGGGAGGCGATACGCATGCAGAACGCAAATACTTTGGAAGCCATGGAAGTGGCACGGCAGCTGATCCTGGTGCTGAAAGGCACTGTGGAAAGTCTGCAGATGAACCTGTCGCAGGAACGCGATGACAATGAAGGACTGAAGCTCACCATCGAGTCGTTGGAAGAGAGAATGCGCGCCTTCAGGAGGAACTCTTCAAAGTCCAGGCGGGTGCCGTCGAAGAGAAGGATACAGCAAAGGAGAACCAAGCCGAAGCCATCGAAGCCATCGGTGAGAAGCTCGCCTTCTACTATAAGGCTATGAAACAGCTCGATCCGAAGAAGCTCACCGCAGAAGACGGCGAGACACTGTACAACATTCTCGACTATACCTTCAAAGCATTGAAGAAGGCCGGCGTGAAAATGGAGAAATAAGGAAACACGGATTTAATCAGCGTTTCCACAAATACAAGCGGCACTGCGAGTCATGCAGTGCCGCTTTTCTCATGGAATGGGCGAACCCCGAAGTTTGAAAGCAGAGATGAGTGACTAGGGATTAGGAATTAGACTAGGAGACATCAGATTCCTGTATCGTCATTTCTGGCGAAGTGAGAAATCTTTGCCATGGGATTCACGCTTTCCCCATCCAACCTCCGCCCCTTCGGGGCACCTCCTTCCATAGGAAGGAGGGAGTGTCCACGCTAGCCCCTTCCCTTGGAAGGGGCTGCCGAGCGCAGCGAGGCGGGGTTGGCTTCCTTTTTTTGCGGCGAAGCCGCCACCACAACCTTGAACCTTGAACCTTGAACCTTGAACCTTGAACCTTGAACCCTGAACCCTGAACCCTGAATCCTGAACCACAAAACCTTGTCAAGCAAAACCCCTTGACAAGAGCATTTCTCTCCTGTATAATAGCATTCGTTGTGGTGATGAACTATGTCTATTGAAAACATCGTAGAGAAGGGAGAGCTCCTTGATTGTTACGGAGAGCTCCTGACGAAGAGGCAGAAGGATTGCCTCGACTTATACTATAATGAAAATCTCACGCTCGCTGAGATTGCTGACTATTTCCATATTTCCCGTCAGGCGGTCCATGATGCGATGCGTCATGGAGAAGAGCAGCTGCTTTCCTATGAGGCAGCGCTTCACACCTGCTCCCTTCGCAAGAGAGAGAGAAGGCTGCCTTACGGCTGCTGCATTTCATTCCCCAGGCAGAGCGGGGAGAGGCAGAGAGTCTTTTGAAAGTGATGACAGAATGAAGGTGACCGGATGCCATTTGAAAATTTAGGAGACAAGCTGCAGTCTGCGTTCAAGGATCTCCGCGGGAAGGGCAAACTTTCCGAAAGTGACATTGATGGGGCGCTTCGTGAGGTCCGCCGCGCGCTTTTGGAAGCCGATGTCAATTTCAAGGTGGCGAAAGATTTCATCGCTCACGTCCGTGAAAAGGCGATGGGAGAAGAGGTCTTCGGCAGCCTGAAGCCTGACCAGACGGTCATCAAGATCGTCAAAGACGAGCTGACAGAGCTTTTGGGCGGGACACAGAGCAAGATCACTCTGTCTTCCTCCGGCATGACGATCATCATGCTGGTCGGTCTGCAGGGCGCCGGCAAGACGACGACTGCCGGCAAGCTCGCTCTGATGTTCAAGAAAAAAGGCCACCGTCCGATGATGGCAGCCTGCGACGTCTATCGTCCAGCAGCGATCAAGCAGCTCGAAGTTTTAGGTGAGCAGACTGATGTCCCGGTCTACCGCATGCCGCCGAATGTGGATCCGGTCCACATCGCGCAGTACGCGATCGATACAGCCAAGGCATACAACCGTGATGTCGTCATCCTCGATACCGCAGGCCGACTCACGATCGATGAAAAGCTGATGGCCGAGCTTCGCAACATCAAAGCAGAGGTCCATCCGCATGAGATCCTTCTCGTCCTTGATCCATGACCGGTCAGGACGCCGTGAATACCGCCAAAGCCTTCGATGAAAATTTGGGCATCGACGGCACCATCCTGACGAAGATGGATGGCGATGCCAGAGGCGGTGCGGCGCTCTCTATCAAGACCGTCACCGGCAAGCCGATCAAGATGATCGGTGTGTCCGAAAAACTCGACGGCGGCCTTGAGGATTTCTATCCGGACCGTATGGCCGGCCGTATCCTCGACCTGGGCGACCTCGCTACGCTGATTGAGACAGCCCAGAGAAATATGGATGAAGAATCCATGAAAGACGCAGCGGCGAAGGTGCGTAAAGGGGAATTCACCCTTGACGATTTCCTGAACCAGCTGAAACAGGTGAGAAAGCTGGGATCCTTCCAGAGCATCCTCGGGATGCTTCCTGGCATGGGCAAATTCAAAGACCAGCTGAAGGACATCGACCTTGATGGCAAAGAAGTGAAACACATCGAAGCCATCATCCTCTCCATGACTCCGCAAGAGCGTGCGAATGTGAAGATCCTGAATGGCAGCCGCCGTAAGCGTATCGCGCAAGGCGCCGGCGTCAAGATCCAGGATGTGAACCGCATGATGAAGCAGTTCGCTGATATGCAGAAGACCATGAAGAAAATGAAGGGTATGAACCCGAAAAAGTTAAATCCATCCAAACTGGGCGCTTGGCGGTCTCTCAGGGATGTTCCGTAAATAATCGAGATCATTTCAAGGAGGTGAAATATCAATGTTAAAAATTCGTCTGACCCGTATGGGCGCTAAGAAGAATCCATTCTACCGCATTATCGTTATCGACTCCAAAGCAGCTAGAAACGGCGCACCGACCGATACCATCGGCTGGTACGACCCGGCTAAACTGGACGCTCCGGTAAAGATCGATGAAGAAAAGGTTCTGTCCTGGCTTGGAAAAGGCGCACAGCCGACCGACACTGTTCGTTCCATTCTGAGAAAGAACGGCATCCTCGCTAAGTTTGCAGAAGCAAAGAAATAAGGAGGACGCAAGATGAAGGAATTGGTGGAAACACTGGTTAAGGCTCTTGTCAAAAATCCTGATGCCGTCACCGTCACCATTCTTCAGAAAGGCAGCCTGGAGATCTACCAGGTCCACGTCGCTCCTGAAGACATGGGCAAAGTGATCGGTAGAAAAGGCCGGATTGCGAATGCCATCCGCACCGTAGTCAAAGCAGGGGCCCTGCGTGAAAATCGCAAGGTCGCTGTCGATATTATCTAAGGGGTGCCCTATGGATGAAATGCAGATCCTTGTCCCTGTCGCTGTGAAGTCCAAGCTGACAGAGGCACTGAAGACCACTTTGCTGAATGAAATCAATACGAACCTGTCGCGTGTCGAACATGACATGGCTCAGCTTGAATTTCAGGCAAACGGCCGCATTGCTGAACAGGCTAAAGTCAATATCCAAGCAGCTTCCCAGCTCCGTGCTTCATTTGAAGCACAGAAGGCACAGATGCAGCAGGTGAAGGAAAAGCTGACGAACGATAAAGAACACCTGGAAAAGCTGGCTATCGGTGCAGAACTCAACCGCGCACCGATCAACCGTCTCGTGACCATTCACATCGGTGACGATATGAATAACATCGTAGGCGGGGAAATCCTGGTTGAAGACGGTAAGATTATTGCTTTCCGTGAATGATATGAAATCCGATGTCAAGGTACTCATCGGCCGAATCGTAGCCCCGCATGGTGTGCGGGGTGATTTGCGTATGTTCCCCGATATCGATCGGCCGGAAGTGATCCGTTCGCTGGAGTATCTCTGGATCGGGGGAAAAAAATATCGGCTCATGTCCTGCCGCCCGCACAAGAATATTTATATTCTCCATGTGGAAGGCGTAGAAGACAGAAACCAGACCGAGCTCATGCGTGGTATGGAAGTCGAAGTGCCTGCCTCGGCGCTGCCAAAGCGGACAGACGGCACCTACTACTACCACGAGCTTTTAGGACTTAAGGTCGTGACTGAAGAGGGTGAGCCTGTCGGTATCCTGAAGGAGATCATCGAGACCAAGGCAAATAACGTGTACAGCGTCATTTCCGAAGAGGGAAAGGAGACCCTGATCCCTGCGATCCCGCCCTGTATCCTTCATGTAGACCCTCAAGGCGGCACCATGACAGTCAAGCTTTTGGAATGGGAGTAAGTCCATGAAAATCGATATCTTATCGCTGTTTCCAGAATTCATAGAAGCCTTCTTCCATCAGAGCATGATCAAACGTGCTCTGGAAGGCGGCTCATGGAGATGGCAGTGACGAATCCCAGAGATTTCACCAAGAGCCGGCATGGACAAGTCGATGACACGATCTGTGGAGGTGGGGCTGGGATGCTGATGATGTGCCAGCCTCTTTTTGATGCCGCCCGTCATGTGCTGCCGGAAAAAGGGCCGCGTGACCGTGTGATCTTCCTGTCGCCGGCCGGCATGCCCTTCACGCAGGACAAAGCAAAACAGCTGTATCGCGACTATGACCATCTGGTACTCATCTGCGGGCACTACGAAGGCGTCGATCACCGCGTCGAAGAGCATCTTGCGGATGAGCTTATCTCCATCGGCGACTATGTCCTGACGGGCGGCGAGCTCGGCGCGATGGTCATCGCAGATGCCGTGGCCCGCATGGTGCCCGGCGTCTTAGGCGATGCGGGAAGCGCACAGAGCGACTCTTTCTATGAGCCGATCCTCGAGTATCCGCAGTACACCAAGCCGGCTGATTACAACGGCTGGAAAGTGCCGGATGTGCTGCTCTCCGGCCATCATGCAAACATTGCGAAATGGCGCAGGAAAGAAGCACTGAGGCGCACCTTGAAGTGCCGCCCGGATCTCTTAGAGAAGCTCACACTGACCAAGACCGATCAGAAGCTCATGCGAGAAATAGAAGAGGAGGAGAAGTAATGGCACCTGTGTATATCGGGCTCATCCACTATCCCATTTATAATAAGCACATGGAAGTCGTCACTACAGCTCTGACTAACTATGACCTCCATGACATAGCCAGAACGGCAAAAACCTATGATGTGAAGCGCTACTTCATCGTGCATCCTGTCGAAGCACAGCGTGAAATGGCGAGCCGCATCATGAACCACTGGAAAACCGGCGGCGGCGTGCATTACAATATCAACCGGAAGGAAGCCTTCGAGGAAACGGAACTGGTCCCGACCCTGGAGGATGCCATCGCTTGGATCGAAAAAGAGACAGGCAAAAAACCGGCCATCGTGACCACGGACGCCCGGGTCTATCCAAATACTGTTTCCTACACAGAAATGCGCAGGAAGATCCACGAAGAAGATACGCCGATCTTCATCCTCTTTGGTACAGGCTTTGGCATGACCAAGGAAATGATGAAACAGTTCGACTACATCGTGGAACCCATCTACGGAGCGGGTACGTACAATCATCTGTGCGTGCGCAGCGCCGTAGCCATCATCCTCGACCGCCTTCTGGGCGAACCATGGTGGAATCAAAAGGAGGAATAACGTACTATGTCCGGACATTCTAAGTGGGAAAATATTAAGCGCAAGAAAGGCAAGACTGATGCCATTCGCGCAAGGATCACCACTAAAATCTCCAAGGAAATTACCATCGCAGCCCGCATGGGCGGCGGTGATCCCGTCGGCAACATGCGTCTGAAGCTGGCCCTCACCAAGGCTAAACAGAACAATGTACCGAAGGAAAATATCCAGCGTGCCATCGCTAAAGGCGTCGGTGCTGCCAGCGGTGCAGGCTTCGATGAAGTCACCTACGAAGGTTACGGCCCGGGAGGTGCAGCTGTCATCGTCGAATGCAATACCGATAACAGAAACCGTGCAGCCGCAGACATCCGTCATGCATTCACCCATCACGGCGGCTCTGTAGGCACACCGGGATGCGTAGGCTGGATGTTCAAGAAAAAAGGCTCTATCATCGTAGCCAAAGACGCAGCTGATGAAGACACTGTCATGATGATCGCTCTCGATGCGGGTGCTGACGATGTCACTACCGGCGAAGACAGCTATGAAATCACGACCTCTCCGGAAAACTTCCTTACCGTCTCCGAAGCCCTCGAAAAAGAAGGCATCGAAGCGGAAGCTTCCGAACTGGCTATGGTTCCAGACAACTATGTCAAGCTCGAAGGCGATGCTGCTCAGACCATGCAGCACCTCACCGATGAACTGGAAGAACTCGATGATGTACAGGAAGTGTACACCAACGCAGAACTGCCGGAAGATGCGGAATAATAAAAAGGGGCTGTGAAGAAATGAATCCTCATTTCTTCACAGCCCCTTTTTACTTTGCTTTCATTTGGTTCAGGGTTCAAGGTTCAGGGCTCTCGTGGCGCTTCGCCGCCTTTTTTTAGAAGATGGTATTCTCGTATCGCAGCCTTCCCCTCTAGGGGAAGGTGCCCCGCAGGGGCGGATAGGATGACTATGGTATGAAAGACAGCTGGGATAAGGTTTCCCGGTCACTCCTATGAGAGCTGCAAGTCCCCCGAGGCAGATTGAACGCGAAAATGAGATGATCGTTATTTCACATCGCCTTTGAGGGGAAGCGGCATTCTCGTATCGAAAGCCATCTGTATGAGGAGTCTGTGAAGCGGTATCCTCCCTCCTTCCCTTGGAAGGAGGTGCCCCAAAGGGGCGGAGGTTGGCATCGAGCGGGATGAAAGTCGTGGGAGAGGAGCGTTTTCCCTAGTCACCCCTTCCCATCTATGCTATAATACATAGATAAATATCGATAAAAGCAAACGGAGGCGAGGGTATGGATCATTCGCGGATCAAAAGAGAATATACAGAGCCGGCGGTGCCTTTCACGCTGAAAGCGCCGTTCCACCGATGGGGGATCAGCCGAAGGCGGTGAAGTCTTTGGTGAGCGGACTCAGGAATGGCGAATGGGCGCAGGTGCTGCTCGGTGCGACGGGGACGGGGAAGACTTTCACGATGGCGAAGGTCATCGAAGAGGTGCAGCGCCCGACGCTTATCATTTCTCCGAATAAGACACTGGCCGCGCAGACGGCGAGTGAGTTCAAGGATTTCTTCCCTGACAATGCGGTGTACTACTTCGTTTCCTACTACGACTACTACCAGCCGGAGTCCTATGTGCCGCAGACGGATACCTATATCGAGAAGGATTCGTCACGCAATGAGGAGATCGACCGCCTGCGCCACTCTGCGACGATGGCGCTTTTCGAGCGGCGGGATGTCATCATCGTGGCATCGGTGTCCTGTATCTACGGCTTGGGTGATCCGGAGGACTACAGCTCTATGGGGCTCTCGCTCAGGCCGGGCGAGGAGATCGAGCGCGACAAGATCCTGGAAAAGCTCGTCAGTATGCAGTATATGCGGAATGACATGAATTTCACGCGAGATACCTTCCGTGTGCGGGGAGATACGATCGATGTATTTCCTGCATCGGAAAACAATGTCGCTGTCAGGATCGAAATGTTCGGTGATGAGATCGACTCACTGACGGAGTTCGATGTCCTGACGGGGGAGACGGTTGCTGAGAGAAATCACATCGGCATCTTCCCGGCATCGCACTATGTCACCAGTTCGGATAAGCTCCGCCGTGCCGTCACGTCTATCGAGAAGGAGCTGGATGGGCGGCTCAAAGAGCTAAGGATCAGGATAAGCTCTTGGAGGCGCAGCGTTTGGAGCAGCGGACGAATTATGATCTGGAAATGATGCAGGAGGTCGGATACTGCTCCGGCATCGAGAATTATTCCCGCCACATGTCGGACAGGAAGCCCGGCGAGCCGCCATTTACGCTCCTGGACTACTTCCCTGAAGATTTCCTCATCATGATCGATGAGTCGCATGTGACGGTACCGCAGCTGCGCGCGATGTACAATGGCGACCAGTCGAGAAAAAGCACGCTCGTCACTATGGCTTCCGCCTGCCGTCTGCACTGGATAACCGTCCGCTGACTTTTGATGAATTCACCGAACGGATCAATCAGATCATCTATGTGTCGGCGACACCGGGACCGTATGAAATGGGCGTCCAGACGAATCTGGCGGAGCAGATCATCCGCCGACGGGGCTCTTGGATCCTTCCATCGAGGTGCGTCCTATCGAAGGACAGATGGATGACCTGCTCGGGGAGATTCATAAGCGTGAGGAGATTCACGAGCGCGTCCTCATCACGACACTCACGAAGAAAATGGCGGAGGATCTCACCGATTTCCTGACGGAAGCGGGCGTGAAGGTACGCTATCTGCACTCTGATGTCGCGACCATCGAGCGCGCGGAGATCATCCGTGACCTGCGTGCGGGCGTTTTCGATGTGCTTGTCGGCATCAATCTTTTGCGTGAGGGTCTCGATATGCCGGAGGTATCGCTCGTGGCCATCCTCGATGCGGATAAGGAGGGCTTCCTGCGCTCGGAAACTTCGATGATCCAGGTCATCGGCCGTGCCGCCAGAAATGAGCACGGGCATGTCATCATGTATGCGGACCGCATCACGAAGTCGATGAAGTATGCCATCGATGAGACGAATCGCCGCCGCACCATCCAGCAGGCCTATAATGAGGAGCATCACATCACCCCCCACACTGTCCAAAAGCGGGTCAAAGACTCATCGACCTCACGAAGATCGAAGAGAAGCCGGCTGCCTACGGCGGCAAGAAAAAAGAGGGCGAGCTTTCTGATGAGGAGATCTACGCTCGCATGAAGGAATGTGAGAAGCTGATGAAACAGGCGGCGAAGGATTTGGAATTCGAAGCCGCTGCCCGCTTCCGCGACCAGCTCGCCAAGCTGCGCCAGCTCTGGACCGATCGCTACGGCTCTAGGGCGGAAGAAGCCCTGAAGCGTCAGGCTGCGGCGAAGAAACGGATTTATAAACCAATGAAGAAACGGGTGTAATTTTTGGCTGACTAGTGACTAGGGACTAGTGGCTGGGGATGAGGGATTACGGGTTCGTTTTGCCCTGCCAGCTGAGCATCCCCTTGAAGAAGGGGCGCGCCAAAAGCGGAGGATAGAGTGCCTCGAAGAGGCACCCTTCTGCAGAATGGTAAACGATGTATGTAAGATAATCGCTCCTCTCGTATCGTCATTTTGAGCGAAGCCGAGAAATCTCTATAGCACGATGTTTATCAGCCATTTCTCATTCAATCGAGGCTTTCAAATGGAATCAAGGGGAGCCGCATCAGGGGCTCCCCTAAATCCCCCATACATTTTCTTTCAATTTCGAAAGGACATCCATGGAAAAAGGAATCATCATAAAAGGCGCGCGTCAGAACAATCTGAAGAATATCGATCTGACGCTCCCGCGAAATAAACTCATCGTTTTCACCGGGCTGTCCGGCTCGGGGAAATCGTCGCTGGCTTTTGATACCATCTATGCGGAAGGGCAGCGAAAATATGTCGAGTCCCTGTCTGCCTATGCGCGGCAGTTCTTAGCAGATGAATAAGCCGGACGTGGATAAGATCGCAGGCTCTCGCCGGCGATCTCCATCGATCAGAAATCCACCAGCCATAACCCGCGATCGACGGTCGGCACAGTGACGGAGATCCATGACTACCTCCGTATGCTCTATGCACATGCGAGCCGTGCCTTCTGCCCGCACTGCGGCAAGCCGATCCGGCGGCAGACGGTGGACCAGATCGTCGATGCGCTCCTTGCCCTTCCGGAACGGACGAAGCTCATGCTCCTTGGGCCGGTCGCTGTCGCGAAGAAGGGGACGCATAAAAAGCTCTTGGAAGAGCTCCGCAAGGAGGGTTATGTCCGCGTCCGCGTGGATGGGGACGTACTCTCCCTTTCCGATGACATCGAGCTCGCGAAAAATAAGAAGCACACCATCGAGGTGGTGGTGGACCGCATCATCGTGAAGAAGGGCATCGTGCGCCGCCTGACAGACTCGGTGGAGGCCGCGCTGAAGCTGGGGGACGGGATGATGGTGGGAAGCATCATCGGAGGGAAGGATATGGTCTTTTCCACCCACTTCTCCTGCCCGGACTGCGGCATTTCCCTGCCAAAGCCGGAGCCGCGCATTTTCTCCTTCAATAATCCTTCGGCGCCTGCCCCGCCTGCATGGGCCTCGGCGCTTCACTGGAGGCGGATTTCCATCGCATCCTGCCGGATCACACGATGCCTTCCGTCTGGGCGCGATCCAGCCATTTCCTTATAATAAGGAAACATGGCTCTACAAGCTGCTCGATGCCTTTCTGAAATCCTATGGACTCACCATGGATGCATGCTATGATGACCTGCCGGATCAGGCGAAGGTGGAGTTTGAAAATGGCGGCACAGCGCTTCTCTCCTTCCAGTACACCAGCCCTGAAGGCATCACAAAGACCTATGAGCGTCCCTTCGAAGGCATCGTCCCGATGACGAAGCGGCGCTATGAAGAGGCGTGGACAGAGAAGATGAAGGAAACGCTCTCGAATTACCTCATCGAAAAGCCATGTCCCGTCTGCCATGGGGCGCGCCTGAAGCCTGAGAGCCTCGCTTTCCGCGTCGGCGGAAAGAATATCGCAGAGATCTCCTCTATGGCTGTCATCGACTTCTGGACTTCATGGACCATGTCACGCTTTCCGAGAAGGAAAAGATCATGCAGACCAGATCCTGCGCGAGGTGAAGAGCCGTCTCTCCTTCCTCGTGAATGTCGGGCTCGACTACCTGACACTCTCCCGCGGCGCTTCGACGCTCTCCGGCGGCGAAGCCCAGCGCATCCGTCTGGCGACGCAGATCGGCTCCGGCCTCGTCGGTGTCCTCTACATCCTGGATGAACCGTCCATCGGTCTGCATCAGCGTGACAATGACAAGCTCCTTGCGACACTGAAGGGCATGCGGGATCTGGGAAATACGCTCATCGTCGTCGAGCATGATGAGGATACCATCCGCACCGCAGACTGGGTCGTGGATATCGGCCCCGGCGCAGGAGAAAATGGCGGCTTCGTCGTCGCGGAGGGTACGCCTGAGGACGTGATGAAGGTGAAGGACTCTATCACGGGGCAGTACCTGCGCGGTGAGAAATACATCCCGCTGCCGGAAAAGAGGAGAAAAGGAAATGGACTCTCGCTCACCATCCATGGCGCTCACGAACACAATCTGAAGCACATCGATGTGACCATCCCGCTCGGTGCCTTCACCGTCGTCACCGGGGAGTCCGGCTCGGGCAAGAGTACGCTCGTGAATGAGATCCTCTATCAGGGACTGTCGAATATCAAGAACCATACATCCTACCGGGCAGGGGCTTTTGACTCCATGGACGGCGCAGAGTATGTGGATAAGATCATCGATATCGACCAGCAGCCGATCGGGCGCACGCCGCGCTCGAATCCGGCCACCTATACCGGCGTTTTCAATGACATCCGCGAGCTTTTCAGCCAGACCTCCGAAGCAAGATGCGCGGCTACAAACCGGGGCGTTTCAGCTTCAATATGAAAGGCGGACGCTGTGAAGCCTGCCATGGTGACGGCATCATCAAGATCGAGATGCAGTTCCTCTCAGATGTTTACGTCCCTGTGAAGTCTGCCACGGCGCCAGGTACAACCGAGAGACGCTCGAAGTCCGCTACAAGGGCAAGAACATCTCTGATGTGCTGAATATGACCATCGATGAAGCCGTGCCTTTCTTTGAAAACCACGACAAGATCCTGCGGAAATTGAAGACCCTGCAGGAGGTCGGCCTCGGCTACATCCATCTGGGACAGCCGGCCACCACCATGTCCGGCGGCGAAGCCAGCGAGTGAAGCTGGCGACCGAGCTCATGCGCCGCGGCACCGGAGATACCCTATACATCCTCGATGAACCGACCACCGGCCTTCACAGCGAAGACATCCGAAAGCTTTTGCTCGTCCTCGAGAAACTGGTGGATCAGGGAAATACTGTCGTCGTCATCGAGCACAATCTTGATGTCGTCAAGACCGCCGACTACATCATCGACCTCGGCCCCGAAGGCGGTGACAAGGGCGGCGAGATCGTAGCCACCGGCACGCCGGAAGAAGTCGCGAAAGTGGAAGCGTCCTACACCGGGCAGTACCTCGGCCCGGTCATCGAACGGACGAAAAAGTTTATGGGGTTGAAGTGACTAGTGGCTGGGGATCAGGGACTAGGGATTAGGGATTAGACTAGGAGACTAGAAGACATCAGCCCCGTATCGTCATTTCGAGCGAAGCGAGAAATCTTTCTTGCAGACCGATAAACGAAGGATGCGAGAAAGGAGAAATACGCAGTACCGAGACGTCATTTCCGTATCAGTGCCTATGTGATACTGACCGCAGTGCAAGAAAGAATCATCGGAAGCGCTTTCGATGACGAGACGATACGGGAAAGGGATACCCCAAAAAGTTTGAAAGCAGAAAATAACCATCTTCCCTTTATAGGAATCCTCATAGGTTAAACAGGTTCAAAAGGTTCATAGGTTTCTCATCTTTCGTGAATATCATATATTCTAACTAAAACTCCGCGGCGCTTCCCTATGATGATGCGCCGCACCACCCCCGTTGAACCCGCTGAACCCCTAATCCCTTATTCTTTTTCTCAGGAGTCTTTTATGATCGATGTCAATGAAAAAATCAAAGCCAAGGTAGAAGCCCTTCCTGACTCGCCCGGGGTGTACCGTTGGAAAGACAAAGACGGGCGGATCATCTACGTCGGCAAGGCGAAGAACCTGAAGAACCGTGTCCGTTCCTATGTACGAGAGGATAAGAATCGTTCCCCGAAAGTCGCTGCGATGATCCGTCACGCGGACGATCTCGACATCACGATGACCGGGACAGAGATGGAGGCGCTGATCCTGGAGTGCAATCTCATCAAAGAACTGCACCCGAAGTACAATATCTCCCTGCGTGATGACAAGTCCTACCCCTATGTGAAGATCACGGTGAATGATGAGTGGCCGCGCATCTTCGTCACGAGGAACATCCGCCGTGATGATGGGGCGAAGTATTTCGGCCCCTTCACCGACGTGGGAAGCTCGTCAGACGCTGTCCCTCCTTCGCCACTACTATCCCATCCGCACCTGCCGCTCCATGAAGGTATCCCGTCCCTGTCTGCAGTACCACATGCACCTATGCAGTGCGCCCTGCGGCGGCCACGTCGATCACATCGACTATGACCGTGATGTGAAGACATCTGCGACCTGCTTGAAGGGAAGAGCACCTCGCTGGAAAAGGAGCTCACTCGGCAGATGATGGAGGCGTCGGAAGCGATGGATTTCGAAAAAGCCGCCAAGCTGCGCGACCACATCCGCGCCATCCATAGCGTGCAGCAGCGCCAGCACATCGTATCTACGGAAGGGGACTTCGACGTGCTCGGCATGGCACGCGACGGCAGTCACACCGGACTGGAGATCTTCTATATCCGCTATGGCCGCATGGTGGGGAAGGAGAATTTCAGTATCCCTGAAAGTGCATCCGAGACGGATGAGGAGATCATCACTACCTTCCTTCGCGATTTCTACGGAGGAAATCCGACATCCGTCCCGAAAGAGATCATCCTGCCGCTCCTGCCGGAAGAGTCCGGTCTCCTCTCCGAATGGCTGACGAAGCTTCGCGGAAGCGAAGTGAAGCTCATCCGCCCCGAGCGCGGCTTCAAGCGCCGCCTGAAAGACATGGCGATGGAAAATGCAGCGAAGTATCTCTCCGACAAGAAGCTGCAGTGGGAGTATCAGGACGCCCGCGAGCAGGCGCCGTGCAGAAGCTGAAAGAGCTGCTCTCTCTGCCGCGCCTTCCTGAGCGCATGGAATGCTTCGATATTTCTCACAACCAGGCGCAGAGACCACCGGCTCCATGGCCGTCTTCGAGCATGGCCGTCCGGCAAAGAGCGAATACCGGAAATTCAAGCTGCAGACCACGCAGGGGCATGCGGACGACTTCAAGTCCATGGCAGAAGTATGAGCCGTCGCTATGGGAAGGAAAAGGACTGGCCCGAGCCCGACCTCATCGTCCTTGATGGCGGTCTTGGCAGATGCATGCGGCCATTCCCGTGATCCGCGAGGCTGGCTGCAACGCACCCGTCATCGGGCTCGCCAAGCGTATCGAAGAGATCTACGTAGAAGGCAGCGACATCCCGATCGTCCTCGATCACCATGAGCCCGCTCTCCAGCTTCTCCAGTTCATACGCGATGAAGCCCACCGCTTCGTCATCACCTATCACAGGAAATGGACGAACAAAAGAAATACGGAGTCCGTCCTTGACCACATCGAAGGCATCGGCCCAAACCGCCGGAACGCCCTCTGGCATGCCTTCCGCTCGCTCGATGAAATGAAAAAGCGAGCGAAGAGGAGCTCGCTAAGGTAGCGGGCATGAATAAGCGTGCCGCGCACAATGTCTATCGGTTCTTCCATATGAGAAAAGACGAGAAACAGCTCGTCCTGCAGGGAATGGATGTGGAAAAGGAAGGCTGATGATATGGGGTAATGCGACATTCTACCTCCTTCCTCTGGAAGGAGGTGCCCCGAAGGGGCGGAGGTTGGCTTCCAAATCTGGATGAAAACTCATGCTGGACGAGCGCCGCCCCGTATCGTCATCCCGAGCGAAGCCGAGGGATCTTCCTTGCACAGCGGAAAAACAGTTTCTCTGGAAACCGCAGTGCCAAGGCATTGTTACTCTATCATCGCATAAATAAGTGCAGATGACGGAAGAAAGACTGTTTATCCAAAATGCGACAATAAAAAGGCGAACCGAAATGGTTCGCCTTTTTTGTTTGCCCGACTAGCCTGCGTCAGCGAGGTCGCTGGTCGCTACCGTGCGAAGGCCCGAAAGCGGGCGGGACTGGAGCGATGCGATCGCGTTTCCTGCGGCATACAGTTCATCAGCCGTGGCTGATACTTTGATCTTGCTGAAATTCAGATTCTTCACCTTGGAAGTCCCCGAGGACGCATCCTCTACACGGACCTGAAGTTTCATATCGTTGGTTTTAGACGTGGTAGCCATAGTATTCTCCTTTATGGTAATCATAGGTAGTCAATAGAAGGACTGAAGGATGGGACGTCAGACATAGGACAGTCCCGTTCCTCGTTATTCCAGTACGGTCGCACTGGTTTCGACGATCTTCGCCTGCTTGAAAGCCGTGACCGCATGGCCGGAAGAGGATTCCAGCACCGGAAGGATGAGTGCTGCCTTCTCCTTCACCGTCTCGAGCGTCAGGTCATCCTTCGGGCAGGGGATCGAGAGCGTCATGCTGCGGCTGCCTTCTACAGTAAATGTCAGTTCCAACACTTTGTTATTCGTATTCATAGGGTATCTCCTTGTGGAAATGCGGGCTTATGGCCCATAAGAAATCGGAAAATCAAGATATGATGTGAATAAGTTGTTCACACACCATATATAGGAATAGATGGCATAAAAAAACACCCGGAGAAGGCTCTCCGCCTGTACCCGAGGCAGGCGGAGCCCAGAATCGGTGACGGTCGTCCATAGGCACCGAAGTGCGGGAGAACCTGTGCTATCGTCGGGACCGGCCTCGCATGGGGCAGGGAAGCGGAAGAACCTGATCGGTTTCCGGATATTTGGTTTTCACAGTTTTCAGCCTAAAATGGGCATCGGCAGCAGGCTGTACGCTTCCGGCTGACCCATCCGATGACGCCGGGACATCCTGCAGATCCGCCCTGCCTTGGAACGATCCTTCCTTGTGATCTCGTAGCGCTTGGAGAATTCTGGAAATCGGAAGGTCCGTCCGGGCAGGGAACATGTTCAGGCATGTCCGGCTTCATGACTATATAGTACAACCTAATTCTAGAAAAAGCAAGAGGGGAAAACTACAAATAACTACAATGATTTGTTGAAATTCCGAATTGTGAAAGAAATGCGCACAAAATGTGCAAGGAAATCTATGCATAAATGCAATAAAATATGTCAAATATGACATGCCATATTTAGCCGTCAGTCGTCTGACGGACCACGGCGGACCTCAGTAAACACTGATAGTACGGAGAATCGGTGGCGGCCTGTATGCGGATGGATTGCCTTGTTTGAGAATGATCTTGCTTCGTTGATCGGAAAAAAGAATGCCGATCATCCTGAGAGTGTGTGTTTTCTTTGAGGGAAAAGGAGGTCATGATGTGTAGAGATCCCTTTTGTTTCTTCCGCTGAACTTCCATGCAGGAAAGGAAAATCCCCCAGTGGGGATTTTTATTTTGCCTGTTTTCGAAAACGGAAGAAATCATAGCGGGGAGTGGTTTGATTTCGAAAAGAAAGTGCTGAAAACATCGATAAAATCAATGCATG
>ENA-OQEN01000236-OQEN01000236.1-human-gut-metagenome-genome-assembly--contig:-NODE-236-length-24180-cov-3.058080_pt1 | contig 24180 bp, 21 predicted proteins | sample MGYA00242791_ERZ504627 | MGnify/ENA primary metagenome ERZ504627 (study PRJEB26092, sample SAMD00036316) | human gut metagenome | host: Homo sapiens | study: EMG produced TPA metagenomics assembly of... | reverse complement strand
GACGCTTGCGGCATCAGCTTTGTTCGGAATTTCGTGAGTTCTTTCCGAATAATTGCAGTTGAATACTTTGTTTCATATTATGACTACTACCAGCCGGAAGCTATATTGCTTCTTCCGATACATACATTGAAAAAACGGCGGACATAAATCAGGAAATCGACCGCTTGCGCCACAGTGCGACGTGTTCGCTTAATGAACGCAAGGATGTTATTATCGTTGCATCAGTTCCTGCATCTATGCTTTGGGCAGTCCTGAAGAATACATGCGAATGAGCATATCACTGCGCAAGGTGCGGTCTTTCCCCGCGAAGAATTGATAAAAAGACTTGTAGACATTCAATATCAGCGCAATGACTATGAATTCAGTCGCGGCATTTTTCGTGTTCGCGGTGATATTGTTGAGATATTCCCGATGAATGCGTATGACAGAGCTGTTCGGGTTGAATATTTCGACGATGAAATTGAATCCTTAAGCGAGGTTAATGCCGTTACGGGAATTCCTGCGGCGGCTCTTGCTCATGCGGTGATTTTTCCTGCAACACACTATGCGACAGGAAAAGAAAAGATTGAATCTGCACTTGAACAGATCGAGCAGGATATGAAAAATCGCGTTGATGAGCTGAAGGCGCAAAGCAAGCTCGTTGAGGCGCAGAGGCTTGAGCAGCGTACGCTTTATGACATGGAAATGATGCGGGAAATAGGCTATTGCTCGGGCATAGAAAACTACTCAAGATACTTTGACGGGCGAAAACCCGGACAGCCGCCGTTTACGCTGCTTGATTTCATGGGCAATGATTTCCTGACAATTATCGATGAGTCCCATGTTACAATTCCGCAGATAAGGGCAATGTACAGAGGAGACCTTGCACGCAAGACCGAACTTGTCGATTACGGATTCCGTATTCCAAGCGCTTTTGACAATCGTCCGCTGAAGTTCGAAGAGTTTGAAGAACGCATAAAACAGCTTGTGTGCGTCAGCGCGACTCCTGCCGAATACGAACTTGCAAGAGCAGCAAACATTGCTGAGCAGATAATCAGGCCGACAGGGCTGCTTGATCCGGAGATTTACATTCGTCCCGTCAAGGGGCAGATTGATGATTTGATTTCCGAAGTGAATAAAAATGCAGCCAAGGGCTATCGCACGCTTGTTACAACGCTCACGAAACGTATGGCGGAAATGCTGACGGAACATCTTGATTCAATCGGCATCAGAGTGCGCTATATGCATTCAGATATTGACACAATGGAGCGCATGGAAATCATTCGGGATCTTCGACTCGGAGAATTCGATGTTCTCGTAGGCATAAACCTGCTGCGAGAGGGACTGGATCTTCCGGAAGTCGGGCTTGTTGCTATACTTGATGCTGACAAGGAAGGCTTTCTGCGGTCGTCAACGTCGCTGATTCAGACTGTCGGCAGAGCAGCACGCAATGTTGACGGATATGTTATCATGTATGCAGACACGATAACGGACTCAATGCAAAGCACGATTGATGAAACAAACCGCAGGCGAACCAAGCAGCAGGCGTTTAACATTGAACACGGAATAACTCCCAAGAGCATTAAGAAGGCTGTTCACGGCATAATAGAAATATCAGGCGCGGTTGAAGATGCTGCTGCGGGAATGAACGAGGACGAAAAAGCCGAAAAGATTGCTTTGCTGACCGAACAGATGCAGCGTGCCGCCATGGAGCTTGAGTTTGAAACTGCCGCAAAGCTTCGCGATGAACTGTACAGATTGCAGGGCAGGTCGGATGGAGCATCGGATTCCGCACCAAAGCCCGGAACAAAACGCGGAGCAAAGCCCGGAACGCCCGGCAGTCGAAAAAAGGCACGCGGAAGAACAAGAAAATAACTCGTATTTTGAATGAATCACGCAAGAAAAGAGATATGGCAAAAATGAAAGACTGCATAACAATAAAAGGCGCACGGGAGAATAACCTGAAAAACATAGATTTAACTGTTCCGAGAAATAAACTGATTGTTTTTACCGGACTTTCGGGTTCCGGAAAATCGTCACTTGCGTTTGAAACGATTTTTGCAGAAGGGCAGCGGCGATATGTCGAGTCTCTTTCGACATATGCCCGCCAGTTTTTGGGCCAAATGGACAAACCCGATGTTGATTACATCGAAGGGCTTTCACCTGCGGTTTCAATTGACCAGAAAAGCACATCAAACAACCCGAGGTCAACAGTCGGTACCGTTACGGAGATTTATGACTATCTGAGGCTTTTTTTTGCGCGTGTCGGCGTTCCGCATTGTCCCAAATGCGGAAGGGAAATTGCGCGCCAAAGCATAGACCAGGTGGTTGATAAAGTTAAACTGCTCCCGTTGCGTTCAAGGATACTCATCGTTGCGCCTGTAATACGTGCAAAAAAAGGCGAACATGTTAAGCTGCTTGAACAGATACGTAAAGACGGCTATGTGCGCGTTAAGATTGACGGCACGGTTTACGATATCAATGATGTTCCCAAACTTGACAAAAAGCTCAAACACAGCATCGATGTCGTTATAGATCGTCTTGTTATCAAGGAAGGCATTGATTCAAGACTTACCGATTCGTTGGAAGCAGCATTTGCGCTCGGCGACGGGCTCGCAAAGGTTGATATCCTGCCCGACAGGGATGCGGCAGAGGAGAATATTCCCGCTGAAAAAAAGGCCGCAAACGGGGGAATCATCGTTGAGGACGGTGTGGAGGAGCTGCTTTTTTCTCAGAATTTTGCCTGTCATGAGTGCGGTATCAGCATTGAAGAAATGTCACCGCGAATGTTCTCGTTCAACAGTCCGTTCGGTGCCTGCCCGGACTGCACCGGCCTTGGTTATCAGGAAAAAATCGATCCGCTGCTTGTTGTTCCGGATGATTCGCTGTCCTTGAACAAAGGTGCGATTGCCGCAATGGGATGGAATTCCGCAAACGGAATTGCAAGCATGTATTTAAAAGCACTCGCTGACGAATACGGTTTTTCGCCGGATACGCCGTGGCGTGAACTGCCCGAAGAAATCCGCAAGGTGATTCTTTACGGTACGGGCGGAAAGAGAATTCATGTTGAGTACGAAAGAGATTACGGCGGCGGTTTCTTTGAAACAGAGTTCGAAGGAGTTATACCCACTCTTGAAAGACGTTATCACGAAACTCAATCCGATTCCATGAAGGAAGCTTACGAAGCATTTATGAGCAAAATAACCTGTTCGACATGCGGAGGAAAGCGACTTAAGCCGAAGTGCTTGCAGTTACAATCGGGAATAAGTCGATTGCGGACGTGTGCGGCATGTCCATAACCGACGTTCTTGCTTTTATAGACGGGCTTGTTCTTTCGGAATCAGAAAAGATTATTGCCTCACGAATTACAAGGAGCTGAAGGCCAGACTGCGCTTTCTTGTCAACGTCGGGTTGGAATATCTCACACTTTCACGCTCGGCATCAGCCTTTCCGGAGGAGAGGCACAGCGCATTCGGCTTGCAACTCAAATAGGCTCGGGCCTTGTCGGCGTTCTCTATATTTTGGATGAACCGAGCATAGGGCTGCATCAGCGTGATAATGACCGCCTGCTTGCAACGCTGAAAGGACTCCGTGACCTCGGCAATACTCTTATTGTTGTCGAACATGACGAAGATACCATGCGCAGTGCGGATTACATTGTAGATATCGGCCCCGGTCCCGGCGTGCACGGCGGGTATGTTGTTGCACAGGGCAGCGTTGAGGATATAATGAATGCTCCGGAATCCATAACCGGGCAGTTCCTGAGCGGTAAGCGTTTTATTCCCATTCCTGAGGAACGCCGAAAACCGTCCGATGAACGTTGGCTGTGCGTTGAGGGTTGTCGTGAAAACAATCTTAAAAATATCACGGTGAAAATTCCGCTCGGCGTATTCACATGTGTAACCGGCGTCTCCGGTTCGGGAAAATCAAGCCTTGTGAACGGAATAATTCGAAATACATTGCTGCGAATGCTCAATCGGGCACGGACAAAATCAGGCGAGTTTGACAGTATAAGCGGAGTTCAGTATCTTGATAAGGTAATCGATATTGATCAATCGCCTATCGGCAGGACGCCGCGAAGCAATCCCGCAACCTATGTGGGCGTTTTTTGACCTTATCCGTGAAGTGTTCGCAATGACGCCCGATGCAAAAATGCACGGATATACAAACGGTAGATTCAGCTTTAACGTTAAGGCGGACGTTGCGAATCCTGCCGCGGTGATGGTATAATAAAGATAGAGATGCATTTTTTGCCCGATGTGTATGTTCCATGCGAGGTATGCAAGGGCAAACGGTATAATCGTGAAACTCTGGAAGTTCGATACCGCGGCAAAACAATTGCGGACGTACTTGATATGACGGTTGAGCAGGCATTGGAGTTCTTTTCGGCGCATCCCAAAATTGCGAAGAAATTGCAGACGCTTTTTGATGTCGGGCTGGGCTATATAAAACTCGGACAGTCCTCAACAACGCTTTCCGGCGGCGAAGCGCAGCGCGTCAAGCTTGCGAATGAGCTTGCTCGGCGCGATACAGGCAGAACACTGTATATTCTCGATGAGCCGACTACAGGATTGCATGTTGCTGATGTTGAACGATTGCTTTCCATTCTTGAACGCCTTTGCGACAGCGGCAGCAGTGTCCTTGTTATCGAGCACAATCTCGACGTAATAAAAACGGCGGATTATATCATTGATCTCGGACCTGAAGGCGGCGACCGCGGCGGCAGCATTGTGGCTTGCGGAACACCGGAGCAGGTTGCGCTTGTTGAGAACAGCTACACCGGTCAGTATCTCAAGAAGATTTTATTTAATAAATAATTCTAATGAAAACGGGGGAGTGTACATCATTATGAATGATATGACTTTAAATTGGTATAAATCAATAAAAAACAGGACATCCGTACGTGAGTTTTCAGATACGGTGGATCAAAAAACTTTCACTGAACTGAAAAAATTCGCAGCAGGCTCAACAACGATGAAGCACGGCTTGTTTTGCGTTCAAAGGACGGGGTTCTGAAATCCATTTTTTTGGCTTACGGCAGAGTTGCAGGAACAAAAGGTTTTGCGGCAGTCATAACAAAGAAGGGCAGCAAATACATGGGCGGTTATATCGGCGAGGCATTTGTTCTTGAATGCACTGCCCGCGGAATTGCAACATGCTGGCTCGGCGCGTCATATAAAAAGTCAAAGGTTCGTGAATTTGTGGACATTAAGGAAGATGAAACGCTTGCCTGCATTATCGCATTTGGCTTTTATGACGGAAAAGTTAAACACACAAAGAAGAAAAGCATCGAACAGCTTACAGGATTGAATGCCGCAGCGTTTTCAGCGCTTCCGGCATGGCAACAGGAGCTGTCAACTGCGCACGGCTTTCGCCTTCGGCTCTCAATAAGCAGCCGTGGGAGCTTGATATAAAGGAAGACAGCATTGAACTCATAAACAATTCAAACAATTGGGGGTTCGGCGGGGTTGACTGCGGCATTGCCATGCTGCATCTTGAACTCGGAGCAGAGTTTCGCGGTGTTTTCGGAGAATGGAAGTTTAAGGACGGTGCGCCCGTGTTTATTCCGCTTCCGCAATCCGCAAATTGTCATGACGAATCCGAAGCATATGATGAAGAGGATGCATACAATGATGAATTCCGATATGAGGGTTCGTCATCCGCGGATGACGCTGCCGATTCGGATATTCCGAATGTTGAAGTTGAATCATCGTACAATTTCAACATCGGGTAATCAAAATATGATGTGTAAATCAATTCAGCACAGGAACTGATTTTAATGAAGCGAGTTGTAATCTATACTGACGGTGCATGCTCAGGAAATCCGGGAGTCGGCGGCTGGGGTGCGGTGCTTATATACGGCGAAGCAAAAAAAGAAATAAGCGGAGCCGAAAAAATGACAACGAACAACCGCATGGAGCTTACAGCGGCAATTAAAGCACTCGAACTGCTTAGGGAGCCGTGTGAGGTCGAGTTATATACGGACAGCGCATATCTGTGCAACGGGTTTAATAACGGCTGGATATGGAATTGGCTGAAAAACGGCTGGAAAACAGCCTCCGGAAAGCCTGTTGAAAACCGAGAACTTTGGGAAAGACTTTTGGAATTGCAGCGGGTTCACAAACTTGATTGGCGCAAAGTTAAGGGCATGCGGATAATCCATACAACAACCGGTGCGATAAGCTTGCAACAACTGCAGCTGCAAACCTCAAAAAGCAGAACTGACATAACAAGTCTGGCGTATGTTTTAATATGTTTTAAAATGCAAGGGAGTGTAAACGGAAGCCATTAGAGCTGTTTATGAATGTGTTTCCTCCCAACTATTCGCAAAACATGCATTTTGCGAATAGTTGGGAGGAACAGAAACAGTGTTTTTCCCCGCTTTTCAGTTTCAATACGTTCGGCTGTTACGATGCAAATACTACTTTAAGTATAAAATATGAGTGAAGACTATTCAAATGAAAGAACCCGCGTGTATACGCTCAAACTGCGCGCATTGCTCGAAGATTTGCCACCGATTTGCGCGGAGTTTTTCCGCGGCATCGAACCGTCAACAAGCGTCCTCACACGGTACGGATATGCTCTTGATCTGAAGCTTTTTTTTAAGTTTTTGATCAGCGACAGCTTATGCTCGGGATTACTGAGCATACGTGATATTGACTGTTCGATTCTTGAAAACGTTTCAATCGATCACATCGAACGCTACCTCGAATACGTTGCTATGTATCCTGCGGAAACCGATTCTGAAGATTACGAAAAAGAAGAATATATTACAAACGGTGAACGAGCCAAGCGCGTAAACTCTCTTCTGTACGCTCTTTTTTTAAGTATCTTTATAAAAAAAGGAAGAATAACGCGCAACGTCGCAGCTTTGGCGGACACACCCAAGGTGCATGAAAAGCCGATAGTCAAGCTCGAACCGGATGAAATTGATGCACTGCTGACAGTTGTTGAAAGCGGCGAAGGGCTGTCCCCCGCTCAGAAAAAATATCACAAACAGACGCAGGTTCGTGACACTGCGATAGTGACACTTTTTTTGGGTACGGGAATGCGCATCAGTGAACTTGTCGGGATCAATATCGATGATTTAAACTTTATGTCAAACGAAGTGCGAATCGTCCGCAAGGGCGGCAACCAGGATGTGCTTGTTTTCGGGAGCGAGGTTCGAGAGGCTTTGCTGAACTATATGCTGCGTCGAGAAAACATGACTGCGCAGCCGGGTCATGAAAAGGCTTTGTTTCTTTCAATGCAGAACAAACGCATGACGGTTCGCGCAATCGAAAACCTTGTGAAAAAATATGCTGCGCTTGCTGCTCCGCTGAAAAGAATCTCCCCGCATAAGCTGCGCAGCACATACGGAACCATGCTGTACCGTGAATCCGGAGATATTTACCTTGTTGCTGATGTTTTAGGCCAAAAAGACGTCAATACAACGCGAAAACACTATGTTCCTCAGGCAGAGGACAGACGGCGTTTTGCTGCCGAGGTTATCAGTCTTAAAGGGAAAAAAAGCGGCACTGCTGATGCGGACACAAAAAACGGAAACGAGCCGGACGAAACCGAATAGCGGTTGACATCCGACCCGACCTTGCAAAAAAATTTACGGCAATGAACAACGGATAAGCCTTGCTGCACATTGCCGTATCTTAAAATACTTCGAGTTATTTGCGGAACGGAGCAATACTCCCCCGTCACTTTCGTTCGCGGCGTTTGCGCACGGCGTAAAGACCTTTCGGAGCATCATCTGAAGCCGCTTCCCGCCGAGCATCCTCGCGAAAAGATTCTGCGAGTCGTCGCTCCCATTCGGCGGCAAGCGCAGGGTCGATTTGAATAGGATCCGGAACGTCGAGCTCTATAGGTTCATCGAGGAATTCGTCAAAATCCGCGGAATTCAATTCTTCACCGTTTTCGTGATGATCACATTCGCATCCGCACTCGCACTCATTCTCGTCTTCCGCCGGATAACGATAAATTATGCTGTTGAATTCATCGCTGCCTCTTTGGAGGCATTTTCCGCAATTGTCGCAAATTTTGCCGGGATCAAGGTCGCAGCGATTGCATTCACCGCAGTCATTGCAAACTTTTCCGTCATAAAGAACACATTTTTTCATTCTACACCTCAGTTTCAGTCGGTTAACACATTCGTGCCGCAGCCTTTTTTATCAAGCAGAGAAGTCAAAACCCTCATCACGGCAAGCCGACCGTGAGAATAGTTTAATGCACCCTGAACGTATGCTGTATACGGCTTGCAGATCGGCGCATCGGCGGAAAGTTCAATGGATGCGCCCTGGATAAAAGTGCCCGCCGCCATAATAACATCGTGGCTGTACCCCGGCATTGCCCACGGCTCGGGAACAACATACCCGTCAACAGGCGCAACTGCTGGATGCATGCACAGAAATCAATGAGTTCTTCCTTGGTATCAAAACGCAGCGACTGCACGATATCGGAACGCACAGCATCACTCGGAGGCATCGTGGGCAGTTTCAGGTATTCAAAAGCCTTTGCAAACAGCGCCGAAGTCTTGAGGCTTTGCGCAACAACATGCGGAGCACTGAAAAAGCCTGATAAAACGGGAGATAACTTCCGAAATACGACCCCGCTTCCCTGCCTATGCCGGGCACCGTCATTGAGTTTGCTATTCTGTCCACAGCAGATTTCTTTCCTGCGAAGTATCCGCCGGTGGGAGCAAGTCCGCCGCCCGGGTTTTTGATAAGGGAACCCACAATGATATCCGCACCGACAGCCAAAGGTTCACAATTGCAGGTGAATTCACCGTAACAATTGTCAACAACGATTATTGAGTTCGGAGATATTCGTTTCACTTCATCAAAAACCGGCTGCATTGCCTGCGGATGAACAGCTTCCCGCCATGCATATCCGCGTGAACGCTGAACGTAAACAACACGCGGGTGTTCCCGTTCGATACATTCAATAATGCTTTCAAGCCGAAAACTCCCGTCATCGTTTAAATCTATCTGTGAATAACGCACACCGCGCTCCTTGAGTGAGCATTCGACGGTGTTTGCAGCCTCGGCTTCATCGTCTTCAGCATCGGAAACGCCTATCGCATCAACCAAAGTATCATATGGCTTTCCGGAAACGGCAAGGAGTAAATCGCCGTGCCGAAGCAGCCCTGAAAGAACAGTAAAAATCGCATGAGTTCCGGAAATAAGCTGCGGACTGACAATTGCACTTTCAGCACCGAACGCGTCCGCAAATACTTTGTCAAGATTATCTCTGCCGATGTCATCATAACCGTAACCGGTTGTCGGATTAAAATAATGCGCTGCAACACGGTTCTTATGGAAAGCCGCAAGAACTCTTGCTTCATTCTCACATTCAATTGATTCAATCCGCCGAAAAACGGGAGCAAGCTCTTCTTCAAGTCTGCAAACCGTGTTGAAAGCGTTTTCACTTATTAATAAGTTGCTGTATGCTTTTCCGTACATAATTCAGGTTTGTTCTCCTTCCTGTTCTGTTTCGGGTGCATCTCCCTGAAACAGCTCCGGGTTCATAAAGTATTCATACAGGCTTTGTACAAGCCCATCAGCGGTTTCTTTATCCGCAAAGAAACTGTGTATACGCTTATCACGTTTGAACCAGCTGATCTGCCTTTTTGCAAATCGGCGTGTGTCGCGTTTTATAAGCTCAATTGCCTCAGCAAAGCTGCATTCGCCGTCAAGGTACATCAAAAGCTGTTTATACCCAAGCCCTTGGAGCGCAGGCAAACTTCGGTCATAACCCTTTTCCGCAACGGCTTTAACTTCATCAATCAATCCGTTTTTAATCATAAGGTCAACTCTGCGCTCAATGCGTTCATAGAGCTTCGCTCTGTCGGAAAAACAGAGTGCGGCAATTATGGGTTCAAATTCAATTTCTTCACCGCGGGCGTTTGAAAAATCTCCGCCGTGCGCGGATGCGGTCTGCCCTGTCTGTTCAAAGATTTCAATGGCACGGATTATGCGTTTTCTGTCATTAACATGCAATCTTTGGGCAGTTGCGGGATCAATGGCGCTAAGCATTTTGTGGAGGCACCCGGGGTCGGCATCCTCCATTTTGCTCAGCTCTTCACGCCGCTCGATATTCGGTTCAGCGGATGAGAAGTTCAGCGGATAAGTCAAAGCATTGATGTAAAGGCCTGTTCCTCCGACAACAAGCGCGTTTTTTCCTCGAGAGGCGATTTCGCGTATTTTTTCGGAGGCACGTTCCCGAAACATTGCAACATTAAAACTCCTGTCTTCGATGTCAACACAGTCAATCAGGTGGTGCGGAACGCCGCATTGTTCCTGAACGGATGGCTTTGCAGAGCCGATATCGAGTCCGCGGTAAATTTGAATCGAATCCGCAGACACGATTTCTGCGTTCATTCGCTTTGCAACACCTATCGCCGCTGCTGTTTTTCCGCTTGCGGTTGGGCCTGCAATTATATAAATCCTCTGTTTCATCACAACACCCTTTTAAACTGTTTTTCAAGGTCGGATTTTTTTACGCTGATTATCACAGGTCGGCCGTGCGGGCAAGTCAGCGGAACATTGCCGCCGCAATATGATTGAACAAGCGCCTTCACCTGCTGTTCGTCAAGCATATCTCCGCCTTTCACAGCGTGCTTACACGAAGCCTTTATGAGCTTTGAACGAACAAGTTCCGTTTCGTCCACACTGCCGTTTTCTTCAATGATCGCAATTGCCTCGTTAAGAAACTTTCAATTCCGCGGCCGTTTTGGGTGCGGCCGTTCACAATGTTAAAATTCAGAATATCCGGCACGGCATAAATTCTGATTGTGAGTTCACCGCACAACTCGACAGAAAAACCAAGTTCCTCTATTCGCTCAAGATTATCCTCAAGGCAAGAATATGCAACGGGATCAAGCTTTACATAATCCGGCATGACGAGCAGCTGTGAACAGAAACGAAGCTCCCCTGCGACAAGCTTTTCATAAAGAAGTCTTTCGTGAGCCGCGTGCTGGTCGATATAGTAAACCGCATCATTTTGCTGCACAATGATATATGTGTTGAATACCGTACCGATAATGTTACACGAATCGGCATCGAGTCGAATCTGCTCAGGCTTTTCGAGCTTTTGTGTCGGCACAGCATTGCTTGAATAAAACGGTATCGAACCGAAATTCCTTTCGAAATGTGTGTCCGGCATAAAATCAGGTATTGCAGCGGCTCCGCTGTCCCGAAGCATCCACTTTGACGGTTTATTAAGACTCCAATCAATATTTTCGGCGGCAGTTTCCACACCGCAGCCGTCTCCGCTGACGGTTGAAAATTCTTCACTTACAGCTTCCGCTCGAACGAGAGCTGATTCGTTCGACTGTACATTCTTGGTTGATTCCGCATAATCATCGATGTTGTCATATCGACCGGTTCCTGCGTTTGGCTGACCCGCTGTTGAAATAATATGAGCGGAGGCACTGTCTGCATCTGAATCGGAGTCTCTGACAGTACACGGCTCTTGTTCAGCGGAACATTCAAAAAACGGATAGGCCGTCGACACGCTGTTCATTGCTTCCGCAATCGCGCGGGTTACGGAAAGAGCCACACGTTCATCGTCGCGAAAACGGACGGATAGTTTGTTTGGGTGAACATTAACATCGATTTCTCTGCTCGAAATTGTAATATCAAGCACGAAAAACGGAAACCTTCCGCTCATCAGCCTTGTATCGAATGCGCGCTGAGCAGCATTGCTGATAAGTGAAGATTTAATGTATCGCCGATTTACGAATATGCTCTGTTTTGCACGGTTCTTCCCCGCAATGCTCTCACTGCCGACATAGCCGCCGACTCGAATGTAACCGTTGTCGAATTCAACAGGGTACAAAGAGTTCGAAATTGCGTTCCCATAGACGCAGAACAATGCATTTTCAAGGCTGCCGTCACCGGTGCTGTGGTAAACGGTCTTTCCGTTATTAATGAATTTTATCGCCGTATCAGTGTTTGCAAGTATTAAACGCACGACATAATCACCGATAAATGCGGCTTCGCTTCGCGGAGACTTAAGAAATTTTAATCTTGCAGGAACATTGAAAAAAAGTTCGTTGACTTCAACTGTTGTGCCCGTCGGGCAGCCGCACGGTTCGAAACACGTTTCGACACCGCCCTCAATTGCAACATAAGTCCCGGATTCATCATCTTCGGTTCTCGTTCGCATTGAAACTTTTGAAACGGCCGCAACAGAGGCAAGCGCTTCTCCGCGGAATCCGAAAGTTTCAATATGGGTTAACTCTTCCGCAGAAGAGAGCTTGCTTGTTGCATGGCGGAGAAAAGCCGTGCGGACATCATCGCTCGGTATGCCGCTGCCGTTATCGGTTATTCTGATATAGTCGATTCCGCCGTTGCGTATCTCCACGGTTACGGCGCTGCTGCCTGCATCGAGAGCGTTTTCAACAAGCTCCTTAACGATGCTTGCAGGGCGTTCAACAACCTCGCCGGCAGCAATTTTGTTGGCCGTATTCGGTTCAAGTATAATAATTCGTTTATTCATGCTGCATAATACCGAAAATCAAATGAATTTGGTGCTGAAGAAAGGCGTCCCGTTTCAGCTTTTTGCAATTTTAACGCGAGAGCTCAGCTCATAAAGCTTGCTTAACGCTTCCATGGGAGTCATTCTGTCCGCATCCATTTTTGCAAGTTCTGCAATAACGCCGGCGCATACCTCATCGGCATCGGCACCTGTTTCACCGATCATACTCATTTGCGTCGGCTTATCTTCTGCTTTTACGCGCCGTGATGCGTTATTGATATCCGAAGCTTCAAGTTCGGACAAAATATTTTTTGCCCTTTCAATAAGCGCAGCGGGAAGCCCCGCAAGCTTTGCAACCTGGATTCCAAAGCTTTTATCCGCACCGCCGCGGACAATTTTTCTGAGAAAAATAATGTTGTCACCGATCTCTTTGACGGAAATTCGATAGTTTTTAACTCCGGACAGTTTGCCTTCAAGTTCGGTAAGCTCATGATAATGAGTTGCAAAAAGAGCTTTCGCTCCGCATTTTTCGGGATTTGAGATGTACTCCAGTACTGCCCATGCAATGCTCAATCCGTCAAAAGTGCTTGTTCCTCTGCCGATTTCATCAATAATGAGCAGACTTCTCGAAGTCGCATTGTTCAAAATGTTTGCCATTTCGCTCATTTCAACCATGAATGTGCTCTGGCCTGTTGAAAGGCTGTCCGACGCGCCGACACGGGTAAAGATTCTGTCCGTAATGCAGATATTAGCCGCTTTTGCCGGAACGAATGACCCTAAATGTGCCATCAGTGTTATCAGCGCAACTTGGCGCATATATGTGCTTTTCCCCGCCATGTTCGGGCCTGTCAGAATGATTAAGCGATCGTTCTGCATGTTCATATCCGTTGAATTCGGAACAAATGCATCTTTCATGCCCGGTTCAACAACGGGATGCCTTCCGTCGGTGATTGAAATTCTGCCTTTGGTATTAATGCGCGGACGGACATACCCGTTTGCAACCGCAGCTTTGGCAAACGAACAGAATGCATCAAGTTCAGCAATAACGGCGGAATTGAGCTTGAGCGCGCTGAGGCAATCGGAAAGCTTTTCGCGAATCTCGGTAAACAGTCTGTACTCAAGCTGGATACAGTTTTCCTTTGCGCCCAGAATCTTTTCCTCGGCTTCTTTAAGCTGCGGAGTTATATAACGCTCTGAGTTTGCAAGGGTTTGCTTGCGCTGATATTCCAGCGGTACGCTTCCGGCGTACGATTTTGAAACTTCAATGTAATACCCAAACACGCGATTGTAGCTGACTTTAAGTGTCTTTATGCCTGTTCGTGTTTTTTCGGCAGATTCAAAGTCACGAACCATTTGCCTCCGTTTTCAGCAAGACTGCGTAACTCGTCAACTTCGGCATTGTAGCCGCTTTTTATAATATTTCCGTCCTTTACGGATATCCCCGCATCATCATTTATTGCGGATTTGAGCAGCTCTGCAATCTCGGTCATAGGATCAATGCGTGCGGCAAGTGATTGAAGTTTTGAACAGGCAAAGCTGTTTGCGGCAGCATAAATCAAGGGCAATGCAGCAAGCGTTGAGCACAGTGAAAGACAGTCTTTTGGGGTGACCGTTCCGTATGCAATTCTGCTGCACAAGCGTTCGATGTCATAAACATCGGAAAGTGCAGCCGCGAGAACTTCCCGTTCGCGTGCGGCGTCCGAGATTGCCTCCACGGCATTGAGCCGCTCATTAATCTGTTCTTCAATCTGAAGGGGGCGTTCGATCCATTTGCGCAGCAGCCGACCGCCCATTGCAGTCTCCGTTTTGTCAAGAACATACAGCAGCGTGTTTTTCTTGCTGCCGTCAAACCTCAGCGGTTCTGTTAATTCAAGGTTGCGCCTTGTCGCCGCGTCGATACCCATAAACTCGCTGCGTCGAATTTTCGTTATCCGGGTTATATGCGTCAGTGCGTTCTTTTGAGTATCTTCAAGATATCCGAGCAAAGCACCGGCGGCGGCAATATCCGGTGAGTCATTGCGTATGCCGAATCCCTGCAGCGTTGCAACACCAAAATGCCTGCAAAGCTTTTCGGTGCCGCGTTTAATGTCGAATGCCCTCTGCTCTGCCTGCTCGGTGTAGAATCTTGCCTTTATGCGTTTAAGCAGCAGTTCGTCCTCGAACATTTCCGAATTTGCAATGAGCTCACGCGGCGATATTCCGACAAGCTCATTGAAAAGATCCGATGAGATATCGCTGCCTTCAAATGAAGTTACACAGAATTCACCCGTTGAAACATCGCTGTATGCAATTGAGCAGGATGGGTTTTTCCCGGCACGTTTCAGGTACACGGCGGCAATATAGTTATTTTCCTTGTCGTTGAGCATCTGAGTTTCAATAACCGTTCCCGGAGTGATAACTCGAATAACGTCACGTTCAACAAGTCCCTGCGAAAGAGCCGGATCCGTAAGCTGTTCGCAAATTGCAACCTTGTATCCTTTGTCGATAAGTTTCGTTATGTACGTGTTAACCGAATGGTACGGCACGCCGCACATCGGTGCGCGCTCTTCAAGCCCGCAATCGCGTCCTGTGAGTGTAAGTTCAAGTTCGCGGGATGCTGTTTTTGCATCGTCAAAAAACATCTCATAAAAATCGCCGAGTCTGAAAAACAGAAGGCAATCGCTGTATTTCTCTTTAAGCTGCAAATACTGCCGCATCATTGGGTCATGCTTGCCATAGAGTCCTCTCCTGCTGATTAAACTTTGATGCCTGTTTTAAGGAGTTATGCGGCCGCTTGTTCAGTCGGTGATATGACCCTGCAGCGAGTTGAAACGCAAACCGTCGACCTTAACGGGAACAACGGTTCCGACAAGGCTTTCGTCGCCCTTAACATACACCATTTTAAAGTTGGAAAGCTTGCCGAAAAGCAGCGGTTCGCCGCGATGATCGACTCCTTCAACGAGTATATCGCCTTCATAGCCGATATACTTCTCGTTTCCCGCCGGAAGAGTTTCCGCGAGAACAGCGTTAAGCGCGTTCAGTCTGCGTTTTTTCTCTTCGAGAGGGATTTGTCCGTCCATGCGTGCTGCAACGGTGCCTTCGCGTGGGGAATATGCAAACGTATATGCGTTGCTGTAGCCGACATTGCGAACAAGCGCGCATGTTGCATTAAAATCTTCCTCTGTTTCCTGCGGAAAACCCACAATTATATCGGTGGTTATTTCAACATCCTTAACACGGGTCCGAAGTTTATCTACAAGAGCATAATAATCCGCACTCGTGTATTTTCTGTTCATAAGTCGGAGAATTCGGTCGCTTCCGGACTGTACCGGCAAATGAATATGCTTGCATACTTTGTCAAGCGACGCCATTGCATCGATGAGTTCATCCGAGAGGTCCTTCGGATGAGATGTCATAAACCTGAGCCGTTTCAGTCCTCTAACCTCATCATTGACGCGTTTTAACAGTTCCGGGAAGCGAACTCCGTCATAATTGTATGAGTTTACGTTCTGGCCAAGCAGTGTGACTTCGATGTAACCGTCGTTCACAACTTGCCGAACCTCCGCAATGATGTTCTCGGGACTGCGGGAACGTTCCCTTCCTCGAACATAGGGCACTATGCAGTACGTGCAAAAATTGTCACAGCCGTACATAATGTTCACGAATGTGGAGAATCCGGGTTCGCGTTCGGCCGGAAGGCCTTCTATGACTTCGCCTGCTGAATCGTCAACACGGAGGATACGTCTGTTGTTAAATACCTGTTCCAACAGCAGCGGAAAATTCTTGAGCTCGTGTGTTCCGAACACCATGTCAACAAACGGGAAACGATCAAACAATTTTTTCGCGACCTGCTTCTGCTGCATCATGCAGCCGCAAACGCCGAGAATCAAACGCGGATTCTTTTGTTTAAGCTCTTTTACAAAACCGACATTGCCGAAAGTTCGAAGTTCGGCATGCTCCCGAACGCAGCATGTATTGAAAAGTATAAAATCAGCCGTTTCTTTGCAATCAGCTTTTGTGTAGCCGCACCGAACAAGCATACCCGCAATGTTTTCGGAGTCATGCTCGTTCATTTGGCAGCCATAAGTCTCGATATAGTAGGTAAGACCCTTGTCGGATATCGCACTGTGAATCCGCTTGACAGCATCAGATGCCTCTTTAAGTTCAACAGCAGCATTGATTGCGGTCGGGTTTTCCGGTTGGTTTGTTTCTTTGCAGTTGTTACACATATTCTTTTTATCCTTCTGTGCATATTTATCCATATTATACACTCAAGCGGGGCATTTCGCAATATTTTTCGCAAGTTCCGAAGTCAATGCAGAATCGCAAATAACAAAACAGACTCCGTATGCTGCAATTTTAACCTTGTGAATGATTCAAATTTGATGAAACAGCTCCCGCTTTTTCGTTTGTTTTTTAATCTTCGCCGCAGTTTTACGACAAAAAACTCACGCCATATATAATTAAATACGGCGCGAGCCTTTCAGCAGCTATATAATGTCAATAACAGAATAAGTGCCAATTATTCTTCAGTCATGATCTTCAGTATTTCCCTGTCTGTTTCACGCATTCCGTCCCGACCCAAACGTCCGACATTGCGAATCGTGTTTTCAACGCCCTTTGAAACAATACCGTCACCGGCCCAAAATTGAGATCCGTTCAAATACATATTGTAACCAAGGATGCCGGCGTTTACAGCAGCTGCGATCTTGCCTGCACACGATGCTTTTGCTCCGTCGCATACAATGCCGGAAACAATGGCAAGGGAATTAACCAGTGTGTGCGCAATTGTGTCGTAATCCCCGCCGAGGAGATACGCGATTCCGGCTGCTGCACCGCAGCCTGCACTTATTGCACCGCAAAAAGCGGAAAGACGGCCTATTTTTGACTTTTGGTGAATGGTGATAAGGTCGGAAAGAATGACTGCCCGAATAAGTTTCTCTTCCGTTTTGTTGTATTCCTTGGCATACTCAACAACGGGAAGCGACGCAGTCATTCCCTGGTTGCCGCTTCCGGAAACTATGATGACGGGCAGCTCGCAGCCGCTCATGCGCGCATCGCTCCCGGCTGCGGGAGCCGCCATTGCACGAATTTTAACATCGTTGCCGTATGTTTTCAGCAGAATCCTGCCGACGTTTGCACCGTAATCGTGCGCAAGGCCGGCGGCGGAAATTGCGGAATTATACTGAATTTGTCTGCGGATGGTGTCGCCGATGTCCGAGAGATCAACCGTATCGGCAAAATCAACGATTTCGGCAATCGTCATTGCATCTTTTTCAGTAACGAGTGCATTTTCGGATTTTTCAAAAGTAACGCTCTCGGGCGCATAAACAACTTCGCCGTTTTTTTCAATCAGCACGATGTTTGTGTGATAATCAATAATTCGAATGCGAACGCTGTCGCTGCCCGCAAAAACCGTAAGATCTATGTCGAAAACAAGATCATTGTCGGCCGGACGAACGATGATGTTATGCAGCTTGAGAAAATCCAATATGCGTTGTTTGCCGTTTTCGTCAACATCGGCAATTACTTCGAGAACTTTCGAAGCATCGCCCGCAGCAATGCCCGCTGCCGCCGCCGCTTCGATTCCGCGCAGCCCGCCCGTGTTCGGAACAACAACGCTTTTAACATTTTTTATGATGTTTCCGCTGACGTAAATCACAACCTTTTCGGGCAGCTTTCCAAGCACCGAGTGTGCCTTTGCGGCAGCAAACGCAATTGCGATAGGTTCAGTGCAGCCTGCCGCAGGAACCAATTCGGATTTCAGCACTTCGATGTATGAAGTGTATTTCTGATCACTTTTTAGCATTATAAATATCGTTACCTTTACCGTATTGCGCCGTTTCAAGCACGGCTCCGCATATATTATAACAGAAAAGGACAGCTTTCGGCAACAGGAAAATTCGCATTGCAATCCCATCCCTTTTTCGCCGTTTTGCGTACTCGTTTTGATATTCATTGAAAAACAGAAAATTCAGCCTTTTATTTTCTCACGAAAAGTTGTATAATGGTACGGATAATATTAAGGAGGCATAAACTATGTGCGGCATAGTCGGCTATATAGGAGAAAAGAAAGCAACTCCCATCCTTTTGGACGCTTTGGAAAAGCTTGAATACCGCGGTTACGATTCGGCGGGAATAGCTCTCGTGTCCGGAAAAGGAATAAACATTTTTAAAACACGCGGCAGAATTGCTGATTTACGAAAAATAATCGATGCTGCTCCGGCAGATGATTCCTGCGTCGGCATAGGTCATACCCGTTGGGCAACGCACGGCGAACCGTCCGATTTGAATGCTCATCCGCACAGATCGAAGAGCGGCAGAGTTGCGGTTGTTCACAACGGTATTGTTGAAAACTATCTTGAACTTCGGCAGTTTTTGATCGAACACGGGCACAGCTTCTCAACCGAGACAGATTCGGAAGTTGTTTCCGAACTTATTGACTACTGCTATAACGGCGACCCTGTTGCAGCTGTCCGCATTGCCGAAAGCAAGATAAAGGGCTCGTATTCGTTCGGGATACTGTTCAAGGATTATCCTTGGCAGATTATCGCCATGCGCAAGGACAGCCCGCTTATTATAGGCGCAGGCAGAGGCGAGAACTTTATTGCGTCCGATGTCCCCGCAATTCTTAAGCATACACGCGATGTATACAGGCTTGGAGAGCGTGAGCTTGCAATACTCACAAAGGACGGCGTTACCGTCATTAATTCTTACGGCGAACGTGTAAATTGCGTTTACGAGCACATTGACTGGGATGCAAGTGCAGCCGAAAAGTGCGGATATCCGCACTTTATGATTAAAGAAATCATGGAACAGCCGGAAGCCATTGCAAAAACAATTGCTCCGCGCATTTCGAACGGCAGAATCGAGCTCGGCTTTAAACATATTACTGCCGAAATGCTGAAAAAGGTGAATTCGATTAAGATCATCGGCTGCGGTTCGGCTTACCATGTCGGCTTTGTTGCCGGTTATTTCATGCGTGCTGCTCTGCGCATTCCCGTTGAATCTGTTCTCGCTTCCGAGTTCCGTTATGACGATCCGATAGTTGACGAGAACACGCTTGCCATTGTTATCAGCCAATCGGGCGAAACTTTGGATACGCTTTACGGACTGCGCGAAGCAAAAAAACACGGAGCAAAGACCATTGCAATCGTGAACGTTGTCGGCAGCACAATTGCAAACGAAAGCGAAGATGTCCTTTACACTTGGGCCGGTCCCGAAATTGCCGTTGCCACAACAAAGGCGTACAGCACGCAGCTTGTGCTTATCCATCTTTTGATGCTGTGCATTGCGCAAGCTCAAGGCAAGATGTCCGAACAACAGATCGCGCATGAAATCGAATGCCTTGAAAGAATACCCGAGCAGCTTAAATTCATGCTCTCGAACGTTAAGCAGGTTCAGTTCCTTGCATCGCAGTTTTTCAACGGGCGTGATATGTTCTTCATCGGGAGAAATGTCGATTACGCACTTTCCCTTGAAGCATCGCTGAAGCTTAAAGAAATTTCTTATATTCATTCCGAAGCGTATGCTGCGGGAGAGCTGAAGCACGGGACCATTTCACTCATTGAGAACGGTACGCTCGTTATCGCACTGTGTACATACAGGCCGCTGCTCGAAAAAATGATCTCAAACATCAAGGAAGTCAAAGCACGCGGGGCAAGTGTCATTGCCGTCATCAACGAAGACGATGCACAGACTGAAACCGTTGCGGACTATGTGATAAGAATTCCCGAATGCGAAAGCATTGCAACACCGTCGCTGACAATTGTGCCGCTGCAGTTGTTTGCATATTACATTGCTTCACTCAAAGGGTGCGATATCGATAAGCCCAGGAACCTTGCGAAATCCGTAACCGTTGAATAAAAAGCACTTTTTCAGCAATACGGCGCGGCCGCATACGTTTTGAGGCTGCGCCGATGCAACAGAATTCCGATAGGGAGCTGCCAATATGATTATTACAGAAATAATTGAAAAGAAGCGCGACGGACAGGTGCTCAAACCGGAAGAAATCGACTTCATGATAAACGGACTCGTAAACGGTGAAGTTGCGGACTATCAAATGACTTCATTCATGATGCTGTCTGCTGCCGTGGCATGAACGAAACCGAGACTGCCGCTTTGACAAAGGCAATGATTGATTCCGGCAACACGATTGATTTGTCCGATGTTCCGGGAATCAAAGTTGACAAGCATTCCACCGGCGGAGTCGGAGACACTACAACTCTTGTTGTTGCGCCGCTTGTTGCAGCCTGCGGAGGCACGGTTGCAAAAATGTCCGGCAGAGGGCTTGCCCACTCCGGAGGCACTCTCGACAAACTTGAATCAGTTCCCGGAGTTTGTGTTGAACAGCCGCTTGAACGATTCAAACAGATTGTTCGCGATATCGGTCTTTGTGTTATCGGTCAATCTGCCGATCTTGATCCTGCGGATAAAAGGATGTATGCGCTGCGTGATGTCAGCGGAACGGTAAAAAGCATTCCGCTCATTGCCTCAAGCATTATGAGCAAGAAGCTTGCTTCGGGAACGGATGCAATCGTTCTTGACGTCAAAACCGGCAACGGCGCATTCATGGAAAAAATTGAAGAGGCGGTTGAACTTGCCTCCGAAATGGTTGCAATCGGAAAAAACATGAACAAAGAACCGTCGCGCTCATCACAGACATGAGTCGCCCGCTCGGAATGGCTGTCGGAAACGGTCTCGAGATGCGGGAAGCAATTCAGGTTCTTCGCGGCGAGGTTCCGGTGGATGACCAGCTTGTTCGCGTTTGTTTTTCGCTTGCGGGAAACATGCTGAAGCTTTCGGGTCTTACAGACAGTGTCGAAACCGCCGTTCCGAAATTGCAGGCCGCGATAAAATCGGGAGCCGCACTGAATAAGCTTCGTGAGATGATCGAACGGCTCGGCGGCGATACTTCTTACATTGACGAACCTGATAAATTGGTCAATACACGCCGCATTGTTCCTGTACTCGCTCCACGCTCGGGCTACATCGGTGCGATGAATGCAAAACAAATCGGACTTGCTTCGCTGCTCATTGGCGCGGGAAGGGAACATGTTTCCGACAGTATCGACCCTGCTGTCGGAATTCTGATGCACAAGCGGTACGGCGACAAGGTTTCCTGCGGAGAAGCGTTTGCAAGCATGTATGTCAATGATGAGAGAAATCTCGCCCAAGCACTGGATATGCTGGTTTCGGCAGTTGAAATATCGCCGTTTCAACCGCCTGAAATGAAGTTGATTTACAAAACAATTGAATGAGCTGAATACGAATTCGTGATCGGAATATTCAGGTTCTTTTCGCGGGTTCAAGTGAGGAATTAACGATTGAAAACGAGTGATTTTTACTATGATTTACCGAAGGAACTGATTGCACAGTCTCCCGCAGAGTGCCGCAGCGCATCACGTCTTTTGGTTTACAACCGTGCGACAAAAAGCATTGAAGACAAGGTCTTTTCAGACATTATAGACTATCTCAATCCCGGGGATGTTCTTGTTCGCAACACAACGCGGGTTATTCCTGCAAGGCTTTACGGCACACGTCCCGAAACAGGCGGAAAAATGGAGTTTTTGCTGCTTCGCAGATCGATGAAAAACATTGGGAATGCCTTGTGAAACCCGGAAGACGTGCAAAAGTTGGGTTGACGTTCAAAATCAGCGATGAACTTTCGGCAACCGTTACAGAAATGCGTGAAGACGGGAACAGAATTATCAGGCTGAATTACGACGGAATTTTTGAAGAAATTCTCGATCGGGCGGGCGAGATGCCGCTTCCGCCGTACATTACGGAAAGACTGAATGATAAAACCCGTTATCAGACGGTTTACGCAAAAGAAAACGGATCTGCTGCTGCTCCGACTGCCGGGCTGCACTTTACCGATGAGCTGCTTTCGCGCATATCTGAAAAAGGGATTGATATTGTTGATGTTCTTCTGCATGTGGGACTTGGCACATTTCGCCCGGTTTCCGTCGAAAACGTTGAGGAACATCATATGCACTCGGAACACTACGAGTGCACACAGGATGCGGCGGACAGAATCAATCGCGCACGCGCAAACGGCGGAAGGATAATTGCGGTCGGAACAACAAGCTGCCGCACGCTCGAGAGCATTACCGACGAAAACGGAATTGTTCATCCCGGAAGCGGATCAACCGACATATTCATAACCCCGGGATACAGATTCAAGGCCGTGGATGCACTTATAACAAATTTTCACCTTCCGGAGTCAACGCTTCTGATGCTCATCAGTGCGTTTCATCCCGTGAAGAGGTGATGCGGATTTATAAACATGCCGTTGAAGAACGTTATCGCTTTTTCTCGTTCGGAGACGCATCATTCTTCATTAAAAAAAGCTTACGCTGAAGTAATTGCAGACTTGATTTTTTATAAATAAACGACAGATAATAATGCCTGGTATATTTCCGGCATTCTTCAACAGGAGTGAAATTAATGGACCAACCCGTAAGATATGAACTTGTAAAAACAGACAGCCACACCGGCGCACGTCTCGGCAAGCTGCACACGCCTCACGGCGTTATTGATACTCCGTGTTTCATGTGTGTCGGAACGCAGGCGACCGTCAAGGCAATGACGCCCAGAGACTTGAAGGAAATAGGTGCCGGAATCATGCTTTCCAATACCTATCATCTGCACCTTCGTCCGGGTCATGAACTGGTGCGCGAAGCAGGCGGACTGCACGAGTTTTCCCAGTGGCACGGACCAATGTTGACCGACAGCGGTGGATTTCAGGTTTTCAGTCTTGCTTCAATGAACAAAATTCATGAGGAGGGAGTCGAATTCAGCTCTCATATTGACGGCCATAAAATGTTTTTCACACCTGAGTATGTAATGGAAATCGAGCAGGCTCTCGGTGCGGATATTGCAATGGCGTTTGATGAATGCGCACCTGCTGACTGTGACCGCAGCTATACAATAGCTGCCATGAACAGAACACATCGCTGGGCAAAGCGCTGCAAGGAAAGTCACACGCGCGAGGATCAGGCTCTGTTCGGAATCGTGCAGGGAGGCATGTTCGCCGACCTTCGTATTGAAAGCGCAAAGGTATTGAGCGATATGGATTTTCCGGGGTACGGAATCGGAGGACTTTCTGTCGGAGAGCCTAAACCTGTTATGTACGAAATGCTTGAACAGCTTATGCCGCATATGCCGGCAAATAAACCTCATTACCTGATGGGAGTCGGAAGCCCGGATTGCCTGGTTGAAGGTGCAATGCGCGGAATCGACATGTTTGACTGCGTTTTGCAGACTCGCTCCGCCCGTAACGGACTTGCATTCACTTTTAACGGCAAAAAAATGCTTCGCAATGCAGAGTTTGCCCATGATTTCCGCCCTATCGAAGATGAGTGTGATTGTTATGCCTGCCGTAATTTCAGCCGTGCATATATACGGCATCTCGTTAAGGCCGGGGAGATCCTTGCTGCGCAGCTTATCACAACGCATAATTTGCGGTTTACATATCGTTTGATGGAAAAATACGCGAGGCAATTCGTGAAGACAGGCTCACTGAGCTTCGAAACGAACTGCTGTTAAGAGGTACATTCAATTGAGCAGCGAAAAAACTCTGCTTCGTTAAAAACGGAGCAATCCGACGAAGTGCGGAAACTTCAGTTTAAGATTTGTTCGGAAAATGAGATGCTGAAATTCGGGCAAACAGTCGCCAAGGAACTCTTCCCGGGGCGTTTATTGCGATGTTCGGTGATCTCGGAGCCGGAAAACCACATTTGTGCGCGG
>ENA-OQEN01000235-OQEN01000235.1-human-gut-metagenome-genome-assembly--contig:-NODE-235-length-24338-cov-5.796869_pt1 | contig 24338 bp, 38 predicted proteins | sample MGYA00242791_ERZ504627 | MGnify/ENA primary metagenome ERZ504627 (study PRJEB26092, sample SAMD00036316) | human gut metagenome | host: Homo sapiens | study: EMG produced TPA metagenomics assembly of... | reverse complement strand
TGGCGGGCGTGATCCTCAACGCCATCCTGCCCGGCAACGACTATAAGTTCGGTGTGGATCCCCAGGGCGACAAGTCCGCTGACCTGGCTCCTATTAAGGAATAGGAAATCAGCAAATCCGGTCTCCGTCTGAGTGAAATCATAAAATAAAGGTAGGCAGCATGGAAAACCACCATGCTGCTACCTTTATCTTCATTCAAATGAACAGTGCAGTCCGTATCTGTTTTCTGTATCGGATACCCCCGCCGGAGGGACGATCGCCCGGACTATACGGATTCTTGCTTCAGACGGCGAAGCATATGGATAACGGCCTCGCGGGTCAAATCCAGACCATAGGACCGGTTCAGCAGCTGGGCAATGCGGCCCGGCGGCCAGGCGTAGGAGATGTAGCGTTTCATGTCCTCCAATACGCCTTCCGGCAGATCTGTCCATTCAACCATAAAGGAAAGTCTCCTTTCTGCACGCCCCGCCGGACTGTGGCGGAGGGTTTTTCGCATTCACAGCATAGACCTATGCGTGCAAATTGTCAAGACAGGTGTCTGGTATTTTATGAAAAAAGCAATTTTTTCTTGTAAAAGAATCTTATATTTCATCAAATACGTGTTAAATACGCCTTCATCCGTTGGAAAATACTTGCTCACCTTTGGCCCACCAGCAGCCGCAGCGCCTGGGAAATACTCTGCACCGGCAGCAGCTCCAGCCCCGGCAGGGGCTTGATCTCCCGGGCCCGCCGGGCCGGGACCATGCACTGGGTGAAGCCCAGCCGGTGCACCTCCGTCAGCCGCTGCTCCAGATGGCTGATGGAGCGGATCTCGCCGGAGAGCCCCACCTCGCCGATGGCCGCCATGTGTCCGGCACCGGCTTGTCCAGATAGCTGGAGGCGATGGCCACTACCGCCGCCAGGTCCGCCGCCGGTTCCTCCAGAGTCAGCCCGCCGATGATGTTCAGATACGCATCGCACTGGGACACCTTCAGCCCGCCCCGCTTCTCCAGCACCGCCAGCAGCATGGCCGCCCGGTTGTAGTCAAAGCCGTTGCTCATGCGCCGGGGATTGGAGGCGCTGGCCGGAGCGATCAGAGCCTGAACCTCCGCCAGCACAGGCCGGGCTCCCTCCATGGCGCAGGTGACGCAGGTGCCGGGCGCGTCCTTGGGACGGCCGGACAGCAGCATCTCTGAGGGGTTTTCCACCTCCCGCAGGCCCCGGTCCATCATTTCAAACACGCCGATCTCGTTGGTGGCGCCGAAGCGGTTTTTTGCCGCCCGAAGAATGCGGTACGTCATGTGCTGATCCCCCTCGAAATACAGCACGCAGTCCACCATGTGCTCCAGGACCTTGGGCCCGGCAATGGACCCCTCCTTGTTCACATGGCCAATGACGAATACCGTGACCCCCTGGCCCTTGGCCAGCTGCATCAGGGCCATGGTGCAGTCCTTCACCTGTCCCACCCCTCCGGCCGGGGAGTCCAGGTCCTCGTTGTATAAGGTCTGGATGGAGTCCACGATCAGCACATCCGGCTGCTCACTTTGGACGCACTCCAGGATATTGCCCAGACACGTTCCGACAGGACATACAGGTTTTCACTCTCCACGTCCAGCCGCTGGGCCCGCAGCTTCAGCTGATGAGCGGATTCCTCGCCGGAAACATACAGAACCTTGGAAAATTCCCCCAGCTCCTTGCAAATTTGCAGCATCAGTGTGGACTTGCCGATACCCGGCGCGCCGCCCACCAGCACCAGGGAGCCCTTCACCGCGCCGCCGCCCAGCACCCGGTCCAGCTCCCCCATGCCGGTAGAAAACCGGATCTCGTCAGCGGTACCGATATCCATGATGGGTACCGGCTTCACCGCTCTGGCAGACGCAGGCTTTCTTCCGGACTTCACCGGCTTATCCGTCTGCTCCACGATACTGTTCCATGCGCCGCAGGCCGGGCAGCGTCCGGCCCACTTGGGGGTCTCGTTGCCGCACTCGGTGCAGTAAAAAACGGTCTTTGTTTTCATGCTTTCGCTCCCTCTGTGTGATATTGCAGAAGCCCGGCGGCGATGCACGCCGCCAGCTTGACCTGATATTCGTCCGTTAAAAGCAGCCGTGTCTCCGCCGGGTTGGACAGAAACCCGCACTCGATGAGAATCGCGGGACAGCGCACATTTTTCATCAGATAGATGGTGCTGTCTATGGCCCTGGCGTTCTTTTCGTTTCCGGCATTCACCGCGCCGTTCAAGGCTCCCTGCACCGTCATGCCCAGCTCGCCGCTGGGAGAAACAGCGTTGTAAAACACCTGGGCCCCGTGGACCGACGGATGGTCCGGCATGCTGTTCTGATGGATGCTGATGAGCACAGCCCCGGACTGCTGGTTGATCAGGGCCACCCGGTTTTTCAGGTCCGACACCTTCTTCTCCCGCAGTAACGCAGTCCGGAGAATAGATGGCCTCCTCTCCCTCCCGGGTCAGCACGGTGTCCCGGCCCAGGAACAGGAAAACATCCCGCAGCTTTCGCGTGATGGCCAGATTGACGCTGCTCTCCGCCACGCCGTCCCGGGATACCGCGCCGCCGTCCTCGCCGCCGTGTCCGGCATCCAGCACTATGGTCTGCCGGCCTGTTCCGGCCATGGCGGGCCGGGCAGACGGTCCGGCCCACAGGGCAGCCGCAGCTGCCGCCGCCAGGAGCGTCACCGCTGCCGCCATTACATATCGCCGCCGAAGCAACACGATCATCTCCGCACCCCCTCCGCCACACCGTATGAGCCGGAGGATTCATTTATACCATATCACATTTTTCGGCAAATGGGAATCCCCCCCGTTTCCCACAAAGACGGGGAGTCATATACTGGGTTGAGCCCTCGATCGGGGGCTGTGCTCATGAATCATGAAGGAGGTATTCCCCTTGTACACAGAAAAAAACAATTCTTCTCCAGGCGCTTGCCGGCAGGGGCAAGGGAATTTGCCCGGCAGCTGCGGGGCATTGGCGTTTCCGTTTGTAGCCATGCAGCAGCAGGACCCGCCCCGGTATGACCAGCGGGAGGCTCTCCAGCAGGGCACGCTGTTTCCGGGGTTGGACCTGCCATTTCACAAAGAGCTGCGCAGCCGGTTTCCGGCGGCCAACAGCGCCCTTTCCGAGCTGATGGCGCTGGACTTTGCCATCGACGAGCTGGGCCTGTATCTGGTGACCCACGCGGACGACAAGGAGGTTCTGGACCTGTACTGGAAGTATATCGCCCTGGCCAAAGAGGGCCGGGCCCGGTATCAGGAGCAGTACGGTCCCCTGACCCAGACCGAAATCACGGAGGGCGGCTACAAGTGGCTCAACGACCCGTGGCCCTGGGATGAAGGAGGTTCGGACTGATGTTTGTTTATGAAAAAAGCTGCAATATCCCGTGCGCATCGCCAACCCCAACCCCAAGCTGGCGGCATTTATCATCAGTCAGTATGGAGGACCGGATGGCTTTTGGATATATAAATTTTTGTCCTCATTTTGTATGCAAAAAGAGAGTACCCGAAAAATCAGATACTCTCTTTTATGATGATGTTCAGTCCATGGCCGGCCGCTCGTCACCCATGAAGAATACCGCCACGGTGCCGGGGCCGCTGTGGGACCCGATGATGGTGCCGATGTCGCACAGGCGGATCTTGCCCTTCAGCTTGGGGAAGCGCTCCTCCAGGGCGTCAATAAGCATCCGGGCGTCCTCCGGACACTGAGAATGGCACACGAAGCATTTCTGGTCATAGTCCCTGCCGCCCTGGGCGTGCTCCTCCATGGCGTTCACCGTGGCCTCCACGGCCTTCCTCTTGCCCCGGACCTTGCCATAGGCCTTGATGGCCCCCTTGTCATCCAGCCGCATAATGGGCAGATGTTCATAATGGTGGCCACCATGGCCGCCGCGCCGGACACCCGGCCTGTACGGCGGAACTGGGTCATGTCGGAGGAGAAGAACTGGTGGTGCACCTTGTTGCGGTTGTCCAGCACCCACTGAGCGGTTTCCTCCAGGGTGGCCCCGCTGTCCCGCATGTCCGCCGCCGTATCCACCAGCAGGCCATAGCCCGAGGAGGAGCACAGGGAATCGATGACCACGATCTTCTTGTCGGGATACTTCTCCTGCAGCAGCTTCCCTGCGGTCATCGCGTTGTGAACGGAGCCGGACTGGCCGGAGGTAAAGGCAATATGCAGCAGATCGCCCTTTTTCAGCTGCTCCTCAAAAAAGTCCAGGTACGCTGCCACGTTGACCTGGGAGGTCTGGGGCAGCTTGCCCTCCTTCAGGAACCCGTAAAACCGGGGCAGCGCCGCCGGATCCCGGCCCATATCGTCCACATAGTCCTGGTCGCCCACCACATAGTGGTAAAACAGCACGGGAATATCCCGCCGTGCCATATACGCATACGGCAGGTCCACCGTGGAGCAGCAGCTCAGCACAAAGTTCCGTTCCATATTCCCTCTCCCTTTCGATTTGGTAGGATTTAATAGGTACATTATACCAAATCCAGGGGAAAAGTCAAACGTTCTCCGCTATACATCCCGTCCCCGGTGTACAGCTCACTTCTGGGACAGCAGGGAATAAATGACGTATCGCCCCTCCGCCGTCTTGTGCAGGGTCAGCACCCGGCCGATGCCCTCCACACAATACGCCGGGTCATCCGGAGAGACGCTGTGGTCAAAGAGATGCCACTCACTGTCGTCATACAGCAGCACCTGGTCACCCACGACGTATCCCCGGTCACAGTGGAACTCGCCGGGTCCGGCGTCGCTGGTGAAGTTGTAATAGGCATCGTTCTCCGGGCGGTACAGCAGCACTTCCGTTTGTATGCCCTTCAGGTCGGCCCGGGTAATACCGGCATACTCCGTCAGCAGACCGTCCACCGTCGCTCCGGAATAACGCCATACCGGCGTAGGGCTGTCTGCCAGAGTGGAATCCATCCCCCTGAACCAGCCCGGCAGCTGCTTCAGCGCCTCATACTCCGCCGGATCACTTATCAGCTCCCTCTGCGGGCTATATCTGAGCACGCAGGACAGGTCGATCTGAGAAGGGTCCGCATAGTGACAGCGGAAAAAGCCGTTGATCGGACGGTACGATGCCCCGCCATCCGCAAGCTGGACCCAGGCCCAGCAATCGTTCACCTGTGCCAATTGCCCGGCGGTCAGCGGGACGGCCCCCTCCGGCGCAGCTCCATCCCTAGCCTGGGCTCATACGGCTCCTGTACCGGAGCCACCCAATCCGACTCCCGCCCGGAGTTATCCGGCTGACTGATGGCCTGCGTCGGCGTTCTGGGCGCGTCCTTCCGGGCGGAACCGGTAAAGGCGCACCCTGCCGCTGCCGCCACCACCAGCACCAGTACCACAGCAGTGTACACGGTGGTGCGTGGGCGCTTCGCAATGCAGCGGATGCGCTCCCGGATCCCCCCGGCCCCATCGGTCATGGTGGTAGCCGTTACCAGCAGATTTCCAGGCCTGCGGCAGGTCATCCGCACCAAGGTCCGGCCATATGCGGCCCGCTGCTCCTCGCCCAGGCGGCGGATGGTGGCATCGTCACATGCCAGCTCCGCGTCCCGCCGGGACAGGACCGCCGCCCACCATACCAGGGGATCGTACCAGTGTACTGCCAGGCACACGCACCGCAGCAGCGACCACACATGATCCCCGTGGCGCAGATGGGTCAGCTCATGGGCCACGCTGTGCTGCCGGGTCACATCGTCCCCGGCGGCCTCCGGCGTCAGGTACACGGCAGGGCGCACCAGGCCGAACAGGCACGGGGTGTCCACCGCCTCCGTCACATAGACCGGCATCCGGCCCTCCCGGGTCAGCTCCCGGCGGCTGCGCCGCAGACGGATATAAAGCCGCAGATTGGTCCCCGTTAGTCAGAGCCATGGCGGCCATACCGCCCAGCCACACCCATTGCAGTACCTGCACCGCCGTGGGCCGCTGCAGGGCCCGGATCTCCCGGTCCATGGCCTGCTGCTGCCGGGGAGCCAGCTCCGATACATCCAGGCCCCGCCCGGCGTATTCCCGGGCTACCTGGCTGTATGCCGCGTCATAGTCCATAGACGGCGTCAGCACCGCCTGCACCGCAGGCGTCTGCTCCAGCGCCGCAGCGGCGGTCCCGGCGCTGTAGGCTCCGCTGCCGAAGCTCACCGGCACCAGCAACCGCACCAGCACAATGGCCCACATGGCGTACTGCACCCCCGGCCGCAGCCGCCCCCGCAGCGTATCGCACGGCGATGACCGCCGCCAGCAGCACCGCAGAGGAAATGATCCATTCCAGCATATCAGTCCGCTCCTTTCTGGTCCTCCAGCTGCTGCAAAAGGCATACAGCTGGTCGATCTCCTCCTGAGGCAGCGCCTGCCTTCGGGTCATAGAGCTGACCAGCAGGCTCACGCTGCCGTTATACACCCGGGTGAGGAAGTCCTCCGTCTCCTGTAAAGCGGCGTCCTCCCGCCGCAGCACCGGGGAGAATACCTTTTTCCTTCCCTCCTCCCGGCTGCTCACCGCGCCCTTGTCCTCCAGGCGCTGCAAAAGGGTCAGGGTAGTGGACCGGCTCCAGCCGGTGCGCCGGGCCATGTATTCGGCGGCCTCCCGGCCGGTGCGGGGCGCTGCTCCCACAGGCACTCCATCACCTGCACTCCGCCTGGGTCAGGTCGATGCGGGACTGTTCCATGGCGTGCACATCCTTTCTGTCTACGTCTGTAAACAAAGCATAACACGATTGTTTACAGCTGTCAACAGTAAATTCGCAAAAAACCGGGGACATCGTCCCCGGCTTTTTGCTCAGCTCATCTTCTCGGCCACCGACTCCAGCGCCTGGTCCATAGCGTTGCCCATCCGCTGCATGGCCTTACCCACGCAGTCTTTCTGGGCCGGGGGCGCGGGAGAACGACGATCTCGATCATGCACCGGCCACCATCCGGCGGCCAGGCCCCACAAAAATGCGCCTGTCTTGCACATCCGGCATTCCTCCTTTTTCGGTACGCGCTTAGTATGGCCCGCCGGGCGGAAAATAACCCCGCCGCTCTTGCCAAAATCCGGAGAATTGCGTATAATAACAAGGATCATTTTGCGCGCACAAGGAGATTTTTTATGTCGATCGCAGTTTTACAGGATAAGATCCGCGCCCGGAAAACGCCTCTGGCCCTGGTTCTGAGTCCGGAGGCGGACAAGCTCAACCCGAAGATCACGAAAAACTTCACCGACCTATACGGTCCCGGTGATATGGCCGAGGCCGAAGCCTGCGCTATCACGGCAGCCAGCTCATCGGCCAGGCGGCTCCCCTGCTGCCCGCCGTGGTGCTGCGGGCGGAGCGCTATCTGCGCTGCGGCTTTATGGGCATGGATGTGCTGGCCAACCTGGTGAACATGGCCAAGACCCAGGGACTTTACACCATTGTGGACGCCCGGACCTCCGCTCCGGAGGTATACACCGCCGGAGGAATACATGCCGACGGCGTCACCGTCACCCCCTATCCCGGCAGCGACGTGTGCCGGGCGCGGAGGATAAGTCCGTATTTGCTGCCGTCCGCACCGGAAATCCCTCCGCCCCGGAGATACAGAGCCTCATGTCCGGCGACCGCCGCCTGTACCTGGCGGCAGCGGAGCAGATGGCCCGCCATGGCGCGGGCCTGATGGCCGAGACCGGCTACAGTCTGGATGTGAAGGAGCTGCGCGCCCGGGCCCCAGGGCATTTTTGCTGCTGCTGGGCTGCGACGGAGAAAATGCCCTGCCCGCCTTCGATGACTATGGCCGGGGTGCGCTGCTGGGGGACGATACCCTGCAATACGCCGACGCCGACGCCATCCAGGCCGCCGTCCGGCAGCTGAAGCAGCTGGTTACCGTGCTGTAAAGGAGAAGCCATGACAAGGATCTATCTCATCCGCCATGCCGAGCCGAAGGCAATCTTTACCGCATTGCCCATGGCCATGAGGAGGGCCTCATCACCGACTATCGCGGTCCCCGCCCAGATCCGGGCCCTGGCCCAGCGGTTCCGGGACATCCCGGTGGACGCCGTATATGCAGTGACCTGATCCGCACCCAGACCACGGCCCAGGCCATTTACATGCCCAAGGGCCTGCCGCTGCACCCGGACCCCGCCTTCCGGGAAATCGGCATGGGTGTCTGGGAGGGGCTGACCTGGCGCCAGATCGAGACCCGCTGGCCCCTGCAGCTGATGGAGTTCAACCGCCAGCTGGATCGCTGGCATGTGGAGGGCTGCGAGACCGCCGGATGGTACTGGACCGCTATCTTCCCGCTCTGCGCCGGGTAGCCCGGGAGCACGACGGCCAGACGGTGGCCATATTCTCCCACGGAGCCGCCCTGCGCATCGTGCTGGGTGCCCTTCAGGGGCTTTCTCTGGCGGATATCGGCCAGACGTCCCACGGCGACAACACCGCCGTGTCCCTTATTGAAGCCGACGGCGATGAGCTGCGGGTGGTGTTCCGTGACGACAACAGCCACCTGACCGGCCAGGAGGGCCTGTCCACCTTCGGTAAGCAGACCTGGTGGAAAACCAAGGGCATGGTGGAGCCCGGACAGCTGTACCGCCCCGCAAGTCATGAGCAGTGCCGCCTGTTCGGCGCACCGGAGAGCGGCCAGAGCACCGCCGTGTGTACAACGGCCAGGAGCTCATCGGCCTGTTCCAGACCGTCCGGGAGCCGGACGCCCTGCGCATCACCTGGTACGGTATGGACCCCCTGTGGCGGGGCCGCCGCCAGGGCATCCCGCCTATGGGCAGATCATCCAGCAGGGGCGGCGTCTGGGTCTGGAGCACCTGCGGCTGACCTGTACCGACGAGAGCCTGCGCCCCTTCTGGCAGCGTCTGGCTTTTACGGAGATGGGCCGGAGCTGGAAAAGAGCATCCGTCTGCAAATCCCCAACCTGCGAGAGTGGGTAATGGAGTAAAAAATCAAGTCCTCCGACTGCACCGGAGGACTTGATTCCGTCTTTACAGCAATTCTTCAAAGCTCCGGATGACCCGGCGACAGACCTGACACATTTCCGGCCAGGACACATGGAAAAACTCGTCATATACGCCCACCACCTGCATCCCGGCATCCCGCGCCGCCCGGCAGGCAGCCACGGAGTCATCATACACGGTGCATTCCTCCGGCGTCACTCCCATCAGCGCTGCCGCATGACGGAAGGTCTCCGGGTCCTTCTTGTCCATTCCCAGATCGTGGGCAAACAGGATGCTCTGGAAGTACTCCGTCAGTCCCAGCCGTCCCAAAGCGGCCCGGCAGTGCTCCGGCACGCTGGAGTCAGCACGATCATCCGCTCCCCCGCCGCCCGGCACCGGTCCAGATATGCCCGGACTCCCGGCTTGATGGGCACCCGCGCAGCATAAGCATCCCCGGTCATCTGCATCCATTCGGCCATAATGTCCTCCTCGGACTCCTCCAGATGGCAGTATGCCTTGGTAAATTTGGCGGCCATGGGGAAAATGGTATGGGCCACCCCCTCATAGTATTCCCGGGTATAGGGATACCCCCGCTTGGCCAGAAACGCCTCGTCCACCTGCCTCCAGATGCCGTTGGAGTCGATCAGCGTACCGTCCATGTCGAAAATCAGCATAAAAGTGCCTCCCTGCCGTTTTGCATGATTATACCAGAAATGCAAAAGCCTTGCAATACCGGGAAAAAGCTGGTAAAATGGAGCTACTCTACAAAAGGAGACATAGCCATGAAAAAGCCCGTATACTACGTGATCCTTGCTCTGCTGATCGGCGTGTTCCTCTTTGCCGCCTACAAGGTGGGCAGCTACTACCTGGAGAAATACCGCAGCGATAAGGTCATTTCCGATGCCACCCGCTTTGTGACCCTGCCCGGCGAGGATAACAGTACGGATAACCCAGACAGCAACCCCGGCGGCGATCCGGAGTGTCCCACGGTGCAGTTTGACGAGCTGAAGCAGCAAAATGAGGATGTCATTGCCTGGATCTACGGTGCCAATACCCATATCAATTACCCGGTGGTCCAGGGCAGCGACAACGACTACTATCTGCGCCATCTGCTGGACGGCACCTGGAACGACAATGGCAGCATCTTCATGGACTGCGCCAACAGCGCCGACTTCTCCGACCAGAACAGCCTGATCTACGGCCACAATATGACGTCCGGGGCCATGTTCTCCAACCTGGTGAAGTACAAGCAGCAGGCCTACTATGACCAGCATCCCTATCTGTACATGCTGACCCCCCAGCAGAGCTACAAGCTGCATCTGTTTGCCGGGGTCATTGTGGACGCCTCGGGCTATATTCTCGACGGCAATGGCCAGGTGGCCTACTCCGACTGCAGCGTCTATCAGTTCCAGCTGACCCAGGAGTTCCTGCAGCAGATGGTAAACCACTCCACCTTCCGCTCCACCACCGGTGTTCCCTCGGCAGACAGCCACATCGTCACCCTGTCCACCTGCACCTACGAATTCAAAAACGTCCGCTATGTTGTCCTGGGCGTTCTGGAGCCCATCCAGTAAGCGGCATAAACCCCCTCCGGCTTTTGGGCCGGAGGGGGGTCAGTTTGTATACAGGAGGCTTTACCGCTTGTTGGACCGCAGCCAGATGCCCTGCTTTTCAGCACTGGCGATCAGCTCATCCCGGAACTTGGGATGGGCGATAGAGATCAGCTTCTCCGCCCGCTCCCAGGTGCTGCATCCCACCAGATTCACGCCGCCGTATTCGGTGACGATATAATAGGCCAGACTCCGGGGATCGGTGACGATATCGCCGGGAGTCAGCAGCGGGTTGATGCGGGACACCACTTCTCCCTCCTTGTTGGTAAAGGAGGAGGTCAGACAGATGAACGCCTTGCCGCCCTTGGATACGGCGGCACTCTCCAGAAAGTCCAGCTGGCCGCCGGTGCCGCTGATCTGCCGGGTACCGGCGCTCTCGGCGCATATCTGGCCGTACAGGTCCACGGAGATGCAGTTGTTGATGGAGACAAAGTTGTCGATCTTCCCCACGATAGAGGGATCGTTGCAGTAGCTGATGGGATAGGTCACCACACCGGGGTTCTCCCGGATCCAGTCGTACAGGTCCGGCGAACCAATGGCAAAACCGAACACGCTCTTATAGCGGTCCAGGGTCTTTCTCTTGTTGTTGATCTTTCCGGCCTTGTACATATCCAGGTACGAGTCGCACAGCATCTCCGTGTGGATGCCCAGGTCCCGCAGGTCGGACCGGGCGATCATCTGGCCCACGGCGTTGGGCAGGGACCCGATGCCCAGCTGCAGGGTGGAGCCATCCACCATGTTCTGCACCACGTACTCGGCGATCTTCATCTCCGTCTCGCTGGCAGCGGGGGTCTTGATGCCGGGCAGAGGGCCGTGAGGACCCTCCACGATCATGTCCACATCGTCGATGTGGATGCACTCATCCAGACCGCCATAGACCCAGGCAGATTCTCATTGACCTCCAGGATCACCACGTCGGCCTTATCCAGCACCGCCCGGGCAGAGGCGTTGGACACGGAGAAGTTGAAGTATCCATGCTCGTTCATGGGAGTCACACAGGTGATGGCCACGTTTACCGTGAGGAAATGGTCATAGTAGGCTCCCAGATTCCGGAACACCATGGGATTGAAATTGCACAGTCCCCGGTCACAGAGCTTCCGCTCGTAGCCGGACATGTGCCAGCTGTTATAGATAAAGTGCTCCCGGTCGGGATCGCACTCCACCATCTGAATGGGCTGCTGGATCAGATAACCCCGGATCTTCACACCCCGCAGCTCGTCCTTCCGCTTGGCAATGGCCTCATCCATCAGGGACGGGAACGCGCCGCCCATGGAAATATCCAGCCAGTCGCCGCTCTTGACCACCCGGGCCGCCTCCTCCGGGGTGCGCAGCTTGCGTTTATATTCCGACGTATAGTCAAACGGTATCGCCATAGCCTGTCCGCCTCTTTCTCTGTTTTGGTATTGTTAATTAAATCACCTTTTCCGGAGTTTGTCAATAGATTAACAGGGATTCTCTGAAAAAGACAAATTCCGAACCGCCACCAGCATGGTGCCGTAAGGATGCGGCTTCTCCTCCACCGGCTGAAAGCCGTTTTTTGTCCAGAACCGTGTGGACTGGGGGTTGGCCTTCTGATATGCCAGCCGCACCCGGGAAAAGCCTGCGGTCTTCAGTTCTTCCAGCAGTTCTTCCACCAAGCGGGAGCCTATACCCTGACCGGAGAAGCGGCCGTCTACCATAAACAGGCCGATATAAGCCGTTTCCGCCGACGGATACCCGTCGATCAGGTCCAGCACCGCCGCCAGACGGTCCCCATGGAAATAGCCCAGGAAATACTTGTCCTCCGGCGCTGCTCCCGGCGGCAGCAGCGTCATATCCTGCCGGATGTCCGCCTCACTGGGCTCTGTGCCGCAGTGCCGGTAGTACAGCGGGTTGCTGCGGCACAGGGCCAGGATCTGCGCCGTGTCCTCCTCTGTCAGCCGTCGCACCCGATACGCCCGGGACAGTCTCTCTATGTGCAGCATGGCCACTCCTCCCGAATATAGGATGGGGCCCGCCAGGCGATCTCCGCCGGCGGGCCCATATGGTGTGCGCGAGCAAGTCTGTAAGCCGGGTTCTGTATTTGACAGTCATCTATCTAAGCGCGCCGTTGCCGGTGCGCTTCAGCCACCTCGGGAGCGGACGGGCCGCCCTATTGCTCCCATACCGGTGTTGCTCCGGATAGAGTTTACAGCATCGGACACTCTCGAGCCGATGGGTGAGCTCTTACCTCGCCTTTCCACCCTTACCCCCAAAGGGGCGGTATATCTCTGTTGCACTTTTCCTGAAGTCGCCTTCGGCGGGCGTTACCCGTTATCCTTGCCCTGTGGAGCCCGGACTTTCCTCATGAACAGGCTTTCGCCTTGTCCCCGCGACTGTCTGGCTTACTCGCACAAATATTGTACCCGACCCGCTTCGGAAAGTCAACCGATTTTCGCGGAAATGATTGAACTGCGCCCCGGAATGCGGTATAATCTGTAAGTTGGATACGTTAGATATGATAAGGAGGAACATCCTATGACCTTGCGGGAATATATTGACCGGCTGCGGGGCAGAACCGTGGCCGTTATCGGCATCGGCGTCAGCAATACGCCCCTGCTGCGGCTGCTGCTGCGGGAGGGTATCTCCGTCACCGCCTGCGACCGCAGCAGCCGGGAAAAGCTGGGCGCGTTGGCCGGCGAGCTGGAGGCTGCCGGGGCAAAGCTCCAGCTGGGAGACGGATATCTTCAGAATCTTTCCCAGGACGTGATCTTCCGCACACCGGGCCTGCGGCCCGACGTGCCGGAGCTGGAGGCCGCCCGGGCCAAGGGCAGCACCATCATCTCCGAAATGGAGGTGTTCTTTGAGGTCTGCCCCTGCCCCATCATCGCCGTTACCGGGTCCGACGGCAAAACGACTACCACCACCATCATCGCCCAGCTGCTGCGGGCGGCGGGCCACACCGTCCATGTGGGCGGCAACATCGGCCATCCCCTGCTGGCGGAGGCCGATACCATCCGGCCCACGGACTGGGCCGTGCTGGAGCTGTCCAGCTTCCAGCTGATGACCATGACCCACAGCCCTCACATCGCCGTGGTGACCAATCTGGCCCCCAACCACCTGGACGTTCACAAGAGCATGGAGGAATATGTCTGGGCCAAGGAGAACATTTTCCGTCACCAGCAGCCCGGGGACACCGCCATCTTCAACCTGGACAACGCCATCACCCGGCAGCAGGCCCTGCGCGCCCCGGGCCGTGCCCTGTATTTCAGCCGCCAGGCGGAGCCGGAAAACGGCGTATTTCTGCGGGGTGACGCCGTTATCTCCCGCCGGGACGGCCATGAACGCCAGATCATGACCACGGAGGATATCCGCCTGCCCGGCGTCCACAATGTGGAAAACTACATGGCCGCCATTGCGGCGGTAGAGGGCCTGGTGCCCGACGAGACCATCCGCACCTTTGCCCGGACCTTCAACGGCGTGGAGCACCGCATCGAGCTGGTGCGTACCTATCACGGCGTCCGGTTTTACAATGATTCCATCGCCTCCAGTCCCTCCCGCACCATCGCGGGCCTGCGATCCTTTAAGGAGAAGGTGATCCTCATCGCCGGGGGCTATGACAAGCACATTCCCTTCGACGTGCTGGGTCCCGAGGTGGTGGAGCATGTGAAGCTGCTGGTGCTGTGCGGCGCCACCGCCGGAAAGATCCGCGCTACCGTGGAGCAGGCTCCCGGTTACCGGCCGGGCCATCCGGAAATACTGGATGTGACGCCCTTTCAGCGGGCTGTGGAGACCGCCCGTGACCGGGCTGTTCCCGGGGACGTGGTGACCCTCTCCCCTGCCTGTGCTGCCTTTGACCAGTTCAGGAATTTTATGGAGCGGGGCAAGACCTTCAAGGCCATCGTCAACTCCTGGGCGGAGTAACCTCTGCCGCCCTGGCGGCATACAATGACCCATAGGGGGTGTATGCCGTGAGAAGAATACGCTACCTGCGGCTGACGGGGCGGCAGAGGCGGTGGGTCTGGCTGTGGCTGACGGTCCTGCTGGTGACCGGGCTGTGCTGCGCGGCAGTGCTGCACATGAGGCCCATCATCGTGAGCCTGGCCACCGCCCGGGTCTCCAATGCCGTCAACCGCATTGTGGTGGACGCCGTCCGGGATGCCATTGACAGCGGACAGGTGAACTATGACGTGCTCATCCACCTGGAAAAGGACGAAAGCGGCCGGGTGGCGGCGCTGGAGAGCAACATGGCGGCCTTCAACCGCCTGCGGTCCCAGATCGCCGACGAGATCCTCCGCCGCCTGTCGGAGGTGTCCACCAGTGAGCTGTCCATTCCTGTGGGTACGCTTACCGGCTCCACTCTGCTGGCGGGGCGGGGGCCTTGTATCCGGGTGCGGATGCAGGCGGTGGGCTCCGCCGACGCTAGCCTGCGCAATGCCTTTTCCGCCGCCGGCATCAACCAGACCAGGCACCAGATCCTGCTGCATGTGGACGTATACACCGGCATTCTTCTGCCGGGCTTCACCGCCTCCACCAAGGTCAGCAACGAGATCGCCGTGGCGGAGACCGTCATTGTGGGCAGCGTGCCGGAGACATACACCTATTTCAGCACCGCTCCCGAGGAGCAGGAGCAGTACGCCCAGGACTACATCATGAACAAAGGATAAGTGGATTATGGACTATCAAACCGAGATGAAGGAGCTGCGGGACACTCTGAACACCCACAGCTACCGCTATTATGTGCTGGACGATCCCACCATCAGCGACTTTGAATACGATCGACTTTACCGCCGCCTGGAGGACCTGGAGCGGGAGCACCCGGAGGAGATCACCCCGGACTCCCCCACCCAGCGGGTGGGCGACGCCACGCTGAATGATTTTGCGGAGGTGGTGCACCCCGTCCCGCTGGAGAGTCTGGAGGACGTATTCGACGGAAGTGAGGTTCAGGATTTCCTGGCCAAGGTGCTGGAAACCCTGCCCCGGGCGGAATACAGCGTGGAGCCCAAGGTAGACGGCCTGTCCGTGGCTTTGGAATACCGGGACGGCGTGTTCTATCAGGGCGCCACCCGGGGCGATGGGCGCAAGGGCGAGGATGTCACCGGGAATCTGCGCACCATTCGCTCCATTCCCATGGTGCTGCCGGAAAAGCTGCCCCGGCTCATCGTCCGGGGCGAGGTGTATATGGCCCGCTCCGTTTTTCAGGAGATCAACGACCGGCTGGAGCTGGAGGGAAAGCCCCTGATGGCCAATCCCCGCAATGCTGCTGCTGGCTCCCTGCGCCAGAAGGACCCCAAGGTCTGCGCCAGGCGCAGGCTGGATATTGCGGTGTTCAACCTTCAGCTGGCAGAGGGCCGGACGTTCACCACCCATGCCGAGACCATCGAGTATCTGAAGGAACAGGGATTCCCTGCCATCCCCCATACCACCCTGTCAGAGGGGGCGGATATCCTCCGCGAGATCGGCCGTCTGGGTGACACGCGGATGGAATTCCCCTTTGATATCGACGGCGCTGTTGTAAAGCTGAACAACTTGTCAGACCGCAATATACTGGGCAGTACCGCCAAGTGTCCCAGATGGGCCGTTGCTTTCAAATACCCGCCGGAGCGCAAGACCTCCCGCATCCGTGACATCGTGGTCCAGGTGGGCCGCACCGGCGTTCTGACCCCCAAGGCGGAGCTGGAGCCCGTTCGTCTGGCGGGCACACCGTTACCTTTGCCACCCTGCACAACCAGGACTATATCACTCAGAAGGACATTCGCATCGGCGACACGGTGGTGGTGCAGAAGGCCGGAGAGATCATCCCCGAGATCGTGGAGGTGGTGCCGGACCGCCGTCCCAGCGGCGCGGCGCCCTATTATCTGCCCCAGACCTGTCCCGTGTGCGGCGCCCCGGTGGAACGGGACCCGGACGGCGCGGCCCTGCGCTGCACCGGTGCGGAATGTCCGGCTCAGCGTCTGCGGAATCTCACCCATTTCGCCAGCCGCAATGCCATGGATATCGACGGCCTGGGGCCTGCGGTGCTGAACCAGCTCATCGACAAGGGACTGGTCCAGACCGCCGCCGACTTGTATGATCTGACCGCCGCCGATATTGCTCCGTTGGATCACATGGGGGAAAAATCCGCTGCCAACGCTGTGGCCGCCATTTATAAGAGCAGGGACAATGACCTGTGGCGGCTGATTTTCGCTCTGGCATCCGCCAGGTGGGGGAAAAGGCCGCCAAGGTGCTGGCCCGCCGCTTCGGCACCCTTCAGGCCCTGGCCCAGGCTACGGAGGAGGAGCTCACCGCCATCGACGACGTGGGCCCCATCACCGCCTCCTACATCCGTCAGTGGATGGACAGCCCCCAATCTCAGGATCTGATGCACCGTCTGGAGGCCGCCGGGGTCAATATGAGCTGTAAAGAGGAATTAGTTGACAGTCGTTTCACCGGAATGACTTTCGTCCTCACCGGCAGTCTGGAGAAATTCACGCGGGATGAGGCGGGGCAGATGATCGAGCAGAGAGGCGGCAGGTCCGCCTCCTCCGTGTCCAAAAAGACCACTTATGTGGTGGCCGGACCCGGCGCAGGCTCCAAGCTGCGCCGCGCCCAGGAGCTGAACATTCCTGTTCTCACGGAGGATGAGTTTCTGGAGCTTCTGAAATAAGAGTTTCTCACCAAGATAAGGATTTTTATGCAAAAGCCATGGAGCCAGTTACTGGCTCCATGGCCTTTTGTTTCTTTCCACGACTCGCGGTTGGATTTTACGGAGAAATTCAATGAAAATTTTTGTTAAAACATTGACATCCCGATTCAAAGTGCTAAAATGACACTTGTGTATACAGGCAGACGGCGGTCTGTGTGGGGCCGCCGCAAAAAAAGTATGAGGAGGAATCTATATGAGCAAGCTCCTGAAAATCTGTGACGGCAACGAGGCGGCGGCGTATGTGGCCTATGCCTTCTCCGAGGTTGCAGCCATCTATCCGATCACGCCCTCCAGCCCCATGGCCGAACACGCCGACGACTGGTCCGCCAAGGGAAAGAAGAACATCTTCGGCCAGACGGTGCGTCTGGTGGAGATGCAGTCCGAGGCCGGCGCCTGCGGCGCCTGCCACGGCGCACTGGAGGCCGGCACCCTGGCCACCAGCTTCACCGCATCCCAGGGCCTGATGCTGATGATCCCCACCATGCACCGCATCTCCGGCGAGCGTCTGCCCGGCGTGCTGCATGTGGCGTCCCGCACCGTAGGAACCCACGCATTCTCCATCTTCGGCGACCACAGCGATGTGATGAACTGCCGCCAGACCGGCTTTGCCATGCTGTCCAGCGGCAGCGTCCAGCAGGCGGCGGACCTGGCCGCCGTGGCGCATCTGTCCGCCATCCGCGCCCGTATCCCCTTCCTGCACTTCTTCGATGGCTTCCGCACCTCCCACGAGATCCAGAAGATCGACGTGCTGAGTTACGACGAATATGCCAAGCTGGTGGACTATGACGCCCTGGCCCGCTTCCGGGCCAATGCTCTGAATCCCGAGGACCCCCGCATGCGCTCCCTGGTGGATAACCCCGATATCTACTTCCAGCTGCGGGAGGCCAACAACACCGATTACGCCAACCTCCCCGACGTGGTGGAGGACTACATGGCCCAGATCTCCCGCCTGACGGGCCGGGAATACCACCTGTTCAACTACTATGGCGCACCCGACGCCCAGCGCGTCATCGTGGCCATGGGCAGCGTGTCCGGCTGCGCCCAGGAGGTCGTCAATTACCTGACGCCCGGGGCGAGAAGGTGGGCTTCCTGCAGGTGCACCTGTTCCGTCCCTTCTCCCGCAAGCACCTGATGGCCGCCATGCCCAAGACAGTCCGGCGCATCGCCGTGCTGGACCGGGTGAAGGAGGCCGGCTCCATCGGCGAGCCTCTGTATGAGGATATCTGCGCCGCCTATATCAACGAGGAAAACCGCCCCCTGATCTTTGCCGGGCGGTATGGCCTGTCCAGCAAGGACACCACTCCCGCCCAGCTGAAGGCCGTGTTCGACAACCTGCTGCTGGATCAGCCCAAGAATCACTTCACCATCGGCATCCAGGACGATGTGACCCATCTGTCCCTGCCGGTAGGCGCTCCCCTGCTCACCGAGCCGGAGGGCACCATCAGCTGCAAGTTCTGGGGCCTGGGCTCCGACGGCACCGTGGGCGCCAACAAAAACTCCATCAAGATCATCGGCGAAACCACAGACATGTACTGTCAGGCTTACTTTGAGTACGACACCAAGAAGTCCTTCGGTATCACCAAGAGCCACCTGCGCTTCGGCAGGCACCCCATCAGCTCCACCTACTATGTCAGCCGTGCCGACTTTGTGGCCTGCCACAACCAGACGTACCTGACCAAGTATGACATCATCTCCGAGCTGAAGCCCCACGGCAGCTTCCTGCTGAACTGCGAGTGGAAGGAAGATGAGCTGGAGCAGCACATCCCCGGGACATCCTCCGCTATATCGCCGAAAACGACATCCACTTCTACATCATCGACGCCAATAAAGAGTCTCAGGCCCTGGGCCTGGGCAACCGCTCCAATATGGTGCTCCAGGCCGCCTTCTTCAAGCTGGCCCGGGTGATCCCCGTGGAGGACGCCGTGGCCCATATGAAGGACGCCGTGAAAAAGACCTACGGCCTCAAGGGCGAAAAGGTCGTCAATATGAACATCGCCGCCGTGGACGCCGGCATCAACGCCCTGGTGGAGGTGCACGTCAAGCCGGAGTGGAAGAACCTCACCGGCGCTGCCATCCAGCCGCCCCGTGCCGACGTGCCCGACATCATCCGGAACATCCTGGTGCCCATCAACGCCCAGAAGGGCGATGACCTGCCGGTTTCCGCCTTCAAGGGCATGGAGGACGGCACCATGCCCCTGGGCACCTCCCAGTATGAAAAGCGCGGCATTGCCACCCACCTGCCCGTGTGGGACAAGGACGAGTGTATCCAGTGCAACCGCTGCTCCTTTGTGTGCCCCCATGCGGTGATCCGCCCGTACCTGCTGAACGAGGACGAGGTCCAGAAGGCCCCTGCCGGGCTGGAGCTTACCGCTGCCAAGGGTCCCCAGCTGGCGGGCCTGCAATTCACCATGGGCGTTTCCACCCTGGACTGCACCAGCTGCGGCAGCTGCGTGGCCTCCTGCCCCAAGAGCGGCAAGGCCCTGCGTATGGTCCCGGCCCACGAGGTATCCCTGGACCAGACCAACTGGAGCTACCTGCAAACCATCCCCGAGAAGAACGACCGCTTCGACAAATTCACCCTGAAGGGCAGCCAGTTCCGCCAGCCCCTGGTGGAATTCAACGGTGCCTGCGCCGGCTGCGGCGAAACACCCTATATCAAGCTGCTGACCCAGCTGTTCGGCGACAAGATGTTCCTGGCCAACGCCACCGGCTGCACCCAGGCCTGGGGCGCAGCCATGCCCTGCGTGCCGTACTGCAAGAACAAGGAGGGGAAGGGCGTCGCCTGGTCCAACTCCCTGTTTGAAAACAACGCCGAGTTCTCCTATGGTATGTGCCTGGCGGTGAAGCAGCTGCGCGCCGCCGTCACGGACTACGTCCATCAGCTGGACGACATAACCGAAAACGCCGCCGTCAAGGCGCCATCGCCAAGTGGCTGGAGACCTATGACGACCTGGACGCCTCCACCCCCGCCACCCAGGAGCTGCTACACCTGCTGGAGAGCGAGACCTTCTCCGCCCAGGAGCAGGCTCTGGTGGATGAGATTCTCAAGCGCCGCAAGGATATGTCCAAAAAGACCATGTGGATGTACGGCGGCGACGGCTGGGCCTATGACATCGGCTACGGCGGTCTGGACCATGTGTTCGCCATGGGCGAGGATGTCAACGTCCTACTGGTGGATACCGAGGTATACTCCAACACCGGCGGCCAGTCCTCCAAGGCCACGCCTGTGGGCGCCGTGGCCCAGTTCCAGGCCAGCGGCAAGAAGACCAAGAAGAAGGACCTGGGCATGCTGATGATGACCTATGACAACGTCTATGTGGCCCAATGCTCCATGGGTGCCGACCCGGCCCAGCTCATCAAGGCCATCCGGGAGGCCGAGGCCCACAAGGGGCCCTCCATCGTCATCTGCTACGCACCCTGCATCAACCACGGCATCAAGAAGGGCATGGGCTGCGTCCAGCAGGAGATGAAGGACGCCGTGGCCTCCGGCTACTGGAACCTGTACCGCTACAGTCCCGAGACCCACAAGTTCACCCTGGACAGCAAGGAGCCCAGCATGGCCCTGTACGACTTCATGAAGGGCGAGGTGCGCTACTCCTCCCTGGAGCTGAGCTTCCCGGAGAACGCCAAGGTTCTGTTTGCCGAGGCGGAGGAGGACGCCAAGGCCAAATACGAGTCCTACAAGCGCCGGGCACAGGATCAATAAGCGGCAATTTCCTATCACACCATAAAAGGCGGCACTCAGCTTTGAACCGCACCCCGTCAGGAGGACAGTGAAAAAACAGATCGTTTTCCCGGCCAGCAGCCAATCGCTGCTGGCCGCTTTTTTATGCGGCTCGTGCTTGTGCGCTTAATTGCTGCCTGTGCGGCATAGGAATGCTCCCTCCATGACTGACAGTGTTTTATTTCACTGTCTCTCACAGAGGGAGCATATCAGAAGGTCGGATAGCCCTTATCTATTCGTTTTTCCCGGCCAACCGGTACACGCAGCACCCGCCGTCCATGCCGCAGGGACGAAAGCCCAGCTTTTCCGCGATATGCCGGGTAGCCGCCTGCTGCGGATGGCATTCTATGACCGCGTCCCGGCCACTCTCCCGCGCCCGGCAAATCATCTGCCGGGTCAGAGCCAGGGCGTACCCCCTGCCCCACCGGTCAGAAGCCAAAACCCACCCCAGCTCCATGGACGTCTCGTCGTAGGGGTGATAGATCACATATCCCGCAAAGCCGCGGCCGTCCTCCACCGCCCAGATCAGCGGCTCACGGCCCATGCCTGCCTTTTGCAGGAACGCCTCCGTCTGCGCCCGGGTGAAGGGCGGCTCCAGATACCGCATCACCGCCGGATCCGACAGCAGCCGGTGCAGGGGCTCCAGGTCCTCCGCCGTCAGCCTGCGGATATGCAGCGCTTCCGTCTCATGCATGGCAGCATCCCCCTTTACCGCAGCCAATCCGGCAGAGAATGGCTCTGGACGCTGCTGACCATCCCCATGGCCGCAAACAGCGTCACAATGGACGAGCCGCCATAGCTGAAAAACGGCAGCGTCAAACCCACCACCGGCATCACAAACAGACACATGCCCACGTTGCTGATGGTCTGGAAGATCAGGACCGCCGCCACACCCACGCAAACGTAGCTCTCTATGGTGTTTCGGGCGTTTTTCGCCACCATCAGGCACCGCACGATGATGGCCGTCAGCAGAATCAGCACCGCCAGACACCCCAGCATCCCCAGCTCCTCGCCGATGGCGGAAAAGATGAAGTCCGTGTACCGGAAGGGCAGACTGCCGGAATACTCGCCCTGGGTCTGGATGCCGTGGAACAGTCCCTGCCCCGTCAGCTTGCCGCCGCCCAGCGCCAGAAGCTCCGGGTCTGCTGCCAGCCTGCGCCCAGAGGGTCCAGGCTGTGGTCAAACACCACCATGAACCGCTCCTTCATATAGTCCGGAATTTTATCCAGCTCCCACAGCAGATAAAACGCCGCGCCGCCGCCCAGCAGCGCGATGACAAACCACCGGGCTGCCACCCCGGCCACAAAGGCCATGGCGGCAAAGACGAACGCATACACCAGGCGCTGCCCATATCCGAGGAGATGGCGTAATACAGCCCCACCATCAGCAGCAGATGTCCGCCCAGAAACGCAACGGACCGCAGGGACCTTAGTCCCCAGTGCTCCTTCACCCACACCAGCTGCTTGCTGAGCACCAGGATAAACGTCAGCTTCACGATCTCCGCCGGCTGAATATTGGCCGGAAAGCCCCGGATGCCCAGCCAGGCCCGGTTGCCGTTATTTTCAATGCCCAAGGGTGTTTTCAGCAGCAGGAACAGGACGATGCCGAAGCCCAGCAGCCACTTCCACCGCTTGGATGCCTCCGTCAGGTCGATCTGGGACATGAGGAAATAGATCCCCACCCCCAGCACAATGGCGCAGGCCTGGACAATGACCATCTTCCGTGAGCCCAGAAAATTGGTGGCGCTGGCGATCATCACCAGCCCGAACAGCGCCGCCCCGCAGCAAAGGCACAGCAGCATCCAGTCGGCCTGCCGTAAAATATCCAAAATGCTATCTTTGATTCGTTTCAGCATGAAAGGCTCCTCTTGTAAAAACCGTTGGAAGGAAACACAATGTCCCTTTAGTATACCATAAGAAGCTTTTCCTGTAAACCGGATTTCCACTTTTCCGGGCCGGGCGGCGTTCAGAAAATAGATGGACCCGCCGCAGGCATCCGATGCCGCATCCTGGCGTTTTACCGGGCTCATCGCGTTGGAGTCGGTGCTGTATCCGTCTGCCTCTGAGCCGACGGCCCGCAGCTGAAAAAAGCGCTGACCGCGCTCTATCGTGCGGTCAGTGCTTTTTACGTCAGTTTTTCGTCACCGTGCCGTCGATATGGACGGTGCACACCTGCCAGGCATATCCTTACCGCACTGCTCCAGGGCCCGCCGGGCAGCCATCTCCAGCCCGCCGCAGCAGGGCACCTCCATCCGCAGCACCGTTACGGAGCGAATGCTGTTGCCCCGAAGGATCTCCGCCAGCTTTTCGGTATAGTCCACTCCGTCCAGCTTGGGGCAGCCGATGAGGCATACCCGCCCGGCCAGAAACCGGCTATGAAAATCGGCATAGGCAAACGCCGTGCAGTCCGCCGCGATCAGCAGCTCCGCCCCGTCAAAATACGGGGCCCGGGTGGGAACCAGCTTGATCTGTACCGGCCAGTTGGTGAGCTGGCTCTCCGTCTCCCCGCCGGGTGCCGGCGGTGCGGGCTTTTTGTGCATCAGCTGGCGGATAGCCGTGCCGGGACAGCCGGTGTGGGCCTGTTTTTTGCCGCCTGGGCAGCCTTCACCGCCGCCTCGTCATAGGCGGGAGCTCCCGCTCCTCAAAGGTGATGGCCCCGGTGGGACAGGCCGGCAGACAATCCCCCAGCCCGTCACAGTAGTGCTCCCGCATGAGCCGGGCCTTGCCGTCCACCATGTCGATGGCGCCTCATGGCACGCCTTGGCACAGGCCCCGCAGCCGTTGCACTTGTCCTGGTCTATGTGAATGATCCTGCGAATCATCAAATGAGTCCTCCTTATTTCCAATGATACATCTGTGAGTATACGCCCAACGCCCGCTCTTGTCTGTCGCAATTGCAACACTTGACGGACCGGAAAATATTTGTTATCATATGATTAACATTTCAGTTAATTGTTAAATGATGGAGGAACTCGTTGTGTCGCTGCAAAATACGCTGCGGGCGCTGGCGGACCCCACCCGGCGGGCCATATTGGAACTGCTGCGGGACGGACGCAAAAGCGCCGGAGAACTGGCGGACCACTTTGCGATCAGCGCCGCCGCCGTATCCCGGCACCTGTCGGTGCTGAAGGAGGCGGACCTGATCCGGGATGACCGCCGGGGAAAATTCATATTCTATGAGCTGAACGCCTCGGTGCTGGAGGAGATCCTGCTGTGGCTGACCCGGCTGAAAGGAGACGAGCAGCATGTGGAAAACCCATAAGCGCACCATTGTCCTCACCCTGCGGCATACGCAGCCCTTTCCATATGAGGAAAATCCCGGAAATTTATACAGTGTAGGCGCGAATTCTCACGATTCGCCGCCTGATTTCGCTTATTCCCGGTGAATCTTCCGATTTTCTGCGGGAATCCCCATTTTTTGTTGACTTCATTTCCGTATACATGCTACAATAAATTTTGTATGAAGATTTTGCCCTTATCGCAAAAATCACTTA
>ENA-OQEN01000234-OQEN01000234.1-human-gut-metagenome-genome-assembly--contig:-NODE-234-length-24389-cov-1.925233_pt1 | contig 24389 bp, 32 predicted proteins | sample MGYA00242791_ERZ504627 | MGnify/ENA primary metagenome ERZ504627 (study PRJEB26092, sample SAMD00036316) | human gut metagenome | host: Homo sapiens | study: EMG produced TPA metagenomics assembly of... | reverse complement strand
CATCACGCTCGAAGACACTTCGTCTGACCTCAGAAGATACCGCGATAACGTCGACTTGACCCTGCCGAGCTTGCGCAGCTTCAGGAGCGCTTCTCGGCGTTTAAGGGATTGCTCAGGCAGTTCGGCCCCCGCATGGAAGATGTCTTTGCCCGCCGCGAGGATGCGCGCGAGCTGCTTGCCGTCGTAAGCGATGGTGAGGCGCGGATCAAGCGCGCGCAGGAGGCGGTCGATGTTGCAGAGGCGGCGCTCGCTAAAGCAGCCAAGATGCTTACCAAGCGCCGTAATGAGGCAGCGCCTCGCTTTTGCCGCGAGGCTGGCAAACAGATGGCTCATTTGAAGATGGGGCATGCTGAGCTCGTTTGGGAGTCGAGGCCGCTGCCGCGTGAGCGCTGGAACGAGACTGGACCCACGACGTGCGAGCTTTTGTACCGCAGCGGTGCCGGCCTGACGCCGCGACCGCTTCGGCGCATCGCCTCTGGCGGCGAGCTCTCGCGCGTCATGCTTGCCTGCAAAGTCGTTTTGGGGGAGACCGACGGTGTGGATACCCTCGTCTTCGATGAGGTCGATGCCGGCGTGGGCGGTGCCGTGGCCCGCTCGCTTGCAGCGGTGTTGGCTGACCTTGCTCGTACGCATCAGGTCATCGTCGTGACCCACTTGGCGCAGGTCGCGTGATGGGGGAGCGCCACTACGTGGTGCGCAAGGACGACGCCGATGTGCCCGAAACGCAGCTTGCCGAGGTTTCGGGCGAAGCGCGCGTGCACGAGATTGCCCGCATGCTCTCCGGCGATGAATCGGAGGCGTCCCTCACCCATGCCCGTCAGATGCTTCAAGAATCCGGCACCTGGCATGAATCGTAGACACCCGGTGTTGGTGATTCATTAGTTGGTTCGTAGACACCGGGTGTTGGCGATTCAAGAACCAGATGAATCGTAGACACCGGGTGTTGGCGAACCATTTTGGCGAGTCATTATTGGGCGACTGCCGATACGCGTTCATGGGTATCATGAGCTCACCAACGGGGGTGGGTGGTACTCTATGCCAATGCGCAGAAGATCTGAATCCGGGTTCTACCATGTCATGCTTCGCGGTAATGCGAAGCAAATCATCTTTGAGGATGATGATGACCGACGGAGATTTCTCGCTTTGCTGGGCTCGTCGACGCATGGCACGAGCATCTCGATCGTGGCGTGGTGTTTCATGGACAACCACGTTCATCTCGTGCTTGCTGACCCAAAAGACGAAGTCAGCGCGGCGCTTCATGATCTTGCCCTGTCGTATGCTTTGTATTTCAATCGGAAGTGCCAGCGCACGGGCATGTGTTCGAAGGCAGGTATAAAAGCCTCCCTATCGATACCGATGAGTATTTGCTGCAGGTTGTTCGCTATGTGATAAATAATCCCGTTGCAGCGGGAATCAGCTCCCTTGACGACTATCCGTGGTCGAGCTTTCCTGAATACTGTGGTCAGAAAGGTTTGACGGATGTTGGCATCGTGCTCGATATGTTTGAAAGCCCCGAGGATTTTGAGCAGTTTTGTCGTGAGGGGTCTCAGCCATATGACCGAAAGCTCGAGCACGATAGCGTTCCCGACGCGATGGCCTTGCCGGTTGCGAATCATATCGCAATGCAGCTTGGATACCGGGATGTTTCGCAGATTACGTCGCTTTCCCGGAAAAAGCAAAGCGCATTTCTATCGGATCTAGCAGATGCCGGATTGACGCATAAGCAGATTGCGCGCTTGACGGGCATTTCCGCATCGACCATAAGCAGAAGAATCCGCGAAGCCGAAGCATCTCGAACTTTGTGACGTTTGCCAAGGAGGGTTACCTATGGGAATCAGCGATCCGCACTTTCCCTATTGGGGTCTATCGCCTGAGGGAGGCACGAGAATCTGCTATACCGGCATGTCCGACGGGATATTCCAAATGAGCCTCTGTGCTCGGAGACGGAAAGGGCTTTCGAGCTTCTCAAAGAACTCGCAGACTCGTTTGAAACGCAGACACCGGTGTCCACGAACCAATGAATCGTAGAAACCGGGTGTTGGCGATTCATTTGAGGTGATCGGCGAGGAGCTGGAGGCGTGGCGGTAGCCGCAAGGCCTTCGCCGGCTACGCGGGCAAAGCAGGCCATGCCGGCATACGAGATCTGCCGGAAGTCCTCGCGCTCATCCACGGCAGAGATGTGGACCTCGACAGCGGGGATGCTCACGGCTTTGAGTGCATCGAGAATGCCGATGCTCGTATGCGTGTACGCAGCCGGATTGATGACGATTCCGTCCACCGTGCCGTACGCATCCTGAATCCTGTCAATGATCGCGCCCTCGTGATTTGACTGAAAGACCTCAACATCGTCGAACCCAAACTCGCTGCCGGCCTCCTTACATATGCGAACGAGGTCATCATAGGTTTCGCGACCATAGATGTTTGGTTCGCGTATACCGACCATGTTGATATTCGGTCCGTTGATGACAAGTGCGTTCACGAGGCTCCTTCCTACCTTGATAAAATAAACCGGGTTCGTTTTATCAAACCTGCTGAGATTCGCGCCCAAGCTGTGCGATGGCGGCCCGCGCGGTGGCATCGGCCGACTCGTGCGAGGTCACAACGACATCAGCCCAGCTTCGATAGCGCGGCATGCGCTCTTCGGCGAGCTTCTGAACCCCGTCGCGCTGCGAGACCGGCCGTCCCTTGCTCGAAAGCTCACCAAGGGTCGGTCGAGCATCACGATCCGGCTGTTCTGGTGAAGGAGGGGATAGTTCTCATCCTGCGTCACCACGCCCCCGCCGCATGAGAGCACGATGCCGCCGCGTCTGGCAACCTCGCCCAAGAGGGCAGTTTCCTCGCGTCGGAATGCGGCCTCGCCGCGCTCGGTGATAAACGTGGAGCAGCTGCAACCAAGGCGCTCTTCAAGGGCCCAATCAAGATCGATGTGCTCGCGCCCAAGCCTCTGGGCGATACGCTGGCCAACGCGGGTTTTACCTGCCCCGGCATGCCGATGAGGCGATGTTCTGCATCTCGTATCCGAGCTCGTTTGTCACGGCGGCAATGCGTTCGGCGGAGTAATCCTCGCCTGTGAAATCATGGAGCGAGCCCGCGGCTTGCGCCACGAGCATGAGGAGTCCGCCAGCACCGGGATGCCTCGCGCTCAGCCTCCATCATAAGCGGTGCGCGCAGGGTTGTACACGATGTCAACGACGGCCTCCAGGTGGGGGAGCGCATCGAGTGTGCAGGGTGCCCCAGGGCAGGACGGTACATTCCGGCAGGCGTAGCGTTCACGGCGAGTGCGGCGTCAGCAAAGCGCGGAAGATCCTCGTAGGTCACCTCTCCGGTGCGTCCCACGGCAATCGGCTCCATGCCTAAATCTGCAAGAACCGCCATGCAGGTCGTACCGGCGCCGCCGCGCCCGCCGAAAACGAGCGCGCGCTTGCCGGCAAGCTCGAGCCGGAGCGACTGCACCAACGTTTTGAAGCCGAAGTAATCGGTATTGTCGCCGCGAAGGCGGCCGTCGGAAAGCCGGACGATGGTGTTCGCGTTGCCTAAGCGCCGGGCAGATTCGGACAGTTCATCTAGATATGGCATGACCGTTCGCTTGTAGGGGATCGTGACGTTGAGGCCTTGCCATGCGTCCTCACGCAAGAACTGCTCGACCTCGCCAGGCTCCCGCTCGAAGCGCTCGTAGCCCGTGATACCGGCAAGGAGCTCGTAGATGCGCGGGGAGTAGGTGTGCCCGAGGGTGCGGCCAAGCAGGCCGTAGCGAGGCGTATCCTCGCAACCATACGCCATCACAGCACCTCCGTGTAGCTTCCGAAGTATTTGACGCTTTCGCACACGTCATCGAGCTGTCGAGGAGCGTGTCGAGGGGCTCGGTGCCCGCAGGGCTCTCGATATCGAAGTAGAACATGAACTCGAAATCGCGGCCGGGGATGGGCCGGCTTTCAAGTTTAACGAGGTTGATATCGAGGGCGTAGAAGCGCTCGAGCACGCGGTACAGAGATCCTGGCTCGTGCTTCATCGTGAGCATGAGCGAAGTGCGCGTGGCGCCAGGGAAGATCTGCGGCTCTGCCGAGACGACGATGAAGCGCGTGTAGTTGTTGTCGGAGTCCTGCACGTTCGATTCGAGTACATCGAGGCCGTAGAGGGCGGCGCAATCGCGCGATGAGAGGGCCGCGATATCGTTTCGAGGGGAGCGGGAGACGAACTCGGCTGCCTGAGCGGTATTCTTGAGCTCATGGGCGGTAACACCGAGCTGTTCAAGATAGTCGCTGCATTGCGCGATAGCCTGTTCATGCGAGTAGACCTCGCGTATATTCTCCCGATGCACGCCGTGGCGCGCGAGCAGGTTGTGATCGATCTTGAGGCGAAGGCTCCTCACGATGGAAAACGAGTACTCAGCGAGAAGGTCGTAGAGGCATTCACCGAGCCTGCCGTGGAGTTCTCGATAGGAAGCACGCCAAAGTCGCAGAGGCCTTCGCGCACCGCGCGGAATACGCCTTCAAAGGTGCTAAAGAACGTGATGCCGGGCACGCGGAAGAGCTTGCACGCGGCGATCTGGCTATAGGCGCCCTCGACGCCCTGGCATGCTACGCTCGCCGTGGCTGGGAAGGGCTCGCTTACCGGCTTGAGGCTTGCGTGCGCGCATGAGGATCGCTTACGCCGGTACCGCGTGCGATGATGCGCTGCTGCTCTGCCTTGTTCATGCTCATGAGGAGCGAGAAGAGCGCGACGGCTTGCGGTTGGAGGCGCTCGGGCGAGCGGCGCGCCACCGTCCAGCTAGCTTCCTCTCGTTCCCGTGCAGTCGAAGACCGCTTTGCCTGAGCCGATCTTTGACTCGGCAACCTCCGTGGCAAGCTCCATCCTCTGGCAGAAGAGGTCAAGCAGCTTGTGGTCACTTCGTCGATCCGGTTGCGCACGTCTGTTAAGTCCATGATCGTCCCTTCGGTCCAGAAAACGGCTAAAGAGCTCTGTGGCCCTGAGATTCGAGGATTAGGTCGAGGAGCGCGAGCGCGCAGAGGGCTTCGGCTACGGGCACGGCTCTCGGTACGATGCAGGGGTCGTGACGCCCTCGAACGACAAGGTCGGCATCGCACCCCGCATCGAGGTCAACGCTTTGCTGTTTCCTCCCGATGGACGGCGTGGGCTTCACGGCCATCTGCCAGACGATGGGCATACCGGTTGAGATGCCGCCCAAGATGCCCCCGGCGTTGTTGGTCTGCGGCGCCACGTTGCCGTGGTCCATGCGGTAAGGTCGTTGTTCTGGCTTCCACGCAAATAGGCAGCTGAGAACCCGGCCCCGAAATCCACGCCCTTGACTGCGGGTATGCCGAATGCGACGCGCGCGATTCGGTTCTCGATGCCATCGAACATTGGATCGCCGAGCCCTGCGGGCACGCCATACGCCACGCACTCGATAACGCCGCCGACGCTATCGAGGTCGTTGCGCGCATCGAGGATGCATTCCCTCATGGCCTTTGCTGCACCTCATCGATGCAGGGAAAACCATGGGAACTCAGACGGGTGAGCTGGTCCTCATCAAGCTCCATATGGTTGAGCGGGGTGTCGGGTATGCCCTGAGGGCCCAGGTTGGCGATGTGGGCCGCGATTCGGATTCCTCGCTGCGCGAGAGCCTGGAGCGCGATGCCGCCGGCGATACAAAGCGGTGCGGTGAGCTTCCTGAGAAATGGCCGCCTCCCGCCACATCGTTGAACCCGTTGTAGCGGATGCGCGCAGGGTAATCCGCATGCCCCGGCCTGGGCACGCGGCGCAGCTCGTCGTAATCCTGCGAGCGCGTGTTCTCGTTCTCGATAATCGCCGCAATGGGGGCTCCGGTCGTATGGCCGTCGACGACGCCGCATAGAATGCGCGCCCGGTCCGCTTCCCGGCGTGTCGTTGCCGTGGCGTCACGACCGGGGCGCGCCGGTCCAGAAGTTCTGGAGCTCGTCAAGATCGAGCGGACGCCCGCAGGCATACCGTCAATCGAGCAACCGATGGCCGGTGCATGCGACTCCCCGAAAATGCTCACCCTGAGCGCGGTACCCAACATCGACGACATGCGATCACTCCTCGCTCAACGCTACCGAGCCGCCAAGAGCCCGATAATGCTCGAAGAACAGCGGATACGATTTGTTCACCGCTTCCGCACCATGAATCTCCACCGCGCCGGTGCAGCGCGTCGCTGCGACGGCGGCCATCATGGCGATGCGATGGTCGTTATGAGCGCACACCACCCCGCCGGAAAGTTCATCGACACCTTCGATGACAAGGTCGTCGTCAACAATCCTGACCCGCGCTCCGAGGTTGCACAGCTCTTTCGTGGTCGTTTGAAGGCGATCGGATTCCTTGATGCGCAAACGCGAGCAATCGCGGATCACCGTCGTTCCCTTTGCTACCGAAGCTACGGCCGAAAGGACGGGCACCAGATCCGGCACATCGCGCGCGCTGAGCGTGAAACCATGGAGCGTGCCAGGTTGCACCGTCGCAGCGCCCGTCGAACGGCGGATGCGCGCGCCAAAGCACGAGAGGGCGGCCAGAACATTGCGGTCGCCTTGGGCCGAGGAAAGCGAGAGGCCGCTGACGGTGATGCATTCTGTGCCCATCGCACCGGCGCATAGCCAAAAAGCGGCATTGGACCAATCGCCCTCGACGGAAACGCTACCGGGGGTGCGGTAGGGGCTTCGTCGAGCAGGTAGCGCGTGCGCGGTTGTCCGTCGAGCGCCGCTCCCGTCTCACGCGAACGGATACCCCGAAGGTTTCGAGCGCCTGAAGCGTGAGGGCGATGTAGGGCTTGCTCTCGATGGTCCCCGTGACCTCGATGGCACTTGGCTGACCAAGAATCGGAAGCGCGAGAAGCAGGCCCGAGATGTACTGGGAGCTTACGTTGCCGGGAAGCTTGAACGTTCCCGCGCGCAGGCGCCCTTTCGTGGTGAGCGGAAGGCTGCCAAGGCCCTGAAGGTCGCATCCTGCGACGATGAGCTCCTCGGCGAGAGGGGAGAGCGGTCGCTCTCCCAGCCTCCCGGCACCGGTGAAGGTTGCGTCTGCGCCAAGTGCGCAGGCAACGGGAAGCATGAATCGAAGCGTGGAGCCAGATTCACCGCAATCGAGTGTAGCCCCAGCCAGTGCGCGCAGGATTCCGTGCTCTTGGCTCTTGGGTATGGGGTGGACGCGCAATCCCTGCTCCGCCCGCTCCACCTTTGCGCCAAGCGCTTCAAGACAGCGAATCGTTGCCTCGATATCGGCGCAAGAGGTGTTGCAGGTCACGTCGGTCACGCCGTTGGCCAGCGCGGCGGCGATGATGAGGCGGTGTGCGACTGACTTCGAGGCAATGGCGGGTACGGTGCCGGCAAGATGCGCCGGAGCGATGCGGGCGATCATCGAGAGGCTTCCTCTCCAATACGGTCGTTGTCTGCGGGTGCTTCATCTGGTACGGCGGGCGCGTTCGCTGCGGAAGAGAGCCCGTCATAGAGAAAGTCCCTGAACTCCTGCAGGTCCATCGTCTCGATCGAACACGAGCCGATCTCGTGGGGGAGGACGACATCGATGGAGTATCCTTGCCGTTTTTTATCGTGGAGGGCTTCGGCAAAGATCTGCTCTGCATCCCATCGGCACGAGGTGGCGAGCCCATGGCGACGAACGAGGTCCTCGATGCGCTGAGGCACGGTCTCGTCACATACCCCTCGCGCAGCTGCTGCCCGCGCATGATGCCCATGCCCAATGCGACGCAGTTCCCATGTCCCAGCTGATACGCTTCGAGCGCTTCGATAGCATGGCCCGCGCTATGGCCGAAGTTGAGGAGCTTCCTCAAGCCCGATTCGCGCTCATCCGCTACGACCACATCGCGCTTGATCTCGATGTTGCGTGCGATAATCGCGGCAACAAGGCCGAGATTCTGCGTAAGGAGCTCTTGGGTGAGCGGTGTCTGCTCCAGTTGGCAGAAGAGCGCGGCGTCGCAGATGACACCGTGCTTGATGATCTCCCGCAGCCGTCGGAAAGCTGCTCAGCTGTGAGGGTGCCGAGGCAACCCACGTCGCGATGACGATGCTCGGCTGCCAGAAGGCGCCTGCAAGGTTCTTGCCCGCTGCAAGGTCGATGGCGGTCTTTCCGCCCACCGAGGAATCGACCATGGCCAAAAGGCTCGTGGGAATCTGGGCGAACCGTATGCCGCGCATGTAGGTCGCTGCGGCGAAGCGGCTACATCTCCGACCACGCCTCCGCCAAGGGCCACGACCACATCCTTGCGACCGAGTTCGTTTTCGGCAATGAACTCAAGGATTTCGATAAGAGTGTCTGCCCGCTTGTGCTCTTCTCCCGCTTCGAACATGTGGACGCACGTAGTGTAGCCCGCCTCGGCGAGGCTCTTGGTCACGATGTGCGCGTAGAGCGGCCCCACGTTCGTATCGGTGATGACTGCGGCACGCGAGCCCCTGCATGCGTCGCGAATGAGTTCGCCGGACTGCTCGAGGAGCATCGTGCCGATATGCACGCGATACGGCGACGAGCAGTTGATATCGATCGTATACATAGGAAAGCTCCAATCGAGGTGGCCGATGGCTTCGGCGTGGGCCATGCCCGTGTACCCAAGGCGCGGTGCCAGATAGATGCGCGTGGACGTTAGGCGCTTGACGCCTCGTCATCGAGCGCGCGCTTGATGCGGTCGCCTTCAGCGAGCAGCATACGCAGCCGGTCGCGGTCACCTGCATCGAGGCGAGGCGGTATGCGTCGAGAGCCTCGATGAGCGAAGCGATCTCTTGGGATAGGTTCTTCGCGTCGTCCATCATGAGTTCGGCCCACATGCCGGGGTTCAGGTGCGCCACGCGAGTAAGATCGCGATAGCTTCCCGCGGAAAACCCGTGGTGCGCGCGTGCGTAGGGCTCTTCACATAGGCGTTCGAAACGACGTGCGCGAGCTGGCTCGTGAACGCGATGACGCGATCGTGCTCCTCGGGGCTCGTGACGCTAAAGCTGCCGAACCCTACGGGGGCCAGGAGCGTGTGGGCGCGGTCGAGCAAGGTGAGGCGACGGGCGTCATCGGTTTCGGGCGGAACGAGGACCATGGGCGCGCCACGGAAAAGGTCGGCGCGCGCATGCGCGAAGCCGGAGAACTGCGTGCCGGCCATGGGGTGCGTGCCCACGAACGCGAAGCCGTTCACGCGGGCAAGCTCGAAAGCGCGGGCGCAGACGGCCTCCTTCACGCCAGCGGTATCGATAACGATGGGGCCGCGTGAGGTATCCGGGTCCGAGATGCGTCCGAGCTTTTCGGCATGCTCTTCGAGCCATTCGAGGCACGCTTCCGGGTAGGCAGCGAGGATGATGAGGTCGCAGGAGGGGATGGACGCATCATCGAGTGGTGCCTCAACCGTCTCGATCATGGAAGCGTCCATCGTGTCTCGGTCGGTGTCGAGGGCATAGACCGTGGCTCCAAGCAAGCGGTAGGCACGGGCGAAGCTTCCGCCGATAAGGCCCAGCCTACGATGCCCACGCGCATGCTGCGGCAAGCCTCATTCCGGGGTGCGTCCGCGGCGGTTATTCCCTGTTCCCGTTCCACTTGCTCCTCCTGCTGTTCTGCCATGGCCTATGCGCCCGCTTCCGGAGTAATCGCCTCACGGATGATCTGGATGCGGCGCATGACGTCGTCGAACATGTCGGGCGTGAGGGCCTGCGCGCCGTCGGACCACGCGTGGCTCGGGTCGTCGTGGACCTCGATCTCGAGGCCGTCAGCGCCCGCGGCGGTGGCGGCGAGCGCCATGGGCTCCACGTAGCGGGTGTAACCGGTCGCGTGGCTCGGGTCGGCCACGACGGGCAGGTGCGAGAGGTAGTGGAGCACAGGCACCGCGTTCAAGTCGAAGGTGTTGCGCGTGCGCGTCTCGAACGTGCGGATGCCGCGCTCACAGAGGATCACGTTGTCGTTGCCCTCGCTCATGATGTACTCGGCTGCCATGAGGAGCTCGTCGATGGTGCCGGACATGCCGCGCTTCAAGAGGACCGGCGTCTGCGTCTTGCCAACCTCCTTGAGCAGCGGGAAGTTCTGGGCATTCCGCGCACCGATCTGCATGACGTCGATCTTCTTGTCGAGGAAGAGCTGGACGTCACGTGGGTCCATGATTTCGGTAACGATAGGCATGCCGAGCTCGCGCGCGCCTCGCAGAGGAGGTCGAGGCCTTCTACCCCCATGCCTTGGTAGGCGTACGCTCGTACGCGGCTTGTAGGCTCCGCCTCGAAGCATCGTTGCCCCTGCGGCCTTCACGCGTCGGGCGATGCGGATGAGGTTCTCGCCCTCCACCGAGCAGGGGCCGGCGATTACCTGGAAGTTTCCGCCACCGATCTTTACGCCAAAGCCGCAGTCCACTACGGTGTCGGTGGGATGGAACTTGCGATTTGCCTTCTTGAAAGGCTCGGAGACGCGCTGCACGCGCTCCACAATGTCCATGCTCTCGAGCAAGAAGGGGTCGATCTTGGTGGTATCGCCCACGAGGCCGATGATGAGCTCATCGGTTCCTTGGCTCACATGAGCCTCCAGGCCCTTCTTTTCAATCCAACTGACGAGGTGGCTCACAGCGCTCTCGTCGGCATTCTTCTTGAGGATGGCAATCATGTCGTCTCCTGCTTTGCCGTGGTTGCGCCAGCTTTGGCGCGGGATAAGTCGTCATATTGTATACCAAGGCGAACGTATGGCGGGCAGGGTGCGGCGCGGCATCATCTCGTTACAGATGCTGCTGGCGAGGTGCTCCTTTGGGATTTTTTGCAGCGCTGTCAACCCGTCCTTCGCGCAGAGGGGGGGGGCAGCCCTCTTGGTATAAAAGGTGTACACGAGCGTCAAAATTCTTACGTTTTTATCTGTTTTGTGACGCTCATGTACACCTTTTGCTGCGGCGCGCCTGTCACGGCGCGCTCATCGTGCTCGCGTGTTCCATGGTTACCCCTGCAGCCGATTCAAAGTTGCCCGCGCGCTGCGTTTGTATAATGCATGGTGCTTCGTCCCTTTAGCTCAGTGGATTAGAGCGTCTGCCTCCGGAGCAGAAGGCCGCAGGTTCGAATCCTGTAAGGGACACCAGATTGGTCAACCCGGGTTGCTTCACGCGGCCCGGGTTTTTCTATATGAGAGCCTGGGGGCGCCCTCACAGCGGTTCGCGATAACCGGGTTTCTGAGGATTTTTGAGGATTTCCGCCGTGGGGATGCGATGGTTGTGCCTGATGCTGTGTTTGTCCGTGCTTTGCACGGGGCATACAATGGCACGTTAGTATTAAGAGCTTACCGTGCCCGCGTTTGGGCGCGCTTCATGTGCTGAACGTGTTGTGGGGAGACGCATGGCTCAAGAAGCCGAAGAGAGAGCAGCTGGAGCCATGGGCTCGCCAGAGGATGGGCCCCTTTCCGGCCTTACCGCTCCGAGGTGGCCGAACGCATCGAACAAGGCCGCGTTAACGTCAATATGGAGCTCAAGACAAAATCGGTTCGAGAGCTCATTGCCGACAACCTTTTCACGCTCTTCAATCTCATCAACCTCGTTCTCGCAATCCTTGTAATCATCGCAGGGTCGTTCAAAAACCTCACCTTCCTTGCCATCGTCTTTCTCAATACGGGCATCGGCGTCGTGCAGTCGCTGCGCTCCAAGCGCATGGTGGACAAGCTCACGCTCCTTGCCACCAAGAAAGCGCGCGTCATTCGCGATAGCCGCGAGGTTGAGCTCGATCTCGACCAGATCGTGATCGACGACCTCGTCAAGCTCGGGCGCGGCGACCAGATTCCCGCCGACGCCATCGTGGTTTATGGCGAGGCGCAGGTGAACGAGAGCTTGCTCACCGGAGAGAGCGACTCATCAAAAAGATGCCGGGCGACGAGCTCATGAGCGGCAGCTTCCTTGATTCGGGCCTCGTGTACGCGCGGGTAATCCATGTGGGCGCCGAGAACTACGTGGCCAAGATCAATAATGAGGCCAAGTATGTCAAGAAGGTCAACTCCGAGATTCTGAACACCCTGAACGTTATCGTGCGGTTTGCGAGCGTCATCATGCTGCCGCTCGGCATCGCGCTCTTCATCTCGAGTCTTTCGGAGAGCTATGTGGAGGCCGGCGCACCGGGAACGGGCCTGTGGGGCTGGTTCACCGGAGAGCTTGCGCAAGGCACGTGCCTCGGACGAGATCCTTTCTGTCACGGGCGCGCTTCTCGGCATGATCCCGCAGGGGCTCGTGCTTCTCACCTCGTCGGTGCTTGCCATCGCAACCATTCGCCTTGCCCGCAAGAACGTGCTTGCCCAGCAGCTCTACTGCATCGAAACGCTTGCCCGCGTGGATGTGCTCTGCCTCGACAAGACGGGAACCATTACCTCGGGGCGCATGACGGTCGAGGGCACGTATCCGCTGCCCGTTGAGGGGTCCGTTGCCCGGGACGCCGCGGAGCTCCTGCCGCGGGACGTTTCGGTGCTCGATTTCGCCCTAGCGAACGTGGCGCGCGCGACCTCTGCCGATGCAACGAGACCTGCAAGGCGCTGCTTGATTTCTATGCCGAGAGCCAGGTGCCCGCAAGGAAGCCCGAGCGCGTGGTTCCGTTCTCGTCGGCGAAGAAGTGGAGCGGAGCTCCTTCGCGGAGGGCGCATTTGTTATGGGCGCTGCGCAGTTCGTGCTCGCGCCTGCGGAGTTCGCTGAAGTTGAGATGCGCGTCGCAGAGCTGGCGAGCACCTGCCGCGTGCTCGTGGTGGCGCATGTGGACGGCTTTACCGAAGACGGGGAGATGGTGGGCGTCGCGCGCCCCGTGGGCTTTGTGACCATTCGGGATGAAATCCGTACTTCAGCGGCTGAGACCATCGGATACTTCTGCGAGCAGGGCGTAGAGCTCAATGTCATCTCGGGCGACGACCCACGGACCGTCTCGAGCATCGCGCAGGTCGTCGGGGTTCCCGGTGCGGATGCCTATGTGGATGCCACCACGCTCGATACTCCCGCAAAGATTGATGCCGCTGTAGATCGCTACCACGTGTTCGGCCGCGTGACGCCTCAGCAGAAGCGCGAGCTCGTGCAGGCGCTCAAGCGGCGCGGCCACACCGTCGCCATGACGGGTGACGGCGTAAACGATGTGCTCGCTCTTAAAGAGGCCGACTGCTCCGTGGCGATGGCCGCGGGTTCCGATGCAGCCCGCAACGTCGCCGAGATTGTGCTCGTGGACAATGATTTCGCGAGCATGCCCGCCGTGGTCGCCGAGGGCCGCCGTGCAATCAACAACCTCCAGCGCTCTGCTGCGCTTTTTCTCACCAAGACGCTCTTCTCCATGGGGCTCGCGGCAATCTGCATCGCGTTCCCCCCATACCCGTTCCAGCCAATCCAGATGACGCTCATCAACTTCTTCTGTATCGGCTACCCCGGCTTCGTGCTCGGTCTCGAGGCGAACAAGGCGCGCGTTGAAGGAAGCTTCCTCGTAAACGTTATCAAGCGCGCGCTTCCCGCATCGATTTCCGTTGTCGTGGCCGCCTGCCTGTGCATGATGGGAGCCGCCTTTGCCGGGCTCGATAACCGGACGCTTTCCACCATGTGTCTCGTCACGACGAGCGTCATTGGCTGCTGCCTCATCTTCCGCATCTCCCAGCCGTTTACGCTCCTCCGGCGCCTTCTCTTCGCGTCGATCGTTTCCGGTCTGGTGATCGGCGTGGTGGCGTTCCCCGACTTCTTCTCCATCGCCCGGCTCTCGCTTGGCCTCGTCGTCTATCTCGTGATCATTGCCTTGGCCTGCAGCTTCTATTCATGAAGCTCGCTGGTGCCATGGACGCTCAGGCTCCTAAAACCACCAGGCTCGCGACGGGCTTTGGCCGCGGCGTCAGAGTCACGCGCCGGCGCAGGGGAGTGCCGCAGGTGACTTCGACCGGCTCAACCGCTCGCCGAGTGATCACGCGCGCCTACGCATCCATGACGCGCCATCAAGAGCACCGCGCGCTCGAACGGGCGGAGTCGCATGCCGAGGAGGCGCTGGACGATTCAAGTTCGTCCCGTTCGGCCGAACCGGAACCTTCAGACTTACGCGAGATGCATCGTGCACCTGAACGCGCGCACGGAAGCGCTCGCGCGCGTGGTGTGAAGGGCGCGAGGAGCTCCTCGGGTGTTTCTGTAACAAAATCGGCTTCGGGCATTCGCGTGAAGATGCCCGCCCGCAGACGCGGTAGGATGGGAAACGGCCATACCCCTACCTCCTGATGGGAGCAGCATGACAAGCTCGCAAGAACCGCGCTTCGCGGAAAAGGCCCTCCTCGTCGACGGGACTGAGTACCGCTATTTCGATGTTTCCGAGGTGCGGGAAGCGAAGCGCTGCCCGTGAGTCTGAAGATCCTTCTCGAAAACGTATTGCGCTGTGCGCGGACGCCCGATGAAGCGCACGTGTTCGCCAGCCGCATCGTCGAAGCTGGCCGGGATGGCCGCTCGGGCGAGGAGATCGAATTCATGCCGGGGCGCGTGCTCTTCCAGGACTTCACCGGTGTGCCCGTTTTCGTCGACTTCGCCGCGATGCGCGATGCAGCCTCCGACCGCGGCGCGGATCCCACGCTCGTCAACCCTCAAATCCCTTGCGTCCTTGTCGTTGACCATTCGGTTACCGCCGATGTCGTGTCCTGCAGCGAGGCTGCGCGTGAGACGCTCGCATCGAGGCAGAGCGCAACGCAGAGCGCTTCTCGTTCCTCAAGTGGAGCGCCGAGAGCTTTCAGAACGTCTCGATCGTGCCCCCGGGGCGCGGCATCTGCCATCAGCTCAACATCGAGCGTTTCTGCACGGTAGCCATGAGCGGTACCGCCCCCGATGGTAGCTTGTACGCTTATTTCGATACGCTCGTTGGCACGGACTCGCATACGCCCACGGCCAACGGCATGGGTGTGCTCGGTTGGGGCGTGGGCGCATCGAAGCCGAGGCCGCGGCTCTGGGCCAGCCCATCACCATGATGGTGCCGGCCGTCGTTGGCTTCGCCTCACCGGCGAGCTTCGAGCGGGTGTGAGCGCCATGGACGCTGCACTTTCGTTTGCCGAGCTGCTGCGCTCGCGTGGTGTGGTGGGCAAGATCGTGGAATGCTTCGGGCCCGGCGTTGCCTCGCTCACCGCTACGCAGCGCGCGACGATCGCCAACATGACACCCGAGTACGGCTGCACCGCCACCTTCTTCCCACCTGATGCCGTCACGCTTGACCAGCTCGACACCTTTGGCCGGACTAAGGCAGAGCGCTCGCTGGCCCGAGCATATCTGGAAGCCCAGAACCTGCTCGCCGATACAGAAACCCCGGTCTTCTCGGAGATCGTCGACTTCGATCTTGGTTCGGTCGAACCGTCGCTCGCCGGGCCCTCTAGGCCCATGATCGGCTCGGCGTGAGTGGACTTCAGGCCCGCTTCAGGCATCGCTTGCGGAGCACGGCCGGCATGCGGGAGACCGCTTCGAGGTGTCATTCGGCGGGAAGACACATGCTCTGGGCCATGGCGCCATCGGCATCGCTGCGGTCACCAGCTGCACGACGGCGACCGATCCCGATATGATGCTCGCCTGCGGCCTTGTTGCACGCCGTGCGGTAGAACTTGGCTGCAAGCCGGTTCCCTGGGTGAAAAAGGTGCTCGCCCCGGGTTCGCATGCGACAACCGAGCTCTTGGCACGCGCAGGTCTCCTTGAACCGTTGGCTGAGCTTGGGTTTACAACGTGCGGCTGGGGCTGCATGAGCTGCATCGGCAATTCTGGGCCCCTCTTCGACCCCATGCATCGCATCGCGGGCGAGTGCGAGCTCGTGAGCGTGCTTTCCGGCAACCGGAACTTCGAGGGCCGCATCTCGCCGGACATCGTTCAGAACTATCTCTGCGCGCCCGCTCTCGTTGTCGCCCTTTCGCTCGCGGGCACGGTCGACATCGACCTTGAGCGCGAGCCTCTGTGCTCCGGAGCACGGGGACCGTCATGGCTTGCCGATCTCATGCCTGACGCGAGCGAGGTCGAGCAACTTCGGCGCTCGCTCGTGAGCCAAAGCTTGTTCCAGGGCTCCGATGACGATCTGTTCCGTGGGGATGAGTCGTGGAGTGCGCTCGATGCGTCGCATGGAGAGACCTTCTCGTGGATGATGCCTCTACCTACGTTCGCCGGCCCACATTTTGGACGACGCGCTGCGCTCTGACTCGATTGCTATCGAGGACGCCCGTTGCCTGGCCCTTCTCGGCGATTTCATCACCACCGATCATATCTCTCCTGCGGGCGCCATCGACCCCTCGTCGTCTGCGGCGGCCTATCTTCGCGCGCACGGCGCCGAGGATGCCGACTTTAACACCTACGGCGCCCGCCGCGGTAACCATGAAGTCATGATGCGGGGCACCTTCGCGAACATCCGTCTCAAGAACAAGCTCGTTGAGCGTACGGGAGGTTGGACCGTCGACCCGGTGACGGGCGAAGAGGCGACGATCTTCGATGCCGCCGAGTCTGCGCGCCGTGCTCACCATCCGCTCGTCGTTATCGCGGGCAAGATGTACGGATCGGGTTCATCGCGCGACTGGGCTGCGAAGGGCCCGGCGCTTCTCGGCGTTCGCGCCATCATCGCCGAGAGCTTCGAGCGCATTCACCGGTCGAACCTTATCGGCATGGGCATCCTTCCGCTTGAGTTCATGCCGGGCGAGGGGGCGGAGATGCTTGGGCTCACCGGTCTCGAGACTACTCCATCGGGGCCGTATCGCTTGCGCAGGGGCTGCCTGAACCCATGACCACAAGCGTGTGCGCCCGCGCCGAGGGCGGTACCATTACCGAGTTTTCCGTGCGCGTGCGCGTGGATACGCCCACCGAGGGCGCATATCTCGCAAGCGGTGGTATCCTACCGTATGTCCTCGACGGTCTCGTGTCTCGCCGCGCGACCGCCCCTTCATCCTAAAACGCACCCTGTAACGTACTACCCACAAGGAGGACGAATTCCCGGTGATTTGCCCGCACTGCCTCAAGACGATTGACGACGGCGCGACCGTTTGCCCCATTGCCATGCCGAGGTGACTTCCGACGCTGCCCGGCCGCGGCTCGTGTTCTGCGACGGATGCGGCGCCAGGCTCTCTCCCCATGACCGCACGTGCCCTAAATGCGGTCGGCCAGCGCCGGGGCATTCTCTCCACGGCTGCCTCGGCGTCCGATCTTGCAGCCGGAAAGACCGCAAGCTTTCCGCGCCTCACTCAGGCGGCGATCGAGGCCGAGCTTCCGCATGCTGAGCCGGTCACTGCGAGAAGCGTGCTCAATGATTCCCTCGACCCTTGTGCGACCAATGTGCTCGATCGAAACCAGCTTGACGCCCACCTCGGCGCCAAGGGCCGCTCGAACGATGCGGATCCCTACCACAAGCGCAAGCGTCCCATCAAGGCGATCGTGCTTTCGCTCCTGTGCATCGCTCTTGTAGGCGGTGGCGCCGCCTTCGTGGCGCTCGACCTTGGGTGTGATGCCATCGGTCTATGCGTGGGTTCAGCAGTCTGCGAGCGATATGTTTCCGAGCCGCGCGGGCATGGGCGGATCATCGAGCACCGAAGACCAGCAAGCCGAAGATGCCGAAGGAGACTCCGCGGACGATGCGCAGGCAGAGCCGCTCCAGGACGAGGCCCTCTCCGATGCCGCTGCCTTCGAGCGTCTGAGTGCGGCCTATGATGCCATCGTTGCGATCAATGGGGGAGAGCGGTTTGCCGACGCCATCGATTCGTTCAACGCCTCGTACCTCTCGTCGAGCCTCTCTGCTCGCCAGCAGGCCTCGACCGGTGCCTACGATTTGCGTGAAGAGCTTCAAACCATCATGGACGACCTTGACAGCATGCAGCTTGCCGAAGGCTCTGCCTATGAGGAAGACCGCGATAACGTGCGTCAGCTCGCCGCATGGATGTATGAACGGATCGATGCCATCTGCGCCTCTTGGGACGTCTCGCTCAGTTATCCAGATGGCGAGCGCATGTCCCAGCATCAAGACGAGATTTTGAAGCCCATGCGCGCGGCGGGAAACACGGCACGCGATAACTACTACGCCCATGTCTCGGAGTGGGAGCCTGAGGAGAAGTAGCCTCGCGCGCGATCCGGTTGGTGGGTATCTCGGTTCCGGCCGCGGTTCAATGAGCTTTCAGAGCATTCAACCCGCTCCGGCGGCTACTTTGTCAAAAGGATGAAGTGCGCAGGTTCTTGCTAGAATATTCTCGATTATGACGATACTGCGGAAGGAACGAGATGTTTGGATTCGCTCAGCCTGAGCTGCATACTCCTGAATACGACGTTATGGGCGATGAAGTGGCCGTATTCGAGACGTCGAAGGGTACCGTCCGCGTCCGACTCGATGGCGAAGGCGCTCCCATACACGTAGGCAACTTCTGCGAGCTCGCCACGATGGGGTTCTACGACGGGTTGAAGTTCCATCGTTACGTTCCGGGATTCGTTATCCAGGGCGGCGACCCCAATACGCGCGACATGTCTGGCGAGGATGTTGCGGCGGGAAAGCCCGGGCCGACGGAATGCCTGGCACCGGCGGTCCCGGCTGGCGCATCAAGGCCGAATTTGCATCCAACCCCCGCAACAGCCATGTTGACGGTGCGCTCGCCATGGCGCGCTCCCAGCATCCTGATTCCGCTGGGTCGCAGTTCTACTTCTGCCTTGGCCCGCAGCATAATCTTGATTCCGGCTACACCGTGTTCGGCACCACGATCGAAGGGCTCGATGTTATCGGCCAGCTGCGCGCGGGAGACGAGATCCGCCACATCGAGATCGTCCACGAAGCCGTCTAGTCCGCCGCATCATCGAAGGAGAATCCCGTGAACGCAGAATTGCTCGAGCGTGCCCGCGCCGCTTATCGCGCAGGCGATTTTTCCACTGCTGCACAGATGTTTTCCGCCTGCAAGGAGAACTCGGAGGTTGCTGGCGAGGTCGACCACCTTCGCGGTAACTCCCTTATGAAGCTCGGCTTGGCCCGCGAGGCGGCTTCTGCCTATGCGCTCGCCCTGAACGACGCTGCTTATGGCAAGCGCGGCGCGCTTCTTACGAATGAGGGCAAGGCTCTTTCTGCCATTGGCGATAACGAGGGCGCTGTCCGGTGCTTCACCGAGGCGCTCCAGGACAGCACCTATGCCACCCCGTACAAAGCGCAGCTCGGCCTTGGCCGGGCGCTCCTTGCCCTGGACCGCGTTGCCGAGGCGGGCACGGCGTTTCGCCAGGCGGCGATCGACGGTGCAAACCCTGCGCCCGCGTCTGCCCTTGCCCAGCTTGGCGACTGCTTTGTGAAGCTCGGACGTCCGGGGGACGCCATCGAATCGTTCCGTACGGCGCTCGATTTTGCCGGCCCTCGTGACGACGCGCGTTCGATCAACGCAGGCTCGGATGCGCCTACGCCGCCTCTAACCGGCCTACCGAGCGCTCGAGGCGTTCCGTCAGGCTACGGCCGATGGGCTCTATCAGCTCACGCCCGAGCAGGAGGAAGCGCGCGGCCGCGCACAGGATGCGCTCGACGCTGCCTCTGCTCGCAATGCGATGGCACCTGCAGGTGCTTCCGGGCTCGATAACACGATCGACCCGCTCGATCCCCTCGGTAAGTCCGGTGCGCTCATGCCCGATCCCTCCGACACCGGCTTCTTCAAGATGACCGAGGCCGAGATGATCCAAGAGGACAAGCGCCAGATGAAGATTCGCCGCAAGCACCGTCATACGGGGCTCAAGGTCTTCATCGTCTTCCTCGTGCTGCTCGTCATCGCTGCTGGCGGCCTTGCCTTCGCCTATACGCGCGGGCTCGGCTTCCCCTCGCAGCAGGATGCCCTGAACGGTCTCTTCGACGCTGCCGCGAACGAGGGCGATACGAACGCCTATCTCGCCTCAGGCCTCTCCGATGCGGCCAAGCGTCGATCGTCTCCTCGATCCCCGATGGCGCGACCGCTACGATCACCAACATGGACCAGTCTATGACTGAGTCGACGGCTCTTGTTACGGTCGAGCTTCCTTTGGGCGGCACCCCTCAGTACGATGTGACCTTCGTGCGCAGCGACAACCATATTGGTTGGGTGGTGAGCTCCTTCGATCTCCATTACGACGAAGACACCACTGCTTCCGATTCGGCCTCTTCGTCTGATACCACTGCCGAGACCGATGCTGCATCGAGCTCCACGGTAGATACTGCGCAGGGTTCGGCTTCCGATGGATCGAGCGCCGCTGCGGAGTAAGCATCGCGCTCTTGTGGTGTTTGACGAGATACGTCTGCCGCCATCATCGGTTGGTTGATGAGTGGGCTACACTTTGACCAGATTCGCGCGTGTGCGCCGTTCGAGCAATGTGATAAGGGGAAACGTTGTTTTCTTTGATGGATATGCTGTTTGGCCAGTATGCAGGCGACCTCGCCATCGACTTGGGCACCGCCAACACGCTGGTCTCCGTTCGCGGGAAGGGTATCGTGATACGCGAGCCCTCCGTCGTTGCGATCGATAAGAATGATGACCGCATCCTCGCGGTCGGCATCGAGGCGAAGCGCATGCTCGGCCGCACGCCGGGCAATATCGTGGCAGTGCGCCCGCTCAAAGACGGCGTCATCGCAGACTTCGATGTCACCGAGGCCATGCTTCGCTACTTTATCGACAAGGCTTCCGATAAGCGCTACCCCTGGACTCCGCGTCCGCGCGTGGTGGTGTGCGTGCCGTCGGGCGTTACCTCGGTCGAGAAGCGCGCGGTCTTCGAGGCTACCATGTCGGCCGGGGCCCGCCAGCCTATCTCATCGAGGAACCGATGGCCGCGGCCATCGGTGCCGACCTTCCTGTTGAGGAGCCTACGGGCTCGATGGTCATCGATATCGGTGGCGGTACGACCGAGGTCGCTGTCATCGCTATGGGCGGCATCGTCGTCTCGCAGTCTATTCGCGTTGCTGGCGATGAGTTCGACCAAGCGATCCTCTCTCACGTGCGCGATGCCTACAACCTCGCGATCGGTGAGCGCACCGCTGAGGACATCAAGATCAAGGTCGGTTCCGCCGTGCCGCTCAAAGACGAGCTCGACGTTGAGGTCAACGGCCGCGATGTGATCACTGGCCTGCCCAAGACGGTTCGCATCGAGAGCGAGGAGATTCGCCGCGCGCTGCAGAAGCCGCTCGAGGAGATGGTCAAGGCCGTGAAAGACGCGCTCGACGCCACCCCGCCCGACCTCGCCTCGGACCTCATGTACTATGGCATCCTGCTCACGGGTGGCGGCGCGCTCCTGCGCGGCTCGACGTGCTTCTCCGCGATGAGACGGGCGTCTCGGTCAACGTGAGCCCTACGGCGCTCGATAACGTGGTCAACGGCTGCGCGCGCGTCCTCGAAGCCAATGCCTTCGATGGCGGGTTCGTCCAGAGCAACGCCTAAGGGGGAACATCGTTCGTGCCGCGCTCGCAGGGTTTTCCACCAGCCTGAACAATCGCAGACAATCGACGGGGCTGCGCCCCGTCATTGTTCTGTGCGTCATATCGATTCTGCTCCTCACGTTTTACATCCGTGAAGGGGAGTCCGGCCCCATCCATGGGGTGCGCTCCGTGGTGACCACGATCACCAGCCCGGTGCGCTACGCCGGCTCGGTTGTCGCTTCCCCCTTCAACGCACTCGGCAACGTCTTCTCGAACCTCACTGCCTCCCAGGAGACGCTCTCCGATCTCAAAGCGCAAAACGAGGAACTCACTGCGCAGGTCGCCGAACTTTCGGAGGCCCAGGAGACCGCCTCGCGGCTTGAGAGCCTCCTTGGGCTGCAGTCGACGTACAATCTCGAATCCACGGCTGCTCGCATCATCGGCGAATCGAGCGATGCATGGTCGCGTACCGTGACCATCGATAAGGGTTCCTCCGATGGTTTTGCCATCAATATGCCCGTCTGCAATCCTGCAGGCGTTATCGGCAGATTATCGAGGTTTCCGCCAATACCTCTACCGTTCGTCTTATCACCGACGAGAATTCCGGCGTCTCGGCCATGGTTCAGAGCACGCGGGCGCAGGGCATCTTGCAGGGCCAGCCCGACGGCACCCTCCGCTTGGAATACGTCACCACCGATGCAGATGTGCAAGAGGGCGACATTATCGTCACCTCGGGCATCGGCGGGGTCTATCCCAAGGGGCTCCCGCTCGGCACCGTCTCTACGGTGGTTCGCGAGGAGAATGCTACCTACTACACCATTACCGTCACGCCCGCCTCATCGGATACGGAGAACAACGAAGAGGTTCTCGTGATCACTTCGCTCACCTCTGATCAGCAGGCGAGCGATGAAGAGGTGGCGCAGGCCAACGATGCGCCGCAGGGTACGTCGCGCACATCCGGCTCAGGCTCCTCTGAATCGTCTGGATCAACAGGCAATTCCGGCTCCAGCAGCGGCGGCGATGGAGACGGTTCCGGCTCCTCTTCGGATGGGGAGTAGGTGAGCGCCATGGATTTCCGTGATTCGGGCCCGAGCCAGCGCTCGCTCGTCATGCTTGCGGTCGTCGCCTGCGTGATTCAGGTAGCGCTCTCACCTCAGATTTCCATCTTTGGCGGGCGCTTCAATGCCATGTTGGTGCTTGCCGGCACCCTTGCGCTCACGGGAAACGCTCCCCGTGCGGTGTACGTCGGGTTCTTCGCGGGACTGTTCTACGACCTTACCGCATCGGTGCCCGTAGGCCTCATGACGCTCCTGCTCACCATCGGGTCGTTTGCGCTCTCCCATGTCTCCAATGCAGGCACCACGGGTTTCTCGAGCACGTCGATTCGTCTCTTCTTTGTGTTCTCGATCGTCGTGTGCCTCGCCAACGGCATCGGTCTTCTGCTCTTGGGGTACGAGGGAGATATTCTCATCTCGCTCGGTGCCCACGGGCTCATGTCCGCGTTGCTGAGCTGCGCGCTCGCCGTACCCTTCCTCATGGTTGCTGGAAGTGCCAACCAGGGGCGCGGAGGCTTCACCGCTAAGGGGAAGGGCGGAACGCGCTTTAAATCGTCTTCTTCGGGCAAGCGATTGCGAAACCTGCGCTAGGGGGTGTGAGGAATGGATGCCCAGCTTGTCGTCATCATAGCCGGCGCCGTCTCGTCGCCGCCATCATCGGTTCGCTCCTTATCATGAGGGCTACTCGGGTAAATTCACGTTCGATACCAAGAACGGCACCAAGCCGAAGGCCTCCGAGGGCGAGGGCAATACGCAGGGGCTTGCCTATAAGGGAAGGTTTACCCTGCTTGCCGTAGGCGTTGGCGCGATGTTCGCAACGCTCATCTCCAAGCTCTGGAGCATGCAGATGGTGAGCTCGGATTATTATGACCAGCTCGCTGTAAGCAATCGCACGAGAACCGTGACCACATCCGCCCCTCGCGGCCGCATCCTCGACCGCAACGGGGTTGAGCTCGTGCGCAATCGCGCCTCGCTCGCGGTGACCGCGTATCGCGATCTTGCCGACGACCCCGTTCTCGTTCGCCACTTGGCAAATGTCTTGGGCATGCCTATGTGGCCGTTCGCCGCAACATCCAGGACAATACCGAGGGTGCGCAGGCCCAGCATACGATCGCGACCGATGTGCGCCGCTCGACCGTTGCCTACATTCAAGAGCACGCTGGCGAGTTCACGGGTGTCTACGTTGCCGATCGCACGGAGCGCGAGTACCTTACGGCACCCTCGCTTGCCATGTGCTCGGATACACCGGCACCATCACCTCCGAGCAACTCCAGGAGCAGGAGGAGGCCGAGCAGACCGAGGGCAGCATCGAATACCGATCCGGCGACGTGGTGGCCAGGCAGGCGTCGAGAGCCGCTACGAGCGCTTGCTTCAAGGCATTCGCGGTGAGCAGACGGTGACGATCGATGCTTCCGGCAACGTTACCGGACAGGTTGGGAGGTACCTGCGCGCGCAGCTCCGATATCCGCCTCACCATCGACGTGAATATTCAGAAGGCTTGCGAAGACGGTCTGGCGTACGCCATCGAGGTTGCGCATCGGGCGGGCTACGGCAACGCGCAATGCGGCGCCTGCGTGTGCCTCGACTGCACGAACGGCGAGATCCTCGGCATGGCGAGCGCGCCCACCTTCGATCCGTCGGTATTCGTTGGTGGCGTCTCGTCTGACATCTGGTCGCAGCTCAATAGCGAAGAGTCGCAAAACCCGCTGCTCAACCGTGCGGTTGGCGGTCAGTACATGTCCGCCTCGACCATCAAGGCGTTCTCCGCGCTCGCCGGGCTTGAGTATGGCATCTATTCGTCTTCCCGAACGACCAACTGCACTGGTTGGTGGACGGCAACGGCGAAGCGTACGGCAAGTACTGCTGGAACCACAGCGGCCATGGCCCGTTGAACCTTAGAAACGGCATCGTGTACTCATGCGACCCGGTCTTCTACGACATCGGCCACGATTTCTACTACGACGAGGAGAATCCCGAGGGCCTGCAGGAGATGTTCCGTCGCTGGGGCCTTGGTTCCAAAACCGGTGTTGACCTGCCGAGTGAGGCATCTGTCGCGTGC
>ENA-OQEN01000233-OQEN01000233.1-human-gut-metagenome-genome-assembly--contig:-NODE-233-length-24421-cov-2.226846_pt1 | contig 24421 bp, 44 predicted proteins | sample MGYA00242791_ERZ504627 | MGnify/ENA primary metagenome ERZ504627 (study PRJEB26092, sample SAMD00036316) | human gut metagenome | host: Homo sapiens | study: EMG produced TPA metagenomics assembly of... | reverse complement strand
TGTGAGGACGGAAATCCTCTGCGAGTGCGAACGTTACGCGCTCGTCTTCGTCTACCGCGAAGAGCTGCTCGCGGCGGCGATTGGGCCGGAGGCTGAGGATTTTCTCGCGGATTACGGCTATAAACGCGGCCTCACGCTCGCGGAGAAAATTGCGCGGCTCAGGCCGAGGCTCGGCAAATGCGGCGAGTTCCCGCACGAGATCGGGATTTTCCTCGGTTACCCCGTCGAGGACGTGCGCGGCTTCATTGCGAACGGAGGCAGGAACTTCAAGGCCTGCGGCGCGTGGAAGGTCTACGGTGACGGCGAACGCGCGGCGGGGCTTTTCGAGAGCTACCGCCGTTGCACGGAATATTTCTGCGCGATGATAGAGCGCGGCGCGCGCATAGTCCAGCTTACGGAGCTTTGCGGCGGCCCGGCGTAAAAGAGGACGAACTGCTCCCGCAGGCGCGGGGATAAAATTTAGAAAGGCGGAAGACGAATGGATAAAACAGCTGTAATTTACTGGAGCGCGACAGGCAACACAGAAGCGATGGCGAAGGCGGTAGCCGAAGGAATACGCGCGGAAGGCGCGCAGGCGGATCTCTTCACCGTGGCGGAGTTCGGCTCGCGCAGCACGGCGGATTACGCGAAGCTCGCGCTCGGCTGCCCGTCGATGGGCGCCGAGGTGCTCGAAGAGTGCGAGTTTGAGCCGTTCCTCTGCTCCATAGAGCCGGAGCTGGCCGGTAAGAAGGTCGCCCTCTTCGGCTCCTTCGGCTGGGGCGACGGCGAATGGATGCGCAACTGGGAAGCGCGTATGAAAGGCGACGGCTGCGCGCTCTTCGAGCAGGCTCATCATCAACCTGACGCCCGACGAAGACGGCATAAAGCAATGCGAAGAGTTCGGCAGACGCTTCGCGAAATTTTAACGGAATAAGCTGAAACACCACAAACTTTGCAGAATACGCCGCGCCGCTCCTAAAACGCACGGCGAGGCGAAAGCTTAAAAACTCCTCCGATAGAGTTCAACTCCACACCCCACACATCCCGGCCCGCTGCCTTCCTCCAGCGGGCCGGATCTTTTGCGCGGGTCACTTCGGCAGACGGTTCCTCTCCCCCCACTCGCACATTCCGTCGAGTATCGGTATCAGGGATTTTCCGCGCTCGGTCAGGCTGTATTCGACCTTCGGCGGAATCTGCGGATATTCTTTGCGGTTGACGAGCCTGTCCGCCTCCAGCTCCTTGAGCGTCGCGCTTAGCGTCTTGTACGAGATACCGCCGATATATTTTTTCATCTCGTTGAAGCGCACGACGCCGAACTCCATCAGAGTGTAGAGAATCGCCATTTTATATTTCCCGTTTATCAGCGAGAGTGTGTAGCTGAATCCCGTCTCTTCCAGAGACTCAGCCGATATTCAGCATTTTTTGTCGAGCATTTTACGCTTTCCTCCAAGTAAGTACTGCACGCGGATGTGCGTACTTGCGCACAGTTGCGTTTGATATATATTTGTAGCGTGAAGTTGAGACGAAGTCAACGCCGCGAAGAAAACCGGCGGAAGCGCGCGGCGCGGCGCGGCGCAAAACGAACGGGAGGAATTAAAAATGGGAAAGAAGATAATCGTACTGAACGGAAGCCCGCGTAAGAACGGCAACACGTCGGCTCTGGTGAAGGCGTTCCGCGAGGGAGCGGAGAGCGCGGGGCACACAGTCACTGAATTTTGGCTCGGCGGCATGAAGATAAACGGCTGCCGCGGCTGCTGCGCGGGCGGCAAAAATCCCGACAGCCCCTGCGTACAGAAGGACGACATGGAGCAGATATACCCGGCCTATAAAGAGGCGGAGGTCGTCGTGCTCGCATCGCCGCTCTACTATTGGACGATAAGCGGGCAGCTCAAGTGCGCCTTCGACAGGCTCTTCGCCGTCGCCGAGTGCGACCCGAACTACACAAACCCGCAGAAGGAGAGCGCGCTGCTGATGGCGGCGGAGGGCGACGGTTTCGAGGAGAGCGTCTACTGGTACGACCGCCTGATGGGACACATCGGCTGGAAGGACTGGGGAAAGGTGCTCTGCAGCGGCGTCATGGCCGTCGGCGACATCGAGGGCAAGCCGGAGCTTGAAGAGGCGCGCAAACTCGGCGCTTCGATAAAATAGAGTAAAATATAGAGCAGGAGCGCCGCGCTGAGGAAGCCGAAAAGGCGCGCGGGCGCTCCGTTTTTTATAAAGGAGTTGGAGATAATGAAAGTTCTTCTCGTAAACGGCAGCCCACATGAGCACGGCTGCACATACACGGCGCTTAACGAGATGGAGGCGTCTTTGCGAAACATGGCATAGAGACGGAAATCCTCTGGCTCGGCAAGGGCGATGTTCCGGGCTGCATGGGCTGCGGCGCCTGCCGCAAAATCGGCAAATGCGTGCGCAGCGACGTCGTGAACGAAACTGCGGCGAAGCTCGGAGATTACGACGCGCTCGTCGTAGGCTCGCCCGTCTACTACGCCGCGCCGAACGGGCAGATATGCGCCTTCCTCGACCGCCTCTTCTACTCGGCCGGCGGAAAGCTTGCGGGCAAGCTTGGAGCGGCCGTCGTCTCCTGCCGCAGGGGCGGCGCTTCGGCGGCCTTCGACAGGCTCAACAAATATTTCACGATAAACTGCATGCCTATAGTCTCGTCGAACTACTGGAACCAGATCCACGGCAACACGGCCGAGGAGGCGAAGCAGGACTTAGAAGGACTCCAGACTATGCGCACACTCGCCGGAAATATGGCGTGGCTGCTTAAATGCGTCGAAGCGGGGCGCAAAGCCGGAGTGCCCGAGCCGGAGCGCGAGCCGAAGATATTGACGAATTTTATTAGATAAAATTGAACGCAGCGGCGGCCTTCGGGCCGCTTTTTTAATGAGCGCCTTTTTTTATAATTTTGTTTACCGTCGATTTTTTTGTTTCCCGTAACGTCATGGTAAAATTGCGCTGTGTAAGGACGCGGAATGAAAGGAGAGCGAAAAGATGCACGAAGTACAGAAACCGAAAAAGCCGCTCTATTATTACTACGGCGTCGCGCTGCTGATATTGATGTGCTTCAACCTGCTGGCTATGCCCTATATAGCAGAAAAACAGGTTAAAAACATCGACTACGGCACATTCATGACGATGACCGACGACAAAGACATCGGCCGCGTAGAAATCCAGAGCAACCAGATAATATTCACCGACAAGGCGGAAAAGAACATCTACAAGACCGGCCCGCTCAACGACCCCGGCCTCGTCGTCCGCCTGCACGAAGCGGGCGCTAAGTTCGAGGGACAGATAATCAAGCAGATGTCTCCCGTGCTCAACATCCTGCTCAGCTGGATAATCCCGATAGGCATCTTCTTCCTAATCGGACAGTACATGTCTAAAAAAATGATGGACAGGACCGGCGGCGGGAACTTTATGCCTTCGGCATGGGCAGGTCCAACGCGAAGATTTATGTAAAATCCTCTGAAGGCATAAAATTCAGCGACGTGGCGGGCGAGGACGAGGCGAAGGAAAACCTCACGGAGATAGTCAACTACCTGCACGACCCGAGCAAATACAAGGAAATCGGCGCGTCGATGCCGAAAGGCGTCCTGCTTGTCGGCCCGCCCGGCACCGGCAAAACGATGCTCGCGAAGGCCGTCGCCGGAGAATCCAACGTTCCGTTCTTCTCCATCTCCGGCTCCGAATTTGTAGAAATGTTTGTCGGAATGGGGGCCGCGAAGGTGCGTGACCTCTTCAAGCAGGCGAAGGAAAAAGCCCCTGCATCGTCTTCATCGACGAAATAGACGCGATAGGCCAGCGCCGCGACGGGCGCGCGCTGGGCAACGACGAGCGCGAGCAGACGCTGAACCAGCTGCTGACGGAAATGGACGGCTTCGAGGGCAACAACGGCGTCATAATCCTCGCCGCGACCAACAGGCCTGAGTCGCTCGACCCCGCGCTCACGCGCCCGGGACGCTTCGACCGCCGCGTCCCGTCCGAGCTGCCCGACCTCAAAGGCCGCGAGGCGATACTGCGCGTACACGCGAAGCGCGTAAAGACCGACGGCAGCGTGGACTTCGGCAAAATCGCGCGAATGTCCCCCGGCGCATCGGCGCGGAGCTTGCCAACATCGTAAACGAAGCCGCGCTGCGCGCCGTGCGCGACGGCCGCACCGAGGCGACGGAAGCCGATATGGAAGAGAGCATCGAAGTAGTCATCGCCGGCTATCAGAAGAAAAACGCGATACTGACGGAGCAGGAGCGCCGCACAGTCGCCTACCACGAAATAGGCCACGCGATAGTGGCGGCGGAACAGAGCGGCTCCGCGCCGGTCGAGAAGATAACGATCATCCCGCGCACCTCCGGCGCGCTCGGCTACACAATGCAGGTTGAAGAAAACGACCGCTATATCATAACGCGCGAAGAGCTTGAAAACAAAATAGCGACGCTCACGGGCGGACGCGCGGCGGAGGAGACCGTCTTCGGCACGATGTCCACGGGAGCCGCAAACGACATAGAGCAGGCGACGAAGCTCGCTCGCGCGATGGTGACGCGCTACGGCATGAGCGACAGCTTTGGCATGGTCGCGCTGGAAACCGAAGGCGCGCGTTACCTCGGCGGCGAGAGCTACTCGCAGTGCTCGCCCGAGACGCAGACCGAGATAGACCGCGAAGTCTCCGCGATAGTCAAGGCACAGCACGAAAAGGCGCTGAAAATCCTCGCCGACAACCGCGCCAAGCTCGACGAGCTTGCGCAGTACCTCTATGAAAAAGAGACGATCACGGGCGAAGAGTTTATGAAGATATTAAAAGGATAAACGCTGGAATTTAAGAAAAACAAAAAACCGCCGCTCCGCAGATTTCGCGGAGCGGCGGTTTCATATTTTTAAGCCTCGTCTACGCGTAGACGGCGTACATCCCCGCGCGATCTTTCTTCCTCTCTATCTCCATGTCGAGGCGCGCGAGCATCCTCTGCCTGTCTTCCGGCAGGCGGCCCTTCGTCCGCACCTCCATGTAGTCGTGCAGGCCGTCGTAGAAATCTATGGGAACCGTCAGCAGCTCCAGAAGCCGCCGCTCTTCGAGCATATTTTCGAGCTCAGTCGCGGGTGTGAAGCGCCCGCTCTCGATGTCTGCGAAGAGCGGCGCGCTGCGGTGGATGAATAGCGACGTGTTGACGATCCTGTGCGGGCCGGTCTCGTTCAGAAAGCGAGCCGTCGCCTCGGCGTTCTCGATTCCGCGCCCCGCGCCCGCCGTGCCGCACATTATGTGCGCGCTGTACATAATCCCGGCCTCCCTGAGCCGCGCTATCTGACGGCGCGCCTCTTCGGAATCGTGGTCCTTCCGCATAAACGCGAGCACGTCCTCAAGCCCGCACTCGATTCCGACGTACAGCTCGCTCACGCCGTTATCGCGCAGCGCGCGCAGCTCTTCGCCGCTCTTCTCCGAGACGTTCGTCACGGTCGCGTCCATGCTCACGTCGTAACAATCGGGGAAATATTTGTGGATCAGCGCGAGCACCTCGAGCAGCCGCTCCGCGTTCAGGCCGAACGGGTTGCCGTCGCCGAGGAAAATTTTCTTCGGGCTGCCGCCGAGGTTCTTCACGCGCAGAAGCTCCGCCTCGACCTTGTCGAGCGGAAGCTCGCGGAATTTCAGATGCTTGAAGAGCGTGCAGAAGCGGCAGGCGTTATAGGAGCAGCCGACCGCGACCGGCAGCATGAACCTGCCTATCTCCATCGGCGGCTTGCATATCTGTCCTTCGTAATCCATCGTCAACACCCCTTCCTTATCCCTTTATTGTAGCGGGAGCGCCTCCGCCCGCCAGCGTTGCGGGACAAAAATTTTGAAAAATTTCACAAAAAGCGGCGGCTTCCGAATCCGCGCGCCGCGCGCGTTCGGAAGCCGCCGCAGATTCGCCGCGGGCGAAAATTTTACTCCGTGTAAACCGATATGCGCTCGTCCGCGTATTTCCCGCTCTCTATCACGTCGAGCATCGCGGCGGCGTAGTCGGCGTAGCTTATGAAGCTCTCGCCCTTCGCGTCGTCGTGAACTCCTCACTCGCGAGCTTGTACTTGCCTGTGCGCTCGCCGTCGGCGCGGAAGTCTGCGGCGGGGCAGAGGTACGTCCACGTCACGTCCTTGCGTTCGCGCAGCTCGTAAAAAGCGTCCGCGGTCGCCTGCGCCACGCCCATGAATACCGCGGGGAACTCCGGCGCGTCCATCAGCCGCGTCTTATGCTCTGCGTCGAGGTACAGGCTTCCAGCGCCGCCGACGACGTATAGGCGCGCGGGCGAGCCGCTCAATACGCCGCAGATTTTGCGCAGCGACGTAACGTGCTGCGGCAGAGCCTCGGGCGTCCACGCGCCGAAGGCGTCTACTACCGAGTCGAAGCCCTTCAGGTCGTCCGCCGTGAGGTCGAACAAATCCTTGATTATCGCGCTCTTCGCCGCGCTGCGGTTCTCCCCGCGAACGACCGCCGTCACCTCGTGTCCGCGGCGCGCGGCCTCCTCGACGATAAGCTTGCCCGCTTTTCCGTTGGCGCATATAACAGCAATTTTCATGAGAAATTCCTCCAGGTTTTTTAATTTCGCCGAAGTCCCTTGCGTTCCCTCCGACGCCGTTATAATATGTCCGTAGCGAAAAATTTTAAAGTAAGCACAAATTTGTGCCGTAGTAATCCAAACGATACTATTGTGAAGGAGACCGGATAAATTGGATAAAACACTGCCCGCATGCCCCGTCGAGACGACGCTCTCGCTTATCAGCGACCGCTGGAAGGTTTTGATAATACGCGACTTGCTCGGCGGGACGAAGCGCTTCGGCGAGCTGCGCAAATCTGTCGGCAACGTCTCGCAGAAGGTGCTGACCGCGAACCTGCGCTCGATGGAGGAGGACGGCCTGCTGACGCGCCGCGTCTACGCCGAAGTGCCGCCGCGCGTCGAATACACGCTCACCGAGACGGGCATGAGCCTCCGCCCCGTGCTCGACGCGATGTGGACGTGGGGCGAGAGCTACAAGGAGAAGCGCGCGGGAGGCGAAAACGGCGTGAGGTTCGAGCGGCTGGCCGATACGCATGACGAGAGATACAACGCGGCGCGCGCGCTCTGCGCCGTGAGCTTTCCGTACCACGAGCAAAGAGACGGCGAAGCGCAGGCCGCGGCGCTCGCGAGCGCGGACTACCGCTTCGAGCTGATTTACGACGGCGATGCGTTCATCGGGCTGATGCTCTGCTGGGAGGCGGAGAGCTTTATCTACGTCGAGCATTTCTGCACCGCGCCGGAAATTCGCGGGCGCGGCATAGGCGCGGAGGCTTTAGCGCTTCTCGCTCAAAGCGGCAAAAAAATAATTTTAGAGATAGACCCGCCGGTTGACGAAATCTCGCGCCGCCGCAGAAATTTCTACGAGCGCGCGGGCTTCGCGGAAAATCCCTTCGCTCACGTACACCCGCCCTATCACGCGGGCTTCTCGGGCCATCCGCTCGTCGTGATGTCCTACCCGAGCGCGCTGACCGAAGCGGAGTATCTGACGTTTGACGGTTATTTGAGAAACGTTGTGATGAAGGCGTGTAGCCGGGAGAGACTTGGCAGACGGTAATATCCCTCTTCTGTCTCCAGCGCCCAATGACGGAGTCCCGAGCAGAAGCGTTCTCGGGACGACATAATTTTTGTTATTTAACGAACTCGATTTAACAACAGCGGCGGCTTCGCAAAGCCGCCGCTCTTTCGTCTATTTCCCCACCGCGTAAATCAGATCTGCTTCGGCGGTCTTTATGTCGTATAGCGCCGTTGCCGTCTCGGAGAGCGCGTTTACGAGTGCTACGCGGGAGTCGGATTCTTCGAGCGCCGTACCTACGTTTTCCTCGTAGCGGCGCACCGCTATGCGGTAGTCTCGCGCGCCTGTTCCGTCTGGCGGAGCGCTACTTCCAGGCGGCTGCGCGCCGATGTGAGATTCTGTTCGGCCTGCACTACCTCCATGCGGACGGCGTTTTTCATGTCTTCAAGCTGGAAGAGCAGCTCCTTCGCCTTGGCCTTGGCCTCGCGCGTCTTTGCGCGCATCTCGCCGCCGTCGTAGAGGTTCCAGTACATTCCTATCGCGGCGACCGCCTCGCCCTCGCCGGGGAAGAAGCTGTCGTCCGCCGCGACGTAGCCCGCCGCGCCTAGAATCTGCGGCAGCGTCCGCCCCTGCGCGGCGCGCGCGAGCTTTTTCGGCTTGTTTGCTCAGCAGCGCGTAGGCCTTGAGCTCCGCGCGCGCTTCGAAGGCCTGCGCCGTCCTGTCTCCGCCCGGGACGCGCGGCAGGATTTTCGCGAACTCCCTGTCTCCGCCGCCGTCGAATAACTTCTGCGCGAATATGTCGGGCGCTTCGAGCTCCGCTTTAATCAGCTCCGTTCCGACCGCGCGGCGCAGCGCTGTCAGAGCGTTGGCCTCGGCGCTCTGCGCGCGTATCAGCGAAAGCTCCGCCTCCGAGACCGCGACCGCCGCCGCGCACCCAGCGCAGATGGCCGCGACGCGGCCCTTGCGCACAGGCTTCTTCGCGAAGGGGTCGCGCGGCATGTCGAGCACAAATTCCGCAAGCCCCTTGTCCCCGCAACGCTCCGCGAAGCCCTCGCGGCTCGGGACGGTTCCTTCCTCCTCGTAGGCGGCGTAGAGCGCGTCGAGCACGGGTTCCACGGCATCCTGACCGCCGAAGGTGTCCACGTCGATGCCCAGCTCGTCGCCCTTGGCCTTCGCCTTTTGCAGGGTTTCGAGGATGAGCGACATGGCCTCTTCCTTGGGGCGCACGTTGACGCCCTTCACGGCTCCACCTCCGTGTTCTTCCGGTTTGGGCATCTCCTGCGTGCCCTCCATATCGAACCCCTTCTTCTCGTCCTTCATGGTCTTATCCTTTCCCATCAAGACGGCCTCCCATGGCCGCCAACCTATATATTACTAAGCAATCATCCCCATGCCACGTGGCTGAGGATGAACAGCGCGAGCACCACCACAATCCATTTGAGGATGTTGAAGAGCTTGTCCGGCAGGGTGATGAGCGCAAGCCGCTCGATGCGCCGCTTCGCGAGCTGCACCATGCTGTCGATGTACTCCTCGCTCTTCTTCGTCACTTTGTCGAGGTTTCGGATGGTGAGCCTTTCGGCCTCCTGCTGGGCGCGGTTCACGCCGCTGAGCGCCGCTTGACGGGCGCTGCGCGTCTCATCCTGCGCATCTGAGCGGATACGCGCGACCTCTTCCACTATCACTCGCATCTCTTGCAGGAGACTGTTCGTGTCTTTTACGAGCTGCCGATTGTTCGCCTCCTGCTCGCGGACGGCCTCATGGAGCCGCCGTGCCGCCGCGATGAGGTCGCTGTCGTCCACCTCTTGCTTCTCCAACTGCCGTCCGGCGTTGCGCATGTCGCGCGCCTCCTCGCTGAGGCCGACCGGCACCGTGTCGGGCGGGTTCGGCTTGCGCATCCCGTCGCTCCCGCGCTCGAAATGCTTGCCTTGTAGTTCCTCGCGGTCAATCGCCATCACGGCCACCTCCCGTACACGCCTTTCCCTTGGCTCGCGTGCGGACACGGAACGGCGCGAGCTATCACCTTGCACCCTGATAGGTTGTGCAGTGCGTCGGCGACTGCAAACGCCGTTTCGCGGTCGGCGCATGTGGAGACGGGAACCCATCCGCCGAACTCCTGCGAGCTTGACCTCACCTCAACCACCCACGCCTGCTTCTTCCCGGTGCCTTTCATCGGCGCTCCTTGATGTGCGGGTCCTCGTTCTCGGGATAGATGTACCCGAATCGCCCGAGGGTGTTGACACAGCTCCGGCATTCCCTGTAATCCATGTCGCTCCTTCCTAAACTTACTATCATTATAGCACAATAGGTTGCTACGTAAATATATATTTCCGATATTTTCCACTCCCCTCCGTGGGATTCTTTCATTATGCTGCCTTCGGCCACTAGCGCTTGCGATTCGGCTCCGTGCGCCCCATGTCCGACCGCTCCTCGTTCTGGACGGCATCGCCTGACGACTTAGTTGCAGCGCCCTTGCCGCCACGGGCGTATGGCACGTTCGCGGCCATCTCCACCCGCAGCTCATCCGCGCCGCGCCAGTAGGCGAGATGGTGCGCCGCACCTCCGCGTCGCCAGCGACCTCTTCGGGCGGCTTGGGCAGCTTGAGCTTCGGGAAAGATTCGAGGTCGGTGCCCCGCAACCCGTGGGCCTGCTTGCGGTATCGGAGGTAGGCACCCTCAATTTCCCTGAGATAGGACTCCTTGATGGTCTGGATGCGCGCTGCCTCCGCCGCCTGCGCCTCCCGGTCGGCGAGGATGGCCTTGCCCTCCTCATGGAGTGCGCGGCGAGGTTCGCATCGAAGGACCTCGCAAGCCCCTCGGGGCCGAGGTCGGCGTCGAGCCGCTTCACCGAGAAGGAGTAGCGGTTGTGGTCGGTGTCCGTGACGTACATCCGGCCTCTTCGGAACTCGGTCTCCACGCCCCAGCCCTCAAGCATCTCGCGGAACTCGTAGATGTCCTCGGCGCGCTGGGCGGCGATGCGGCACAGCTCGCGCAGGTTGTACTTGTACGACCTGCCGCCCCGCGCTCGATTTCACGCTCGACCTTCGACGGCTGCTTCTTGTGGATACGGGAGTTCGCTTCGTCACGCTCTACCTGATGCAGGCCCCACTCGGCGTCCATATCGCGGATGCGGGAGGCGCGCTTCACCTTGGCGGACTTGCCCCGGCCCTCGTCAAGGCGGTTGCCGGTCTCAAGGTCGCTGCGGTTGATGACCATGTGGACGGCGTAGCGATGGGTCTTATCGGCCTTGCAGTATTCATTATGGACGGCGAACACGACCTCTTGATGGGGATAGAACTTGGCGGCGTACTCCTTGGCATAGCGCAGGCAGTCATCAGGGGTGAGCTTGCCACCGTTGCAGCTACATTCCTCCGGCAAGAAACCGAGAATCTGGTGGTACAGGATTGTGTTTTTCGCGTCCACCAGCTTGCCGGTTTTCTTGTCGCGGATGTGGCGAGAGGACTTGTCGTGGCCGTATCGCCGCCGGGTAGCCTCCATGAAGGACGCCCACCGCTTGATGTTGGTGCAGTGCTCCATGTTCTGGCTACCCCGCAGCAGGACCTTTCGGTCATCGTTGATGTAGGCGCGGAGGTTCCTCTGGTGACTATTTTCGGTCACCGCACGCTGCTTGATGATGGTCAACCTGCCCCAGCCCCCTCGAATCTTCTGCGGTTAGTTCTTGCGTTTGCCCCGTGCGTTGTTGGCCTTTTCAGCCTCTTCGCGTGCCTGCATCACCCTTTCCCGAAAAGACTGGTACTGTCTCCTTACTTCGAGGCCCCAGCGCTTGTCCAGCTCGCGAAGGCGCTTCGCATAGATGGTGCATACGATGTCGTCGCGCCCCTCGGAAAGCCGGTGGCCGGTCTTGAGATTGGTACGATTGACGATGATGTACGCCGTGTAGTGGGCACCGCTGTCATCGGAAACCCTCTGCACGGCGAGGACGACTTCGTGGTTCGGGTAATACTCCTCCGCGTATTCCTTCGCATAGGCCATACAGTCCTCGGGGGTGAGCTTCCCGCCGCCGATGTCGCATTCGTCCGACCGGAAAGAGAAGGTCTGTTGGAACATGAGAGGGTATCTGGGAAGGATGAGTTCGCCGGTGGCCTTGTCGCGGGTGCGGTGCCCCGGCCTGTTATGGCCAAAGGCTCTGCGCGTCCTCTCCATGTGCTCGTCCCACCGTCGCATGTCCTCGCATGTCTCCATGTTCAGGCTGTCGCGGAGAAGGATGCCCTCACCGTCGTTCACCATACTGCGCAGGCCCTCCAAGTCGCTTTCAAAGATGTCGGTTTTCGTGATGCTTGTCATTTGATTTTCCTCCTTCTGATTTTTGAATTGGTATGGATTCTGACGGGCCGCCCCTGTCCCTTGTGGATGGGGCAGAGCGCCGCGTCGCTCTGCTTGTTTGCCGACCATCACGGGGCGCGGACGCGTCAACGGGGTGCGGATGCACCGGCGAAGCCCGTGCCGTTGACGCCGCCCGTGAACCGTGATATTCCAGCTTGCTCATTCTTCATCGTCCTTGCCCTTCTCAGAGGTGTCTACGATTCGGACACGATGCCTTTCCGCCTCGTCACGGAGACTGCCGAAGATATTGCAGAGTTTGATATACGCCTCACCCTTTAGGCCGATGACCCGGCGAACCTCCTCAGCGTTATAGCCCTCGATGCCATAGGAGTTGAGGAAGTACATGAGTTGGTTCAGGTTCGTGCCCTGTTTTTTCAGTTCGTGCTCAATCGACTTCAAGGAGCTGACGTCAATGGTCGGCGCGGGACGCCATCGGAGTAGATGGCCTTATCGCGAATGTATTTGCCGACCGACATGCCATACCGCTCCGCCTTTTTGTGCAGACGGCGGTACTCATCATCAGTGACATAGAACTTGACTTGCCGGTTTCTGAACCTTCCCTCGCTCATGCTCGCTCCTTTCTCGTCTGCGATTTTTCAAAAACGGAAGCTGCCAAACGGCGACGCCGCCGTTTGGCAAAAGCTGAAATCACGAAACTGGGATTCCGCACTTTTCAAAACAGTGGAATGGAACTTCAAGGATGACGCCATCCGCATCGAGAGAACCCCTTCCGGGAAGGACCCTAAGTCCGCCCGGAAGCAAGATGGAAAGGGGAGGAAAATGCCGCCTTGTGGCGGGATTTGAGTACCCTTTCCCACATCTTGCAACTCGAAGAGCGGCCTTAGCCGGTGAGCACTGCTAGTATAGCAGTGCGAGAGCGCTCTCGGCATGGAAAAAGGGGTGACGCCACCCCTTTTTGTGTGCCGTGAGCGCGGTGCCCGACCGGAGGGAGGGCAGGCAACCGGGGCGACGCCGCCCCGGTTGCCTCACTCACCATGACGGAAGCAGATTCTATTTTTCGAGATTCAGTAAATCCATGTTCTTGGCGTAGTCGCACACATACCATGTACACGCTCGACCACGATGCAGCCGACGGGAAGCATGACCAAAACAATGTGGTAGTTTTCATCTTCGACGGCGGTCATGACCTCGATTTGGACGTCGGGGAAGAAGTCGTAGTAGTCGATGATGTCACGACAGCAACCATCGACGCACATGTCGGCGACGACTTTGCTATTGTCGGAATCATAGACAAGCCAGCCATCATATTTATCGAGGTCGTCTGCATACGTCTTGAAGTCGATGATGCCGTTCCTGGTCTTCTGAGCAAAGGTGTTCAGCGTGCCGATGAGAAGAACACTGTCATAGTTCGTAGTCATCCTTCTGCTACTACTCTTCATCAGCCACCGCCGCATCGCGCGCATCCTCGGTCGCATAGAATGTGGAACGGCTGATTTCGGGAGCGTTCCCGTAGGACGGGTCCTCGCCCGCAAAGACGAGCATCCGCTCATCGCCTGTCCCCTCCATCTCGAAAGGCACGCTCATCAGCGGAGCGGAGAGGACGATGGTCCCGCCGTCGGTTTCTTCCCAGTCGCCGTTGGCCGCGTACTTCCCGTTGAAGAGCCATGTGCCGTCCCCGTCGATTTCAAGGTCGATAGGTTGCCGCTGTCATCGACGCCGTACCATGTCCCGGTTACCGCGTCGCCTCCCGCGCATCCGGGTAGGAAGGGAAGGGCAGCGAGCATCGCCGCCGCGACCGTCCCGGCGAGGAACGACCTTCTCGTCATGGTCATGGATGCCTTCATGTCATGCTCCCTTCTCGCTGCGAACCGAGTCACTTGCCCTCGGAATCGAAAATCTCTATGAGGCGCTGGCGCTGACGGATTCCCACGCCCTTGACGCGGCGGCTCGGCGCGATGCCCGCCACGCGCATAATCAAATCCGCCTTCACGGAGCCGATGGCCGGAAGGCTCATGAGGAGCTGGCGGATGGGGATGCGCTGCGCGCGGGGGTCGTCCAAGGCTTCGGCAAGCGTGACCTTGCCAGCTTCATGTCCCGCTTGAGTTCCGCGCGCTCGGCGCGGGCCTTCGCGGAAAGCACGAGGGCGGCGCGGCGCTGCTCTTCTGTCGGCATAGGGATGTTGGTCATAGTCGATTCCTCCTTTTGTTTTCTCAACCGCCAACGGCGGTTGCATATCGCCTTCATCGAACGGTGGATGCTTGCGGAAAGCTCGCTGTCGGGAACCTGTGCGCAAGAACCAGACTGTCCTCCTCGCTGGACCACGGTCGCGGCCTAAAGCGGAAAGCGCTTCTCGCATAGTACCGTTTGTGCTGCTGTCGTTTGTGCTCCCTCTGTTTGATGGTTTTGATTCTGCTCATGCTCGACGCCCAGCGCCTCGCGGATTCTGCTTGCGGCGCGGATGAACCACAGCCTCGACGTGTACCCGGACGGTCCACTCTCCATCTCGTCCGCCAGCGCCAGCAGCGCGTCGCGGTCCACCAGCATCTCTAACGGCAAGCCTGACTCTCCATGCTTGTAGCGCGTTATGGCCGTCAGGATGGTGTCATAGAGCGTGTACTCTGGCTCGTCGCAGCCCTCTAAGCACTCGAAGCAAACTCGCGCCACGGTATCTAAATCGAATCCGTCCGTTGGCTCTATGAGTCGGCGAGGCGGGACACGCTGGCCGACGTGTAGAGCGAGCCGTCGATGAGCAAGGGGTGCGTTTCCAGACCGAGTGCTTTCTGGATGGATTCGGCATGGACCATTCGCTGTGTGCTGCTATATCGCGCAGACTCCGAGCGCTGCGCGGCGCTCACCATCGGTTGCCATGCAACGCCTCCCCTGTCTATCCCAGCTCTTGCACCAGCAGGCGGTTGATGAGTTCCGTCATGCTCTCGCCCGTCTCGATGCGGTGGTTCCAGAGCTTGCGGTGCATCTCCTTCGGGATGCGGACGTGATGGCTACCAAGTCCTCGACCTCGCGCTCGGCGCGCGCGATGCCTGCCTGCTTGCGCTTCGACTTCGCGGCGGCGTTCATGAACGTGTTTCCCATGTCACTTACCTTCCTTCTTATCCTTCTCCTTCATCACGCCGTCGGCCAAATCCTCAAGGAAGGGGACCGCATGGCTGAGCGGCGCGTAGTCGGCAACGGACTTGCCCTCTCCCGCAGCCTGCGAGAGCGCGACCGCGCGCGGCACCTTGGCGAGGACGGGTACGCCCTCGGAATCAAGGAACTCGACGAGCTGGCGGTCGAGACGCCCGAAGCGTAGTAGCCGTTGACGATGACGTAGAGCTTGGCTGCGGTGCCGAGTCCTTGGCGATGTCGATGGTGCGCATTGTCGGCTCCATGTCGCGGGTGCTCGGGAGCATCGGCACGAGGATGAGGTCGGCGGCCCGGCACCAGTCGCCCATGCCGTCGCTCAGGGCACCGGCAGTGTCCACGATTGAAAATCGCAGACCTCGGCGAAATCCGGGTCCTCGCAGACCTCGTGTACGGAGCCGCCCTGCGGGTCGGTGGAGACGAAGGCCACCGACATGCCCCGGCGCTCAAGAGCGAAGGCAAGCTCGTCCGCGAGCGTGGTCTTTCCCACGCCGCCCTTCTGGTTCAGAAACAAGACCGTATACATGTTTCTCCTTCCATCGGTCATTTGGTATTGCCATCGAAGGCGTCACCGCCTGCTTTGGATTTCCTCTGTCTGGTTTCCCGATATGCGGCGACCTTGCCCGCTATCGCACCGACTGCGACAACCGTGGGAAAGAGGTATATGAAGAAATACATGACACATATCAAAGGCTCCATCCAGCACGCCCCTTCCGCATGTCCACAGCCTAGAACTCACGGTCCTCGTCATACAGCTCCGGCGTCACCGTGGACGCCGGATAGGCTTGGCCTGCGGTCTGCGCGAAATCCGGGGACATCTCGTGCTGCTGCGCGGCGCGCGGGCTGATGAACTCAATCTCGTCCACTACGACATCGAGGCGGGAACGCTTCTCGTCATCCTTGAGATAGGTGCGGTAGCGCAGACGCCCCTCGACGGAGACCTTGAGTCCCTTGGTCAGGTGGTGGAAGAGCGCACCGGCGCGGTTCCCGTAGAGCACGCAGGTGATGAAGTTGGGATAGTCCTCCCACTCGCCGTTCTGCTGGTTCCTGCGGCGCTCGTTGACCGCCACCGTGAACGAGAGGACGGGGGTGTGCGTGTTGCTCGTTGCGCGCAACTCCGCGTCCCGCGTCAGGTTACCCGCGATGAAGACCTTGTTGATTGCCATATCACTCTCCGTTTCCGTCGATGGCATATGCCATTCCTACGCTGCATCTAATATAGCAAACTATCAGACTATGTAGCCATGCAGATAGGTTTCTACATATCCCTTTCACATATAACACGCCGGGAGGGGGCGTTTTTGCCAAAGGGAAGGCGGGGCGCAGCCCAAAGGCCGCACCCCGCCCGGAACAGCAGAGGTTCGTCTACACCGGCTCGTAGTGGGTGATGAGGTAGGTGTCCCCCGAGCAGGTCTGAAAGGCGATGCCGCCGTTTGCGAGCGCGAACCCGCTGACCTCGCCCCATGTGGTATCCCGCGCCACGTTGATGGAAGAGACGTACCGATAGGTCACCCCATCCACCACCACATAGGATGGCTTCGAGGCAATCATCACCCCGCCGCTCGACCAGTTGTGCGCGCAGAAGTAGCCGGACTTCCACTGGACGACCGCGCCTGTGTCAATCTCGGCTTGCCCGCCCCAGATGTAGCTAACGTACCATGTGTCCGAAGACGACGCGCCGCTGGATGCTCCGCTTGAGGACGGGCCGCTTGACGCCGAGGCCGCTGCGGCGGCTGCCGCCCGTGCGTCTTCTTCCTGCTGCTCCGCCTTGGATGCCGCGTCCTCAAGCTCGGAAAGCGCCGCCTCCATATCCTTGTAGCCCATGCCCTCGGCGGAGGCCGCTTCGATGGCCGACTTCAACGCTTCACGTACCTCGCCGTCCGCCCAGCCGTCCGACGATTCGTACACCGACTGCGCTTTGTCCAGAGCGTCGGTAAGGCGTTCTTGGAGCTGGGCGGTGTACCCTTCCGCGAGGGCGTCGGATGCGGCCTTCAATGCCGTCGCCGCCTCGTCCGCCTCGGATGCGAGGCGGCTGTTCTGTTCAGCGGCCTGCTCAAGCTCGTCCGTGCTGCGATGCTCCGTCTCGGCATCGGCCTCCCGACCGCTTATCTCTCTCGCGCGCTCAAGTGCCGCTGACGCTGCTTCCTGCTTGCCCGCATCATCGAACTTGTCCGCCGTGATATACTCAATCACCGGTTCCGAGGCAGCTATCTGCTCATCCAAGCCCGCAAGCGCGGCCTCGGCTCCGCCGACGCTCTCCTCGAAGGCATCTTCTGCCCGCGCCCGCTCTTGCGCCGTCCCGGCAACCGGCCATGCGATGAGGCGAGTGACGCCGCGAGCATCACCAAGCCCGCGCCACGCACACCAACTCCGCCTTCCAGTCCTTCCTCATGTGCCCGTCCTTTCCTTCGGTTCCCCCGTTGGCATCAAATATAGCAAACCATCAACCTAGACTGATAGCTAGATAACAAACCATATGTATTCTCCATATATATACACGTCGATAGGATGGTGGTTTGCCATCAAAAACAGGGCATCCTGTTTTTGGATGCCCTGTTGCTCCTCCTATGGAAGATGGCTCCCCCCCTAGATGACTGCATCTTTCAAAATCCCCTCCGGTTCGGGTAGCAGCCGCGCATGGTGTGATGCCTGCTGACCGACCGGACATAGGGGCGCATCTCCGGGAGAAGCTGCCAGATGGCTCGTGCTCGCTCTCGGCCCTGCAAACGGCGGTGTCCATACCGGCCTTGTTCTTGCGGGTCGGAACCCGGCGCGAAAGCTCGATGCGGTAGTAGTTCATGGCTGTCATCCTTTCTATCCCTCGTCCTCGGTTCGTATTCCTCCGTCCATATCTCATCCCGGTCGATGTGGCCGTAGGTGTAGCCGTCGTCATTCTTGAGGTACACGGGCATGTCCTCATCGAACTGGCTCAGCACCTCGATAAGTGCGCCGACTGTAAGGGTATCTGGCACTGCTCCGGGGTGTACCCGCTGCGGTTGCCTTCCAGCTTCACGAACTCCATCTCGCGTCCTTTCCCTTCATGGTTCGATGTAATCAATATAGCAAACTAGCAAACTATGCCGATAGGAAAACAGGAACCTACACAATACATCCATAGTGGAAGGGACATCCCGGTTCGGGACGCCCTTCCTTTCCTCTATATGTCATCGGACATGTCGATGCGCTTGACCGGGCAGGTCGAGCACCAGAAGATACCGCTCCCGTCGGCCATCGGCCCGCGCCTCCGGCAGGCAAAGCACACCATCGACCGCCCCTTCATCACGTCCTCTGCTGACCCCACGGGTGCATCCTCGTAGCACCAGTTGCAGCCTCCCGACCGCAAGCCCATGCGAATCGCGCGGACGATGTGCGCGTGTGAGCATTTCGTGGCAGCCGCCGCCTCAACGACCGAATCGAACACCTCTCCCGTGTCGATGCAACGAACCTTCCTCATTCCTGTCCCACCTCCCAGTAGAAGCCGTCGCACCAGCGGGACATGACCCGCTTGGCGATGGCTTTGTTCTTATAGGTTTTCTCCACGCGGGTGTAACCGGCGCAGAACACGAGTCTCGCGCGCCCGTCCCTATACTCGGTGATAGACGCCCTCCCGCCGTAGGCGAGCTTGTAAATCGTCCTCTTCATAATCTTCATAAGCGCTTTCCCTGATGCCCTTTCCTACTGGCAATATAGTAACCTATAAAGATAGCATGGTAGGAAAATACACCGAATCTGCAAAAGCCGAATGGGTATGGGAAAGGGCCGCACCGGCAACCGGCACGGCCCCACTCCATGGCTTCCTTATCAACGCGATTCAGTGCTTAGCCTTTTCAAGTCTTGGCACTGCCCCTCTATTCTCCGCGCCGCTTATCAACCGTATCTATTCCGTCCGTATCTATTCCGTATCTGTTCAATCCGCTCAGTTCCTTTTCACAGCATATCTGGTCTTACCCGAAGTGCCCGCTGCAAAAAACTGAGAAGCGTTAGTCCTCGACCTCCTCCCACGTGAAGCGCCCCTTGCCGGAGTTGCGCCACTGGAAGAGGCCCCCGGAGCTGGCCGTAGTCCAACCACTCGCGGACGGTCTCGGCGTCCTTGGGGTTCATCACCAGCACCTCGAAGTCGAGGGTGGTGCCAGCCGGGACGGTCTCGGACGCGGCGAGGGCGATGCGCTCGCCCATGGCCGTGCTGGCACGCAGCGGGCGCTCGCAGCGCCCGCAGGATGCACCCTCGGGCAGCTCGAAAGGGATGACGCGGGGGCCGACGAAGATGGTGCCGTCGATGACCTTCTTAAAGGCCGTGAGCTTGCTGGAACGGGTGCCGGGGACGCGGCGGAGGGACGAGCAGGCGTCCTTGAAGAAGCCCTTGATTTGGTAGTCCCAGCAGAAGGGAACGCCGTCCTCGGTGCGGGGGAACACGGTGGCTTGGTCCTCGGTCTGTCCTATGCCTCGACGGCCTCGACCTCCTCCTGAGAGAGGTCCGGCTCCGGTGCCTTGGAGGCGATGAACTTGCTGTATATCTCCGGGTCCGCCGGGGTCATGCCCAGCGCCTCCTCGATGAGGGTGAGGCGCACGCGGATGCGTTCCCCGATGCCCGCGATGCGGTTGGTGTCCTTGGTCATGTCCGTTCCTTTCCTCATGTATCCATCTGCCATCATAGCGGGCTATGAACCTGCCGTTGTTGGAAACTATGCGCACATCTGCGCAGCAGACGGCTCATGCCTCCGGCATTTCACGCCAGCGTTTCCAGTGCCCGCTTCCGCTGCATTCGTACTGTACGTTCGCCGGGGTGCCATCATGCCGTCTGCACGGCTGCCCCGCCGTCTGGTCGCAGCGAGCGCCATGCGCTTGCGGTTCATCCCCGCGAGATAAAGCAGGATGGCACCGGCCACGGTCGCCGCCGTGCCTATGGCGAACTCAATGACGCTGTTAGCCGTGTAGCCGTAGACCTTGGCTATCCCGATGGTGTCGCTATACAGGAACACCCCTGCGAGAACCAGCACGCCGCCCAAAACCGTCTGACGTTCCACCTTCGCCTTCATGGTCATCGCCCGTCCTTTCCTTCGGTGTGGCTTGCTACCATTATACTAAGCTATAAAGCTATATTTATAGAATGGCAGTCAACTACATGGAATGCCCACAATCCCGTGGCTTCATCCTCTACATAGCCGCTATCAATGCGTCCACGTATCCACGCACTTTGTCCGCGATGGCGGCGGGGCACATGACGGCCACCATGCCGTCTTCCGGCACCGCATCGGCGGCGTAAAAAAGGGTGGGCTGCACAGCGTCCTCAGCCTGCTGCGACTCTTCCAGCGAGCGGTAGAAGTCGATGACCGCTTGGTTGGCGAACAGCTTCGCAGGTTCTATCTTCGGCCAGACGGTCAGTCCGTCGAAGGTCGTGCAGCGGGAGAGCGCCACGTAGAGCATCCCCGCGCCGAACACCTTGGAGTGGATGGCGCAACGCTCGAAGGTCTGGCCCTGCGACTTATGGATGGTGATGGCGAACGCGAGCCGCAGGGGTATCTGCGTGAAGGTGCCCACCACGTCGTTCGTGAGCTTCTGCACGGTCTTGCCGTCCTTGTCCACCTCATCATGGACAGTGGACTTCATGACCTTCCATTCCTTCGGCTCGATGTCCACCGTCTCCCCAGTATCGTCGAACTCGATCGTCACGCAGTCGAACCCGGTCCTGATGACCGTGCCGAGGGAGCCGTTCGCGAGACCGTTCTCCGGCATGTTCGCGAGGAGCATGACCCGCGCCCCCTCGATGAGGCGCAGCCGGTCGTCCGTCGGCTTGTCCGAAGGCTTCACGTCACCGGAGGAAGCCGCCACGTAGGTCCGCGCCTTCGCGCCCTCCTTCTCCAAGGCGCTGACGTGCTCGTCGTTGATGGTCGTCGCCATGCGGTTCGTCGCGCACAGCCACAGGTCGTCCCCCGGGGCACGCTTGCGGTCGGAGACGGCGCGCTCGTTGAAGTAGGGGACGCAGCCTCGGTCGCCGATGCGGGCGCGGTTGAGCTGGTCGATGAACTCGGGGTCGTTCTGGCGCACCACCTCGGTTAGGACATGCGGCTCGAAGGCCATCCCCTTCCAGAAGGAGGATTTGAAGGCGTAGCCTCGTCGTTCCCCGGCCACCACTGCATAAGGACCTCGCGGTCCACATCGGTCACCACAGGTGGGAGCTGGAAGAAGTCGCCGACCAGCACCACCTGTTTCGGGCCTGAGACCCGCTTCGCGGCGAGCACCATGTTCATCACGCGCTCGAACAGGTCGATGCGGCACATGCTTATCTCGTCGATGATGATGACGGACGCCTTGTTGAGCACCTTCCGGGTGAGCGTCTTCTTGCTCAGGTCCGTGGGGTCGAGGATGCCGAAGCCGACTTGCAGCGTCCGGTGGATTGTCGTCCCGTTCGCAAGGTTCTGCGCGGCGATGCCGGTCGGTGCCATGGCGAGGTAGGGGACCTCCCCGTCCTCAAGCTCCTCGATGAAGGCGTTGAGCACGTAGCTCTTGCCCGTCCCCGCGTTGCCCGTCAGGAACACGTTGCGCCCGCTGCGCAGCGCCTCCATCGCCCGCGCCTGCCCCTCCGTGAACCCGTAGTTGCCGTCCTCGGCCATATCAGCCTCCCCGTAGATGCCCGGTTAGATGTGCTCAATCGTTAAAAACATAGTAACCTATAATGAAAGCATGATGCCAAGATACACATAAGAACCACAGAAAGAGACGTTACATTCCCGGGATACTTCTGTCATCATGCAATCCACATCGCTATCTGTCGCGGCCTTACCTGCTATCATCATAGCAAACTATTAAGATATAATGATGGGAATGAGGAAAGCTATCGCGTAGATTGGGCCAACTGGTGCAGCCTCCCGTAGCGGGGGAACGGATGATTGCGTCGCGGGCGGATGAGATGGTGAAGGGCTTCTCAAAATCGCGGGCTGGGCGGGAGTGCGAAGCACTCATGCCTAACCGCGATTCCCGCAGGGGTTTGGGGGTGCGCATCCCCCATCCTTGCCGCACGGCGCAGGCCATACACGGTTTTTCACGCTTTCCATGGCCGGAGGGTCCCTTATTAGACCCGCAGCGTGGGAGGGTGGGAAACTCGGGTAAACCGTTTGACACGTCGCCATATGGCTGCGACAATGGCAGTCATCGCAAAATCTTTCCGTGAGGAGGACATATGCCCACAGTTGAGGAGATTGACGAGAGGATTGAGGAGCACAAGAGGCAGATAGCCCGCATGGAGGAGCGCAAGCGCGCCATCCTGCGAAGCAGCGCGAGCAGGAGAGGAAGTGGAAGGCCATGTGCCTCTCGGCCATCGGCGAGGCGGTGCTCGACGCCGTCGGGTGTGATTGGAACGAGCTGGACGTCGAAGCCCTCTCCGACAGCCTCACCGCCTCCGGCAGGGACATGTTTGCCGACGCCGTTGCAGAAGGCCGCTCTCCGGCAGACGCGAAGGCGGCGCTGGACGATTTCAAGCGCCTGTGCAAGACCCGGAAGCAGGCGAAGGCGTCCGAGCCGGAGCCGCAGGACGAGCCTACGCAACCCGACGGAGGAGAACCGCAGCAGGAACAGAGCTCTTGGTAATGGAAGACGCCCGACCGGCATGGATACGGTCGGGCGTCTGTCACAGACACGCTCAGTGGATGGATAGCAGGGGGTTGAACGATGTCCGTTCCCATATCTTAGCACATGTCCCCATATCCTGACCCCTCGGCAAAAATTGTCCGCATGGCGTCCTACTGTATAGAGACGTATATGGAGAAACGGTCGAGGCCGAAGATTCAAATACTTGTTTGATAGCAATATGGCAACATAGGAATATAGTATCCTATGTGGAAAGGACGGAACATGAACGAGTACAGCGCTATAAGCCATTATTTCAACGTAGGCATCGCCGTAGAGTACGGCATCAACGAGGCCATCCTCCTGCAAAGCATCTACGAATGGGTGAAGATGAACGAGGTCAGGAACGAGCACTTCCATGACGGGCGCTGCTGGGACTGCAACAGCATCGACGCCCTCGCCCAGCTCTTCCCGTACTTCACCAAGCGCCAGATACAGTACACGTTGAAGAAGCTCAGGGAGCACGGCCTCATCCTCGTCGGGAACTACAACAAGCAACCCTCCGACCAGACGAGGTGGTATGCGCTCACCGACAAGGCATATGCGCTGTTCGGGCGTCGCCGACGCGGGTAGCCATCCGATATAACGAGCCGGAGAAACCCGCAAGGAAGGGATTGCCATGCACGAGAAGGACTTGATGATTCACCACTTCACTGTGGGCGTCGCTCGCGAGTACGGCCTCAACGAGGCGGTCATCCTGCAAAACATCTACTACTGGGTGGACAAGAACGCGACGAACCGCCGCCATCTACACGATGGCCGCTACTGGACCTACAACAGCGCCGCCGCCTTCACCGAACAGTTCCCATACTTCACCAAAGGCAGATACAGTACACGTTGAAGAAGCTCAGGGAGCACGGCCTCATCCTCGTCGGGAACTACAACAAGCAACCCTTCGACCAGACGAGGTGGTATGCGCTCACCGACAAGGCATATGCGCTGTTTGGGCAGGTCAACCCTGCTGATAGGGATTCAACAGATGGAAGTGAAAATTTCCAACATCATTCAAAAATTTTAGAAATGGATGTCGAAACTCTTCAAAATGGATGTCGAAATTCTTCGACACCTATACCAAATAGAAACACATATGGAAACTCAAATGGAAACACAGATGCCTCTGGTGGTGATGGTGACGTTGCTGTAACGGTAGGGGACAAGCCGGTTTCTGCCGGAGGGCACCCAGCCACCGTCGAGGAGGTCCGCGATTTCGTCCGAGAGAAGAAGCTCCACATCGACCCTGAGCGCTTCTTCGAGGTCAACCAGCTTCGCGGATGGAAGACCAAGGAGGGGAAGCCGATTGACGACTGGAGGCAGTACGCGCTCACGTGGGAGCGCTACGAGGTCGCGAGGGAACCAGTGCAGGCCGCTCCGGCCAGCGATGGCGGAAAGCCCCATGAGCCGTCGGTCGATGAGGTCATGCGCGACTATCACTGCGACCGCGCGATGGCGGAGGAGCTGATTCGGGAACACCTCGCATAGGCCACAGAATCCGTTTTACGGCGGGTTGACAAGGCTTCGCGCGGGAGACTCCGCAGCCGCCGTTTAAGGGCGACAGAAGTGCTCTCAATGGCGCACAAGGGAAAGGACGTGGCAGGAGTGGAAGAACTGGGAAAGATTTTGGATGTAGCTATGGCCCATGTCCCCTCCGGCTCCTTCGCCGAAGGGGACCATATCGGGGACGACGGCTCATCGTCTGCGGGAAGTGCGGCACGCCCAAACAGTGCCGCGTCGAGTCGCCCTTCCATGAGGAACCCATGATTGTGCGGTGCATGTGCGCGTGCGAGGAGCGCGAAGAGGCCGAGCGCGCCGCTCGCGCGCAGGCCGAGCAGGCTGCGGCGTGGGCC
>ENA-OQEN01000232-OQEN01000232.1-human-gut-metagenome-genome-assembly--contig:-NODE-232-length-24470-cov-8.526599_pt1 | contig 24470 bp, 28 predicted proteins | sample MGYA00242791_ERZ504627 | MGnify/ENA primary metagenome ERZ504627 (study PRJEB26092, sample SAMD00036316) | human gut metagenome | host: Homo sapiens | study: EMG produced TPA metagenomics assembly of... | reverse complement strand
CTAATTTTTGTAATCAGACCTTCAATAGCCGCGCCGTAGTATTGGATGACTAACGGAGACGAGCGAGGGAACGGCTTGCGAAGCAAGACGCACGAGCGCGCACTCGTTCAAGCTCCGGCGCGTTTGCGCGCGAATGTGCCGAGCAACTGATTGAGAGCCGCAAGCTAAGTACTGCGGCACGGCGTTGCGGGTGTCGAGCGGGAACGGCTCGTTTGCTTTTCTTTTGCAGGCGTTCTTTTTCAAATAAAAAGAAAATGCCGAAACGCGGGTAGTATATATCATTTGATTATAGTGGGACGCGAAGACAGAGTGCAAATCCTGCGAGTTCATATCGTGCCGCTGCCGCGGTAGCGGTGCGTCGAGTCGCCGCATCCTGCAAGTTCTGTGTCAATAATTTTGTGCAAACTTTGCGGGCGGATGATATCCGCCCCTACTTACTTTGAGCGAAGCGAAACTCCCGCCTGATAAAACAAAACTGCGCGCCGCAAGAGCGGCACGCAGCGGCATTGCTTTTTTTTGATTTTATCAGTCGTCGTGATCGCAGTCGCAGTCGTCATCGCCGCAGCAGCAATCGTCATCGAAATCGAACTCGAGCAGAGTGCCGCAGTTGGGGCAGTCAATGCTTCCGTCCTCAAGGATGCCGTCGTCGACGCAGATAGTCTCGCCGCAGTTGGGGCACTCGATCTCATAGCAATCGTCGTCGCCGCAGCAGCAGTCGTCATCGTCCTCGTAGACATAGCCCTCGAGATCGGAGAGATCCTCGTCTATTTCGTCAACCTGATCGCTGACAACATCGAGACCCTCTTCGAGATCCGAAACGCTCATAGCCATGTCGTCAAGAAGCTCGATGATAGCCTTGATGACCTTACTTCGTCTTTCTTTGCGTCGAGGTCGAGACCGTCGACAAGACCTTTGATATAAGCAACTTCTCAGTAACTGTCATTTTGCTTTCTCCTTTCAAAAACAGCCGTCGGCTTTTGAATTACGGATCTTACGCTCTGCTCAGATACTCGCCGGTGCGGGTGTCAACGATGACCATCTCGCCCTCTTCGATGAACAGCGGAACCTTGATCTCTGCGCCGGTCTCAAGCACTGCGGGCTTGGTGGCATTTGTCGCGGTGTCGCCCTTGAAGCCGGGGTCGGTCTGGGTGACTTCGAGAGTAACGCTTGTGGGGGGCTCAACGCCGAAAACATTGCCCTTGTAGGAAAGGATCTTGCAAACGGTGTTCTCCTTGACGAACTTGAAGTTGTCGGAAAGGTCGCTCTTGTTTATCGGGATGAGCTCATAGCTCTCGGGATCCATGAAATAATAAAGATCGCCGTCGTTATAGGAATACTCCATCTCCTTGCGCTCAATATAAGCGGTGGGGAATTTTTCCGTGGGGTTGAATGTGCGCTCAACGACCGAACCCGCGATAACGTTTCTTATCTTGGTTCTGACGAATGCCGCGCCTTTGCCGGGCTTGACGTGCTGGAACTCTATGATCTGATAGACATCGCCGTCCATCTCAAACGTCATGCCGTTTCTGAAATCGCCTGCTGAAACCATATTGTCTCCTCCGATATTTTAGACTTACACATTTATTTTATACTATTCAGCCGTATATTTCAATACTTTTTTTCATCAGAATGGCTTTTCTGCGCGCTGAGCTTCAGATGCTCGCCGGCATATATCAGTCGGGGTCTTTTATTCTGTTTATCCCGACGAGGGTTCTTATCGGAACGCCGGTGCGGCGGGATATATAAAAGAGCGTATCGCCCGGGCGCACGACATAAAATTCGCCCGACATTCCGGCGCCGGGTATCGAGAGCTTATCTCCCGCGTATATCGTTTCGCCGCGTTCGAGCCCGTTTCTGTCTTCAAGAGCGGAGAGCGTGACGCCGAACTTCCCGGCTATTGATATCGGCGTATCGCCGCGCCGGACGGTGTATATTTCTTCGCCGCTGCCGCGCGCGGGCAGAGTTATTCTCAGCCGCTCGCCCGCGAATATCCTGTTGGGGTCGACTATCCTGTTCTCTCGGGCTATCGCCTCGACTGTCGTGCCGTATTCCCTCGCTATCGCCCAGAGCGTGTCGCCTGCGCGGACATATACCGTGAGCGTCCGTGTTCGCGCGCGGACGGTGGTTCGCTTCTCGCCGTCGATGCGCCACGAGTCGGAGAGGAATATCCCCTCGGTGAAGATGTTGCGGTCAACGTTGCCGTAGATGCCGCCGACTCTGCCTCGTCCGTATACTGGAAGCCGACCCACTCGCGCCATTTTCCGTTTGCGGAGGGCTCGTCTGCGCCGTACTGCGCCGCCCAGAGCGGATATTTTTCGGCGAGCGCGCGGCTGAATATATTCCTCGCGTTTGAAAGGTCGCTGTATATCACGGCTTCTCGCTTCGTCAGCGCGGTCAGCTCATCGAGATAAGCCTCGGATATCGCGTTTATCTGCGAAACAGAGAGCGAGCCGAAATATTCAAAATCCATCGCAAGGCGCATATCCGGCTCGCGACCCGCCGCAAGGGATGCAAAGAACCGCGCCTGCCTGCGCCCCTCTTCGACCGAGCGGGCGGTGACATAGTGATAGAAGCCGATTTTCAGCCCCGCCGCCTTCGCCCGTTCATAGTTTTCGGCGAAGTATTCGTCGGTATATTCCCCTGCACCGACGCGGATATACACCGCCTCTATCCCGCTGCGTCTCACCTCTTCGAAATCTATCTCGCCCTGAAATTCGCTTATATCTATCCCGCGGTACTGACGCCCGCCCGACGGCGGAATCGCCCGCGCCGGGACGAGCGCGGCAAAAACAAGCGCCGCGATGCAGGCGAGAAGCACCGCCGCCGCGCCCGTGAGTCTGCGTTTTATATTCATTTTCCCCTCTCCTCCGTCGTTTCTGCCGATTATTCGGCACTATATTCTATGCCGCAGGTCATAGCGGCGCAACGGAGACTGAAATGGCGGCGGGAATAATATATAATTTGATCAATGAATCCGGAGTTTTTATAAGCGACGATAGGGAGGGTATATATTATGAAAATGTGGGAAATGCTTCAGGCGGCTTATGACTTTTGGAGACCCAACAAATACGGGATAAAGCCGTACTTATGCAAGGACGGAAGAAAGCACCCGGTTGCAATTATATGCCCGGGTGGAGCATATTCAATGGTGTGTTCTTTTGTTGAGGGTATGCCGATAGCAAAGGCTTTGAATAAATGCGGATATCACGCAGTTGTTGCATATTACAGGACAAAGAAGAAAGCCCGCTTCCCAAATCCTCACGAGGATTTGAAACGGGCGATTACAGATACTTTTTCTCACGCGGAGGATTGGAATCTCGAGACTGACGGCTGGTCTCTTTGGGGCAGCTCGGCTGGCGGACATTTAGCGGCCGCTCTTCTGCTCGACAGGTTCAACAGAAAGTTTGACAAAGACTAATTCTTTCCCCCAATATAACATCAGCCGCAGGGAGATTTTATACTCTCTGCGGCTGATGCCTTTTTATTTTTTATATAATTAAAAGTTTATGACCCGAGGTGCTCAAGGAGTATCTTGACGCCGATGCCCATAAGAATAAGTCCGCCGGCGAGCTCCGCTTTGTTCGTGTATTTCTCGCCGAAAACATGACCTATCTTGACTCCCGCGGCGGAGATAATAAATGTCGTCATGCCGATAAACGAGGCGGCAGCCCAGATGTTGACTTTGAGAAAAGCGAGTGTGATTCCGACTGCGAGCGCGTCGATGCTTGTCGCTATCGCGAGGACGAGCATCTTTGTGAATTTCAGCTCGTCGCGGTCGTTGCCTGCGGCGTCGCGCTCAACATCTTCTTTTTTGAAGCTCTCGATGAACATCTTGCCGCCGAGAATGAGAAGAAGCACAAAAGCCACCCAGTGGTCATAGCGCTCGATCTTGTCGGCAAAGCCCGTGCCGAGGAAATAACCGATTATCGGCATAAGAGCCTGGAAGATGCCGAAATACGCGCCGACTATCGCGCTCTGCCCAAGGCTCGCCTTTTTCAGACATACGCCCTTGCATATCGAGACGGCGAACGCGTCCATTGAAAGACCGACTGCGAGAATGAAAAGTTCAGCTAAACCCATATTGTTTCCTCCGTTTTTTTCGGGGCAGGGAACAAAAAAAAGACCCACCTGCGCCCTTTGCGCAGATAAGTCTCATCAATTAAAGAGGCGAAATCCTCTCCATAGCAGGACCAGATATAGATCAGTATGTTGACCCTGCTGCGCCGCAAATCAGCGCCGATTACTCCCCTATCGCTTCGGACAGTATAGCGCATCGCTTTAGTTTTGTCAAGCGTATCCGATTGAATTTTGCCGTTTGTTCTGATATAATCTATCGTGGGTTAGGATGCCGTGCGGTGTCCGAAGTTATATTTATGCAGAAAGAGGTCTTGCTATGAGCGGACGCTTTGATGAGCTTCGCCGGGAATATCCGCAGTTTGTCTACAGCGGCTATTCCGTCAGCGAACACGAGGATGGGCTGCACTTAAGCTTTGATTTTTCTATCCCCGGTCTGTGCGAGTTTCATCCGCAGACGAGGCTCGACGGAAAAAGTCTTGATATATTCAATTCCCCCGTGTCGGACTACGCGAAGAGAATGGTTTTCTTCATCGGTCTCGCGGAGGCGGTCAGCTACTGGAAATGCGCCTGCCCGCCTGTTTTCAGAGTCGAGTGCGGCGAAATGTCAGAGGATGATAAAGCTTTTTTCAAAAAGCTCTGGTTCAACGGACTCGGCGAGTTTTTCTATCGAAACGGGATAAAGACGGATATAGGCTCTTTTGTGCGTATAGACGCGCCGGAGCCGAAAAATATTCCGCATTGCGAAGATTATGTTTCGTCGGGGATTGAAATAGTCCCCGTCGGCGGCGGCAAGGATTCGGCGGTCACGACCGAGCTTCTGCACCCGTTCGGCGATAAGCTGAGATTTTTCACCGTCAACGACCAGCCTGCGCGCACCCAGTGCGTTCTCGCGGGCGGCTACAGCGAGGATAAAATAATAAAAATTTACCGCACTATAGACCCCGAACTGCTCAGGCGCAACGCCGAAGGCTTTTTGAACGGTCACACTCCGTTTTCGTCGGTTGTGGCGTTTATATCAATGTATGCGGGTTTTATCGAGGGCGCCGATGACGTTATCCTCTCGAACGAGTCGAGCGCTAATGAGTCGAATATCGGCGGAGAGAGCGTCAACCATCAGTATTCAAAGTCGTTCGAGTTCGAGCGCGACTTCGATGAGTTCCGCCGCCGCAACTTCCCGCAAAGCGCGGTTTATTTCAGTCTCCTGCGCCCATTCTGCGAGCTTCAGATAGCAAAGCAGTTTTCGCAGTATAAGCAGTATCATTTGATATTTCGTAGCTGCAACAGGGGGAGCAAGAAAAACATCTGGTGCTGCGAATGTCCGAAGTGCCTGTTTGTTGCGATAATGCTCTCACCGTTTCTCCCACCCGATGAGCTGAACTCAATATTCGGCTGCGATATGCTCGCGAAAACAAATCTTGAGACCGACTTCGACGGGCTCTGCGGCTTCACGGGGCTCAAGCCCTTTGAGTGCGTCGGCACGGCGGACGAGGTCGTGCTTGCGTTGACGCTGACGGCGGAAAAATATAAAAAATCCGGGCTTGAAATGCCCGCGCTCCTGCGCCGCTTCTGCGAAAAGAACACTGCCCGCGCGGATTACTCCCTGCTCTCAGGCTTCAACGAAGAAAATCTTATCCCGAAAAAATTTGATGAATGTGTAAAGAGGATGTTTGAATATGTATCAGCAGCTGATTGACCATCTGAGAAACAAGCGCATAGTCCTGCTCGGCATGGGGCGCGAGGGTCACTCGACCTATAATTTTATCCGCCGCTATCTGCCCGAGCAGAAGCTCATAATCGCGGACGCAAAGCAGGTCGAGCTTGATAATGACCCGAATGTCGAATTTGTCTGCGGGGACGGCTACCTCGGCGCGATAGACCGCGCGGATATTGTCATAAAGACCCCCGGCATTCCGCTCCTCCATTTCAAGAGACCGCAGGGCGTTGAGATAACCTGTCAGACCGATCTTTTCCTGCGCTTTTCGGGCTTTACCTGCGTCGGCGTGACGGGCACAAAGGGCAAGACGACAACCTCGACTCTCATTTATTCCATGCTCCGCGCCGCCGGAAAAGAGGCGTGCCTGATAGGCAACATGGGCTATCCCGTTTTTGATAATATAGAGGACTGCGCGGGCGAAATAGCCGTTATCGAGATGTCCTCGCATCAGCTGGAGTTCACAACCTGCTCGCCGCATATCGCCGTTTTGACAAATATCTATCCCGAGCACCTCGACCACTACGACAGCTTCGAGTGCTATGTCGGCGCGAAGCTCAATATAGTCCGCAACCAAAGTAAGGGCGATACATTTATATATAACGCAGATCAGGGACCCGACGGCTTCTTTGACCTGAGCAAATATCCGGGCGAAGCGGTCGGAGTCAGCGTCCATACGCCTGGCGCCGAGAAGTACCGCGACATAAACAGCCATCTTCTGGGCGAACACAATATCCAGAACTGCATGTTCGCCGCCGAGGCCGCGAGACGGCTCGGCGTTTCGGATGAAGATATCATGAAAGCTCTCAAAGACTACGAGGGCATCGAGCACAGAATGGAATATTTCGCGACGGTCAGGGGCATTAAATTCGTCAACGACTGCATCGCGACCATTCCCCATTCCGTCATGTGCGCCGTCGAGGCTCTCGGCGATGTTGACACGCTGATTTTCGGCGGCATGGATCGCGGGCTCGACTATTCGGCGTTTGAGAAGGCGCTGGAGAAGAGCAGTATAAGAAATCTCGTCTGCTGCCCGATACGGGACATAAAATCGGCATGCACATGGCGCAGAACGGGAGCGAAAAGAAGATAATTATCTCGGAGGATATGGAGGGCGCAGTGCGCGCGGCGATGGGCGTAACGCGCCCGGGCTGCACCTGTCTGCTCTCGCCCGCCGCTTCGAGCTACAACAAATATAAAAATTTCGAGGAAAAGGGACGCCATTTCAAGAATATAGTGCGCCGCTATGCCGAGATGGGCGGGGAGAAAGCATGAGAGATTTTCTGAGCGAAGAAAAGGGACTCTGCGCCGAGGTTGAATCCCTCTGCATGACCGACCCCGACTCCGCGCACGCGCTTATCGACAGCGTGATATCGGACTGCGGCGAAGTGAAATCCGACCGCGCGCAGTCCGCGTCCGTTTCGCGCGTCTGCTGCCGCTTTCTGATGCACAGAAAGATGAAGAGCCGCCTTGTTGACACTCTTAAGACGGACGACGGTCTGCGAAAAGCAATTTTCGGCGAGCTCAACACATATAAGTACAGCCTTGTTTTCCTGTTCCGTCGCTCATACGCCTGAACGAAACGGAGCTGACGCAAGAACTTCTGACCCTGCTCGAAAACAACCCCTACCGCGACGACAGCGCAAAAGATTACTCCGACCGCTGGTCCCTGCGATTCATAATCGACGAGGCTCTGCGCGCGCCGGACGATTATCTCGATTTAAGCGAAGAGAACAAGAATGTGATAGACGAGGCGAGAAAAGGACTGTAAAATCCGATTGTTATCGGCTGTACGCTGTGATGCCGCCGACAATATTTGCGGCGGCAAGGCGCGCTCCCCAACATCATTCACATCACACAGGCGAGCACGAGGGTTTCCTCAATGCTCTTATACACGCTCTCGAAGTCGCTCAGCGGCAGGGGATTTTTGCCCTTGCCGAGTTCGAATGTGAACGACGGAATGCCGAGTGCCTCTATCGTCCAGTCCTTGAACCCCGCGTGTGAGGCAAGTCCCGCATTCTGCACGAGCGTATAGCCGCTCGCCGCGGCGAAAATTTTTGCCAGATGCTCGCCGCGCTCCGGCGTGTGCTCCCCGTATTCATAGTATATCTCTTCGCCCTGACTGTGCAGGGCTACAGCTGTTCGCGGCATGCGCCTCAGGCACAGCCGAACGAGGGCGTTTACCTCCGGTTCGGTCTGCGGAGCATATCCGCCGAACCGCCTCGGCGCGGGCGCGGTTATTCCCGCTTCGATTTCCAGAGCTTTTGAGAGATCCCACCCGGCGTTGAAGTTGTGGTTGAGGTCGACTCCGCGCGCGTTCGCGTTCCAGAGATCTTGGCTTTCACTCATAGCGCGCTCAACGCAGTCTCTGTATTTCCCCGCCGTCTCTGCGCCGTGCAGAGCTATCTCGACCCCGTCGGGGTTGACGCACGGGACGAATATTATTTCCCGCCGACTAAGTGCGCCGCCTATGTCTATTCCGCACATTGTCTGCCTGTTCTTCGCACTCAGGCACAGCCGCTCTGTAAATCTCAGCGTGACGAGTGCCGTCAGCCGCTCCTGCGCGTGGAAGCACGCCGCTATGAGCACCGGGTTTGCGCTCCTGCCGAATCGCAGGGCGAATATCTTTCTTCCGCAGGCGCTTCGCCCGGCTATTTCGACTTTTAAAAACGGATATTCCGCCTGGAGTGAGCATACGCTTTTCTTTATATATGCGTAGTCCGGCTCGCCCGGCGTGAAGATATATTTCAAAAAAATCACCCCCGGAAAATAATATTTATTTCCCCGCGGGATAAGACCTGAACGGAGGCTTATATATGAAGCTCGACGAAAAAACGATTGAAAAAAAGTACATCTACAAAGGCAGGATAATCAATGTCCGCACCGACACCGCCGAACTGCCCAACGGCAAGCAGGCTCTGCGCGAGGTTGTGGAGCATCCCGGCGGAGTGACGGTCGCCGCGCTGACTGATAACGATGAACTGATGTTTGTGCGGCAGTTCCGCTATCCGTATTCCGAAGTCCTGCTCGAACTGCCTGCGGGCAAGCTCGAATACGGCGAGGACCCGTTTGAAGCGGGCAAGCGTGAGCTGCGCGAGGAGACGGGAGCCGTGGCGGAGCACTATATCGACCTCGGAAAATTTTATCCCACCCCGGGCTACTGCGGCGAGATAATCCATATGTATGCGGCGAAGGGGCTGTCCTTCACATCTCTCGACCTCGACGACGATGAGTTTTTGGCGCCCGAAAAGATACCGCTCGAAAAGGCGGTCGAGATGGTCATGAACAACGAGATACGCGACGGCAAAACGCAGACCGCCGTTCTCAAAGTCGCGCAGAAGCGCAGAAAGGGCGAGATATGAAAATTGTTCTTGCGTCGTCCTCACCGCGCAGAAAAGAGCTGCTCCAAACGGCGGGAATAGATTTTGAGATAGATGTCGAGGGCGTTGACGAAGTGCCGCAGGGCGACACGCCGGAGGAAAAAGTCTGCTCGATAGCGGCGCAGAAATGCCGACCCGTGGCGGCGCGCCGATTTGATGACTGCGTGATAGGCGCGGATACGGTCGTCTCCGTTGACGGTGATATTCTCGGCAAGCCGCACGACAGAGAGGACGCAAAAAATATGCTCCGCCGCCTCTCCGGCAGGGAGCATACGGTATATACCGGGGTCTGCATCTCGGCGCACGGAAAAGAAACCGTGTTCAGCGAAGCGACGAAAGTTAAATTTTTTGAGCTTACAGATAAAGAGATAGCGGACTATGTCCTCAGCGGCGAGCCGATGGACAAAGCCGGAGCCTACGGGATACAGGGACTCGGCTGCACGCTCGTCGAGGGCATCGGCGGCGACTACTTCAATGTCGTCGGTCTGCCGGTTGCGCACGTGGTGCGCGAGATAAAAAAGATAACGGGAGCGGAAAAATGAAACTGCTTGTGACAGGTGCATTGAGAATAACGCCCGAGGAATCGGCGGAGCTTGAAAAGCTCGGCTATGAGATATATTTCATGCCCGACGAGCGGGTCGCCGTGCCGGATAACATACTGCGAAGAGATAGAGGCTATCATCTGCAACGGGTTGTTTCTCTATACCCCGCCGGATAAATTTCCGAAGCTCAGAACCGTTCAGCTGACGAGCGCGGGGCTCGACCGCGTGCCCATGGACTACATGGACGCCCACGGCATAAAAGTATTCAACGCCCGCGGGGTCTACAGTGCGCCGATGGCGGAGTTCGCCGTCTGCTCGGTTCTTGATTTCTATAAACAGAGAGTATTTTTCTCGGCGGCTCAGTCGGAGCACCGCTGGGAGAAGCACCGCGGACTCGAGGAGCTGGGCGGAAAGCGCGTTGTGATAGTCGGCGCGGGAAGCGTCGGGCGCGCTTGCGCGGACAGGTTCAGGGCGTTCGGCTGCGAGATAATCGGCGTTGACAGAAAGACAGATGTTGACGGCTTCGATAAAATATATTCAATAAGTGATATCCGCGCCGCCGTGAGCGCGGGCGATATAGTCATATTCTGTCTGCCGCTGACAAAGGAGACGGAGCATATCGCGAACGCCGAATTACTCTGCGCGATGAAGGACGGGGCGGTCATAGTCAACATATCTCGCGGCGGAATAATCGATACCGACGCGCTCATAACCGAGCTCAAGTCCGGGCGGCTCAGAGCCGCGCTCGACGTGTTCGAGCAGGAGCCGTTGGACGCCGGCAGCGAGCTGTGGGATCTCCCGAACGCCGTGATAACCCCGCACAATTCATTCGTCGGCGACGGCAACCGCGCAAGGCTCTTTTCATTGATAATAAATAACCTGAAATAAGACTGCCGCCGGGCAATTCAACTCGGCGGCAATTTTTACATATGCCGAAAAATTTTTGAAGTACATCTTTTTTTATGCTCGTTATTATTGACGAAAGCGCAAAGGAGGTGGTAAAGATAGATCGCGAAGAAAAGTTAAAAGAGCTCATGGACGGCTACAGCAAGCTCGTCTTCAGCATATGCTACCGACTGACGAACGACTACTTTACCGCCGAGGATCTGACCCAGGAAACTTTCCTGTCCGCCTATTCCTCGCTCGACAGATTTGACGGGCGCAACGAGCGCGCGTGGCTGAGCAGGATAGCGACGAACAAGTGCCTCGATCATCTAAAGAGCGCGGCGTCGAGGACGACGCCCGCCGAGGATGACGAACTGGAGTTCAGAGCCGGCGCCTCACCGGGACTCGAGGACGAATACATGAACACCCAGCTCGGACGCGATGTCAGAGCGGCTTGCGAAGCGCTCAGAGAGCCGTATCGCAGCGTTGCGGTCGAGTATTTCTGCGAGGATATGCCGCTGTCAAAGATAGCCGAGAGAACGGGCGAACCGCTGAAAACCGTCCAGACCCGGGCATACAGAGCAAAGAAAATGCTCAGAGAAAATCTGAAGGAGGTCATACTGCAATGACACACGCAGACGATAAAAGAATAACGCTCTTGCTGCGCGGCGAGCTGAGCGAAAGCGAAGCGGCCGAAGTCATGGAGCACATAGCAAAATGCGACGAGTGCGCCGACCGTATGGCCGACCTGACGCTCGATATGGCTTGCGTCGATCCGCCTGCGGGCATGAGCGAGGATATCCTCGCCGCCGCGGCGAAAGAGAAGACACGCGAGAAGCGCAGACAGGATAACCTGCTGATGTATTCCGTGAGAGTGGTCGCGGGGATATGCGCGGCGCTCGTGATGATATTCTCTGGCGCTTTCAAGCACATATCGAAGATAAATGATATAGATATGTCGAAGCTGAACGACAAGAGCCGCTCGATAAGCCAGTCGATTGACGAGAGCTTCAACGAATTCAAACAGAAAATCTCTGACTTAGGAGGAAATAATAATGAACAAAAAGAATAAGATACTCTTTTTCCTGTTTTCACTCATCCCGGGCGCGGCGCATATGTATATAGGCCTCGTCAAGCGCGGACTTGTGATAATGCTCGCCTTTGTCGCGGGTGCGGGACTCGCGATGATGACGGATGTCCCGGCGCTCCTGCTCCTGCTCCCGGTGCTGTGGTTCTACAGCTTCTTTGACGCATGGAACAAATATCATCTGCCTGAGGATAAGCTCGCCAAGGTTCAGGACGACTTCCTGTTCTTCTTAAACGGTATGCCGCAGAACATGCGCTCCGATCCGCGCTTTAAAAAGGTCGCTTCCGCAAGCGTGCTGAAAATCGGCGGTATCGCCGCCGTGATAGTCGGTGCTTACCTGCTCTGGGATAAGATAATCGTCAATGTTCTGAGCCGCCTGCTCAGCGAGACGGGCGCCGAGATTCTCAGCGAAGTATCTTACAGACTCCCGCAGGTCGCCGTCGCGGTGCTCCTGATAGTCATCGGCGTCAAGCTCATCACGCACAAAAAACGCGAGCTTGACAGCGAGAATAACGACAGCGAAGAGGAGGACAAATAATATGGCGGCAAAGCGTGTAGGCTCGGTGACATTCGGTCTGACTCTCGTCGTTTTCGGCGTGCTGTTCCTGCTCAGCGCATTCATCAGGAGCCTCAACTATCTTGAAATCATAAAATTCTGGCCTGTTATCTTTATATCTCTCGGCATTGAGATGCTCGTACATGCGTTTTCAAAAGATGCGGAAAAGGCGAAGCTCGATGTCACCTCGTGCATCATGACCTGCGTGCTCATGCTCTTTTCAATGTGCCTTGCCGGCGCACAGTATGCGATGGCGGAGCTTGTTCCCTATATTCAGGCGCACGCATAAAAGAGGTGCCGGATTGAAGAAGAAACTGAGAAAAAGAATCTCCGCGGGGCTGATAATCTCAGTCCTCGCGGTTATGGCGGCGCTGCTCGCGGTCTTTGCGATAAGACCGCACCTGCGTTTCGTCGCCGGGGAATATCTCGGGCTGAACACCCGAAAGATAACGGTCGCGAAGATTTCACCCGAGCTCGATGAAATAAATATCGACGCCCTGCGCGCCGATCCGCGCGTGACTTTTAATCAGAGCCTGATGCTCGTGAATTCCGAGCATCCTCTGGATGATAACGACAAGCCGGATCTCGCAGAATACAAAAAGACGGGCGTCATAATGAACGCCTGCGCCGCAGAGAGCTTTTCGGAGCTGTCCGCCGCAGTAATGGAAAAGACCGACTGCAAGCTCCTTGTCATGAGCAGCGTCCGCGACGCGGACGAGCAGAAGGAGCTCTACAACAGCGATTCCTCGACCGCCGCCGCGCCCGGCGCGAGCGAGCACCAGACGGGACTCGGCATAGATGTTTATGTCAAAAACTTCGCGGGCGAAGGCTTTGTTAAAAGCCCCGCCGGGCAGTTCGTCAACTCCGAGTCGTGGAAATACGGATTTATAATCCGCTATCCGTCCTACGGCAAGAGCTCGACGGGCATAAAATTCGAGCCGTGGCACATTCGCTATGTCGGCAAGCCCCATGCGGCGATAATATACAACGACCGCCTGACGCTCGAAAAATATATCGACTCGTTTGAAACAGGCGAGTGGTACTCCGCCGACGGATATTTGATTTCAAGGCAGACTGTCGGCGAGAGCGTGACGATGCCGAAAGCATTCGGCTCGGCAGTTATCTCCCCGGACAACACCGGCTGCTATATAATAACAGTTAAACAGTGAAAAGCAAGAAACAGAAAATCCGCCAAGCGAAAGCAAGGCGGATAATTTTATTGGTCCTCTTCGTCGAGTGTGTCTTTTCCAAAGGCTTTTATATAGCTCTCGGTGAGGTCTTTTATGATAATCGGGGCTTCTTCCTCGTCCAGTATTCCGTCGAGGCGACCTTTGAGCAAATCCTCATAGTAGAGATAGAGCTCGTCGCTCATAGCTTCGCTGAGATCGTTGTTGTCCACTTCCCACTTTATCAGCGGGAGCACCGCGTTAAGACGTTCGGCTTCTTCAAGGATATCCTGATCGAACTCCGGAAGATATGAATTTTCGAGAAGTCTTCCTGTTATTGGCGGTATACTCGTAATCACACGACTTTCAAAAATTTCTGTTGCTCCCTGATAATCAAGGTCGTATTTCATTTTTTACCCTCCTGTTTCAATTTGTGCCGTTTTTAATATATCGGCTTTTTTCTTCTGTGTCAACTGTTTTTGGGGGAACGGTGAAATGATTGTACGATATGCGGCGGGTGCGGCATTGCCGGGGCACAGTTTGCTTTTAGTTTAAAGGCGTTTTATTTTCAAACAAAAAGAAAATGCCGAAACGCGGGGCAGCGTATATCTTTTGATTACAGTGCGACGCGAAGGTAGGGTATAAATCCTGCAAATTCATATCGTGCCGCCGGCGCGAGCGGGTGCATGAGCAGATGGCTCAGCTCGAAAAAACGCTCGACACGCTCGATTATAAGCACTGGTACTACGAGACCGCGAAGGCGGCCGGCACCTGCAAAATTCATGAGCAGATGGCAAAAGAAGATATTCCACAGAGAATGCGCGAGATAAAAAGGCGCATGGTCGGGGGCGGAGAATGCGAAGAAAAATAAAAATTTTGCTGTTTTTCACGGTAAAGCGTTGAAATGCGCGATTTTATGTGTTACAATAGCAGACATCAATGACGGTACGATGGAGAGCCGCTCAGCTGAGACTGGCGGTTCTTTTTCATTTTCGCCGCCAAAATGAGGGGCTCGTATGCAGCCCGTGAGGAGTTTTTTAAATGACCGTATCAAACATCTGTATCCTGGGGACGATCGCCGTCTACCTCGTCGGAATGCTGATAATCGGCTTCCGCTGCGCGAGGAAGAACGAATCGTCCGCCGATTTCTACCTCGGCGGCAGAAAGCTCGGCCCGCTCGTTACCGCAATGAGCGCTGAGGCGAGCGACATGTCGAGCTACCTGCTTATGGGCCTGCCCGGGCTCGCGTATCTTTCCGGCGTTGCCGATGTCGGCTGGACCGCAATAGGTCTCGCAGTCGGAACATATCTAAACTGGCTGTTCACTGCGGCAAGGCTGCGCAGATATACCCATGAGACAAAGTCTTTCACTATTCCGCAGTTCTTCTCCCGCCGCTTCAGGGATGACAAAAACATTCTCGCGGTGCTCGCGGCGGTTATAATTATTATTTTCTTCATTCCCTATACGGCGTCCGGCTTCGCTGCCTGCGGCAAGCTGTTCTCCTCGCTGTTCGGTATGAACTACTTGACCGCGATGATAATCTCCGCAGTCATCATAGTCGCTTATACCACGGCGGGCGGATTCTTCGCCGCTTCGGCGACCGACTTCGTCCAGAGCATTATCATGACCGTGGCGATAGTCTTTGTTCTTGTTTTCTCAACGATATCAGCGGGCGGCGTTGACGCTGTTGTCGAAAACGCAAAGACTCTCCCCGGCTATCTCTCGCTCACCGCATCATATATAGAAGATACCGGCAAGAGCGAGCCCTATAATCTTCTGCACATAATCACCACGCTCTCGTGGGGTCTCGGCTATTTCGGTATGCCGCATATCCTGCTTCGCTTCATGGCTATCGAGGACGAGAAGAAGCTCAAGCTCTCCCGCCGCGTGGCTTCGGTATGGGTCGTTATCGCCATGGCGATGGCTGTTCTTATCGGCATCGTCGGCAGAGCGCTGAGCAACACCGGTCTTGTCGATCAGCTCCACGGCAACGACACCGAGACTATTATAGTCCGCGTCGCGCACCTGCTCTCGACCTACGGCGCGTTCCCGGCTATCATGGCGGGTCTTATTCTCGCGGGTATCCTTGCGAGCACGATGTCCACCGCCGACTCCCAGCTTCTCGCCGCCGCTTCGAGCGTGTCCGAGAACATACTGCGTGAGGCGTTCCACCTCAAGATATCCGAGAAGAAGAGCATGCTCGCTGCGCGCCTTACCGTTGTCGGCATAGCTATCCTGGGTATAATAATCGCCCGCAACCCCGACAGCTCGGTGTTCGGCATCGTCTCGTTCGCATGGGCGGGTTTCGGCGCGGCTTTCGGTCCGCTTGTTATCTGCTCCCTGTTCTGGAAACGCACCACGCTCCCCGGAGCGATCGCCGGCATGGTGTCGGGCGGCGCGATGGTCTTTATCTGGAAATATCTCATCAAACCCATCGGCGGCGTGTTCGGCATATATGAGCTGCTCCCCGCGTTCCTTGTCGGTCTTGTCTTGATGGTTATAGTCAGCCTCTGCACCAAGGCTCCCTCCAAGGAGATAACCGACGAGTTCGACCGCGTCAAGGCTATGGAAAAGGCAAAATAATCCGCTGACGGGACTCTGATAATCAATTTGTTTTGACGGAACATTTCAGTTGTTAAAAGTAATAAAGCGATTTTCCTGATTTTCGTCATTTTTATTAAAAAAAGCGAAAATTTTTATGAGTATTGACAATAGACCCGCACGAAAGTATAATCAATAAAAATTGAAGGTAATTCACAATGGCTCTCATTATATCCGATTTTTTGCGCCGCAGTTGTCGGGCGGCGCCGAGAATAAAATAAAAAACAGGAAAGAAAAGAGGATTTTTATGAAAAAAGTATTTGCATTAGTCCTCGCTCTTGCTCTCGTGATGTGCGGCTTCACCGCATGCTCAGGCAAAAACGGCGGCAGCGATACCAAGACAGACGCCGATCTTACCAAGGTTGGCGAGTACACAGCTAACAACACCGAATATGTTATCGGCGCAACCGGCCTCTGACCGGCGACGCTTCATCATACGGAAACTCCGTGCGCAACGGTGCTCAGCTAGCCGTTGACGAGATTAACGCCGCAGGCGGTCTCAACGGAGTAAACTTCAAGTTCGACATGAAGGACGACAAGGCCGGCGCTGTTGAGGCAGGCCAGGGCTTCACCTCCCTGCTTGAGGGCGGCATGCAGGTCTCCCTCGGCGCCGTTACCTCCGCATCCTGCGAGGCTTTCGGCACCGCAGCTGCTGAGTACGGCATCTTCTTCATGACTCCCTCCGCTTCCGCAGCTTCTGTTATCGAGACCGGCGACACCGCTTTCCGCGTCTGCTTCGGCGATCCCGACCAGGGCACACTTGCCGCTCAGGAGCTTACCTCGAAGTATAAGAAGATCGGTGCTATCTACGATACCTCCGACACTTATTCGCAGGGCATCTACGATGCATTCAAGGCGAAGATGAACGAGCTCGGCGTCTCCTACATCGAGCAGACCTTCGACAAGGAGAACAAGAGAGACTTCTCCACTCAGGTTGCCGCTCTTAAAGATTGCGACGTTATCTTCCTTCCCATCTACTACACCGAGGCGGGACTTATCGCAAAGACCTGCGCTTCCAAGGGCTGCAACGCGGTTCTCTTCGGATGCGACGGACTTGACGGCGTAGCCAGCCAGATCGACTCCTCCGTTAAGAATCAGATCAAGTACATCACCCCCTTCGATGTCAACAGCAAGGAAGAGAAAATTTCGAAGTTCGTAAATTCCTACAAGGCAAAGTACAACGCTCTCCCCGACCAGTTCGCGGCTGACGCTTACGATGCAGTCTATGCAGTCTTCAACGCTATGAAGAAGACCGGCGTTAACAACGTCAAGGTCGATCCCACGGCTCTCGGTACTGCTATGGCAAAGGCTATCACCGCCTCCGACTTCTCCTATGACGGAGTTACCGGCAAGATGACCTGGGAAGCCAGCGGCGCCTGCAACAAGGTCCCCGTTATTGTTGAGCTTGGCTGATAACTATTAATTTCTAAAATTTATATTTATTGGTTTTTGAACGGCAGGGGAAGTGTATTCTCCTGCCGTTTTCTGTTTTTCTTTCGGCAGTTCAAGTTTCTCCCATTCTAAAGGAGCGTTAGGTTTATTATGAGTGTTATATTTGACGGACTCAGCCTCGGCGCCATCTACGCCCTCATAGCACTGGGCTACACGATGGTCTACGGCATCGCGAAGATGCTCAACTTTGCCCACGGCGATATCATCATGGTCGGCGCATATGCCGTTTTCACAACGCTGGCGGCGGGCGGAAATCTCGCTATCGGCGTTCTGGCATCTGTTATAGTCTGCACGCTGATGGGTATTATTATCGAAAAGGTTGCCTACAGACCCCTGAGAGGCGTTACCCCCATCGCGGTTCTGATAACCGCTATCGGCGTCAGCTACCTGCTTCAGAGTATCGCGCAGCTCATCTTCGGCGCAAAGGCGCAGAGCGTGTCTCTGCCCTCGCTCGGCGCGGTGAGCATTGCGGGCACCAATGTCAGCGTCAGCTCGATCCTCACCATGGGCATAAGCGCGGTTATAATGGTTGCCCTGACCCTGTTCATCAAAAAGACCAGGACCGGACGCGCATGATTGCCGTCTCCGAAGACAGGGGCGCGGCTCAGCTCATGGGTATAAATGTCAACAAGATAATTACCGTCACCTTTGCAATCGGCTCGGCTCTCGCCGCGTTCGCGAGCGTGTTCTATCTCTTCCAGATACCGACTGCGGAGCCGACCCTCGGCTCGATGCCCGGCATCAAGGCGTTCACCGCGGCGGTTATCGGCGGCATCGGCTCCATCCCCGGCGCGATGATCGGCGGCGTGCTCCTCGGCGTTATCGAGAAGATATGCCTTGCCGTCCCCGTCCTCGCACCCTATACCACTGCCGTTGAATTCAGTCTTTTGATTTTGATCCTTCTTGTAAGACCCATCGGTCTGCTCGGCAAGAAGAGAAGAGAGAAGGTGTAATTGATGAGTAAAACAAAGACAGAAAGCAAATTCAAGCTCAAAAATTACATCAGCTATATAATGGTCATCGCCGTCCTCGGCGTGTCGGTCATTCTTCAGCTGACCGGCAACCTCCAGCGCTCGGCGTCGACCCTGCTCGTCCAGATAGCTTACAGCATCATCCTCGCCGTTTCCCTGAACCTCGTCGTCGGTTTCCTCGGCGAGCTGTCGCTCGGTCACGCAGGCTTTATGTGCGTCGGCGCATATCTCGGCGGATACATAGCCATTCAGCTCTCTAATTTTATCGGCAGCAAGCTTCTGGTGCTCATCATCAGCATGCTCGCCGGCGGCGTTATAGCCGCAATATTCGGTCTCATCGTCGGACTTCCCGCGCTCAGACTCAAAGGCGACTACCTCGCGATAGTGACCCTCGCTTTCGGCGAGATAGTCAGAACAATATTCAAGAACCTCGATGTTTTCGGCAAGGCAATGGGTCTTCGCACGAACACGATAAAGTACGATACGAGGAACGATACCTCGCTCTATATCGTCGCTTTCGTCGTCGTGCTCATCGTCCTGTTCATGATAAACAATCTTATCCGCTCAAAGCACGGCAGAGCGATAACCGCTATACGCGACAACGAGATAGCGGCAAAGGCAATGGGCATAAACGTGACTTTCTATAAGCTCTTTGTGTTTGTATTCTCCGCGTTCTTCGCGGGTGTCGCAGGCGTTATCTATGCGCATTACATCACGCCCGTCCAGTATTCGGTGTTCTCGTATAACTACTCTATCGAAATTCTCGTCATGGTCGTCCTCGGCGGCATGGCAAGCATCAACGGCTCGATAGTCTCCGCCGCGCTCATCACGATAATCAACTTCGAGCTCCAGAGCAAGCTCTCCGGCGACCTCGCGGCGCTCAAGTACCTTATCTATGCGCTTATTCTTATCTGCCTCGTTATCTTCAATAACGCTCCCGCGTTCACCCGCATAAAAGAGAAGCTCGCTCCGCGCTTCATCATGGCGCGCATCGCGGACAAGAAGCGCAAGCCCGAGGATATCAGCGACGACAAGGGCGAGTGGAGCAACGTTCCCACAAAGATCTCCATGGACGAAATCCTCTCTGTCGATATGCAGCAGGGCAAGGAATATGTCCCCGACAAGCCGCAAAAGGGAGGAAAGAAAAATGGCTGAATATGTTCTTGAAACAAAGGATCTCGGCATTTCCTTCGGCGGACTGAAAGCGGTCGAGAATGTCGATCTGAAAATAAAGAAAAAGCAGCTCTACGGTCTCGTAGGACCCAACGGAGCGGGCAAGACAACGGTCTTCAATATGCTCACCGGCGTCTATCAGCCACCACCGGAACTTTCTACCTAAACGGCGAAGAGCTCCGCGGCAAGAGCCAGGAGCAGATAAACCACAAGGGTATCGCGAGAACATTCCAGAACATCCGCCTGTTCAACAACATGAGCGTGATAAGAAACGTCCTCGTCGGTCTGCACAACCAGCCCGAGTTCAAGTGCGACATCTTCTCAAGCATCTTCCGCCTCCCGAAGCACTACAAGACGGAGAAGGCGATGCGCGACAGGGCAAAGGAGATACTCCGCATCTTCGATCTCTATGACGAGCGAAACAACCTCGCCTGCAACCTGCCTTACGGCAAGCAGAGAAAGCTTGAGATAGCCCGCGCTCTCGCGACTAATCCGTGCCTGCTGCTCCTTGATGAGCCGGCAGCGGGCATGAACCCCCACGAGACCGAGGATCTGATGGACATAGTCAGGCGCATAAGAGACGAGTTTGACATGACCATACTTCTTATCGAGCACGACATGAAGTTCGTGTCGGGCCTTTGCGATGAGATAACCGTGCTCAACTTCGGCACAGTGCTCGCGCAGGGCAAGACAGAGGACGCGCTGAGTGACCCCGAGGTCATAAAGGCGTATATCGGTGAATAAGGGGGAAAAGTCATGGCATTGTTAGAAGTCAAGGACCTTCAGGTCTATTACGGCGTTATAAGAGCGCTCAAGGGCATCAGCTTCCATGTCGATCAGGGCGAGATAGTCTCGCTCATCGGCGCAAACGGAGCGGGCAAGACCACCACGATGCAGAGCATCATGCGCCTCATTCCGATAAAGAGCGGCTCCGTCGTCTATGACGGAAACGAGATAAACAAGATTCCCGGTCATAAGCTGGTCGGCATGGGAATGAGCCAGGTGCCTGAGGGTCGCCGCGTGTTCCAGGAGCTGACCGTCTATGAAAATCTGCTCCTCGGCGCGTATACGCAGAAGGACAAAAAGAAGATAAAAGAGGATATCGACGAGATCTGCACCCGCTTCCCCCGCCTCGGCGAGAGAAAGTCGCAGATAGCGGGCACTCTTTCCGGCGGCGAGCAGCAGATGCTCGCAATGGGCAGAGCTATGATGAGCCACCCGAAGCTGCTCATGCTCGATGAGCCGTCGATGGGTCTGTCCCCGCTGTTTGTCGATCAGGTGTTCGAGATAATCAAGGACTATCATAAGTCCGGCACGACCATTCTGCTCGTCGAGCAGAACGCGAAAAAGGCGCTCTCCATCTCCGACCGCGCCTATGTCCTCGAAACCGGCGCAATAACCGCAGAGGGCACCGCGCAGGATCTGCTCAACAACGAAGAGATAGTCAAAGCCTATCTCGGCGGCTGATAAAATATAATTTATATGACGCTCCGAAGTGCTTCTTCGGGGCGTTTAATTTTTATGGATCATTTTTTGTAGGGGACAGTTGTTGCGTTTTTATATTGGATTTGAGCGGATGAAAGCAAACCCGTTTTTTGAATTTCTTTAATTTGAATTTCTTTAAAATGAACCGAGCAACTCAGCCATCCTCTATAATCTTGCTTCCCATAGCCGCGCCGCAGTGGCAGAAACCGACTGAGTTAGGAGAGGGAACGGCTTGCGCAGCAAGACGCACGAGCGCGCACTCGTTCAAGCTCCGGCGCGTTTACGCGCGAGAAGATAAAAAAAGTAGAGCTTGTCTATTCAATAGACCCCATGGACGCGTATTTCGCGCCGTATTACAGATTCTATGTTGAGCTTGACCGCTCGCCTGCCGCCGGATTCAAATGCTATGGCGAGTTCGATGTGCCTGCGGTAAACAGCAAATATATATCAAATTGATTATATTTTGGGGCTGCCCGTTCGGGCGGCTCCATTTTTTATAATTTGTTTATTGGTTTGCGCGCCGAAAGGTGCTACAATTAAATTATTGATACAAGTGAGGTGTTTTCTGTGGGCAGATATCCGATAGACCGCAAGGAGCGCGTGACACTCGGCGGGCTTGGACAGACGATTCACATTTGGGGAACGAAAAACGAAAATCCGGTCATTCTGTTTCTTCACGGCGGACCGGGCGTGCCCAACCGCCACGACATGGCTAAAGACGGCTTCGGGCTGACGGACGATTTCACTGTCGTCGCGTGGGATCAGCGCGGAACGGGCGGCTCGTATTTCGGCTGCGACCCCGAGAGTCTGACGCTCGAACAGCTGATATCCGACTGTGCCGAGCTTATTTCATGGCTCTGCAAAACGCTCGACAAGGAGAAAATATTTATCGTCGGCGGCAGCTGGGGCACCGAGCTCGGTACATTCGCCTGCGCCGCGTGCCGGATAAGATAGCCGGATATATCGGCTACGGCCAGGTCGTCAACGGAGTCGAAAACGAGAATCTGTCCTATGCCTTTGCGATGAGAAAGGCGAAAGAGGCGAACGATTCGGAGAGCATAGCGAGGCTCGAACAGGTCGGACCGCCCGTCAACGGGCAGTATAAGCCGGTGTTCGAGGGGCTCATGACCCAGCGGCGCATACTCGGAAAATACGGCGGGCACACAGTCAAAAAAGAGAGCTACTTCAAAGGCACCGTCCTGCCGATGCTGCTTTCGACGGAGCTCAGCATAAAAGACAAATACGGCGCGGCGAAAGGCTATAAGCTCTGCCTGACGCAGATGTGGCCGACGCTCGTCAATTATGATTTCACCACCCAGCTCCACACATTTGAGATGCCCTATTATATATTCCAGGGGCGGCGCGACGAAAACACCCCTGCGGCGCTGATTCAGAATTATTATGACTCGATAGAAGCGCCGGACAAAGATTTAATTTGGTTTGAAAACTCGGCTCACCGCCCGTTGAGCGAGGAGCCCGAGCTGTTCAGAAAACATCTTCGCGAAAAATTTCTCAAAATAGCCGGAGACGGCGGGAGGAGAGAGAAGTAATGAAAAAAATAACAAACGGCAAAATTTTCGCCCTGTGCCTCGGAGATTTTGCAAGGGGACTTATCAACGGTATTATTACAACATACCTGCTGACCTTCTTCATCCCCACGAACTCGAACACAACACTGCCGCAGTTTTTTATGAAAGCTGCGCTGACTATGGCGATAATCCGCGGAATCGGCACGGTTATAGACGCTGTCACAGATCCGTGGGTCGCGAGCCTTTCGGACAACAGCAAGGCAAAGAGCGGCAGGCGTATCTCTTTTATGCGCTGGTCAGCTATACCTTACGGGCTGTTCTGCCTGCTTATCTTCTTCCCGCCCGTGGCGGTTCGAGCGTTATAAACGCCATATGGGTCGGCGTGATGCTCGCGCTCTATTACCTGTTCTCGACGCTCTATAACATCCCCTACAGCGCGCTCCAGGCGGAGGTCGTCGCCGAGCCGCGCAAGAGAGTGTTCCTCTATTCTATAGTCAGCCTGCTCTATGTTGTCTCGTCGGCGATGGTATTCTGCACATCTATGATAAAGAGCATACTGATGAAAAACGGCATCGAGGAGATATGGGCTCTGCGTATTCCGTTTATCGTGTTCTGCGTGCTCGGCGGAATAGCCGCGCTCATCCCGGCTTTTGTTATCAAAGAGAAGGACTATGTCGAGCCGAAAGAATATCACCAGTCCATCTGGGATGCACTCAAGGCGACCGTCTCTTATCCGAACTTCGCGATAATCACCGTGGGTTATCTCATCATGTGGATAGCGTTCACCTTCTTCAACACCGCTGAGGTCTATTACATAACAAATCTCTTGAACCTCGGCGACGAGTGGGTGACATATGTCTCGGTTATATCAATAGGCGTCGGCATAATGACCTATCCGCTCGTCAATATATTGGCGCGCAAGGTCGGCAAAAAACCGCTTCTGCTCGGCGCGTGCATAACATATGTCCTGCTCTACTGCGCTATTTTCAACTACAACCTTGTTATCGACGCCATCGGCGCGAAGCCGTTCGCGATACTCATCGGACTCGTTATAGCCATGCCCATAGCGATAACGAACATAATCCCCTCGTCCATCTTCGCGGATCTCGCGCAGTACGACTCGATAAAGACAGGACAGAACAGAGCAGGTATGTTCTTCGCCGCGCGCAATTTTGCCAACAAGATGTGCCAGGCGATAGTCGTTATCGCGTGCTCGCTCCTGCTCGGCAAGGGCGCAGACGGCACGGGTGCCGCAACGAGCGCGGGCGTGCGCAACACGGCGCTTGTCGCTATGATTTTCGTCGCGATTTCGGTCGTTGTCTATATCTTCTATAACGACAAGGAGATAGCCGCTGCGATAAAGGCGCACAACGAAGCGCAGGAAAAAGAGAGCAAAAAAGCCTGATTTCGGCGCAAATCAGGCAAACATAAAATCAACCGCCCCCGATCGGAGGCGGTTGATTGTGTCAATAAACCTATTTTTGGTGGTTTCGCAAAAATCAAAGCCTCCCTTGTGTAAAGGGAGGTGGCGCGAAGCGCCGGAGGGATTGTTCTGGATAAGTTGAAATTTTTCAAAAATGCTGAGTATTTTGAACTTTCATTACAACAACCCCTCAGTCACGGCTTAGCGTGACAGCTCCCCTTACACAGGGGAGCCTTGAGTCCGTGCAATGACAGACTTTTTCGACAGACTGAACCGCCCCCGATTGAACTGCCCCAGTTTGTGCGGACAGTACAAAAACACCCCTATGTAGGAAATATTTAATTCAAGCGGAGTGGCGCAGCGTCAGCGGCGCCACTCCTGTTTTTGTTTGGATGCGCTCGTGGTTGTAAAAGTAGATGTAGTCATCAATCA
>ENA-OQEN01000231-OQEN01000231.1-human-gut-metagenome-genome-assembly--contig:-NODE-231-length-24489-cov-3.257122_pt1 | contig 24489 bp, 23 predicted proteins | sample MGYA00242791_ERZ504627 | MGnify/ENA primary metagenome ERZ504627 (study PRJEB26092, sample SAMD00036316) | human gut metagenome | host: Homo sapiens | study: EMG produced TPA metagenomics assembly of... | reverse complement strand
CTTTACGGCCTCTCCTGCATTACCCCAGTTTTCATCCGCTGAGTTGACCCAATTCTCACAGAAATTGGAAGTTTTTGTAATAACTCATCTGAAAATTCACTGAATTCTTTTTCGCATGTAAGAGCAGTATCTCGTACATTTCTTTGGCAGTATAGTCTTCGATATGAATTTTTCAGTGAATCTTCTCTGAAGCCCTGGATTTGAATTAATAAATGTATCCATCTCTTTTGGATATCCAGCTGCAACAACTATAAATTTTCCTTTATATTGATCCATCGCCTTCAACAGAGTATCTATCGCTTCCTATCCAAAGTCATGATCATTATCATCACTTCTTTTGAGTGTATATGCTTCATCAATAAATAACACTCCACCCATAGCTTTTTGTATATAATCTGCTGTTTTAATAGCAGTTTGTCCAATATACTCACCAATCAATTGGCTTCGATTCACTTCGACTACATGACCAGATTCCAAGTATCCCATTTCATAGAACATTTGGCCTATGAGCTTTGCTACAGTCGTTTTGCCTGTACCTGGGTTACCTATAAGCACAAAATGAATCATTTCAGCCTTTTTTTCTGTTTTCGGAAGATTAGGATTCAATCTAGATGCCGTCAAATCAGTATAATTTGCTGTTGACTGTTTATCTCTGACATCATAAGCTTCTAATACATCTTTCACAGACTGCATTCCAATCATATTGAACAACTGCTCTTTCGCTGATTCTATACTTTTTACTCTTGTTATATTGTCATCTCTATTTATTGTCATTTTAACCTACTTGTGTCAATTTACTTGTATACATACTGCAAGCTTCAATTATTTTAGTTTTGTCCCCAGAAATAGTACCAGCAAATAAAAATTTTCCTTCTTCATCTACTGCTCCTATTCCAGCTTTATTGCAAGAAATCAACATGACATTATTCCAAAGTGTAGAATCTTTTCTACCTTTATCTAGTATTTTTTTACAGCTTCCCGCTATAAGAATTTTTCCATCTTTGGATAATCCGTAAATATACGTATTATCTGTTTCAATGGCAATTATATTTTGCCAAGATGTGCACTCTTTTTTAGGATCATCCTGTTTTCCTAAAAAGGATACAGTTCCATCATTTTTTAAGCCAACAATACCGTCTCTAAACATTGCCACATCCTTTATATTTACCCATTTTTCAGCACTCTTCAAGTCTGTATTCATTGGTAACTTTTCAGATAAAACTATACTACCATCATTAATAATTCCCACTACAAACTCTTCATATGCTTTTAAAGTTCTCACATTACTCCATTTTAAAATTGAAGTGTCAGCAGGAGAACCTGCATAAACAATTGTTCCTTTGCGAGTTACACCATATGTACAGTTCGGAACCGTGAGTACATAATTTATATCAGTCCATGTTTCCGTATTCTTTTGTCCAAATTCGTTATCATTTCCAAATACTTTTACTTTTCCATTCTTATATACAACCGCATAATTACGTTCACTAGAATCAAACTCAACAGCATCATCTTCAATTTGAACTTTACCACTACTAAGTGCAATATAAATTTTATTCTTTTCGCTTTCTAAAAATGCGATTGTTCCGTTTCCTACTCTTAAACAATGAGAATCTGATAACATACCTCGTCTTTTTCTAATCAGATTTTGAACTGCTTCAGAAACGCTTTCTCTCCAAATTTTATATGATTTCTCACTCGCAAATTGTTTGACAAAAGCATTATTAAATCCACAGTACTCACAGTCAAATTCTGAAAGTGATATTTGCTTTTTTTCTTTTCCACATACGGGACATTTTATTACTTCACTCATTAACATCCTCCATGATACTGTTTTTATTATTTGCTAATGCGAAAAATCATCATTATGACAATTAATCGCATTAGCCTTGGTTTCAATTATTTAAATACCTTTTCGAACAAGTATTTACTGGTAAAACATAATTTATCTCTTCAATCAGACCCTCATCACCAACAGTTTGAGATCCACAAAGAATCCCAATAATACTACCGTCTTTTTTTGAGAAAACAGGTCCTCCAGAACATCCTCTTTTTGCTTCCATGTTCGTATTTATTCTTTCAATTCCATTTTTAGTTTGAATAGATGATATATATCCCTGGAATAGACTAGCTTGCAATTCATCTAAGTCATCACTTAACCTATCCCCAAAAGGATAGCCCCAAAGGTATATTGCTTCTCCTGTAAATGTTCCAGTCTGTAGAGTTCGTAATGGTAACGCTTCATATTTCCCATCACGAATTTTTAAAATAGCTGCATCTAACTCTGTATCCTCCCATACTACATCAGCGTTTTCCCAAGTAGTACTTACATCTGCATTCTTTCTATTTTGTAATCTCACTTGAATATTTTCTGCACCGGAAATCACATGATTACATGTTAATATATATCCATCCTTAGTAATGATAGAGCCACTGCCACTCGACATCCCATCTTCCATTGAAGTTTGAATAAATACAACACTGTCCACCTGTTTTAAGTATGTCTCTTCGTAGTTAAACTCTTTCTTTGGCACAACAAGCTTATTCATCGGAATTGAAGTACAAGTTGCCTGTGTATTTTCTACTTGTACTTTTTCTGAATGTTCCTCTTTTCCATCAACAGCTTCTCTTGGAAGATATTTCTCATATCGAGCTGGAATGTGCTCTTTTGTATAATAACTTATCATTTCGCCTGAATCAGAATCTTGTTTCAATTTTGGGTTTTTTCGCCCAGACTTTTCGCATATCTTTTTCAAGTTTTTCAGCTTCACGACCATTTGCCCAATTCTTCAATTTTGCATTGATCATGTTTTCAAATAACTTTGTGATTACGTTCTTTGTTTCATCATCCAAGAAAAATTTCTTACTATTACATTTCAATTCGAATATCTTCGTCAACTCTTCAGCAGTATAATCTTTTAAAAGAAAATCCTCACCAAAACGTGATTGAAAGCCAGGATTAGAATCTAAGAATCTATCCATCTCTTTTGGATATCCTGCAGCTATGACTGCGAACTCACTATTTAGAGCACTCATTCGTTCAAGTAAAGTATCTACGGCTTCTTGTCCAAACGGATCACCCATAGAACCGGCCCTCTTCAAAGAATAAGCCTCATCTATGAATAATATTCCACCCATCGCTCTTTCAATACATTTTTTTGTTTTAACCGCTGTTTGACCCTCGTACTCAGCAACCAATTCTGCTCTTGTCACCTCTACTGTATGGCCACGAGATAATAATCCCAATTCTTTATAGACTTTTCCGATTAATTTAGCAACAGTTGTTTTTCCTGTTCCTGGATTTCCTCGAAGCACCCAATGAAAATTAAGATCCTCTAAAAGATCTTCTCTGTCATATTCTAGAGCAGTATCTTTTAAAGCAATTAAATCTCGTAATCTAGTTTTGACATCCTCAAATCCGATTAGTTTATCAATTTCATCCATAGCAGAAGTAGGAGTCTCTTCTTTATGCAATTTACCCTTTAAAAATTTACGCTGTTCTTTTGGAATATGATTTTCATTGAGAACTCGAATTTGTATTCCATCTTCGTTGGTTTCATACAATGGATTTTCCACCCAGTTATGGAGCATATCTCGTAAAAGATTTTCCGCCTCACGTCCATTTCCCCAAGTTGAAAGAGTCTTGCGTTTTTTATTATCAAAAAATACTTCTAATTTTGTTTTTAATTCGTCATCAATTTTGACTTTTTGGTCTTTACATTTAAGAAGAAATATTTGTACTAATTCAGAAGGCTTGTAGTCTTCCAGTACAAATTTTTTCATTCTACTAGAAAGACCTTCATTACTTCTAAGGAAATCTTCCATATCTGAAGGATACCCTGCACAGATTACAGCAAATTCTCCATTTAAGTCTTCCATTGCCTCAACTAATTCATCGATAGCTTCACTTCCAAATCCTCCACCAGTTCCTACTGACTTTGTCAAGGAATACGCTTCATCTATGAAAAGAATGCCACCTTGCGCTCTGTTAATCCATCTTCTAGTTTTAACCGCAGTCTGACCTTCATACTCCGCAACAAGATCAGATCGTGTTACCTTATGTGTTCTACCATTGGTTAATATGCCACATTCTTTATAAACTTGACCAATAAGTTTTGCAATCGTTGTCTTACCTGTTCCAGGATTTCCCTCTAACACCCAATGCAAACGTTCTGGCATGTTGCTTACGCCAAGATCGTTATTTTTGTTAAATTCTGCTGATTTTAGAAGCTTGCGTAGTTCTTCTTTTATTTTGTCATAACCAATAAGATCATCCAACTTTTCTGAAGCACTACGGTTATCTGGTTCAGGAAGAGGCATTTTTGTAAATCTAACTAAATTTGCAGGTATATCCGCTCCTGTCAGAGTTTTTTTCAAATCATGAGAAAAATCTTCTCCATATTTTTCTATTAATCTATTAGTCTGTGCATCCAATGCTTCAGGAAGAAATACATTACGTACATAACGAGCATTTGAGAAATCAGTATCTTTTCCATGTATTTCCACATAACGCGTCAGTGCACGAAGTGCATTTTCTTTAAACTCAGCATCAGCATTAATTCCTTTGTCCTTCAACATTTGTAACAAAATAGAACACAACTCAGACCCATTATAATTTTCAAAATGTATAGTTTCAGTGAATCGTCCATTAAATCCTGGATTTGTTCTCAGAAGGTCATCCATTTCATCTTCATAACCAGCCATAATAATACTAATATCATGTCGGTTATTCTCCATAAATGGTAGTAAAGCCCCAAAATTGGTTCACCACGACCAGTAGTATCTTTTTCTAATTCGTATGCTTCATCAATAAACAAAACACCACCAATTGCGCGTTTAGCAACTTGTGAAAAATCACCGTTATTTTTCTTATTAAAAACTTCTGCCATCAAATCAGACGCAGTATACTCAATTAAATGTCCTCTCTTTAAAAGTCCGAGATTTCTAAGAATCTGCCCCATGTAACGAGCGACAGTCGTTTTACCTGTACCTGGATTTCCTGTAAAAAGGTAATGACCAGGAACCTTCATATCTCCAGAAATCATACGGCGTCTTAGTTTTTCAACTGTTTGTTTAACTTCCTCTAATCCAGTCATTGCATTTAATCTGGCAAGAGTTTCAGCACGCATCTCTTCCACTGGTCTTAAATTGTCAAGAAGTGATTCAGGAATATGCTTTTCCTCGAGTATTCCGATACTTTGACCCTCTTCAACAACTGATTTTGCCTTAGAATCCTTCTTCCAACTTCTAATCATGTGCTCAATTAACTTTACGGCCTCTCCTGCATTACCCCAGTTTTCATCCGCTGAGTTGACCCAATTCTCACAGAAATTTGGAAGTTTTTGTAATAACTCATCTGAAAATTTCACTGAATTCTTTTTCGCATGTAAGAGCAGTATCTCGTACATTTCTTTGGCAGTATAGTCTTCGATATGAATTTTTTCAGTGAATCTTCTCTGAAGCCCTGGATTTGAATTAATAAATGTATCCATCTCTTTTGGATATCCAGCTGCAACAACCATAAATTTTCCTTTATATTGATCCATCGCCTTTAACAGAGTATCTATTGCTTCCTGTCCAAAATCAAGGTTATCATCATCATCGCTTCTTTTGAGTGTATATGCCTCATCAATAAACAACACTCCACCCATAGCCTTTTGGATGCAATCCATTGTTTTAATAGCAGTTTGTCCAACAAATCCAGCAACTAATTTAGAGCGATCTGTTTCAACTACATGACCAGATTCCAAGTATCCCATTTCATAGAACATCTGACCTATGAGCTTTGCTACAGTTGTTTTGCCTGTACCCGGGTTACCTGTAAGCACAAAATGAATCATTTCATCCTTTTTTTCTGGTAGTGGAAGGTTAGGACTCAATCTAGATGCTGTCAAATATTTAAGATTTGCTGTTGATGGTTTATTTCCGATGTCATAATTTTCTAGTGCATCTTTCACAGATTGCATTCCAATCATGTGGGACAACTGATTTTTCGCTGAATCTGGTTTTTTAACACCGACTATCTCATAACATAAATCTGGTGTCAATAATTTATTTGTCCCAAACGCTATAAATCTAAAATATACTTCTTTAATTCGAATTTGATGTTCACTAAGTGCCATAGCTTGACGTAAAGAAATTGCTATACTATCTAAATCTCTCATATGAATTTTCAAACCACAGTGCCATCTTAAATACATAAGCATATTTTTTAGTTCTACTGTATTAGGGCACTCAACGTTAATAATATTTGCATCTTTATCTTCATTGTCAAATTGATTAACTCTGTAAAAATTTGCTAAATTTCCATCCGTATAAAGGAACACAAGAATATTTTCATTATCAGTCCCCATTCTTTCATATCCAGCAGTCAATGAATGCATTGGTTCTCGACCAAACTCTTGCTCGAAAGCGTTTGGATCATTTATAACCACGGCAGTCTTAATCATTGCATCATGCATATATGCATCTATTTGACGCTTAACAAATGTTGTATCTCTCATTCCGAGATGGAGTGGTACATTTCCTCCAGATTTTATCAAAATACCACTTTTAAGACTTACATTCGAGTCTTTTTCACCACTTGTGTGCACCACGTCTAGTGTAGATTTATTTTTGTTAGTTGAACTGTGAGAACCAGTGTTGGAAGATACTACCTGTGCATGTCTTCCACGTTTTAGTCCTCTGTTCTGTCTAATCAAAGTATTATTGTTCCCCACTTCAACGTTTTTATCTTTACGATTGTTTCCATTTACTCTTAAAAGTGCAAACGAATCATCGTCATAACAATAAAGCTTATTGTCTTTATCATAAAATACAATTCTTTCATATCCACTCTTTTTCAATTCCAAGTGTGCAAGCTGTTCAATATTTAACTTCAATCCGCCATCTGTATAAAATTCATCAGCAGTTAATCCTGTAATAAAAAACAGATGTCTCCACGAATTTTCAGGTGTAAAATAATTACTTCCCATATAATTCACCTTTTAAACTTTTCTAGTTTCTTCTTACTCGAGATCCAATTCTATCTTTATTGCCTGTGCCTTCTGGCAATGTTGCTCTTACCTTTTCATCACCATCTTCAACAGCTGCAATATTTCCAACTCTCGCCACCTCTTGTGAAGTTTCATCACCGAATCTTCTAGCACATGGGAATGAACAACCTTCTACTCCCGAAACTCTCAACTTCTCCGCAACTTCTCTCGCAATTCTATCCCTATTTACTGGATCATTATCAGCATTACCAACGATGACATCAATATGATTTGTAATAATACCAGATTCGTCTGGTATTGGTGTGATAACTACTGCAACTTGATCACCTGTATTAGGATTCTGGAAGATAGCATGATATTCTTCTCTATCCTCGCGTCCAAAAAACTCACCATCTGAATCAATCATTTCATAATTTGAGTCTAAAATATTTCCTATTTTAGCTGCAGTTTCATATCTAGAAACTGACATTGCAACGTTAATATGAGCTGCATTTTCTATAAGTGCTAGTTGTTCCTGTAAAGCACGTAACTGTTCTTCCCTCGCTTCAAGTTCAGTTCTAGTCAAAGAATTTATATTTTGAATACTACTACGCAAATCATCTATCTGATTTCTCAAAATAGAAGTTGGCCAAAAGTCCAATAATCAATACCATTACTATATTCAAGCACTCCATCAGCAGTATCAACTTCATATATTCTATTTTCTGCTGAGTCAAGTTCTTGTAGTAACTGAGATTCCCTAGATTTCACAGCATTATACCAATAATTCCACTCAAGTTCAGCAGCTACAAGTTCTTCTTTCATATCTAAAGCATCAAAAAATGCATCTCTGCCAGAAGTAATAGAAGATTGATATTGGCCACCCTTGATATCATTATTCGCTTGTCTAATTTTTCTTTCAAGAACAGCAACTTGCTTCTGATCCAATAATTGTTCTTTGAAAGATTCTCTTATCTGAGTTAACATTCTAGCAGCTTCCTGTGCCCAGTATTCTGCAAGTTCTCTGTCGCCTTGGTCTCTTACAGCAATCTGCTGTGCTAAAGAATTCACTTTTTGGTCTACAGCACTAATTTGACCTTCCAACTTAGCACTAACAGTGCTGATATTTCTCTGTAATTCTTGTCTTTGCCTCTGAAGCTTCTGATCTGTTTCTGTTCTAAGATGAGTTAAGCCTCTTTGCATCTCACTGCGTGTTTGTCTTATCTCATCTTTTAACCCTTGATGTTCTGCTTGAAATTCAGTTTCAAGTTGATGGATTTGCGCCTCATGTTGACTCTGCATAGCATTTATTCTTTGCTGCTGAAGTCTCTCTCTTTCCTTAACTTGATTATCAAGTTCTCTGATAGTTGCACTCAACTGAGTATGATCTCTTCGTGCAGCATCTTGCTGTTGTTGCATCTGCTGTAAAAGTCGCGCATTTTCAGCCTGTTGCTGTCTTCTAACCACATCGAGTTCTCTTCTCAAAGTATTATTCTGAGAAGCTTGATAATTTGCTTGGCTTGTTATCGCTGAAATTTTTGTTCGCAACTCTCTAATCTGTCTTTGCTCTGGAGTTTCATAATGACTCATTTTGTAATTACCTCCGTTATTTAAAAAATAGTATTCTTAAATCTTTCTAAAACTTCGGCGGAAGGTACACCAACCATACTTACTTTTTCTTCTTGAAAGAAGAATTCAACCTCAGCTGGTTTTGTTCCATATTCCGCTGAAAACTCTTTATATCTTTCAGTCAATGGTATTGCTCTCTGATTTGATGAACCTCGCAAATTTTTACCATCATTCAAAGATTCATCATACGCACCATCAACAAGTAAATCACATTTATCTAATAGTTTTAGGAATTCATCATTATTGCTCTGCATGAGTTCCTCGTGTGTAAATCCAGTATAAATAATAACTCCTAAATCAATCTCTTTCTGGATTATATCTATCAGCTTTGTTAATTGTTTTGCCTGCAAAAAAGGCTCTCCACCACTAATAGTTATTTCTGTTCTTCCAGATGAAATAATTTTTGCTGCTAGATCTTCAACTGCCATTAAATACCCTTGATCTAATGGCTGACTATCTGGAGTCATGCAACCATGACAATGTCTTGTACAACCTTGCGTCCAAATACCAAATCTTAACCCTGGGCCAAGTTTTGTAATGCCATCTTTAATATCATAAAGTCTTATATTCATATACCTATCCAAATATTCCTGGCTTTCTTCTGTTTTCAATTTTAGCCTGTAAAGCCTCAATATCACTAATAAGATTTTTAAATAAAGAATCGTATTCTGCCATTAACTGTTCTCCAGTATTATTCATAGAATCCACTTTCTTATGGAAACTTTCCATATCAACATATCCTTCTTCCTTAATTCCATCTTGAATTCTTTGATATTCTGAATAATATGCTTTCATTTCTTCATATGTTTCTTTTGCAGTATTAACTTCTTTTATAAGTTTCTCAATATTAGGCTCAAGATTTTCAATGTTATTAGTTGTATTTTTCAAATCATCTTCCAGCAATTCAATTTTCTTTTTTATATCATTTAGTTTTTTATTTAGCCCTTTTTCTTTTTCAATTAATGAACTATATTTTTCTTCTTCTACCTTCAACAAACGCTCTGAATTTCTAATGTCACTATTAACATCTGCATTTTCTTTCTCTACATTCTGAATTCTCTCATCAAGTTCTTTTTTTCTAGCTTCAGCATTTCTTAATGATTCTAGCACTGTTTGCAAAGTATTTGATTCTTCCAAGTCAAAGTATTCAGCGTTCTTCTTATAAAAGCCATCCACTCTACCTGTAATTCCCAAATACCTGCAAAAATACTGTCAAATTCAGATTGTGAGATTGTTTTCGGCATGCTGCTTTCCACTATTCGAAGCAAGGAAACGCAAGTTGATAAAGTAGCTAGCACCAATCTGTATTATTTTTACTAGTTTCAAATAATTTTGCTTGATACTCCAATTGTTTTCTCAGTAATCGTTGATTATCTGTACTCATTCCTTATACCTCATCCTCACAATTTATTGTATATCCACTTTCATGAGAGTTTTACGTTGTAAATTCTTGTTGGAAATCTGCATCTACGAATAAACAATGTATCCTCATTATCCTTAATTCCAATTGCCACATCTATAAGATCACTTCTTGCCGGAGCAATTGAATATGGCAATGAAATAGTTATAGTTTTATCATCTACTCTAATAGATAATTGATCATCATCACATAATAGCACCGGTTCTGAAAAAACTAGTTCTGAAACGTTGGCTTTTGCATTTTCTTTGGAAACTGTATAGATTGCATCAAAAGAATTAGACTCTGGATTGAACGCTAAGAGTGAATATGTGTGTTTTAAATTAGTCATAGTTTCATATAACATCATTCCCTTTTCAACAATATCTGTATAGGGGTCAACTAATTCAGAATTTCTAAAACGTTCATCTGGCAACATTGGATCAAAGGATAATTCTTCACGTATGTAATACATTACTAAATACATTTCTTGAGCTTTTCCCAAGATAATAATATTTGTATCTAGCATTTTATCAGCCGATACCAAATCGATTGCATGCAAAAGTAAGTTTGATATTTTTTCTTTTAAATTAGTTAACTTTTCGTCTAATTCTGCACATGAAATGTCAATATTTAAAAACGAAAAAGCCTCATCATTCAGTGTCTTTCCTGATAAGAAATAATTATAAAAGGCTTTATTTGCGGAAATCAATTGTCCTTCAATTTCAGTTTCAATATTAGTCAGATGTGAATTTGAAACCATTACATTTAATGTTTCAGTCAAAACTGACCATAGATTTTCATCATCTCCCTGCCAACTATTATCTAGACGAATATCCATTTTACTATTACAGACACAATAACCACATGAACTATCATCTAAATCAATAACAAGATAATCCTTTTTAGACGAATGATTTTGCTGAACATAATCATATAGCGATGCAGCTTCATATTTTGTAATACTCATAATCAGTTCTCCGTTTCCACTTTAACAACTGCTGGTATCAAAACATCATCTCCATAGTCATCATTTGCTTTCTTTGCAATACCCGGAACAATACATTCTTTAATATATTTACCTTCATACTCTTCATCTTCATCATCTAGAATGTGCCAAGTCTCATCAAATTCATCACCAGGATTAGGATAAAAAACATATAAATCCAATCCATTCAATGACAATTCGAATCTACGTAAAAATGTAGTCAATGTCTTATTCAATTTCTGCAAGCCCGCAATTCGAATCTCTAAATCATTGTTCTTATCGACTCTGCTATCTGTTAGATCATCACTCATTTCATCAGATAATGATTTTAAAAGAATCTCTTCACGAAGCATTTTATCCACATTTATTATTCTATATAACTCTAGGAATCTCTCTGCTAAAGGTTTAATTTCTTTTGGAAAGAGTGAAACCTGCCAATCATGTAAATGTGAATAAAATTCAGATTTAATATCAGACATTTTGCTTATTGTATCATCTAATGCCTGTATCCATCTTGCCTGTACCGCATTCGTTGCATCACACATTTCTGTATGAACTGTCATGGCTCTATTTGAGTTTTCAATATAAGCATCAGTGAATTTACGCATTTCATCGTTTAGTTCTAACTTGTAAGATTTCTGTTCCTCTGTCAAATAGCGAGAAACTAATTTTTCTGCTTTGTCCTTTGCCTTCTCACTCGCCTCCTTAGTTACACTATCATCAATTTCTTTGGCTCTTACTTTAGCCTCTTCAATTATTCTAATTGCCTCTGCATTTGCATCATTTGTAATTCTCTTCGCTTCCACCTCAGCATTTGATATTATCTTTTCTGCCTGTTCATTAGCATGTTCTACAACTTCTATATTTTTCTTATCTGTGTTAATTGAAGTCTTTCTCTCCATTTTAATAGTATGTATATGATGCAATTGAAGTATCTCTCTTGCACCCTTAACATCTTCATAGACTTGTTGTATAGACACATTCATCCTTCCAAATTCACATTTTGACCATCTAAGTCTTACTCTAAGATGAGGCACATATTCTTTATATTTTGGGTCTTTTTCTACATCTGTTAACATATTATCTTCAAAGCCTTTTTTAATATCTACTAAAGCTGCACATGCTACTATATCTAATCCTCCAGTGCCTTGTTCAAGAATTTTGTTCACCAATTCACAATATCCTGTTGTTTCTATCTCATAGATTACAGCATCTCTGAGTTCTATAAAAAAACTTTTACTGTCAATTTTACTTCCGCTCCCAAAAATTGATTGATAACCACTCTGGTAAATTTCCAACGCACTAGCACGCTTTTCTTCATTATTAGTCATATTTACTTGGCCTCCTTATTTCATATGAGTTTAGATAAGAAGTCTGATGTTGTCTTTTTAACAATTTCACCAGTTTCAGCATGAAGCTCAACCTCAATACCATAGTTTTCTAATACTGTAATTGATGCTTCATATTTCTTTCCTGGAATTACATCGAATGGAACCCATAAAATTGAGTCACATTCTTTAATTGTTGCAGATTTCAGATTTGTGTTTTTTTCTTTTGAGCGATACAATTTCAATACTAATCTAGATGAAGCAGTGAAGAATTCAACTTTATCCGAAGTAATTGGACGAGATTTTCCACTTTGAATCATAAATTCAACTTCACCTTCCAAGTTATCTTCCGAAGGCATCCATAATCCATAACAGCAGTCCGTCAACTGTTCCATTATTTGATTCGATTTTACGGTTTCAGTGGTAATCTCCTTTTTTTCAGATACTTTCACTGTGCGATTCTTATGCGTTTGAGAAGAACTGGAATCTGGTTTTAGTCCAGGTATCGGTTTTGTTCTCGAAATTCCATAAGCAAAACGTGCTGCTCCAAATGATACTGCTTCACTTGGTCTATAAAGAACAACCGGATACTCATCTTCAACTAATTCCTTCAAGCCATTCAATACCATTGGCATTTGACTAGCACCACCCGATAAAACAATTGCATCTATTTTAATTCCTGCAGATGAAGATTCATTCAACACATCTTGAACAAGCTCCAGTGTTTGAATTAACAAATGCTCTGTAAGTTCTTCAAATCTCTCTCTTGTTAATTCAACGTCGTAATAATCATTTCCATTAAAAACAGATGCAGATACGATTTCATTATCGCTTAATTCAATTTTTTTATTAATTGCTTCCTCTCTAACAATTTCTCGCATTCTTTCATTTTTGGGCACATAATCATATTGTTCCTCAAGCACATTAACTAACTCTTGGTATAAAATTTCATCGAAATTTTTACCGCCAATTTCAGGTAAACCTGCTTTTGAATGAAGAACATATGGTGTTCCTTCACTCTGCGCAGTAACAACAGCAGTATCAAAAGTTCCATGCCCTAAATCATATACTAATACCGTAAATTTTTTATCTTTTATGCGAATGTCTTTTGGCGCAATATGCTGCATATAATGCAAATAGTCAATTGCGACAGCCGCAGGTTCTGGCAATCTTCCCAACACATTGATCTTATTTCCATTAATTTTAATTTTTTCTATATTTTTTTGCATCATTCTAAAACGAAACATTATCTGCAAATGCTGCAGGGAATGTGAATACGATATCGTTCACGGGCTTAATATTCTTATTCTTCAACTCCTCTTCAGCTAAATATATTAGATCTCTTGTGATTGCTGAGTAAATTTCTCCAGTTTCCACCGGTTTATCAATATTTGGAATATTTATGGTCTTCTCTTTAAATCGCGTTTTTATGGCACGTACCATTTGTGCAGGTTTGCTCTTATAAATTGATTCTGCAGTCTTACCATTCTTAAAAACTACTATTTCTTTTCCGTCTGGAGGAGTTACATATGCAGCTGTTGGCATACCAATTTTAGTAAGCCCATACTTACTGGGAAACAAAGAAACTGGATCTTCATTTTCATTCATTAGCAACGATACATAACCGTACCCATTACCAATATCACATCCTAGTACATACTTTTTATCTTCATTCATATTGACACCTCTTCTTAATTAACTGAGATTTTTTAACTCTATAGATTTTTTAATTAGCGGCTTCCCTGGTTTATCCATTTCTCGTGCCTCAACAGTAAGTATTCCTAATTTATCAATCATTAATCTTGATTCAGATTTTGTTCCCTTAGGAACCTCAATTTCATGATCAAGCGTAACAGACATAATCTCCCTGTAATCCTCATTCACTTTATTCTCATCAGGATGTGCCTTTATTGCTTCATGTACACTAAATAAAGAGTATCTCTGTTTTTCACGTCGTATTTCAGACGAATCATAATCCCCTGTATAAGGAATTGGTGTTCCAGCTTTTATGTATGTACTTATGAATTCTTTATCTGTACCAGGCACAAAAAATCTAATTCCCAGATCATATGCTGTCCTTTGCTGTACTATTGATGTTTTTCTGACAGGATCTGGGTTTCCCTCAGATGTACCAAAGCGTGCCGCACCGTATGCGATTGCTCGACTTGGGCGGAAATACTTGATTTTTCCCTTAAAGTTAGGAAGCTGTGCTTCTAATTCTCTCTGTACCATCGGCATCTGGCTTGCACCGCCAGTCAGAAGTATGAACTCAGGCTGCTGGTTAGGATGATCATCAAGTATTTCTTTTGTTGCCCTGATGGTTTTCATAAGCAAGTCTTTAGACGCAGCCTCAAATTCACTTCTTGTAATTTCAGCTGTCAAATACTCGCCATTATCAAGCAGTTCTGGCTCAGCATATTCGTCAGAACTCAAGTCAATCTTTACGGTTTCAGCAAGAGTACGAAGAGTGTTCTTATATGCTGGTTTCAAAGGAACATTGAATTTTTTTGCAAGCAAGTTAAACATTATCTCATCAAACTCTGCTCCTCCAACTTTGGCAAGACCTCCGTTATCAATAACGTCATAATAATATAAATCACCAGAACTATTGCGTTTTCCAGCAGGATACGCAGATACTAGAGCAAGATCAAAAGTTCCACCACCCAAGTCATATACAAGAACGGTTGTATCTTTAGTGCTTTTTGAAAATTCAGCAAGATAGTCCAGAGCTGCAGCTGCAGGCTCTGCAATAGTTCCATAAACCTTAACTCTTGTTCCATCAGCTAAGGTGGCCTTTTCTGCCAGCTCAATCAGTCTTTGACGCTGAGCAAAGGAATAGGTTACAGGGTAGGACAACGAAATCAGATTTGTTGTGACCTGATATCCTGATTCTAGCTGTTCATTTGCTTTTCGCACGCAATGCTGTATCACTTCTGTAATAGCCTCATCATACGGAATAGTTGTATCTCCGCCATCAAATGTCATTTTTTCTCCTAGATGACGTTTAAGATAGCGTACTCTGTTCTCCACTGGTTTCGCACGATTTCTTACAGCATCTTCTCCACATAAGGTTCCAATTTTTTTAGAATGGAAGAACACGCTGGGTATTCCATCATTCAATCCTTGTGGAAGTAGATCATGAACAATACCTCCCATTTTTGTTCCATCATCGAAATCTGAAATATAACATGTAAAGGAATTGTAATTCCCAAAATCTAGTCCTATTACTGGTTTCGTCATAATATATTTCTCCTTAATCTTTAGTTCTATTTTCTTCAGTTTTTGAGTCTATGATTTGACAGTTATTGAAATCACAAATTATTGGGCAGTTTTTCATAGTCTCACCACACAGTACAATTTATATATGCAATTTGACATAGTAATATTATATCATCGCCTAAGCGCTTTCCAAAGACGTTCTGTGAATCTTTATGCAAAATAAGCATATTTGAAATCATAAATTTATACATTATTACCTTTAATGCTAGCTACTGTTGTATTTCTATATGACGCATATTATAATAAAAAAAAGAATCTTCAGACATTAAAATATCAAATACGGAGGCTAAGATGATTACAAATATAACAAGCCAAGAATTAGAGTTATTTCTTGCAAAAGAACATCCTACTTGGCATGCTCAAGGTGTGCATAACCGTGCAAACGAGTATTTAATATCCATCGATGAAAGACTTGCTACAGCTGTTAAAGCATTAGTTAAGTCTGGAGAGCGAATTGATTTTCAATATGGTGAATTTTCATTATATTTAATCCAAGCACTCTGTAACAATTGTAGTTATTGGGATGCAATTATTCTTATGGATGCATATATCAAAGATCCATTAAAGGGTAAAGCATTAATACTGAGAAGGTAATTATATGAGTATCTACAATACTAATTATGAAAATTATTCACAATCTCAATTAACTGCCTTATTTAGTTCAGATACTTGGAAATCCTTATCCTTTTCTCAACGATTAAATGCATGTCAAGAAGTAGAAAATAGATATGCTGCGGAAAATAATGTTCATCCATGCACAATCACATACGAACCTATGAATGGCAAGGAATATGGTTGGCAAAATGGAAATACTATATGTCTCAATTCATACTTATTACAGGATGGTCAATTTTGCACTACTTTTACAGATTCTAACGGTAATATACAATCAGTTAGAACTAATGTACTTGCTCCAGGTTGGAATACATTAGAAACTGTATTTCACGAAGGAACTCATGGCATTCAAGAACAATCAGGAAGAATACCCTCGACATATATAAGTCCGAAAATGGATGAAGATTTATATCGAATTCAAGGAATAGAAAAAGAAGCATATGCAAACGGACAAATGAGAACTTTGGAGGCACTTTCCAACTACGAGAAAGAAGTTGGACATATGGATTCTGAACATGGCGAGTATATCGATTCTGTTAAAGCCGACTCATTTCAAGCAGCACTAATTGATGCATCACAAAATTACAACGATCCAAACATTGAACAGACTTTACAAACTGTTATAAATGACAGGGAAAATGGTATCTCTCGTACTAACACGTCCGAGAGTTATGATGCAATTAATAATCTATGTGATAATTATGGCATCCATTCAGCTGTAGATGTTTTAACTGCAAACAATACTCAAAATATACAACCTAATACTGAAAATCCAGAAGCCGAAGTACAATCGATGATAGACTTTCAAATACAAGTAATGATATTGACATTGCTCACCAGTTAAATGACGGACTCTTAGATTCAAACACTGCAGAAAATACTACTGCCAACACAATCGGAACTCTTTCTTACGAAGACGGCAGTGAAGATTTTGTGACATCCTATTCTTCTACCGAAGTATTGAACGATGTTGGATATGATAATTTCAGATTAGATAGCACCACTCACGAACAAGATGATGGGTTTTCTTATACAGATACTGTTAATGACTATGACAGTATTGAACAGTCGTATGTTTCAGATGGCTTAGATGATAACCTCAGTTCAGATTTCAGTTCCTTCTCTGAAGTGGATGTCTCTGCTAGTAATGGATCAGACTATTCTGAATAGAAAAGGAAAATATATATGAGTGTAGATAGTGAAAACAATTTATATGGTTCTTCAATCAATAACTGTACATATCACAGAACTAGAAATGAACAACGTCTATTTTTTAGAGATCAATCAAATGGTAACATATTTGCCATTGATGAGCCTCTGTATTCAAAAACATTTTGCTTCTTGGCGGTGCTGGAAGCGGAAAAACAAATGTAATGAATCAAATTGTTGCTCAAGTGCTCGACTGGAACGAATCTGAGAACGTACAGGAGTAGTTTGATATTTGACACGAAGGGAGATTACATAACGCATCCTAATTTTCGAAAGCATGGTGATTATGTCATAGGAAATGACAGCAGATATCGTAATCAGAGCGTAACTTGGAATATATTTGAAGAAGTTTTAGCTGATGGTCCACATCCAGCAGATTACGAAGCAAATGCAAGAGAAATTGCTAATGTGCTTTTCAAAGATAGAGGCTCAAAATCGCAACCATTTTTTGCAAATGCTGCAAGAGATATTTTTGCAAATATGATTATATATTTCATACGTAGGAATAGAGATAATCCTTCAAACTGGGAAGACAAATTAAATAATTATGATTTTGTTTCTTTCCTTTTACGTAAATCACCTTCTCAATTTGTACAGTATTTTAAAATATATCCTGATATGCATGGTTTGATTACTTATATTGGTGACGGAAACAATAATCAATCACTTGGCGTAATTGGTGAGTTAAGAAGTATGTTATATGACTGTTTTCAGGGAGTTTTTTATCAAAAACCTTCTCGTGCTAATCCATCATTTTCTATTCGACAAGCAATTCGTTCAAAACAAGGAAAAACAATTTTTATATTGTATGATATGTCTTTGGGCGAAACAATGATTCCTATTTACAGGCTTCTTGTCGATTTAGCCTTAAAAGAAGCATTAAGCACAAATTCAAACGGACACACTCATATTTTTCTTGATGAATTAAAACTTCTACCCAAAGTAACTCACTTGGAAGATGCACTTAATTTCGGACGAAGCAAAAAAGTATCTATAGTTGCAGGCCTTCAAAGCGTAGGGCAAATATACTCTACTTATGGTAAAGATACTGGTCATGTAATTCTTGGTGGTTTTGGATCAGTAATTGCTATGAAAACAAATGATTATGATTCTAGAGAATATATTTCTCAGTTGTTTGGTCCAAATATTGTGGCCTACAGATATGAAAATGGAAGCAATACACCAATCGATCGTGAGCGAGATGGAAGAACAGTTGAACACTGGCACATACAAAATTTACAAGTAGGTCAAGCTGTTGTTGGGTTAGCATCTCAACCAGAGCCGTTTTTCTTTTACTTTGAAGAAGACCGAGTTTAACATTACTAAGATTGAGGAGAAAAAAATATGGCACACATTAATCATTATAGACAAGTAAATAATATTCAGCGTCTTTCTATTCATGAGGCTATTTCTCCAAGATCATCAAATGATAGTTTTGGAGCATTTGGTGGATATAAAAATCAGCGAGATCTTATTGGATTGTATGAAATCAGTAGAAATATCGGTTCCAAGGGTATCGTATTAATTCACAATGATCCTAATTTTGAATCAAGATTATCTGAATTATATACGATTAATCCTTCAATTCGTCAAAGAAGAGTGGCACCTCAAATGTATTTAGCAAACAGCAATGGAAGCCAAAATTCATTTTATGATCCACTATATGGGTTATCTTCGAGCGATGTTCTTGATGTAATTGCCCCTATTCCTCCAGATAGCCACACTCTATCTGAGGTACACTCTGTTCGTTCTTCTTTAGCCGACTATCTTGAAATCATTAATTATCAATTCAAAAAGAATAACAATACATTTGGCAAATATCCTTATAATCTTGATTTACTGTATGAAATAACAAGTATGTCCTTCACGGAGTTGAATAGAAATATTCTTGCTTATCTTCCTGCACAGCAGTTTGATAATTTAACTCGAAGACTATCTGCGCCTGAGGCTCAACAAAGAGCCTTTAATGCAGTAAGATCATTTTCTCTTTCTTTAGAAAAATGCTTATGGAAATATAAAGGTTTTTCAAAACACAGTAAGTTGAGTATTATTGATACAGTACTATCTAGAAATTTAATTAGTATATATGTGCCAGGGAGCAGAAAAGAAACTCTTGATTATTTAGCTGCTGAATTTAAAGCTTTAATGATCGAAATATATCATACCTACTTATAACAAGTAATATCGCAATTAGTGAAAGTCCAGAATTTCAAAAACTGTTTTTAAATGAACATTCAGCCTTACCCTATTCCACTGGTATATTATCCGAGGATATCTCAAGTATTATTAGTAGTGGTTCAACTACTAATAATACTGCTCTTTCTTCGTTCTTTTCTCAAACACAAGATATATTTGTATTTTCTTGTTCCAGCACTTTAGCTGCTGCACCATTTTCAGATGGAATTGGTAATTACTATCGCCAAGTATCAGAACAACATAATGAGACACACAGAGAGCCATTTCATATTTTTTCATCACATGGATATGGATCAGCACAGAGAGAGATTCAACAGGCTATAATTAATCCAGAAGAACTAACATCTTTAGGAGATGGCTGCCTAATATATGGAAGCAACCATGAAATTCCTATACTGGCGAAACATTTTATATTTTAGAGGGGTATTCAAATGGCTTATATATGTGATGACTGCAAATATATTTTTCCAAGCAAACGATCTAATTGCCCGTATTGTGGCGGAAGTTTATAACAGCACCCTTCTCGAAAAAGAATTACTTAATGACGGATATCTACAGGCACCAATTAAGACTTCAAAAGAAGATCATCAAAAATCCGAGAATCCTTATGATGACCTGCGTCAAGCTTTCTTTAATACTCAGGTGACGGAATCTTCTAAAAGTAAAATTCCTAATGCATCACCTAAAAAATCAGAAAATCTTCCTCATGACGATAAAGCTACATCATCTGGCAATGATTATTTTTCACAATTTTCAGAAACTTCAGACAGTGGAAATGATATTCCTACGGTTGAGGTTCCTCCACATACACAACAACCTGAAATCTCTTTACAAAATGATCCATATGAGCGAGAACTACAAGAATTAGAACTACAACGCAGGCGTTTAGATAGGCAATATAGACGAAGAGAAGCATTAAATTTCATTTCAAACATTAGCTGGAGAACTGTTATTCGTATTACGTTTGCAATACTTTTAATTATCATTGCAGTAACAATTTGGCAAATGCGCTATGTTATTCTTAACTCAATTATTAATTTTTTAATGAGTTTACTACCAATTATCATAATTATATGGATTCTGTGGTATATTTTAGATCTTTTTTTGGATGATAATGAGCGTTCTTAAATTTATGAAAGGGCAAAGCTCCCCACTAAACATTTAAAGTTCTAGAAAACAACTAAGAGATAGCGCAAGCTATCTCTGTTTTATATTTGACCGAGTCTCTCTTGGATATTATTTTTGCCTTAATTTTCAAACCAGTATCAAAAGAGCCTTACTGTTTTAAGTTGCAAGATTCTATGAAGTTGTAAAATGTCTTTTCAGAGAGATTCGGTTTAGGATGAGCAATAATAATTCAATATCATAACTAACCAGTTCTTATATGATGGACAATGATATCGCCCAATGACTTTGATTCATAGTATGTCATGATTATTCCTTTTTAATTTAAAGCTGTTAGCTAATTATTCCATGATGGCCTAAAGAGTATTCATAGTGTAGCTATATCTCTGAAATCTATGACTCTTGATTTTCTTACCAATAATTGACTTGTCCTTTCCAAGAATTGTAGCAATAGAAGTCTTAGTAGCACCATTTTATATCCATTTCTGAACGATTTCTCTTTCTGTACAGGTAAAATGCAGTTCATTATCTGATTTGACAGTGCTAATCAGCCTTTCATGAAATAGAAATACAAACATCACAAATAATTATACACTTGCAAAAAAAGTTCAACTATTGAAGTTGTAAAAGACTAAATACAATTTTGCACTTGCCTAAAGTTGCATTTAACTCTTCACTTTATATTTTATTTCCTTGCTATTTTAAATTTTACTTCTTTGGCACTTATTGACACTCTATCAATCCTTAGATAAGATTTAATTTTATATGATAGATGAGATTATTAGTTGTGTATAAACCTTAAAAAAGGGTTAATTAAATATGCAAGTTGCTTCATAAAAAAGAGAATTAAAGAACTAATTCTATGTGAGAACATATATTATGAAAAGTAATTCTGCAAAACTGAATCTATCAAAAATTATTAAAAGGGAGAATATGAGTATGTCTAATTATGGAAGATGTAAAGATTGTAAATGGGGAGAACCTGTAAGTGGCAGTTGGAAATGGCATTGCACTTACTATAAAACTTTAGAGGATCCTGATGAAATACAAGATTGTAATCATTTTGATGATGGCTCAGGAGGATGCTTTTTAACAACAGCTTGCTGCGACTATAAAGGTCTACCAGATGATTGCTATGAACTTGAAACAATGCGTAAATTAAGAGATAACTATATTTCAAAACAGTCTTATGGAAAAAAATTAATTAATGATTATTATGCAGAAGCACCTGCGATTGTTAAGAAAATAAATGCTTCTGAAAATAGAGAAGAAATTCTTGAAGAAATGTATGCAAAAATCACAAATATCGCTAAGATGGTGGATGCTGAAAATTATGATGAAGCAGTCATTAACTATATGATGTTGTTTCATGATTCATCAAAAATATAGTAAAGGAGAAGTATGAAGTATGTGGAGTTATATAATTCTTGCTATTATTTTAATCTTAATATTCTCTTTTTTAGTCTGGGCCTGGGAAGAACCAGCTGTAGGAATTACAGCTGTAGTATTTGGTATAATTGCTTATTGATCAGGATCCCATACAGCTGGAATCATCATAGGAATTATTGGCGTAGCATGTTATATTCATGCAAAAGAGTATGAAAAAGAATGTAAAGATGCGTCAGAAGACATTTTTCTACAAAATACACTGTTTTATACTATTGAACGCTGTTGGAATAGTGATACATGTGAATTCAATTGGAAAATTTGGTTTGATACAAAAGATCAGATTTTCTACAAGAGTTCAAATCAACAAGTTAAGAAAAGTGCTCAATCAGAATTTGAACATATAGGAAGAAGACAAGTCGCATTGATTAATTTGTATCTAACATATATGAAAGATGAAAACAACAAAAATTGGGCTATGAACGAAATAAAGAAAAGAGAACACATGATTAGAGAGCTTCTTGATACGATGTGGCAGAAAGAATTTTATTCAAAAAACACTAAATTATATAATGAAGTACTACAATATCGTACTGACGTTTATGATTATATCATTTATGAAAATAAACAGTTAACCCCAACAAAGCTATCTAGTATGATTAAACAGGGAGAAGCAATCTACATTGTAAATTAAACAGATTCTTGGCATAACAAAAAGACTTAGACACCTAAATGTCTAAGTCTTTTAATATGTCTTCAGATTCCACAAAACTAGGATCCATATGTGTTAAGAAATGCCAATCTCCTGTATCTCTATACAAGATGGCTTCGCCATCTTCAGAACCAAAATAAGCTCGTATTACTTCATGCCCCTTAGATTCTAAGTATTCTTTAACACATATATAGTTATATTCTCTTTTCTCTATGTAGTCCTTAAGTTCATCATTAGGAATAGAATAAGCATCCACTCTTGTTGCTCCTTCAATCATTCCATTTCCTGGTATAGATAAGTCTACAATCTCTTTCCAATAAATATCTACTTTACCATCACCAGTAAACATATATGTAGTAAAAGGTACAATGTGACCATTATATTCTAGTTCTACATAATCAGGTACAGTAGTAGGATCAAAGTATTCATACTCAAACCCTTCTATCACTTCATACTTATATCCATCTAATTGTGAAATCAGCTCTCTTCCATCCTCTATCGTATGAAATAAACCAATCTCATGACTCACTTCACCCTGACATAATTCTAGTATATACATAATGTACACCTATTTTTTATAGTAGCTTAAGTTCTCTTCTAATGCAGACACAATAGAATCCTTTAATTTCTCTGGACCAACTACAACCATCATAGGACCAAACTGTCTAATCCAGTTCATCAAACCTGTATTAAAGATAATGCCTTCAATACGTGTTTCATACCATAACTGCTTATTATTATAACCAGTTGGAGGAATAGTCTTAGTCATAGTAATCTCATTTCCAAAACGAGAAACAACTTCTCTAATAAGTGCTACATCAAACTTAATATGTAATGTAATTTCTTCACCATCAAAGAAACTATTCATTGATTTCTCTAATGATTGTCTTAAAGATTCACTAATCTTCTTTTCATCATCAAAATCAAAATAATATGTACGACTATACTGTAAATCTCTAATACGATCCATACGGAATGTAGTTAATGAATCCTTATGCTTATTATAATAAGCACGTAAATAGTAATGACCATCCACAATAACTGTATTATAAGGACTTACATTATAATATTCATGACTAATACCAGCATTTCCTTTTGTAGAATGTGTTTCTACAGGATGTCCATCAATGATTGCATAATCAATATACTTAAAGCGTATATCTTTCTTATTACGTATTGCGGAAGTAATGGTCTTTAAGTTTCTACTAAGTGAATAAACTTCTTCTTCATCTTCTTCTAATTCAGGAATGATTAAATAATCCTTCTGTTTTGCAGAAGAGAATTTTAAAAGTTTATTAATCAATTCTACTTTATCTGCACTACTTAAGTCCTGACGATAATTCACCATATCAATCAATAACTGTAGTTGTGCTTCATCAAAATAGCCAGTTTCAATAATATAACCAAAACGTCTTACTGCTTTGATTATTTCTTTTCCAAACATTAAAGATGTAAATGCATTAATCTGTTTAATCACTGCATAAACAGCTTTTAAACCAATAAAATGGACCCTGTAAAAAGGACACGATAAAAAAAGGATATTTTATTTCGTGACCCTGTTTTACAGGGTTTTTATTTTGCATAGTATAATGATTATAGAATGGTGGTGTTATTATGGGAGTAAACTATTTTAGTGATGAACAAGTAAAGGA
>ENA-OQEN01000230-OQEN01000230.1-human-gut-metagenome-genome-assembly--contig:-NODE-230-length-24514-cov-3.607250_pt1 | contig 24514 bp, 29 predicted proteins | sample MGYA00242791_ERZ504627 | MGnify/ENA primary metagenome ERZ504627 (study PRJEB26092, sample SAMD00036316) | human gut metagenome | host: Homo sapiens | study: EMG produced TPA metagenomics assembly of... | reverse complement strand
CATCGAATAATAGGTGTGAAGGGAGTGGCCCATTTCGTGCGCAATGGTGAACATGCTGTCGAGGGTATCCTTTTGGTTCAAAAGAACATAGGATGAGGATCGCCGCCGGCAGAGTATGCGCCGCCGCGCTTGCCCTCGTTTTCGTATACATCGATCCAGCGGTTGTTGAAGCCTTCGGTCAGAACCTTGATATAATCCTCTCCGAGGGGCTGCAAAGCTTCGATGATGATTTCCTTTGCTTTTTCGTAAGGAATCTCCTTGTCGGCATCGCTGATGATCGGGGTGTAGAGATCGTACATATGAAGCTCTTCCGAACCGGTGAGCTTTTTGCGCAAAGCAATGTATTTGTGGAGATACTCAAGGTTTGCGTTCACTGCATCGATAAGGTTGCGGTAAACGGAAACGGGAACTTCAGTTTCGGCAAGTGCTGCTTCAAGCGTGCTGTTGTACCTGCGTGCCTTTGCATAGAAGATGAGCTGCTTTATCTGCCCATCGAGGAACGCCGCGGAAGTGTTCTTGAAGCTTTCAAATGTGCCGTGCAGGGATTCGAATGCAGCCTTGCGGACGTTCCGGTCGGGATTTTCAAGCAGGGGAACATATGAACCCTGTGTAACTTTCAGCTCGTTGCCGTCGGCATCGTAAATGCTTGGGAAACGGATGTCCGCATTGCGGAACGCCGATGCGATTTCTTCGGGTGCATTTGCCATTTCTCCTGCGGCAGCAAGCAGCTTTTCTTCGGCATCGGAAAGGATATGATCTTTCTTGCTGCGGATTTTTGCAAGTTTGCGCTCATAGAGTCTAGCTCGGGCTTTTCGTTCATGAAAGCAGCGAGCTTCTCATCGGGAATTGCAAGAATTTCGGGAGTATCGAAACTTGATGCGCCCGCAATATTGATGTAGACGCTCATGAACCTGCCCTTAAGGCCGTTATAGTAGCTGTTGCCGGTGTCTTCATCGGATTTGCGCATGATGTATTCTGCAACGCGGGTGATTTTAACATCAAGCTCATCGCAGAAGGTGAGATAGCTGTAAAGCATATCTGCGCTTTCCGCAAGCCGGCCGCGGAAAGCTTCGATTTTTTCAGGGAATGTGCGGCATTCGTCAAGTGCCTTTTCCCAAAGTTCATCGGTCGCAAAAATATCTTCGAGTGCCAGGTGTACTGCTTCTCGACTTCGCTTCTTTTGGGTATGTTCTTTTGTTTTGCCATTTTTTGACCTCCGTTCAGCCGTCGGCTGAAAATATTGACAATCGGATTATAACACAACGGAAGCAATTCCGTAAAGGATATAATCGATACAGTCGGTAAAAAACATCAAAATTTACATAAAAACATGATTTTGCTGCAAATTCTGTCGAAAAATCAGATGCAGATTCGTTGCTTTGAAATAAAAGAGAATAATTCGGGCCGCGGCTAAAAAAAGAATGACTTGCGGGCAGAACTGTGGTATAATGTTTGCATGAAAAAACATGGCTACAAAAGAAGAGTTCTTTCGAAACGCAGACGTTCACGCTTCAGTGCGAGCATATGGGCTCCGATACTCAAGCTTGCGGGCTGTATTGCGGGTGTGCTTGCCGCACTCGGAATTTTGACACTTTTGATTATGATAGTGCTTGAAGGTGTTTTCAAAATCGACACGCCGCTCCGCCCGGACGGTTTCTTTGGCAAGGCTGCACGACTTGTTAAAATCGAACTTCCGCTTATTGAATCGCCCACGCCGTATATTCCGCCGGAACCGACGCCGACGCCGCATCCGATGGATCTTTTTGTCGGTGAAGACGAGGAAAAAGAAATTGTTTTTCCTGCGGGAATGTCCTACACATGGCTGAGCGATCCGTACTGTTTCAACGGCGAGATAATCTGTTCCGCCGGAAAGCTTGTGAACGGAAAAGCTTTGATGTGTGCATTGCTGAAATACAACATTTCAACCGGCAAGGTTTCCGAACTGCCGATAAAAGCGCGGAACGATCACTTGATTTATCCGGTATTTAATGAAAAATACCTTGTCTATTTCGATGCAAATCAAAAAAACGGCGGGGGAGATATCTGTGCGCTCGATCTTAAAAACAGCAGTGCAGAACCGAAGATTATCAAAAAAGTTTATGTCGGTCAACCGGAAATAAAGCTCTGGGATGAATACATTGCATGGACGGAGCGCACGGGCAGCGAACGGGACAAGATATTTGTCTGCCACATTCCGACGGAGGAAACGACGGTGGTTCAATACTTCAATTCCTCGGGATACGGTGCAAGCATGCCTTATTTTGAGAACGGCAAGCTTATTTGGGCGGGGGAGGACAGCACACGCGCACGCTGCTCTTCAATCAATTACATAAGCCTGAATGAAACCTCAATCGGAGAGCTCTATCCGGGCGTGTATGTCCATGACCCCGAAACAAACGGAAAGTATTATGCGTGGCTTGACGGCCCGCACGGTCCGTCCGCAAAGCTTTATGTGTGGGACGGCAGCGGAACACCCGTTGCCGCAGCGGAAGGCGTTGTTGAATTCGGCATCGCGGAGAACTTTGTTGCATACGGCAAAGATGAGGCTGTATGGATATATGTTTTTGAAAACGGGAAGAGCTACAGGCTCACGCCGGAGCGCGAAAATACCCAGTTTCTCGGCGTTTCGGGCGGTTATGTGATGTGGATGGATGTGACTTCGCGTGAGCGTGACATAATTAAATACGCTCTGCCGCCGCTGTAATACGGCCGTTCCGAAATCCCGAAAAATCGCTCAAACACAGCAAATCGGAAAAAGGGCTGCGGAAGATTTTTTATGAAAGAAAAAACAAAGTTTGTCTGCGGTGAGTGCGGATACGAAACAGTGAAATGGATGGGCTGCTGCCCGATGTGCGGCAGTTGGAACACCCTTGTCGAAGTTTCCGCCGCACCCGAAAAGCGCAGCACACATTCGGCGGGCGGAACGTCCTCCCGCGCGGTGACGCTCGGCTCTGTGAGTGAAAACGATACTGTGCGTGTTACAACGGGCATAGGCGAGTTCGATCGCGTGCTCGGCGGCGGCGTTGTTGTGGGGTCAACGGTTCTGATAGGCGGCGACCCCGGAATCGGAAAAAGCACACTCATAATGCAGGCGGCGGGAAATCTCAAAAAAACGGGCGGCGTCATCTATGTTTCCGGAGAGGAATCAAAAGCGCAGCTGAAGCTTCGTGCGGTGCGCTGCGGAGTCGATTCGGAACTGCTCATAATGACGGAAACGAGCATGGATGCCGTTGAAAGCGAGGTCGATCGCATTAAACCCCGCTTTCTTATTATCGATTCAATTCAAACAATGATGAACCGCGAGCTGAACAATGCAGCCGGCAGCGTAACGCAAATCCGCGAGGCAACAACGGCCCTGACGCGCATTGCAAAACAAAACGGCTGTGCAATATTCATAATCGGTCATGTAACAAAAGAAGGTGCGCTTGCAGGCCCGCGAATGCTCGAACATATGGTTGACACCGTGCTTTATTTTGAAGGTGACAGGCATGATTCGCTGCGGCTTCTCCGTGCCGTCAAAAACAGATTCGGTTCAACCAACGAGATCGGAATATTCGAAATGTGCCGCGACGGCATGAAAGAGGTTGAAAATCCGGCCGGGCTGTTTGTGTCCGGCGGGAACGATATAGGCTGCGCAGTTACATGCATAATGGAGGGCAATCGCCCGATATTGGTTGAAATTCAATCCCTGCTCAGCACATCGGCGTTCGCAAACGCACGGCGGATGGCGGCGGGGATGGATACAAACCGCCTGATGCTGCTGCTTGCGGTGCTTGAGCGGCGCGGCGGACTCCGCGTGTCAGATAAGGATGTTTACACAAACGCTGTCGGCGGCATCCGCATTGACGACAGGGGTGCGGATCTTGCAATAACGCTTGCCGTTGCGGGTTCGATTTTCGACAGACCGCTTCCGGAAGGCACGGTCGTGATCGGTGAAATCGGTTTAACGGGGGAAATACGTCCCGTTGACAGGCTGTATAACCGCGTTGCGGAATGTGCCCGGCTCGGATACAGGCGTGCAATTGTGCCGTTCATCCCTTCCTTAAAGAATTTTGACGGCATTGAGGTTCATTTTGTGAAGTACCTGCGCGATGCGTTCCTTCTGCTCGGGGAGGCAGATGCGAACAGCCGGTAAACGAGTGCGGCTCGATACCGGAATTGCGTATAACGCGGGTTTTTCCCAATAAACAAAACTATCACTGGAGGGTTCAAAAATGCTCGGGGACAGAGCAAATATCGTCTGTTTGTACAAAATTCTCGAAAAGTATTCCGATGAAGAACATATCCTTTCCATGAGCGATATAACGGGTTATTTCATGCAGGACTACGGAATGAAAATCGACAGGCGCGCGGTTTACGGAGCGGCGGACACACTTATTGAACTTGGATATGACATCTCGGTGTATAAAGAGAACGGCAAAGGCTATTTCCTGCGTTCAAGACTGTTTGAACCGTCCGAAGTGCGGCTGATGACGGATGCGGTTTATTCAATGCATTCCATTCCGCAAAAACAGACGGCGGATCTGCTTGAAAAACTTCAATCCGTTCTCAGCATTCATCAGAGGTTCGGATTTAAACACCTTACATCGGCGGATGCGGACAGAAAAACAGATAATCGCTGTGTGTTCTACAATATCGACATTCTCGATGAAGCAATTTCGCGCCAGAGAAGGGTTTCTTTCGATTATTACCAATACGGGTTGGATAAACGGCTTGTAAAGCGAAGAAACGAACCCTATGTTGTAAGCCCTTACGGAATGGTTTGCGACAATCAGAACTATTATCTTGTCTGCATAAAGGACGGCAAAGAGGGTTTGAGCTACTACCGAATTGACCTGATGCAGAATATAGCAATAACCGATAAAAAACTCGCCGTTGCGCGTTCGGCCGTGAACCTTGATTCGGTTCGCAAGCTTGTATATGCTTTTTCCGGGGAGCCGGAGCAGATCGTTTTAAAATGCAAAAACGAAGCGATCGGCGGAATCATCGACAAGTTCGGCAAAAGCCTGCGCATTTACAAGCTTGACGACAGGCATTTCATTGCAAAATTTAAAGCTGCACCCCAAGGCGTTATTTATTGGACAATGCAGTATCTTTCTCAAGTTGAAATAATCGAACCCGAACATATGCGCCAAAAGGCCATAGAATTCATAAAATCGAACCCTTACGGCATAACGGCCGAATCGGAACGATCCTAAATTGAGCCGCCCGCTTCCCGTGGGCAAACCATATGGGCAGCAGGCGATAAACGGAGCGGGGCGTATACGGCAAAAAAGTATCAGTCCTGCTCCTCATCTTCAAATTCCGGTTCCATAATTCTGTTAAGCATTGCATCGGCAAGCAGTGGATTGCCCTTCAATGCACGCACTGCCTCGCGATCCATAACGCTGTTCGTGCCGAGACAGGCCGTGCAGCGGTTTCCGCATTCCGGGCAAACGCAGCCGAGGTGTGAATCCTCGGATTGAATCATATATACACCGCAGTTCTTACAGCTGCATCTCATAAACATTTCCTCCGTCAAAATCGTATTTCAAGAGAGCATTTCGAGAGAGTTTCAATATTATACAGACAAACCGCTCAAACAAATTCTCTTAAGCCGAAAGCTCATTGCGGGCGGTTTAAGCTCCTCATCTGTCAACGGTCGGCATTGATACATATGCGTCGGCCGAAACGGGAATAAAACCATCCGCATAATATTATAATGAAATGAGTTTTGAAATCAAGCCGAATATGTGCATGACGGCACGAATCCATGTGAAAACGGAGGAGGAATATGTACGAAAATGAAACGCAGACTTAAAAGTGCAGCATTTTCAATCGTGATTCTTGCCGCAGTGCTGGCGGCAACGGTGTTTGGCGGTGTACACAGCAACGGAATCCTGCCCGCGTCGGCATTGCCGTCAAGCGTCGGCTTTTATGCCGTTTCCTATCTGAACATTGAAAACGGTGACGGTGCGGAATTGCTCAAATCGGATTTGGACTATATGAAGGAGATGGGGCTTGCCGCGCTTTTGCCTGCGGATATCCGTTCGGGAAATTTCCCTGCCTCGGGCGGATATGTAATGCTGTTTTTTGAAAACTGCGGCGCATTCGAAACAATAACCGATATTTTGCAGCAGCGCGGAATGCGCGGAGTTTTTACTGCGGATGAATCATTGTGCAAACGGATGAAATCTTCCCAAAAGTTCAGAAATGCACTTGCAGCGGGAATCGCGGAACCGGCCGGCCGGTTTTCGGATTGCGAAGATGAAGTTCGGTTTTGCGCCGCTTTGAATGCGGAGCGCATGAGGATGTTCGAATCGTTCGGAGTTCCGTGCAGAACCTTTGTCCATGTCTGCAAAAAACTTGTTTGCAAAAACCTTATGTTTGATGAGCCGTGTTTTGCGGCGTTGTGCAGGGGCAGCGAGGCCGCAGAGAAAAGCGGTTCGGAGGGGATAACGATTGCGGTCTACGGCAACGGAGTGAATGAGTTCGGCACTTCATACGATGGAATAACCCTGCTGAACCGCATTGTACGCCTTCCGGATTGGACGATTGAAGAATACTTTTCATCAATTGCTCAGCCGCCCGCTTCATGATGCTTCGTCGGTTTATAACGAACAGCATAATCCGCGGGCGTGTTTTTGACTGAAAAAAGAATTGAATTTTGAACCCGGCTCAGTTTTCCAGCTGCTTACCCATGAAGTTTGCGGCGGTTTCCGCAACTTTAACGTCTGTCGGGGAGATTACCGCGCCGGGCTCTTTTGAAAGAAGCATGACGGCGCCGATGGCATCGCCCGCGGCAAGAATCGGAATAATGAGTTGGGCGGTGTATGCACGCCCTTGTTCATCGTTCTGAGTGATTCCGATCATTGCGTCGCCGTTGGCAGTGCTGCGGTTAAGCTTCTCACGCATTTGCATAACGGCCTCAACGTCATCGTGTATCGGTTTGTCAACGGCAAGCGGAGAGCCGATTGCAATATCACGCCTGTGCGGACTTGAAATTGCAATAATCGTGTCCTTATCGCAGATTGCTGCAATATGCCCCACGGATTGCTGAATGGATTCGGCATACTCCTTTGCAAAATCACAAAGTTCGCCGACAAGAGAGTATTTTTTAAGGATGACCCCGCCTTCGCGGTCGGTATAGATTTCAAGCGCATCACCTTCGCGGATACGCAAAGTCCTTCGAATTTCCTTAGGTATTACAACTCTGCCGAGTTCATCAATTCGACGTACTATTCCTGTTGCTTTCATTTGCAGTGAAAACCTCCGTTTTTTGATTTATCATGGATAGTATTCGCTTTGCTCGCATGAATATACATGATAAGCAAACATCGGCTTTAAGAGCAGGATTCGGTTTTTAATAATCGATATCGCTGCCCGTCTTGAATATTCAATGATTTGTTGATATAATGTAGATACGGAAAAAATGTGCGGATGACGCCTTTTTCGAACGGCAGAATTGAACGTGCTCGGCGAAATTGCGCCAAAAACGGACAATTGATGCAGCATGTTTGAGCTTCTCGAACATGCACATTAATATGTAATAACACAGCGACGGAGGAAACATGGAAAATTGTTCACAAATTCAAATTAAAAGCATTGAAAAAGCGTCACATACATTAAAAAAGCTTTCGGCAGCTCTGCTTGCTTTTATCATGCTCTTTGCGGCTGCCTGTAAATTCGGTGATATTGACTTCGATGTGACAAAAGCACCGCAGCAGCAAACGCAGGAACCCACGCAGGAACCGGCGCATGAAAAGACGGCGGCGGACGCAGCATTTGAGGCCGTGGATCGTGAAGTTTTTATATCTGTAGTTACTTCATCCGGGCTCACTTTTCATCAATTCGTGAAGGATGCTGCAAGTTTCGGCATTGCCGAAGAGGATATTGAACGCGGATGGGGTGAGCTTTCGCAGGAGGCTGATGCTGCCGATTTTGCGGAAAACGCCGAAATGCGCAAAAAGCTTTCCGAAATCGACCGAAGTCAGCTGTCCTACAGAAACAGAATCGCATACGACAACCTTGTTCTTAACTTGAAGCTTTCGGATGAAATTCATGCGGTACCCGATGCATATTATTACAATGAACCGCTTACAGTGTTCAACGGTGAACACACGATGCTTCCGCTTATGCTCTCGATGTATGAAATCAGCTCGGCGGAGGATGCCGAAAATTATGTGCTCCTGCTTGAAGATGCCCCGCGCTATATCGGTCAGATAGAGCAGTTTGAACGTGAAAAGGCGGCAAAAGGACTGTTTATGACAGAAAATGCTTTGGACAAGGTCCTTGAGTCCTGCATCAAGTTTGCGGAAACGGGCAATGACTGTTTCCTTATCGGTTTTTTTGAAGACGAAATGGCAAGTGCCGAGTTCGAAATTTCCGAACAGAAAAAAACAGCTTTGCTCGAACGCAGCAGAAACAGCATTATCAACGAATTGCTGCCGGCATACAGAAGCCTTGCGAACACTCTTGAACAGCTCCGCCCGCAGTGCGGCTCCTTTGTGGGTGCGTGCATGCGCGGTGTTGATGCAAAGGATTACTATGCTGCCGCAATAAAATCAAATGCTGCCTGCAATGCCGAGTATTCGTCAATGGCCGATGAACTCAGTGAAAGCATTTCGAGTGTTTACGCTAAATTGGTGAAAATCATTCTCACCGACTCGAATGCAATGAAAGATTACGAAAAGAATATGACGTCCGGCAATGTTGAAAAGGATGTTGAATATCTTAAGGAGCTTATCGACGGAATCTATCCTCAGATTCCGGAACAAAGCATTCAATACGTCACGATTCCTGATGCCGTTGCGGAGGATTTCAGCCCTGCCGCATATATGATTTCCGCATTCGATGATCCGACAAGGAATGTCGTTCTGCTTAACCCGACGGCGGAGGACGACACAATGCTCTTCACGCTTGCACATGAATGCTTCCCGGGGCATCTTTACCAAACTCAGTATTTCCGCAGCCTCGACGGACTGCCCCTTTCGCAGCAGCTGTGCGCGCCACGGGCTATTCCGAGGGATGGGCTGTTTTTTCGGAGCTTTTTATCTCAGGTATCAGCGAGAAATACGGAGTGGGCGGCTGCACGCTGCGGGAATACGAAAGTGTGCTTGCAAACATTCTTATTCCTGCATATGTGAGCATCAAGGTCAACTGCGAAGGCTGGACAACGGAAGATATCGGCGGCTACCTGAAGTCGTTCGGGCTTGATCAGCAGGAATACATCAATGTTATATACGAATATTCAATTGATATGCCGCTGTATTTCTTCAACTACGCAATGGGCTATGTGTACACAAACAAGATTTACGAAAGCGTGAATCATCGCAGCGACGGAGACAAGACAGCATTCTTCAAACGTTATCTTAACATGGGACCCTGTATGTTCGACATTCTGCTTGAAGAATTCGGAACGGAAGAATAAAGCGGAAATCGGCTGCCGCAAGCGAAACGGCAGGCTGAACAGTCAGCAAATGAAGTTAAGCGTGTTCCGAACGGGGATTGCGGAAAACACAGGCTTAAACCTTTCTGCTGAAACCGTATCGCTCGGAGTAATTGCAATTCCAAACGTGCAATGCATCGGAGGCAGGATAACAATGGCGGATTTGTATTTCAGATGCGGAAGCAAAAGCGAGGCTGACAGCCTTGTCGAGTCGGCGCGGGAATTTGCCGAAAAACATGAAATGTCAATAGAGCATGTAATTTTTGACCGACAGGACGGGCGGACAATTATGCTGAACATGTATGCCGATTCGGCCGTGTACAGGGAGCCGACAACGCTCCTCGTTCGCAATTATGCCTGCCTCGCAATTCGGAGATACAACGGCTTACAATGCATAAAAAACTTGTACGAAACGGGCTGACGGTCGTTTTTGAAGGCGGAAGCCCGATTGCGGATGAAAGAAAGCTGATTCTCCATACAATAAAATCCTATTACAGCTGCGGCGATGAATGGGAACGGAAATATGCCGGGGAAAGTCAATCGGCACAAGTGCGGACGGAGCCTTTTCCCGGGGCGAAATACGCAATGCCGGTGCCGTTCGGATACAGATTCGAAAACGGAGCACCGATTGCGGATCCCGCTGAATCCGTTGTTGTGCGGAAGATATTTGAAATGTACAGGCGCGGAACCGGTGTTATCGAAATTGCAAAGGAAGCGAACAGGCTTTTGGCGGATATCAGGAATGAAAACGGACAGAATACAGCCGATGCCAAGCCGCTTACGCGTCATAACGTGTATGCAATGGTCGAAAACAACAGATATTTCGGCATTGAGGAAAAAGACGGGTTCGCACCCTATCCCGCAATCGTTCCGAATTACCTTCGGCTGTATGCAGCGCGTATCAACAGACAAAGAAAGGAAAAGGCGGAAGCGGGGTACAGATTTATGTTTGCAAACATCCTGCCGTCGGCCTCGGAACAGTTTTGCAAACGGTCAATATTGCCTCTCCGTACAAGCCTGAAATCAGGTTTTATTGTGAAAACGGCAAAATAATCGTTGATGCCGTCAGGTTTGAAAATGCGATTTATGATGCATTGTGGATGCAGCTGAGAAACGGAAGCGAACGAATGGAAAGAGCTGTTCGCAGATACATTGCCGAAAACAGGAAAACGGCGGAGGCAACCCGAAATGATGTTTACAGCAGACTGGAAATGATTCGCGAGGAGATAAACCGCATCGGTGAAAACGGATGGAGCGAAAGCATCATGCCGCATATGAATCGTGCAGGCTGTTTTGACGATTTCAAAACGGCGTACGACGAGCTGAGGGAAGAGTTTAAGTGTGCGCAGCTCGAATGCGAGCTTTTGGGCGTTACAGGCGTTCAAATTTCAGGTTTTTTTGCTCATGCCGCCGATCTTCCGATACAGTGCGCGGAGGAAATTCGGTTTTTCTCCTCCGTATTCATTAAAAACATCCTGATTGACGAGGAAAGAATAACAATAAAAACACTTGGCGAAGAGTGGGGCGATGCATCGATGCCTTCAAACGGCATAGTGCGGTTTGCGAAGAATCAACTGAACCATTCCGACACGGAACGTTTCGATTCGGACTGTGAAAATGCCCAATGCAGCACCGAGGACGAAACCGTGCACAATGTGACGGGATGAAAACCTAATTAAAAAACAGGCGGAGACACTGATATGCAGAAAAAGCAAAGAATACCTAAAAACACAAAAGAGCAGAGAACAAAAAAAGCGAAAGGCGCATCAGCATACGATGAAGCCTTGTATTTCCTGACGCCGAAAGCGCGAACTGTGCGCGAGGTTGAAAACAGACTGGATGAATGCAATTATTCCGAAGGCGAAATCATGGCGGCAATTGACAAGCTCCGAAACAACGGGCTTTTGAACGATGAAAAATTTGCCCGTGATTTTATTGAATCGCGCCTCAACACAAAACCGGTCAGCAGAGGAAAACTGCGCAGACAGCTGAGGGAGCATTTTGTTGAAAATGCGGTTATTGACGAGGCTCTATCCGCCGTTTCGGACGAAACGGAGCTTTCCAACGCCGCCGCTGTCGGAAGCAAGTATTTCAGGCAGTATTCAAACCTTCCCCTCAAAGAAAGACTGCGTCGAACGGTTCAAGGCTTGTTTCGTGCGGGTATGCGTTTGACGATGTAAAAACGGTGCTTTCCGAGCTTGCGGAAAATTCCGAAGAGGCCGGGAATTCCGATGAAATACCCGATGAAATCGAGTTTTCGTTACGTTCGGCCGAAAACGGTGCAGATGATGAAGAATGACAAAAACGGGCTGACAGGCTCTGTGAATTGTTTAAAAAAGCACAGCATACGGAAGGCAGAAACTGTGCATGAAACGGATTCCACAAATGCGGAGCTGAAGCGGCGCGCTGCAAACGGCGTGTTGAAAGACGGAACCGTATTGATTGCGGAACGGCAAACGAGAGGACGCGGCAGACGCGGCAGAAAATGGGAAAACACATCGGGAGCGCTGCTGATGAGCATTGCCTGTGATGCTGAGGATATTGCGGCGGAGGATATTCCTCTGGTTACGCTTGCGGCGGCACTCGGAGTGCTCGATTCGCTCGGTTTGCTCCTGTCTTCAAAAAAACGGTCAAAAGCCGACGCAGCAGATGTACGGATAAAATGGCCGAATGATATTCTGTTCAGACAGAAAAAACTTTGCGGAATACTTGCTGAGCTTGTTAAGAACGGAACGCGGACAATGACCGTTATCGGAATCGGCATGAACGTGAATGCCGCTGAAGTGTCGGATGCATGGATGCAGCGGGCAACTTCGCTTTTTATCGAAACGAGAGCAGTAACCGATGTAAATGAACTCGGAGCCTGCATTGCCGAACATGTGCATGAACGTGTTAACATGCTGAAACAGGGGGAGAAAGACCGTATCCTGCGGGATTACATAAATAACTGTTCAACATTGAATCAGAAAATCACGATTCACGGCACGGACGGCAGCAAGGTTAAGGCGTTTGCGGAGGGAATCGATGAACACGGCAGACTGATCGCCGCTTTTCCGAACGGAGAAACAAAAACGGTGGATGCTGCGGATGTGTCCGTCCGAACGGCAGAACGCATGCCCGAATAAATCAGTACGGGGAACAAAACGACACAAAGGACAGAATTTATGCTTAACGTATCCAAAACGACATTGATGCGCAGCTGCGACAAAAACATGACGGAAAAGATCGGCATACCCGATGCGGTTCTGATGGAAAATGCGGCAAACGCAGTTGCACAGAGCATAAAAAAACATACGGCAGGGCGTAAAAACGGCAGCCGCGTGTTCATACTTATCGGTCCGGGTAACAACGGAGGGGACGGACTGGCACTGCTCCGAATTTTGACGGCGGAGGGGTTCAATGCGGAGGGAATTCTGCTTTTTGAACCGATACAGAACAAAAAAGATGAACAATCGGCTGCGTTGCCGCGCAGCAGTGCCGAACTGAATTATCAAATTGCGATAAATCTCGGTTTACCGCTTTCAAACGACATTAACAGGTTGAATACCTGCCGGGAATCGGATATAATCGTTGATGCGATCTTCGGAACGGGACTGAACCGAAAGCCGAGCGGTGTTTTTAAAACGGCGATTGAAAGGGCAAACGCTCTTCCCGCCTGCCGTATTGCGGTGGATATTCCGTCCGGAATAAACGGCGACACGGGAGAGTGCGGAGGCTCGGAACCGAATTCGGAGCGCCCAACGGTGTTCCGTGCGGATGAAACGGTGACTTTTGTCGCCGTAAAGCGCGGAATGCTGCTCACTCATGAACGTGAGTGTGTAGGAAAAATAACAGTTGCACAAATCGGAATCACGGATGCGGAACACGCTGCCCTGCTGCAAAAAGAACAGCTTATTGACGAAGAGTTTGTTCGCAGCCTGCTGCCGAAAAGAAAACTTGTTTCCAACAAGGGAACTTTCGGAAAAGCGGCGATTGCGGCCGGAAGTCCCGGCATGGGAGGCGCGGCTGTTATGGCGGCATCTGCGGCTTTGCGTGCGGGCGCAGGATTGACGAAGGCATTTGTTCCGCGCGATATTATGTACATGTTTGCTTCCCGCCCCGAGCTTATGGCAGTGGCGGATGAGGACATTCAAAGCCTTGTGCAGTGGGCAACGGCTTTCGGCATAGGCTGCGGGTCGGGCGGCGATGCATCGATTAAGCAAAAGCTTCGCGCCGTGCTTTCGTGCGGAAAACCAGCCGTTATCGATGCCGACGGACTGAATAACCTTGATAATGAGTTGAAAAAACTGCTTTCCCTGCGGCATGTGCTGACTCCGCATCCCGGCGAGATGGCGCGCCTGACGGGAAAATCGATCGAAGATGTGCTGCGTGACCCTGCGGGATTTGCCGAAAACACGGCAAAAGCATTCGGGTGCATCGTTCTGCTTAAAGGAGCGGTCTCGGTGGCAGCGCATCCGGACGGCAGACTGAGATACAACGCTTCCGGCAATCCCGGGCTTGCCAAGGGCGGCAGCGGCGATGTCCTGACGGGAATTATCACGGCGTTGCTGGCACAGGGACTGGAACCTTTCGATGCGGCATCGGCAGGTGCGTATATTCTCGCAGCTCGGCGGAGTCCGCACTTGAACTGCTGCATGAACGCGCATTAACGGCGGGGGACGTTTTGGACGCAATCGAAAAAACTGCGGGCATCACGGAACACCGCAATTGATTTTAATACCGATTTCATGTGAATAAATAAGCAAAAAAGGAAAAACAATGGAAATATTAAAAAACGGAAAAATAATTCCGATAGTCGGAGAACCCTACGAGGGGGATATTGCAATTGAAAACGGAAAGATTCATGCAATGGGCGTGAATCTTGATTATCCGAATGCGGAAGAGATAAATGTCAGCGGATGTTTTGTGCTTCCCGGGTTTGTGGATGCACATTGCCATATCGGCATGTGGGAGGACGGCATAGGATTCGAGGGCGCGGACGGCAACGATTCTTATAAACCCGTAACTCCCGAACTGCGCGCGATTGACGGCATAAACCGTTTGACAACTGCTTTACGGAGGCTCGTGCCGGCGGCGTAACAAGCGTTGTGACAGGCCCGGGCAGCGCAAATGTTATCGGCGGTCAGTTCGTTGCAATGAAAACGTTCGGCAGGAGCATAGAGGATATGACGATAAAATTCCCTGCCGCAATGAAGGCTGCATTCGGAGAGAATCCAAAGCGCGTTTTCAGCGCACAAAAAACTTTTTACACAAGAATGTCGATTGCCTCACAGCTGCGCGGGACCCTGCTCGATGCGCTTGAATATGACAGAAGCATTAAAGACGCAAAGCAAAAGGGCGAAAAACCTCCGAAAATCGATCATTCACTCGAAGCGATGCTGCCCGTTGTGCGCGGTGAGCTTCCGCTCAAAATTCATGCGCACCGTGCGGACGATATAATGACGGCTCTGCGCATTGCAAAGGAGTTCAATCTTAAAATCACGCTGGATCATTTTACCGAAGGTTACATGATAATCGACCGCATAAAACCCTGCATCGATGAGCTGAATGCGGGGATTATCATCGGCCCGCTGCTGCATGAGCGCAGCAAACCCGAAGTTCGCAACCGCAGCCTGACATCCGCAAGAACTCTTTTCGATAACGGAGTAAAATTCGCAATAATGACGGATCACCGTTGTTCCGGTGCAGTATCTGCCGTTTGCGCCGCGCTTGCCGTTCGGGAAGGTTTGCCGGAGGATGCAGCCCTGGAGGCAATAACCATAAACGCTGCACGCATTGCGGGCATAGATTCCCGCGTCGGTTCGCTGGAAGTCGGCAAGGATGCGGATATTGCGGTTTTTTACGGCCATCCTTTCGATTTTCGCAGCCGCTGCGCGATGACGCTGATAAACGGCCGAATTGTACATGACGAACTGTAATTAAAACAAATTCGATGCGAAAGACGGTGAAAGACTGTGATAAAAACTGAGAACACAGCTGAAAAGAAAGAAAATGCAGCCGATGTATGCGCTGCGGAATGTGCGGTCGAAATAAAGGCGGGCATTCGAAAGCAAATGCGCGCAATGCGCAGGGCGCTCGATGCGGAGGCGGTGCGTGAAGCTTCGTTTGCCGTTGCCGAAAAGGTCAGGGCTTTGCCGGAGTTCAATTCCGCAGGGCTTTTGATGGCATATATGCCGGCAAAAAACGAGCTTGATCCGATGCCGCTTATTGAGTGTGCAAAGGCTGCGGGCAAGCGCATTGCGTTCCCGCTCTGCATTGAAAACGGCGGACTGCGTCTTTTTGTTCCGAATAACGGTGCGGATTCTTTTGTCAGCGGCAGCTACGGCATTCTTGAACCGAAGCCGGAGGATTCAACCGAGGTCTTTGCGGAGGATATCGATCTTATTATTGTTCCCGCCGTGGCATTCACAAAGGAATGCGGAAGTGGGACAGGGGGGCGGATATTACGACCGCCTGTTGAAGAAAACGGGCGCATTCACGGTCGGCGTCGGGTACGATTTCCAACTTTGCGAAAGCCTTCCCGTTGAGGAACACGATATGCCCTTGATTGCGTTGCACTTCCCGGTGCTTTGTTCAAAAAGGCTGAACGCAAAAACAGAAAATGCGTTAAACGGAAAAATAATTCGGATTTTGTCCGAAAATACTGCATCGGGGGTTGAAATTCACCCTTCGACAGTGGTAAAATCAGTATGTTATATTCGGAGGATTGAAATTGCGTATCATTGCAGGTTCGGCTCGCGGCAGGCGATTCGATGCACCGGAGGGCAGAAACACGCGCCCGACTCTCGACAGGGTAAAGGAAGCCATGTTCGGCATGATTCAGTTCGATATTGAAAACACACAGGTATTGGATCTTTTTTCCGGCAGCGGCAGCCTTGGGCTTGAAGCACTTTCCCGCGGGGGAGCGCATTGCGTCTTTTGCGACAGCGACAAAAAATCAATACAGGTAATTAAACACAACGTAGAGGCTCTTGGCTTCGGCGGCAGAAGCGAGGTGCTTTTCGGAGATGCATTTGCGCTGCTTCCGCTGCTTTCCGCCGAAAAACGCCGCTTCTCGTTGGTTTTGCTTGATCCTCCGTATGAATCCGATTTTTATTCCCGCGCGGTGAATGAGCTTGTAAGGCTGAATCTTCTTGAGGATGGATGCATAATCCTTGCGGAGCACGCATTCAAGCGTCCGCCGCAGTTCAACTGCCCGAATATTTCGTGCGGAAAAACGCATAAATACGGTGATGCGGCAGTTACAAAAATTATCTATTCGGAACAAAGGGAGGAACAATCGTGAGCGTTGCTGTTTTTGCGGGCACATTCGACCCTTTCACCGTCGGGCACCTCGATATTGTTCGCCGTGCAAGCACCCATTTTGAAACGCTTTACGTTTCCGTTTGTCCGAATCCGGGCAAGCAGCTTCCTCGCTTTTCGCTTGAACAGCGGCTTGAACTGATACGCGATGCTGTACGCGGCATTGACAACGTGCGCGTTGCGCATTTTGAAGGGCTGCTTGTTGAGCATTGCAGACTTGTCGGTGCGGATTGCATAGTCCGCGGGATAAGAAGCGGGCAGGATGTCGAATACGAGCGTATGCTCGAAGCCGTCAATAAAAAACTTGATTCAAAAATCGAAACGATATTTCTGCTTTCAAAACCCGAGTATTGCCATATAAGCTCAAGCCTTGTCAGGCAGCTTATGGATATCAATATCGGCATTGAGGATCTTGTGCCGAATGCCGAAAATGGGATTTTTAAAAGAATGAACGACTGATAAGCGTTGGAAAGGATACATATTTTGATTCAACAGGAAAGGATAATTGAAGAATGCGTTGATGAGCTTATTGAGCTTATCGATAACAGCCGCACCCCTGCATTCGGCGGTGAAGACCGCAGAGTCGTTGAAACCGGTGCCGTCACAGAAAAATTCAACATCCTGAAAGAAATTGCCGCAGCTTCCGGCAATGATAAATTGCTCGTCGAAGCGAAAAAAGCCGAAGATGCGATTTTTTGCAGTCCCGCACCGAAATTCGGCAGTGCAGATTTCAGAATTATAAGCTTTAACGATATTCTGTTGCGATTGGAAAAACTTAAAACGCTGTAGCTCCCTTATCGGAAGAACGGTTTTGCCTTTTGCCGCAAATTCATGTGCGGAGCAATTGCGGGAGATTATGAACACAGATATAATAAAAAAACTATTTGAAAGGATAAAACACCATGGCACATCACGATAAGATTATTGAAGGGCGCATTGATGAGCTGATTGAGCTGATCGATAACAGCCAGATACCGAGATTCGGCAGCGCGGATCGGAGAATTGTTAACGCTGACGAAATAGCAGGAATACTTGTTGAAATCAAGAGCTGCCTGCCGGAGAATGTCCGCAAGGCGAACGATGTGCTTGCAAGAGCAAACAAGATCATGCTTGAAGCCGACGAGTATTCGAATGCAACAAAAGCAGACGCCGACCGCATTGCACAGGACACCGTCGAAAAAGCAAGGATCGATGCCGAGCAGATGGAAACCGATGCCAACACATACTACGACAACAAAGTTGCCGAAGGTGATACCTACCTTGAGAATAAAACTGGCGAAGCGGATGACTACTACGAATCCCGCGTTGCGAGGGTGATGACTACCTGAAGCAAAAGACGGAGCAGGGCAACAGCTACTATGAAGACTGCATTGCAAGGGCGAAAGATACAGCACGTGATATTATTGAAGAAGCAAATGCAACCCGTGAACGCCTTGTCAGCGAAAGCGAGGTAACGCTTGAAGCGCAGAAGCGCGCCGAGGAACTTCGCCGCAAAACCGTTTTGCGTTCCAACCAAGTCTACAGCAATGCAAAACTCAGTGCGGACAGCGTGCTTGCGGAATTGATGGATTATCTTGAACGGTATTATTCCGCAATTGAGGCGGACAGGAAAGCTCTTGATGCGCGCCCTGCGGCAACGACCGGCGCACAGCCCCGCCCGCAGTCCGCTCCCGCTCAAAACGAAGCTGCGGATGAAGCGGGCGATGCAGATGAGGACGATGACGCATCGGGATGGAATATTTTCGGCAATCTGTTCAAACGCAAAAAGAAAGCCTCCCAAGAGGATGATTTCGAGGATGACGATGCTGAATAAACCTTGCGGCATTGCTTAATGTGCCTGATTCGGTTTTTGAATGCTGTGAAAACGGAATGAGTTCCGAGCAGGCGAATGTGCCGAAATTGTATAATAAAATCAAGGCAGGTCGTAACAGCCGTCCGCTTCATTGCGGGCGGCTGCGGCTGCCTTTTTTGCATATACTCTTTGTTAATTCAAGTCCTCGTGCTTTTGACGGCAAACACGGCCGCGAGTGCGGATATGCAGGAGGAAAACAGGCATAGCAGCGCAATTTGTGCAGTCGTCATTATGTTTTCGGCAATAGCCGCAGATTCCGCCGTCGAAATGAATACCGGTGCGGCGTTTGAAAAAACAACGGGTACATTGCCGCACAGAGAGCCGCCGAAAGAAGCGCATGGAAAAGCTTTGCCGCGAAATACCCGACAGGGCGCAGATTCACAACTCCGCAGGTCTGAAGAAATATGCAAAGTCCCCCGAAAGACATAAGTCCGCAGGTGAGAACGAGAGAAAGCCGCGACACAGCTCCGCCGAAAGGATTTTTATCCCGTTTGTCATTTCCAAAAGTCCGAACAGCGTGCCTTTTTGCAGTTCGTTCAGCCCAAGAAGAGACACGATCCCGCTTGCTTCAAGCAGCCGAACCGCAACAACAAAAAACACGAGCGTTCCGCCCACAAGCAGAATTGAATTTACCGATTCACGAACGGCTTTGGGAAAAACTGCGTCCGCCCGAATGCGGCTTTGGGAATCCGCCGCGGGACGGAATTTGCAGTTGAGAGCGGAGGCAAGCAGCATAAGCAGCTGACCGACAGCGCGGCTGCACCGTAATGTGAGAATGCAAGCAGAAGTGCGGCTTTCCGTTCGCGAAAGCCGAACATGCGGCTGCAAACCGCTCCCGCAATAAAAACAGGGCTTGCAAGGTTTGTAAGTGCGGCAAGCGCGCTCCGCAATTCGTTGTTCAGCTGTTGCTTGTTATAATTCAATTCGGTGCTTTCGGGCAGCACCGAACCGATAAGCATCGGCCCTGTGGGTGTTCCGGAAATTAATGATACTGCAAAAATTTTAAATATTGCGGCACCGGCACGGCCGCTCTTCACGCCGAACACGCCGAGCCCCTTAAGCAGCGCAACGCAAACAAAAAACGGGAACAGCGAGGGAAAAACGCAGCTTATAAAAAGCTCAAAGCCCTCCGCCGCGCCCGCTGCCGCCTGCGGACCGAAAAGCACGAGTCCAAAACAAAGAATTGCTGTGACAGCAACAAAAAAATACCTCATATAACGAGCATATGAGGTAAATGCGGCAGATATGAACCCGCAATGCATTCAAATGATAACAAGTCTGTGCGAAAAGTCATCGCGGCAGGATACATTGCCGGGGCAGGCGAGGGCGCGGATAAGCGAGGCTCTCTGTGTCAGTTCAAGCGTTTGCTTTGAGTTGAACGGAAGCGATTCCGCATCGGAACGGCGCAGGACGATCGGCAGAGCCGCATTCTCCTGCAACTCGGAAAGCAGGTGCAGCTTGCTCTGCCGAATGCCGAGCACCCGAATATACAGCGCATCGTCCGAATACGCGGCAAGCTCCTGCTGCTCACGCGTGATTCCGAGCAGTGCGTTGAAAAGTATCCGCTTCAGTCTTGCAAGCGTGTAGCGTTTTGTTTTCACGGCGTCGAGAAGTTCCGCAATGTTTGAAGCTGATTTCGCGACGCGAAGTATCGGATTTTCAAGCCCTTCCGAAACGTCCGCAATGCGGCTGAGTTCATCGCCCGTCATGCAGCGCAGCCGATAAAGGACGGCTTGCGAAAGCCCTGAAAGAGCGGCGGGTGCACGTTGTTCGGAAAGCTGCTTTTGTATTTCAAGAAGAACGAACGGAGGAACGCTGCCGGAAATTGCGGAGAGTACGTCCCTGCGGCATATATTTTCGGAATCGGTCAAATGCAAAAGCGCGCTGCGAACGGCAGAAGCCGAGGCATAGTTTTCGGGCAGAGTGTTTTCGTTGTATCCGCAGCCGATGCGGCGAACGGCAAAAGGTCGAATTGCAGGGGCTATGCGGTTCAGAGCGCGAATGTATTCAATGCCGAGAACGTCATTCGGATTGTTTGAACCGACACCGATGCGTGTGCACGGAGCTGCCTTGCAGCGGCGGCAGGGTAGGATAATCCGCTGCTCAGCGCGGATGACAGTTCGTCTCCGGAGAGTTTGGAATCGGCAGCCCTGCGCAGCGCATCGATATCCCCGCTTTCACTGCCGAAACACAGCCTGTCCGCAATGCCGCTTGCCGAAAGTATGCGAACTCCGCCGAGGGCGAAACGCTCCGCGCATGAAAGGGAAAGAATGTCCGGAAGTTCAAGCACCATATCCGCGCCGCCCTGAAGAGCCATGGCGGTTCGGGTGAATTTGTCGAACGCGGCCGGTTCACCGCGCTGGACAAAACTTGCGCTCATAACAGCTATCACACTTCCGCCGCCGGCAATCTTCCGCGCCTGCTCAATGTGATACGCATGTCCGTTATGAAACGGGTTGTATTCGGCAACGATGCCAATGTTTTTCATTCTTGCTCCATTTTATATTTTTTTGCGGTGTGCAAAAAACACCTTATTATGTTATAATACATTTCAGTGCCGCCGTCAATGTTTTTTGACGGCGGCAGAGATACAAAATTAATCCATTCGGAGACTTGTTATGAAAATTCTTGTTATCAATGCGGGCAGTTCGTCCCTTAAGTATCAGCTTATCGACGTTGAGTCCGGCGATGTTATTGCAAAGGGCCTTTGCGAACGAATCGGCATCGAAAACTCCAAGCTGACTTATAAACCCGCCGGCAAGGAGCCTTTTGAACTTGTTCAGGACATGAAAGATCACACCGACGCCATCAAACTCGTTCTTGATGCGCTTGTTGACGAAAAGCACGGCGTTATTTCAGACATGAGCGAGATCGATGCAGTCGGTCACCGCGTTGTTCACGGCGGCGAAAAATTTGCCGAATCCGTTCTGCTCACCGATGAAGTTCTTGAAACCATCGAGAGCCTTAACGATCTTGCACCCCTGCACAACCCGGCAAACCTCATGGGCATCCGCGCATGCAAGGCAATCATGCCCAACACTCCAATGGTCGGCGTTTTCGACACTGCATTCCATCAAACAATGCCCAAGGAAGCTTTCATCTACGGTCTTCCCTATGAGGCATACACCGAAAACATGGTTCGCCGCTACGGTTTCCACGGCACTTCCCACAACTATGTAACTCTCCGCGCAATCGAAATGCTCGGCAAGCCCGCAGAGGAAACAAAAATCATCACCTGCCACCTCGGCAACGGTTCGTCAATTTCCGCAGTTAAGGGCGGAAAGTGCATCGACACAAGCATGGGTCTGACGCCCCTTGAAGGCGTTCCCATGGGTACTCGCTGCGGCGACATGGATCCCGCGATCGTCATTTATTTGATGAAGAAACTCGGCCTTGATGCAAAGGGCATGGACAACTACATGAACAAAAAGAGCGGTATGCTCGGCATCAGCGGAGTGTCCAGCGATTTCCGCGACCTCGGCGCAGCAGCGGCAGAGGGCAACGAGCGTGCAGAGCTTGCGCTTCGGACTTTTGCATACAAGGTCAAAAAATACATCGGCGCATATGCCGCGGCACTCAACGGCGTTGATGCAATCGTGTTCACCGCAGCGTCGGCGAAAACGACAAGGGAATGCGTGAGCGCATCCTGAACGGCCTTGATTACCTCGGCGTTGAAGTCGATTTTGAGCTGAACCGCAATTGCCCGCGCGGCGAAAATGTTGAAATTTCCAAGCCCGGCAGCAAGGTAAAGGTCTTTGTCATCCCCACCGATGAAGAGCTTATGATCGCAAAGGACACCGCTCGTCTCGCAAAATAAGGCGGAGAATGCGCGGTTTGGGCCGCCGGTCGGCATTATATTTTGAATTTATGCAAAAAACTGTTGACAATACGGCTCCGGACATATAAAATATGAAAGGTTGCATTGTACACCGTCAGGATTGGAGTATTTTGTGCAGATTAATGTTGCTGAAGAACTAAAGTCGATAGGCAAAACTACCGACAGGCATTTGGAAGAGAACCTTGAGCCGATTTCGTTCGGCGGAAACAAGCTCGTTTTCACAATGCCCCTAAGCGTTGACGTTCGCAGCTCTTTCGACGGCGAAGGGTTCAGCGTTTCGGGTGTGCTCAGTTCCGAACTGCTCATGCATTGCACAAAATGCAACAAGGAATTTAAGCAGGGTTTCAATATCGATTTCTCGGAGCGGTTTATCAAAGCTTCGGAAGAAGAGGCGGACGAGGCGGAGTGTTATCCGTTCTTCGGCGAAACACTCGAACTCGACAAAATGATTCTTGATCTGCTTGTTCTGAATGCGCCTGTTTACGGGCTGTGCAAGCCGGACTGCAAGGGGCTTTGTCCCGTTTGCGGCTGTGATTTGAATTTAATGCAGTGTTCGTGTTCACGAACGGTGAAGAATGCCAACTTCGCCTCCCTTGAAGAACTCGCACAACTGCTCAATAATGAAGAGGAGGTGTAGAAAATGGCAGTACCTAAGAGAAAAACATCGAAAGCAAGGCGTGATCAGCGCAGGGCTCACTGGAAGCTCAGCGTCCCCGCTATCGTAGAATGCCCCCAGTGCCACGCAAAGAAACTGGCACACAGGGTCTGCAAGCATTGCGGCTACTATGACGGCGAGCAGATTATCAAGATGGACGAAGAAGCATAACTTTTTCCGCTCCGCTTAAATGCTGAAAGCTAAAACTATACTTACCTGTAGGGCATTCCGTTCGGGGTGTCCTATTTGTGTTTTTCTGCCTGCAAAACTTCGCAGCAAGATGCGATTTGTAAAAAAGAACCTGCCGCAGCAGGCTCTTTTTCATTATGCCGATATCAATGAACTTTACTCGGTTGTTCACCCAAGCAATGCCTTTGCAAAATCATCCGCATCAAACGGCTGCAAGTCGTCAATACCTTCGCCGACGCCCACAAAGCGCACGGGAAGCCCGAGCTCATCTTTCACCGCAACGCTGACGCCGCCCTTTGCCGTGCCGTCAAGCTTTGTCAGCACAACACCGGTAAGCCCGCAGTTTTCACCGAAGACTTTTGCCTGCGCAATTGCGTTCTGTCCGGTGGTTGCATCAAGCACGAGCAGAACCTCAACCGGAACATCGGGAAGCTCTCTGCCGATAACTTTGCGGATCTTTGCAAGCTCCGTCATAAGGTTCTTTTTGTTGTGCAGTCTTCCTGCGGTGTCGCAGATGAGAATATCGCAATTCTTTGCCTTAAACGATGCAATTGCATCAAACACAACGGCGGCGGGATCTGCACCCTCGCCGTGCTTAACGATCGGAACACCGGCGCGTTCGGCCCAAATTGTGAGCTGCTCTGCTGCGGCTGCGCGGAAAGTGTCGCCGGCGGCAAGCATCACGGAACGTCCGTCCGCTTTGTACATTGCGGCAAGTTTGCCGATTGAAGTCGTTTTCCGACGCCGTTGACGCCGACAACGAGAATAACGGCTTTGTTCACGCCGTCAAGAAAACCGTCTTCCGGCCGCATACAATCCGCAAGCAGGGATATCATGACCTGCTTTGCTTCCGTGCGTGTGTGAACACCCTCGGAACGCAGCTTCGAACGGAGCTGCCCAAGCAGCTTTTCGGTCGTCGCCATGCCCATGTCCGAGATTATCATTGCTTCTTCAAGCTCTTCATAAAACTCGTCGTCGATTTTTTCGCCGTTTTCAACAAACAGCCCGCCGAACAGTGTGTCACGGGTTTTTTTAAGCCCGCCCATGAGCTTTGAGAAGAAACCTTCCTTTTTCTTTTTGCCCGAACTCTTTTCGGCAGCAGCCTTTTCGCGCGTTTCACGTTCGGCCTTTTCGCGCGCTTCACGTTCGGCCTTTTCGCGCGCTTCACGTTCGGCCTTTTCACGCGCTTCACGTTCGGCCTTTTCGCGTGCTTCACGTTCGGCCTTTTCACGCGCTTCACGTTCGGCCTTT